>Ga0102815_10000234_pt1 | contig 40019 bp, 33 predicted proteins | sample ColrivemetaGS759_FD_79113 | JGI IMG/M metagenome (GOLD analysis project Ga0102815, IMG submission 79113) | Estuarine microbial communities from the Columbia River estuary - Ebb tide ETM metaG S.759 | ecosystem: Environmental > Aquatic > Marine > Intertidal zone > Estuary | place: USA: Columbia... | reverse complement strand
CGCGTCTAAGTTTTCCGGCTTGCTGTCAACTTGCATCCGCAACCGGCTGGCCGCCTCATCCATCAAATCAATGGCTTTATCAGGTAAAAACCGATCTGTGATATACCGGCTAGACAAAGTGGCGGCTGCAACCAGCGCCGAATCGGAAATACGCACGCCATGATGCAACTCATATTTCTCCTTGATTCCGCGCAAAATGCTAACGGTGTCTTCCAAGGTTGGTTCGCTGACCATAAGCGGCTGAAAACGCCGCGCCAGCGCGGCATCTTTTTCAACATATTGCCGGTATTCATTCAATGTGGTGGCGCCAATGCAATGCAACTCACCGCGCGCCAGCGCTGGCTTAATCATATTCGCCGCATCCATGGCGCCATCCGCCTTACCAGCCCCGATTAAAGTGTGCATTTCATCGATGAACAAAATGATCTCGCCCGCTGCGGCGGTGATTTCCTTTAAAATTGCAGTCAGGCGCTCTTCAAATTCGCCGCGATATTTGGCACCTGCAATCAAAGCCCCCAAATCCAACGCCATCAGACGTTTATTCTGCAAAGATTCGGGCACATCACCGTTCACAATGCGCAAGGCCAAGCCTTCGGCGATGGCAGTTTTGCCAACGCCGGGATCGCCGATCAAAACCGGGTTGTTTTTGGTGCGCCGCGACAGCACTTGCATCGCGCGCCGAATCTCTTCATCGCGCCCAATGATGGGATCGATGCCGCCAGAGCGGGCGCGCTCGGTCAGATCCAACGCATATTTATCCAAAGCTTCAAAACCATCTTCGGCATGCGCGGTTTCTGCAGTGCGCCCTTGACGCATCTCTGCAACCGCGCGGGTCAGGCTTTGAGCCGTCACGCCCCCTGCCACCAACACGGCCTGCGCCGGTGATTTCACCAAAGCCAAACCCACAAGAAGGCGCTCAACAGTGACAAAGCGATCCTGGGCTTTTTGTGCCTGATTCTGCGCCTCTGAAAGCACTTTTACAACGCTGCCATCCAGTTTTAACTGCCCCGACTCGCCCGAAACTTTTGGTAATTTTCTGAGTTCAGCCTCGACATCATTGGCGATAGCCGCAGGGCGCCCTTGCGCCCGCTCGATCAGATTGCGCGTCAATCCTTCGGGGTCATCCATCAAAGCTTTCAATAAATGTACCGGCATAAACCGTTGATGATCTTGCACCGTCGCTAGGGTTTGCGCATTTTGAATAACCCCGCGTGCGCGTTCCGTGAACTTGCTTAAGTCCATCGCACTCTCCTTTACTAAAGCGCCTATTACGTCAAACACCCGGCTTTCGGCATATTTACACATCAGGCCTTTCTGAGATGTGATATGGGCAATCGACCAATTGGTTTCAAGAAAACTCAGTTTATTTTACTGATGAGGCGTTGCAAGCGATGCCGATCACGGGTCAATGGCTTGACGGCAAGCCCATGCCAAGCTTAGACCCGCAACAACCCAAAAAGGACCAAAATAATGCCAGATTCCAGATTAATTGTTGCCCTTGATGTTCCCGATGCGCTTGCCGGATTGGCCTTGGCGCAAAAACTTGGCGATCAGGTGGGATTTTATAAAATTGGGCTGGGCATGTTGACAGGGGGCGGTTTGGCGCTGGCCAATGAATTGAAACAAGAGCACGGCAAACAGATCTTCCTTGATATGAAGCTGTTCGATATTTCAGCAACGATCGAACATGCCACGCGCGGATTGGCGCAATATGATATTGATTTTTTGACCGTTCATGGGGATCCGCATGTGGTCAGAGCGGCAAAAGCAGGGGCCGCGGGCAAGAATTTGCAGATTCTTGCCGTGACAATCCTTACATCGCTTGATCGCGCAGATTTAGATGCTTGTATGATAAAAGGCGGCGCCATTTCCGATCTTGTCATCGAACGGGCCACCCGCGCATTCGACGCTGGCGCCGATGGGGTTATTGCCTCTCCGCAAGAAGCTGCTTTGATCCGCAGCCTTCCGATCAGCGCTGGTAAATTAATCGTCACGCCAGGCGTGCGCCCAACTGGCGCTGCTCTGGGGGATCAAAAGCGCGTCATGACACCCGCTGAGGCGATTGCCGGCGGCGCCGATCATCTGGTGATTGGCCGGCCGATTACCGCAGCCAACGATCCCGCAGCGGCCGCAGCGGCAATTCTCGCTGAAATCGAAGGCATAAAATGAAAAACCCCGCCAAGATGGCGGGGCGTTTCGAAAGCTTACTGACCCTGTGGGTTCAGCCCTGACGGGCTTTGAACCGAGGTTGCGTCTTGTTAATGACGTATACGCGGCCTTTGCGGCGCACGACACGACAGTCGCGGTGACGCTGCTTCAGCGAGCGGAGTGAGTTTTTGACCTTCATGGCCTTCTCCTTCAATCGCGGCGCGTCTTTGCGCCAGTTGCTGTTGACCCCATAATGAGGGGCCGTGAAACCCGTGGTGGGCGGTACTGGGATCGAACCAGTGACCCCTACGATGTCAACGTAGTGCTCTACCGCTGAGCTAACCGCCCGTCTTGGCGATGCGCGCAGCACCAAAAAACGGAGCGCGGAAAGCCGCGCCGGTGGAGGGTCTATAAAAGGTTGGTTGCGCGGGATCAAGGGCTTTTGCAATTCTCTATTTTTAAGCTATCCTGAACCCATGGAAAACCTGCCCTTGGACCATTGCGCCTATAAAATTGTTGAACCCGAGGCTTTAACATCCTCTGTGGTGTTTGCCTCCCCCCACAGCGGGCGCGCGTATCAGGGCAGCTTTTTGAAAAGCTCTATTCTCGATGACTTAACGATTCGCAGTTCGGAGGATGCTTATGTCGATCAACTGATCGCCTGCGTCCCCGGTTTTGGCGCGCCGCTTTTAACCGCCAAAGCGCCCCGATCCTTTTTGGATCTTAACCGCGCTGAGGATGAGCTGGATCCAGCCCTAATTACCGGCGTTCCGAGCGCCAAGCAAAATCCACGGATTGCCTCAGGGCTGGGGATCATCCCACGCGTCGTTGCAAATGGGCGCGCGATCTACCGCGGGAAAATGTCTAAAGAAACCGCCCAAGCGCGCATAGACACCTATTGGACGCCCTATCATAAGGCTTTAAAAGCGCTTCTGGCGCGCGCGCAGACCAAATTTGGGCGCGCAATTTTGATCGATGTGCATTCAATGCCCCACGAAGCCGTTGCGCCAACCGGCCGCGTACAGCAAACCACCGAGATCGTTATCGGGGATCGCTTTGGGGCCTCTGCCGAGTCGCGACTGGCGGAGAATGTGCTTGATATTTTTAGCAGCCACGGATTTCGCGTGGCGCGCAACGCGCCTTTTGCCGGTGCTTATATCACCCAGCGCTATGGCCGCCCCCATTTCAATCAACATGTTTTGCAAATCGAAATTGACCGCGCGCTTTATCTGAATGAGGCCAATATCACCCCCTCTGAGCAATTTGAGTTTTTTCGTCAACGATTGCGCAAAGTGCTGGCCGAGATCGCAAAAACCGGCGCAGCAGAAAGAAGCCTCGCCGCCGAATAGCCACTAGCGCAGCGCCCGGCCTTTAAGAATCGCATCCTCGCCAAATTTTTTGCGGATTTTATCCGTGGCACGCTCTGCAGCGCCGCGCTGATGGGCCTGTGGGTCCAAAAGATCCCCAGATCGCTCCGCCTGGCTGGCCTCGCATAAATCTGACAGACCCGCTCCGATCAGCCGGTAGGCTTGCCCTGCTGGAATTTGCGACAGCATGGCCCGCGATACGCGGTAGACACGATCGGCCAATTGCGTCGCATCCTCCAACGTTTGACGTTTGGTAATAATTTTATGGCCAGCGGTTTTAAGCTTCAGCGTTACCACACGCCCCGCCAACTCTTTTGCCTTTGCCCGATCCGATACTTTTTCGCACATCCGCCATAAATGACCGTCCAATAAATCAGGATCGGCGGTATCTTCAAAAAATGTGGTTTCATTAGAAATCGATTTCACCGGTGTGTTCCGGCTAATCCGGCGATGATCTTGGCCCCGCGCAAGATGCCAAAGCCTGTCGCCCATCGACCCAAATTTTTGCGTCAAGTCATCGCGTTGCCACCGCAACAAATCGGTAAAACTGCGAATGCCGGCCTGCGCCAAAGCGGCTTGCGTGGCGCTGCCTACCCCCCAGATCATCCGCACAGGCTTATCCTGCAAAAACGCCGCCGTATCGTCTTTTCCGATCACAGAAAACCCACGGGGTTTGTTTAAATCAGAGGCCACTTTTGCCAGAAACTTATTATGCGACAACCCGATCGATCCGGTCAGACCCAACTCTTGGCGCATCCGATACACCAGGCGCGCCAACATCACTGCGGGGGGCGCTCCATGCAATTTTTCTGTCCCGCGTAAATCGAGAAAAGCTTCATCTAAAGAAAGGGGCTCAATGGCCGGCGTCAGATCTTCCATCATCTGCCGGATTGCGCGGCTGACCTCTGCATAAACCGCCATTCTAGGCTTTATAATCACCGCGTCGGGGCAAAGCTTTAAGGCTTGGAACATCGGCATGGCGGATTTCACGCCCCGAATCCGAGCCACATAGCAGGCGGTGGACACCACACCGCGCCGCCCACCGCCAATAATCACCGGCTTATCTGCCAAATCAGGATGATCGCGCTTTTCCACGCTGGCGTAAAAGGCATCGCAATCCATATGCGCGATACTCAGCGTAAAAAGCTCTGGATGCGTTACGATATTGGGCGCATGGCAACGCGGGCAGCGCCGGCCCGTTTCAAACGGCTGGCAGCACTCTTGGCACAGGCTAGGCATTAACCTGCCTTGCAGCTGCCCATGGCGCCCGATATTGCGGCGCTTGTTTCAGGAAGAAGCTCACACTCATGTCCATCGGCCCAACGATTGGCGTATTTTAAATATTGCCGACGATAACAAAAAACGCCGCGCAGGCAAAATGCAAAATCAACCCTTTTCGCGCCATGCATTCACGATAGGGTAGCGCCGATCCAGCCAAAAACCCCGCGCCGATAGCCGCGTTCCGGGCGCCGCTTGGAAGCGTTTATATTCGCTTGCGTATAACAGGTTTTGCACGCGCAACGCCTCCTGTCGTGAAAACCCTTGCGCCACACATTCATCAATTGATTGATCCTCATCCACCAATAGCGTCAAAATCGCATCCAGAACGGGATAATCGGGCAAGCTATCGCTGTCTTTTTGATCGGGACGCAATTCGGCACTGGGGGGCTTATCAAGGATAGTTTGGGGAATAATAGCACCGGGTGGGCCCTGCATCCACTCGCGATGATGCGCATTGCGCCACTGACAAATTTCAAAAACGCGGGTTTTATAAAGATCTTTGATCGGGTTATAGCCACCGGCCATATCGCCATAAATTGTGGCATATCCCACGGCCACTTCTGATTTATTTCCCGTTGTCAGCAGCATTTCCCCAAATTTATTTGAGAGCGCCATTAAGAACAGGCCCCGCAAACGCGATTGTATGTTTTCTTCCGTTAAATCGGGCTGTGTGCCCTCAAAAAGCGGGGCAAGGCTATCATGTATGGCCGCTTGGCCCTGCGAAATCGGCAGAAAATCATACCGGCATTTCAGATTTTCAGCCAAATCTTTGGCATCCTGCAAAGAGCCTTCAGACGTATAATCTGAAGGTAACATAACAGCGCGCAGATTCTCAGCGCCCAGCGCATCGGCGGCAATTGCCGCCACCAAAGCGCTGTCAACACCCCCGGACAGGCCCAGCAGAACCCGCGGAAACCCGCTTTTTGCGCAATAATCACGCAAGCCTGACACCATCGCATGATAATCCGCCTCTAGGCTGCTGGGCAAAGGCGCCAAAGCGCCTTGCATCGCGCTCCAACCCGAGCCCTGCTTTATCAGAACCACATGCGCAAGCGCCGATTCAAACATCGGCATCTGCACGGCCAATGCCCCGCCGGGATTCAGCACAAAGCTGCCCCCGTCAAACACCTGATCATCTTGGCCACCCACCATATTTAGGTAAATCAACGGCAAGCCCGTTTCGATCACACGCGCCACCATAACATTCTGCCGCTCTTCAGATTTCTGGCGGTGATAGGGGGACCCGTTGGGCACCAATAAAAACTCGGCGCCGGTTTCCTGCAAGGTTTCGGCCACATCCGGATGCCATGCATCTTCACAAATCGGGCTGCCAATCCGCGTATTCCCCACCGAATAGGGCCCCGCAATTTCACCAGAGGAGAAAATACGTACCTCATCAAATACGGATTGATTGGGCAAATGATGCTTTTCAACCACAGACACAATACGGCCATCATTCAAGATAAAATACGCGTTAAATAAAGCGCCCGCTTCCACCCAAGGCCCGCCGATCGCCAAAGCTGGACCCTCTTTGCACGCCTGCGCCAACCCTTCAATTTCAGCAATTGCCGCACGCTGAAAGGCCGGTTTCATCACAAGATCCTGCGCGTTATAGCCAGTGATAAACATTTCGGGAAAGGCGACCAGATCACTGCCCGCCGCTTTTGCCTGGCCCCAAGCCTCTTTGGCCAATCTGGCATTGCCCTGCAAATCCCCAACCGTAGGGTTTATTTGGGCCAGCGTTATTTGAAATCTATCGCTCATCGCTTCGCTTTGCTCTTAACCTTTATCCTGTGTGACTTAGCAGAATACGACTAAAGGGAAAGTACCCAGACAGGGTTCAGCGTAAAAAACCGCCTAAAGCTCTTCTACCTGTAACACACCACCCAAACTTTTGATCGCACCTTTGATTTGCGGTGTAACGGGAAATTCCTGACCAATGTCAATTTCAACTTCGCCGGGCAAATCCGCATTCAACAAGCAAAAATAAATCGGCCCTTTGCCGCCGCGTTTGCTGGTGCCCGCCGCCTGCTGCAACACCGAAGCCACAGAGGGCACGCTGTCCAAATTATCGATAAAAATACGCAAACCCGTCGCCCCCGCATCCGCAATCGCCCCATCTAACGGTACGACCGAACGCGCCAAAAGCTTCAACTGGTCCGATTCAAGACTGGCCTCAACCCCCACAAGGACCTGCGCGCCCGCTTCTAAAAACTCTCTGCTTTTTTCCAGCGCATCAGAAAATAACGTCACCTCATAGGCGCCGCTCACATCGCTCAGTTGCGCAAAGGCAAAGCGATTGCCTTTTGCTGATTTGCGCTCCTGCCGGCCCGCAACAACGCCTGCCAGTTTTGCAACCAGCGGACCATTTTGGGCTTTTTTCTGAAGCTCTTCCAATGTCATCACGCCTTTGCGCCGCAACGGCGCCATGTAATCATCCAGCGGATGCCCCGATAGATAAAAGCCGATTGCAGAAAATTCTTCAGACAAACGTTCTGCGGGCAGCCAATCTTCCATTGAGATCAGTCGCGGTTCGGGCAAATCCTCACCCGCCTCGCCGAATAAAGAGACCTGGTTAGAGGCTTTTTGTTCATGAATTGCGGCTGAATAGCCGACCAAAGCATCTAGGCTGGAAAAGACTCTGCGCCGATTGCCGTCCAGTTGGTCAAACGCCCCCGCCCGGGCCAGCATCTCCAATGGCCGCTTGCCAACGCGCTTCAGATCCACCCGCCGCGCCACATCAAACAAGGTTACAAAAGGCCGCTCAACGCCCTCTACATGACGCGCCTGCGTAAACAGCCGCATCGCCTCCACGCCCACATTCTTTAATGCCCCAAGCGCATAGACCAGCGCGCCCTCATGCACGTCAAACGTCGCTTGTGAGCGGTTGATGCAGGGCGGCACGAACGGCAATGACAGACCTTTGCGTACCTCTTCAAAATAAACCGCCAGCTTATCTGTTAAGTGCAGGTCACAATTCATCACCCCGGCCATGAATTCGACCGGATGGTTGGCTTTGAGCCACGCGGTTTGATAGCTGACCACGGCATAAGCGGCGGCATGCGATTTGTTAAACCCGTAATTAGCGAATTTCTCCAACAAATCGAAAACTTCAGAGGCTTTTTTTGCGTCTACTCCATTTTCCGCCGCACCCGTTTCAAATTTAGGGCGCTCGGCATCCATCGCCTCTTTGATCTTTTTTCCCATCGCGCGGCGTAAAAGATCGGCTCCGCCAAGGCTATAATTCGCCATCACCTGCGCGATCTGCATCACTTGTTCCTGATAGACGATAATGCCTTGGGTTTCTTCCAAGATATCATCGATAAGGGGGTGGATAGAGGCCCGGTCTTTCAAGCCGTTTTTCACTTCGCAATAGGTTGGAATATTTTCCATCGGACCCGGGCGGTATAAAGCTACAAGCGCCACAATATCTTCAATACAAGTCGGCTTCATCCGCTTTAGCGCATCCATCATACCGCTGGATTCCACCTGAAACACCGCGATTGTTTTTGCCGCCGCATAGAGCGCGTATGATTTTTCATCATCAAGCGGGATCGCCGCAATATCATCCTGCGTACCCGTCGCTGGCTCATATAAACTGCTGCCATCCGCCGCGATATGCAGCGCCCGGCCGGATTTAATCACCAAATCAACCGCGTTTTGAATCACGGTTAGGGTTTTCAATCCCAGAAAGTCGAATTTCACCAGACCGGCTTGTTCTACCCATTTCATATTGAACTGCGTGGCGGGCATATCCGATCTGGGATCCTGATATAGGGGCACCAGCGCATCCAGCGGCCGATCGCCGATCACCACCCCGGCCGCATGGGTCGACGCATTGCGCAACAACCCCTCGACCTGTTGCCCGTAAGTCAGCAAACGGTCCACAACCTCTTCATTTTGCGCCTCTTCGCGCAAACGTGGCTCATCAGCCAAAGCTTTTTCAATGCTGACGGGCTTCACCCCTTCCACCGGAATCATTTTGGAAAGGCGGTCGACCTGACCATAGGGCATTTGCAAAACCCGGCCGATATCTCGAACAGCCGCTTTTGATAACAGCGCCCCAAAGGTGATGATCTGGCCCACTTTGTCACGGCCATATTTTTCTTGCACATATTGGATCACTTCATCGCGGCGATCCATACAGAAATCGATATCAAAATCCGGCATGCTCACGCGTTCTGGATTTAAAAACCGTTCAAACAAAAGCGAATAGCGCAACGGATCCAAATCGGTAATGGTCAGCGAATACGCCACCAAACTGCCCGCTCCAGATCCACGCCCGGGACCAACCGGTATGTTCTTTTCTTTCGCCCATTTGATAAAGTCTGCCACGATTAGAAAATATCCTGGAAAGCCCATGCCTTCGATAATCTTCAGCTCAAATTCAAGCCGCTTTTCATAGGCCTCCACCGTATCCGCATGCGGAATAATCGCCAAACGCGCGGCCAATCCCTCTTGCGCCTGGCGGCGTAATTCCTGAACCTCATCGGTTGCAAATTTTGGCAAAATCGGATCCCGCCGATAAGCCATGAAGGCGCAACGGCGCGCGATTTCTAGCGTATTGGCAACGGCTTCGGGAAGATCGGCAAAGAGCGTCACCATTTCTTGGGGCGTTTTGAAATAATGCTGCGCGCTGAGCCGGCGGCGCGGTGCTTGCTGATCCACATAAGCCCCTTCGGCGATGCAAATCAACGCATCATGCGCCTCATACATGTCGGATTTGGGGAAATATACGTCATTGGTGGCCACCAAAGGCAAATCCATGCGATACGCAAACTCGATAAATCCGGCCTCTGTCAGCCGTTCGGCCTCGGGAAGCCCCGTCTCCCCGGGATGGCGCTGTAACTCAACATAAAGGCGATCCCCATAAATTTCGGAAAATTGCTGCATCAACGCTTCTGCTGCTGGCGCTTGGCCCGCTCTGAGCAGGCAGCCCACAGGACCATCTGCGCCCCCCGTTAAGCAAATCAGATCTTTATGAAAACGCTTCAAATCCTCTAAGCTGACTTGCGGCAGCTCGCCATCCGCCTTGAGGTATAAGCAAGAGTTCAATTTGAGTAAGTTTTCATAACCCGTTTCCGATTGCGCCAGCAGCACGATCGGCGCTGGTGGTGGTTTGCGCCCACCCAGCGGCACAGGCGCATAAGCCAGATCAATCTGACAGCCCAGAATGGGTTGCACACCGGCCGCGCTGGCAGAAACCGAAAATTCAAGCGCCGCGAATAAATTATTACTATCCGTCACTGCAACGGCCGGCATCGCCATGTTTTGGCATAAATCTGGAAGCTTTTTCAGCCGCATCGCCCCTTCAAGAAGGGAATACTCGCTGTGCAATCTCAGATGGATGAATTGGGCATTTTTTGTCATAAATTTAGAATAGACCAGCCGCGGCACGACCCCAATGCCTTATTTCAAAATTTGCCCTAAAAATCGCCAAATTTGAAATAAAGAGCCCTCTGGCACGCTTGCATGAAAATAAATCTTGCCAGAATGGTAAATCGGCGGCTAGCCTTAGCGCAATCGCACCTCACATCTTCTACGCCGCATCGAAGGTTTTGAGACAGGGAAATATGGTAAGGCGGCAGGTTTAACCCGATGAACATATCGTTTCTTCTAAATGGAGAGACCGTGGCCCTGACGGAGATCAGCGCTACGACAAGCTTTTTGGATTGGCTGCGCGAAACGCGTGGACTGACGGGAACCAAAGAAGGCTGCAATGAAGGAGATTGCGGGGCCTGCACGGTGGTGGTGATAACCCCAGAGGCTGTCCAGGCGCTGAATGCCTGTATTCTCTTATTGCCGCAATTACATGGAAAAGCCGTGCGCACCGTGGAGGCGTTGGGGCAAGGCGGCGCGTTACACCCGGTGCAAAGCGCGATGATCGACGCGCATGGAAGCCAATGTGGCTTCTGCACACCGGGGTTTATCGCCTCAATGGCCGCCGCGCAGATCAATCAAGATGAAGATCATGCAACCACGCTGGCAGGTAATTTATGCCGCTGCACGGGCTATGCGCCTATTTTACGCGCTGCTGAAGCCAGCGCGCGTTTGCCACAGCCCGACTGGCTGCGCGGCGACCGACAAAAATTGGCCACAATGGATCTGCAGCACGAACAAGCCTATCTGCCAAGCTCGAGCGATGCCCTGGCCAGCCTATTGCTTGCGGCGCCGGAAACGGTTTTGGTCGCCGGCGCAACCGATCTGGCATTATGGATCACAAAAGATCTGCGCAACCCCGCCCCATTGGCGTTTTTACATCAGGCAAAAGATCTAGCACAAATTGAAGAAAATGACGATCATACCCGCATCGGCGCTATGGTGTCTATCGAAGCCCTGCGCCTATGGGCGCAAACGCCTTTGCCGCATTACAGCGAGATGTTGCGACGTTATGGATCAACGCAAGTGCGCATGGCGGCCACATTGGGTGGTAATATCGCCAATGGATCGCCCATTGGAGACAACGCGCCCGCCCTGATCGCACTTGGTGCCAAACTGGTGCTGCGCCGCGGTGCAAATCGCCGCGAAATTGATTTGGAAACATTTTTCCTGAGCTATGGCAAACAGGATCTGCAAAAGGCAGAATTTGTTGAGGCTATTTTGCTGCCAAAGCTGGGCGCATCTCTATATTGCTACAAGCTTTCAAAACGCTTTGATCAAGATATTTCTGCGGTATGCGGGTGTTTTAATATTGGGATCAAAGAAGGTTATGTAGACAGCGCGCGGATTTGCTTTGGCGGTATGGCTGGCACGCCGCAGCGCGCGCATAAAACAGAGGCTGCTCTGCTTGGCCAGCCATGGCAAGAAAGCAGTCTTGAAACCTGTCGCGCAGCTTTAACAGCTGACTTTCAACCCCTCAGCGATATGCGCGCCTCTGCCGCCTATCGCCAAGACGCTGCCTATGGGCTATTGCTCCGTTGTTATCTTGAAAGCCAAGGGCGTGCCGTGAATCTGAGAGGTGTAAACGCATGAGCCATGGCCACCCGCTTCCCCATGATGCCGCGCATCTGCACGTGACCGGCGCCGCGCGCTACGTTGATGATCTGCCTTGCCCTGCCAATTGCCTTCACCTAGCGTTTGGGCTTTCCAGCATTGCCTCGGGACAGATCACCGATCTCAGCTTAGATCGGGTGCGCGCCCATGAAGGCGTGATCGCCGTCTTAACGGCCGACGATGTGCCATTTTCAAACGATGTCTCGCCGGCAGCAGGCGATGAGCCGCTTTTAAGCGAGGGCCGCGTTCATTATATTGGTCAACCCATTTTTTTGGTGATTGCGACCAGCCATTTGAGCGCGCGCAAAGCCGCGCGCTTGGCACAGGTTACCTATGCTGAACACGAAGCGATCCTGTCAATCGACCAAGCCCTCGCCGCCAATAGCCGTTTTGAGGATGGCCCCCGGATCTACCAAAAAGGTGACCCTAGCGCGGCCATCGCGCAAGCCACGCATAAAATCCAAGGTGAGATTGTGATTGGGGGGCAAGAACATTTTTACCTTGAAGGCCAAGCCGCGCTGGCCCTTCCGCAGGATGATCAGGAAATGGTCGTTCACAGCTCGACGCAACACCCCAGCGAAATACAGCATAAGGTTGCCGATGCTTTGGGTCTTCACATGCAAGATGTCCGCGTTGAAGTGCGGCGGATGGGCGGTGCGTTTGGGGGCAAGGAAAGCCAAGGCAACGCATTGGCCGTTGCCTGCGCCATCGCTGCCCGACATACCGGACGCCCCTGCAAAATGCGTTATGATCGCGATGACGATATGATGATCACTGGCAAACGCCATGATTTTCGCATTTCTTATCAAGCAGGTTTTGACGCAGAGGGGCGCATTTCCGGGGTCACATTCGTGCAATATGCGCGCTGCGGCTGGGCCCAAGACCTTTCGCTGCCCGTGGCGGATCGGGCGATGTTACATGCCGATAACGCCTATCATCTGCATCATTGCCGCATCGAAAGCCACCGTTTGAAAACCAATACGCAAAGCGCTACGGCCTTTCGCGGGTTTGGTGGCCCGCAAGGCATGTTGGGAATCGAGCGCGTGCTCGACCATATTGCGCATTATTTAAAGGAAGATGCGCTGGATATCCGGCGTCGTAATTTTTACGCTGATATGGCGGCAGCGCCGCGCTCATCTGCTCGGTCTGAAAACGCTCAAACCACACCCTATGGTATGCCGGTTACCGATTTTATTCTGCATCAATTGACCGATCAGTTGGCACAAACAAGCCAATATACAGACCGCAAGGCCGCAATTAAAACCTGGAATACGCAAAATCCCATTTTAAAACGCGGAATCGCGCTAACCCCTGTTAAATTTGGTATTTCCTTTACCTTAAGTCACCTTAATCAAGCGGGCGCTTTGGTGCATCTCTACCAAGATGGCAGCATCAGAATCAATCATGGCGGAACCGAGATGGGCCAAGGTCTGTTTCAAAAACTTGCCCAAGTGGCGGCTTTTGAATTTGGCGTTGATATGCAACAGATCAAAATCACGGCAACAGATACCGCAAAAGTGCCCAATACTTCTGCCACTGCGGCCAGTTCGGGAAGCGATTTGAACGGCATGGCAATCAAACGGGCTTGCGAACAGATCACCGCGCGCATCAGCGATTTTGTGAAACACTATTTTCAAAAACCCAACGCCATAGTGGGCTTTGAGAACAATCATATAAGCGTCGATTCGCTGCGCGTGCCATTCCAAGAAATTGCTAAATTATGTTACGAAAACAGGATTAATTTATCGGCAAACGGGTTTTACAAAACACCCGGCCTTAAATGGGATCGCATCAAAGGCGAGGGGCGACCCTTCTTCTATTTCGCGTATGGCGCCGCTGTCAGCGAGGTTGTGATCGATCGTCTCACGGGTGAAAATCGCATTTTGCGCTGCGATATACTGCACGATGTGGGGGCCAGCCTTAATCCGGCGCTGGATATTGGCCAAATCGAGGGTGGATATGTGCAAGGCGCGGGCTGGTTAACCACCGAAGAATTGGTTTGGGATCAAAGCGGTCATTTGCGCACCCACGCGCCCTCAACCTATAAAATCCCAACCATTGGCGACAAACCGGATATTTTCAACGTTGCACTTTGGAACGGCCAAAACACGGAAAACACGATTTACCGCTCAAAAGCCGTAGGAGAGCCACCCTTTATGCTGGGCAACTCGGTCTTTATGGCGCTGAATCATGCGATTTCAGCATGCGGCGGTGCCTATCCCGACTTGCAAGCACCGGCAACGCCCGAACAAGTGCTTCGCTCTGTGCAGAGAGCGCAAGCGCATGGGGTTTGATTTAGACGCGCTGACCCAAGCGGCCCGCCAACACGGGCCCATCGCCCGCGTGGTCGTGGCGGATGTTGTAGGATCCACCCCGCGCGATACCGGCGCCTCAATGCTGGTTTGGAAAACCGGACAAAGCGGTACGATCGGGGGCGGTGCGCTTGAATACCAAGCCGCCCGCGCCGCGCGTAAAGCAATAGAGCAGGGGAAATCAAGCGCGCTGTTTAGCCGCCATCCGCTGGGGCCTGACTTGGGCCAATGCTGCGGCGGCTCAGTCGCGTTGGTAACCGAGTTTTTTTCAACGCAATCCATGCCCAAAGCCGATGGAAATTTGCTGATAAGGCGCATCACCGGCGCGCCGACGCTGCCCTTATCGGCCAAACGCATTCTGGCAGATCAGCGCGGACAAGGGGTTGTGCCAAAACCCGGTCTCTATGATGGCTGGATGATCGAACCTGTTTTTGCGCCCAGCGCGCAGCTTTGGATCTGGGGGGCCGGTCATGTCGGACGCGCCTTGGTGCATATGTTTGCCACGCTGCCCGATTTAGAGATCACTTGGGTCGATACGGATCTTTCACGCTTTCCAGATCGCGCTCCGGAACGGGTAACCGTGCTGCCTGCAAAAGCCCCAGCCGCGCTGATCAAGCATGCACCCCAAACGGCGCAGCATCTTATCCTGACATTTTCGCACAGTTTGGATTTAGAATTGTGCAATGGGTTGCTGCGGCACGGGTTTGACTGGACAGGGCTGATAGGATCTGCCACCAAATGGGCGCGTTTTAAAAAGCGTCTGCAAGCTCTTGGGCATAATCCGGCCAGCATCAACCGGATCACCTGTCCCATCGGATCACGCGATTTTGGCAAGCATCCAGCCGAAATCGCCATCGGGGTTAGCGCAGCGTTTTTGGCAAGGCGCGTTGAGAACCGTGCCTTAACAAGGAAGAAAGCGTGACAGACGTTCTGATGGAAATCCGCGGGCTCAGCAAAAGCTACCCGGGCGTGGTTGCGAATGACGAGGTATCATTTGATATCAGGCAGCATGAAATCCATGCGCTTTTGGGGGAAAATGGTGCGGGAAAATCAACGCTTGTAAAAATGATTTATGGGTTGGTCCGCCCGGATCAAGGCGCCATGAAGCTGAGCGACCAAGCTTTTGCTCCTGGCGAGCCAAAGGTTGCGCGAAGCCAAGGCGTTGGAATGGTGTTTCAGCATTTTTCCCTTTTTGATGCGCTGAATGTGGGGGAAAACATCGCCTTAGGCATGGAAAACGTATTGCCTCAACGCGATTTGGCGCAGCGCATTCGAGAAGTTTCTCAGGCCTATGGGCTGCCGCTTGATCCAAACCGCATCGTTGGCAGCTTATCCGCAGGAGAGCGCCAGCGCGTTGAAATCATCCGTTGCCTGTTGCAAAATCCAAAATTGCTGATCATGGATGAGCCCACATCGGTGCTGACACCGCAGGAAGTGCAAACCCTGTTTGCGACCCTGCGAAAGCTCAAATCAGAGGGTACTTCAATCCTTTATATCAGCCATAAGCTGGAAGAGATCCGCAGCCTGTGTGACACGGCAACCATCCTGCGACGTGGCAAGAAAGTGGCGGGCTGCACGCCCTCGGACACCTCGGCCGCAGCTTTGGCCGAAATGATGGTTGGCGCAAGCTTTAAAGCCCCTCAGAAAAAACAGCACGAGCTGGGGAAAACCCGGCTTTCACTGAAAGCACTTACGCTTGCAGGCAAGGGTAGCGGAAAATCACCGATCAGCGACCTCAGCTTTGAAATCGCAGCAGGGGAAATTCTTGGGATCGGTGGCATCGCCGGAAATGGCCAAGAAGAATTATTGGCCGCTCTCTCGGGAGAGGCGCTTTCTGCGCCGCAAATGTGCCAGCTTAACGGAGAGAATATTGGTCATCTGGGCCCGAATGCGCGGCGAACGCTTGGTTTGCTCTGCGCCCCCGAAGAACGGTTGGGCCACGCAGCCGCGCCAAATATGAGCCTGATTGAAAATGCACTGCTTACCGGTGCGCTGCGCAAAAAGCTGGTTAAAAACGGATTTTTGAACTGGGGTCGCGCAGAAAACTTTGCCAAAACCATCATTCATGAATTTGATGTCAGAACCCCCGGCACCGCGAATACTGCGGCCTCTTTATCGGGGGGAAATTTACAAAAATTTGTTATTGGGCGCGAGGTTTTACAAGATCCTGATGTTTTGGTGGTCAACCAGCCGACATGGGGCGTTGATGCCGCCGCCGCTGCCGCCATTCGCCAATCGCTTTTGGATCTGGCCGCCAAAGGCGCTGCAATTTTGATTATTTCGCAGGATTTGGATGAACTTATCGAGATTTCAGATCGCTTTGGTGCGCTTTATGAAGGCCGCCTATCGCAGATCAAAAAAACAGCTGGGTTAACGATTGAGGATATTGGCTTGATGATGGGCAGCGCAACCGCAGAGGCAACCCCATGATCCATATGGAAAAACGGCTTAACCCCTCGGCGCTGCTCACAACCATCACGCCCGTGCTGGCGGTACTTTTGACGATGGTGATGGGGGGCGCAATGTTTGCCATTTTGGGCAAGCCCCCGCTCGAAGCGATTCGGATTATTTTTTGGGATCCTTTGTTCGACCCAACATTTGCGTCTTATTCACGCCCGCAGCTTTTGGTAAAAGCCGGCCCGCTTATTTTAATCGCGATCGGGCTTTCATTCGGCTTTCGCGCGGGCATATGGAATATCGGCGCGGAAGGGCAATATATTATCGGGGCGATTTGCGGAGCCGCTGTGGGTTTGGCGCTTTATCCACTGGAAAGCCGCCTAATTTTTCCGCTGATGGTTCTTGCCGGTGCTTTGGGCGGCTGGATCTGGGCCATGATACCCGCGTTGTTGCGCACCCGCTTCAACACCAATGAAATATTGGTTTCGCTGATGCTGGTCTATGTCGCGGAATCCTTTCTGGCCTCTGTGTCGCAAGGCCTGTTGAAAAATCCAGAAGGGATGGGGTTTCCCGGTTCGCGAAACCTACGCCAATATGACAGCACGCATAATGCAGAATTGATCAGCGGCTCGGGGATGCATTGGGGCGTCGTGGTAGCGTTTATCAGCGTTATCTTCGCCTATATCCTACTCACCCAACATCTACGCGGATTTCAAATTCGTTTGACCGGCGAAGCGCCGAAGGCGGCAGAATTTGCGGGGATTAAACCCTCAAGACTGGTGTTATTTTGCCTTGGTTTTTCAGGTATTTTGGCAGGTATGGCCGGACTATTTGAAGTCAGTGGTCCAGCTGGGCAGATCACCACTGATTTCAATTCGGGCTATGGGTTTACCGCGATTATTGTCGCCTTTTTGGGGCGGCTGAACCCTTGGGGAATTCTGGCAGCAGGGCTGTTGATGGCGCTGACCTATATCGGTGGCGAGTTGGCGCAGTTGATGCTGGGGGTTCCGGGGGCCTCGATCCAGTTATTTCAAGGCATGTTATTATTCTTTTTGCTCGCGACTGATTTATTTATCAATTACCGCATTCGTTTTGGAAGGGGAAAGTAATGGACCTTTCATCCATTAACCCAATTTTGCTTTTGGCCTCCCTTATGGTATCGGCCACGCCTATTTTATTGGCCGCCATTGGCGAAGTTGTGGTGGAACGCTCCGGCGTGCTCAATTTGGGCGTTGAAGGCCTTATGATCACGGGGGCTGTGATTGGCTTTGCAGTTGCGATCAACACGTCGAGCCCGGGAATAGGGTTTATATGCGCCGCCCTCGCGGCGGCCCTCTTATCACTAAGCTTTGCCGTGTTAACCCAGATTTTCCTGTCCAATCAGGTGGCAACGGGCTTGGGCTTAACCTTGGTTGGGCTTGGATTATCCGCGCTGATTGGCAAGCCGTATGAAGGCATGAAATCCCCCAGCCTTGATAAACTGGATTTCCCTTTGCTGTCTGATTTACCGGTTTTGGGGCCCTTATTATTTTCACATGACGCGATGGTATATGTTTCAGTGATTATCGTGATCCTGGTGGCCTACACATTAAAACGCACGCGGGTTGGCTTGATTTTACGGGCGGTGGGTGAAAACCACCACGCCGCCCACGCGCTTGGCTATAAGGTGATCCGGATTCGAATTTTGGCCATCATGTTTGGTGGCGCCTGCAGCGGGTTGGGCGGCGCTTATCTGAGCTTGGTGCGGGTGCCGCAATGGACCGAGGGCATGACAGCCGGCGCCGGATGGATCGCCTTGGCCATTGTGGTCTTTGGCAGTTGGCGCCCCTGGCGGGTGTTGATTGGTGCCTATTTATTTGGCGGCGTAACCGTTTTGCAGCTTAACTTGCAAGCTGCCGGGGCCGCGATTCCGGTCGAGTACTTGTCCATGTCACCATATCTGATAACTATTGCTGTGTTGGTTTTCATTTCGGCCAAAGGCAACCAAGGGGCACCTGGATCTTTGGGCCGGGCGTTCCATGCCTCATCTTGAGGCACTCATAATCTGAAAAGGAGTAGTTTATGACGATAAAATCTATCTTAGCAGGGGCCGCGGTGGCTCTTGGCCTATCCACAGCCGCCTTCGCGGCCGATGTAAAAGTTGGCTTCGTCTATGTTGGGCCAACCGGCGATCATGGTTGGACCTATCGCCATGATATTGGCCGTCAGCAGGTTGAAGAGGCCTTTGGCGATCGCGTCGAAACCACGTTTATAGAATCAGTGGGCGAAGGCGCCGATGCAGAGCGCGTGTTTACGCAGATGGCGCTGCAAGGCCACGATATTATTTTCGGCACATCCTTTGGCTATATGGACCCAATGGAAAACGTTGCAAAGAAATTTCCAGACGTGAAATTCGAGCATGCAACAGGTTTTAAGCAAGGGCCCAACTTTGCCAATTATGGTCTCCGCTTGTACCAAGCTCGGCACGTGCAGGGCGTGATCGCGGGCATGATGACCAAAACAAATAAAATTTGTTACGTCGCGGCTTATCCGATCCCGGAAGTTATTCGTGAAATTAACACCTATTATCTGGGTGCAAAAACTACAAACCCAGACGTAACAATCGATATCGTATGGGTGTATACTTGGTATAATCCACAAAAAGAACAGGACGCTGCTGTGGCGCTGATGCAGCAAGGCTGTGACGTGATCGCCCAGCACACAGATTCGCCTGCACCTTTACAAGCCGCTGAGAAAGAAGGCCGGTTTGGGTTTGGGCAAGCCTCAGATCAAATCAAATTTGCACCTAAGGCGCAATTGACTGCAACGATCGATAACTGGGGGCCATATTACATCAAAAAAGTCGGTCAGGTTCTGGATGGCACCTGGACCACGGGCGATTACTTTGGCCATATGGATGATGGATCCGTGGAAATGGCACCTTTCACAAACATGCCGGCCGATGTTGCCGCCAAAGCCCAAGAGGTCAAGGATGCGATCCGTGATGGCAAATACTTTGCGTTCACCGGCCCGCTGAATGACAATGAAGGCAACCAAGTCTTAGCTGACGGAGAAGTCGCGGACCGTCAGCATCTTGATACAATGATGTATTACGTTGAAGGAATCGACGCAACCGTTCCGAATTAAGAAAAACGACTGCATAATCTCACAAGGCGCTTAGCGCTTTATGATAAGCTGATGGGGCCTGCAAATATGCAGGCCCCATTATTTTATGACCCTTAAAATACCCATGTTTAACAGTCTGGACAATGCACCTTATAAGAAGCAGGAAGACAGCCAGCCCATTTGGCAAAAACGCTTCCCTGCGCCAAGCCGCATGATCAAAACACGCTTTGAAACCGAAGCGGCTTTTGGTTATAAGAAAGCGATACGCAATCTCTTCGGATATGCGGCTCTTAAGACAATGCGGAGACCCGATGGAACCAATTTTAGAGCTTACAGAACCACATGCCATCGCTCTTTGTGATAGTATCCAGCCCGGCGGCGTTCATCCAATACAGCTGCAAGATGTCGAACTGGTTTTGTGGCGTGACTATGCCGGTCAGGCGCATGTTTGGCATGACCGCTGCCCCCATCGCGGCATGCGTTTGAGTTTTGGTTTCGTAAAAGAAAACCGCCTGACATGTCTGTATCATGGCTGGGAATATGGCTCTGATGGAGGCTGCCGAAAAATACCAGCGCATCCAGAGGTCACCCCGCCAAAGACATTATGCGCCGATATTTTGAACGTAAGCGAATGTTATGGGATGGTGTTTGTTAGTGCTGGCAAAAATACCGCCAAACCAAATACTGAATGGGTTTCGGTACGCAGCATATTTTTAGAATGCGATAGAGCTCAGGCGCTTATGGAGATTGCCGAGTTTGTAGAGATTGCAGAGGCACAAGAAAACCAAGTCTATTTGAACAAAAGCAACTGGGTAGCCGTTGCGGTGCAAACCTGCAGCCGCAAAAGCTGCGCCATTCATCTGAGCACAAGATCGACAGATCCAACGGAAAGGCTTGCCTTGGCCAAACGGATGGTTGCCTTGCGCCGAAAGATCAATCAAGGACTACGCGCATGACAGTAACTTCAGATATAGTCGCCTTAAATCAATGGCTGCCAGTTGCATATCCGGGGCAAGTGACCCCCACAAAACCCCATGAAACATTGCTTTTGGGGCAGCTCATTCGCCTGACAGCGGCAAGCGATGGAACCGTGACTGCGGTTGCCCTGAACGCAAGCGGCGCGCCAGAGCGTGATCTGCCAATTATCGAGCAATTCGCAGTTATCTTCACAACCCTTGGAGACAATCCAAGGCCAATGCCGATCATTCAGGCCTTCGACGAACCCGATCGCCGGATTGTCAATTGTGGGTCAGTGGGTGTGCATGCAAGCCCGTTTCGAATTGTTGAAAATTTTTTAGATATGGCCCATTTCTGCTTTGTGCATACCGATATCTTAGGTGCAGAAAACGAAACTGAAGTGCTCAGTTATAAAACCGAACATCGCCAAGATGTTGATGAAATCTGGGCAACAGGGTGCCAGTTCTTTCAACCCGCCGCCTCGCCCGCCGCGGCAGAGGCCGGTGAAGGTCAAATGACCGATTACACCTATCGCGTTTTATCGCCATTCGGGGTGATGCTGTATAAATCGGCCCTTGGCTATGCGGATCGTTTGGATGCGATTTGCCTCTTCATCCAACCTAAGACAGAGACAGAGTGCATCGGATATATGCCGATGGCGCTGCTTGATGATACGTCATCCAACACTGGCATGATCGATTTTCAACAAACCATTTTTTTACAAGACCGAATAATTCTTGAAAATCAACGCCCTAAATTGCTGCCTCTGACACCGCGCTCGGAAATGCCAACAAGAGCGGATCTCAGTTCGGTTGCCTTCCGCCGCTGGCTCAAAGACAGCGGTATGAGATTTGGTTTGTTGCATGAAGAGGCCGCATAAATGGCCCTGACGCTGCATAATTATACCTTATCCGGAAGCTGCTATAAAGTGCGGCTGTTGCTTGAATTCCTGCAAATCGATTATCACACAATATCGGTAGATTTCTTCCCGGGAAAAGAACATAAAACACCCGAGTTTCTAGCGCTTAATCCACTGGGCCAAATACCAGTGCTTGAAGATGGCGCGCTGCAGCTGCGCGATGCGCAAGCCATCCTATGTTATCTGGCGCGCAAATATGATCCCTCGGCGCAATATTTACCGGATGATCCGGCCGTATTTGGGCAAGTCATGATGTGGCTTGCCTTTGCCGGAAATGAGTTGATGGCCGCCTCGGCTGCGCGGTTGCATGATGTGTTGGGCTATGCGTTGAATGTTGCGAGTGCTCGCGCGCAGGCGCAAAGCGCCTTTGCCATCCTTGATGATCATCTGGCAGAACGGGCAATCCTTGGAAAAACATGGATCGTTGGAGATGCACCAACGATCGCAGATATCGCCTGTTTTCCCTATATTGCGCTCTCGGGTGATGGCGGTATCGGGCATGAGCCCTACCCATATTTGCGCAATTGGATGCGGGCCTTTCGCAAACTGCCAAGGTTTCATGCCATGCCTGGCATTCCAGAGTTTGCATGATGCCTTTGCGGCATAAATCACGCGCGGCTTACCCGCAGGTTCGGCGCGAGCGATCCACCAATCTCTGCGTTCAAAAGGCCGTTTTTAAGATCTGCGCAGGCGGCAGCCGGTTTGACCACAGCAAATCGAACTTAGACGGTGCATAGGTCCGTTCAATCCGGTGGGTTTGGCCGCGGCGGCAATGATTTTATGCATGTCAAAATGACCTTCCATGGGCAGTTCTCGCGTTCGTTCATAGCCTTCATTGAAGATAAAGCTGCTCAGCTTTCAATCAGCGTGACCGTGACCCTAAACGCGGCGCAGGCAACGGTGGAGGCGCAGGGCTGCTCCGCATTGATCGGAGCACTGGAAATGGCTGCTTGCATTGCCCCGGATGATTGCCGGGTGGACAGCTGGGAACTTGACTAGAAAAAGGCAATTTTTTTAAAAGCCCTTCTGAAAAACCCACCAGACTGAATAATATTAAAAAAACAGCTATTAAACCGGTACACATACTGTCTTAAAACGCTTTTTAGGATCCCAAAGCCAGCCAAAACGGGCCGGTAACGGCCTGTATCAGCCCTGATATTATTCCCTATTTTCTCAATGCAATGAAGGAATAACTGGCTGCGAGAAAGGGGCCGGAATGAAGCTTATGCCTGCGCCTCTTGGCTTAAACTCTTTTGGTGCGAGCGCCTCAACCATTTAGGCTCTTTCCTAATATCTAATACATCACTGGTTTAAATTGCGCCCTGTATACTGCGCTGCATGCGAACGCGCTTGAAAATTCGCCCTGACTAAAACGCAGAAAATGTGTCAGAGATTGTATTTTTTACCGATTTTGCACCAGACCTGACACAAGCTAACTGTGGCTTAAAGCGCATAGCAGATTATCCTGGTCATTATTACACGGCGCCGCAAGTAGGCGCGGATGAACAATTTTATTTGAACAACAGATTATAGAGAAAGGGAGACCCATGCCTTCAACGGATAAAATTAAAGACCGCTTAGAAAAGCTTGATTTAGAAAAGGCTGAACTGAAGGGTCAGCTTGATCGCGATCGCTTAATGGCCGCAACAAACACTGTGATTGAAACCATTACCTCTCCAGAGTTTGTAGAAAAAATGCGCCAAGCTCGGGAGGAAGCCGAAAAAGATGGAGGTTACGAAGCCGTTGCGAAGATACTGAGCCTGGAAGGGCTTCGCGCCGCAGGCGCAAAAATTCCAGAAGATTTCAGGCTGACCAGCCGTATCTTCGAAGATAAAGTAAGGGGCGAACGCTTTGAGATTTCTCCGATCAATGATCCCGATGGCCCGCTTCAGCCATATGACCCATTAGGATGGGGCGCCTGCGCTGGCGGGGGAGCCGCTACCATCTGTGGCTGCGGTGGCTTTTCAACCTAACGGGTGGGTAGTTGCAGCCTACCACCCGTTAAAAAACCTCTGAAAACTTCTTTGCAAATTCAGGAGAAGAAAATGCAGCCTGCCAAAAAACCACACGGATACCAAGGCTTAAGCTATGAACGCCCAGCGCTACAAGCGGCGATGCGAAATGCCTATAACAGCTTGATTGATTTCATTACCACCGACGCATTCAAAACCCTGATGGACGACCTAGGGGCCTTGCATCCAAGCCATCGCCCCAAATTCGTTTTTGACGTGTTGCTAAGTGATGACGCCTTAGCTGCCCGCGGTATTAAACGGCCCAAGAACATTCTTATCCAAAGGTCCGCGTTTGGGGATCGACGCCCCACAATTTTTGTAGTGAAGCGTTTTCTTCCAGAAGAGTTTTCGAATGTTTGGCAAAACGTAAACATTACCTTTGATAACCAATTTATAGATTCAACGGTAAAGCGCGACCCCGATATCAGCTGGCGCAAACCCCTGCCTATCTCAGACCAGGCGGCGGCTATGGCGCGGGGGGACGCCCTCGAGCATCTGGCTTAAACGCACCACACGGAAAGGCCCGCCGGGAAAAATCGAAAAGAACTGTACCGCCCCGGTATATTTTGCCAGTATTCCACAATGGAGTATGATTTAAAATTATCGCCGCGGGTCACAGACTTCCGGCATATTTGCTTTTTTGGGCCCGATCAAACGCTCAAATCTAAAGCGCCTGCCCTACCCATCTGGCAGATTAAAACGCGCATCATAATCATCCGCCGTTTTACTGATTTTATCTATGCCTATGCCGCATTCAGAGAATTACCCTATGCGTCGCATTGGCAATTTTGCGCTGTTTTCTTAAACCTCGCCTTTCCAACAAGCCCGCCTTTTTCAGCCTTCCAAACATGAGCGATATAATCATCATCGGTGGCGGTATTGCCGGTATTTCCGCAGCCGCACGTCTGTCAAAACAAGCAGATGTAACGGTGCTTGAGGCAGAAGACCAGCTTGCCTACCATGCCTCTGGGCGATCCGCAGCGGTTTTTATCAAAGATTACGGCAACCCCACAATCCGGGCCTTAAACATCGCCAGCTTACCGTACCTAAGAGCCGAAAACGGAGGTTTTTTAAGCCCAAGAGGTATGATGCTCTTGGCAAAACCTGACGATCGGGCCGCCTTCAGCGATGAGGCGGTTGAGTTTGGGCTTCAACCCATTTCTGTTTCTGAAGCGATAGAAAAAGTTCCCCTAATTAACCAATCTATGCTGGGATATGCCGCATACCGCTCAGATGTTTACGACATTGATACAGATAGATTGCTGCAAGATTTTCTGCGTAAAGCACGCAATCAGGGCACAAAGATTCATGTTTCTCACCCTGTTAAGGCGCTGAATTTCTGTGGCGGGAAATGGCAAGTCAAAACCCAAAAAGGCGATTTTCAAGCCAATATTTTGATCAATGCAGCGGGGGCCTGGGCTGATCATATTGCAAAAATGGCATCAGTGCCGCCCCTAGATCTGATTGGGTATAGACGTTCAATAGCAAGACTGCCCGTGCCAGGGGGCTACGATCCGACCTATTGGCCCGTTATCGATGAAATTGGCGAAGCATGGTATGCAAAACCAGACGCAGGGCAGTTGATCGTTTCGCCTGCGGATGAAGATCCATTGCCTGCACAAGATGCTTGGGCGGATGATATGATACTGGCCCAGGGCTTGGCCCGTTTCGAAACCATGATCAAGCATCCCATAACGCGGCCCAGCGCAAACTGGGCAGGTTTACGCACCTTCGCGCCAGATCGCGCCTTAGTGATCGGCTCTGATCCAAAGCTTCCAAGTTTTTTCTGGCTTGCCGGTCAAGGGGGATATGGGTTTCAAACAGCTGCGGCCTCTAGCCAATTAATCGCGGATCTGGTGCTTGATCAGAGGTCAGATTTGCCAAAGGATATTCAAAATCAGCTTAGTCCAAGCCGGTTTCACCAAAAGGCATAAAACAAAGATTGTAGAACATAGAAACTTTTATTGCAGATTGCCGTCACGAGGAGGGAAGATCCGCTATGGCTTTCCGCACGGTCTCAACCCGCGCCTGATTGGGCGGATGGGTGCCCAAAAGCTGGTCAGCCGGATCCGACATGCGCATAAAAAAGGCAGCGCCGCGCAAAGCATCATACCCCGCGATCGTAGCAATCCAAGTGCCCAGCCGATCCGCTTCCAGCTCATACTTTTTGGAAAATTTACGCCCCCCCAAGCGCGCGCCAAGGCGCTCTGCATTCCGAACCAAACGATCCGAGGCACCGACAAGCGAAATTAGCCCACCAAACCTCTCGGCGCCGCTGCGAGCGGTATGATATTGCTGATACAAATGCCCCTCAAGATGATGCGCCATCTCATGCCCTAAAACAAAGGCCAATTCATCCTCATTGCGGGCATGCTCAATCAATCCCTGCGAAAACACAACCAATGGGCGCCCATTAGATCTTATCGTTTGAAACGCATTCACCAAATTTGGGTTTTTCTTGTAAACAACCACTTCAAAATCGCAGTTCAATTGGGGTCTAAAACGGCGGCATAAATCTTCTCCCACCGGCTCGACCTCAGCGACAACAGAGGCAAAGGCCCCGCTTGGTGGAATAAAATTTGGCTCCATCTTCTGGGGCTCATTCGAGGTTTCTGCTGATGCGCGGTCAAAATCTTTAATTGCGGGGGCGCTTGCACAGGCAGAAAGCAGCAGAACGCATAGCAAACCCACCAGTTTCCCCCCGTTCAAAGCCAAATCCCCCTTTTTATCAGAAATAAACCGACCGCAGCGAATTGCATTACAGCGCAAGCCGTTTACACTGTAACTATGTTTACTATTGAACACGATTTCGATGCAACTGTCGTCACTTTGGTTGATGAAGGACAAACACCCCTTCAAGAGGATGTGATCGTCAATAACTTTGCGGAATGTATTACGGTAGAGCAATATGATCCCAGAACCGATCGACTTCAAAAAATCACGCTTTCGATCACGCAAATGCGCGATCTTGCCGCGGCAATTTCGCTGCCAGAAGGGGCCTATTCCCGGGTTCATCATCAGAAATAACGCAATTGCGCATTTAAATGGCCACTTCTGCAGGTCTGATCGATAAGGTTTTTACGATTGCATAACAGGCAAGATCGGGCTGCAAGCACAAGCGCTTTGCAGAGCGTGCTGTGATGCGCGCGAGCAATCGATCATTGCCCGAGTTTAGTTCAACAATCATTCCGGGCCCATCCCCAGGGCGCAAGGATATGATATGACAGGGCAAGATATTCAACGCCGAAATTTGTTCTGGCTTTTGCACCGAAATCATCACGTCTTGTGCCAAGATCCGTACCCGCACGCGGCTGCCCAATGGCGCTTCTATTCGGGGCAAAAAAAGCTGGCCGGCTGAGGTGTTCAAGGTGCTCAGCCCATCCTCTGACTGCGCCGTTAAACGCGCAAGTACGCTTGCACCCGCCGCCGCCAGCCCCAATTGTGGCACCAAACTCGGATCAGACAAAAGATCAGAGGCTGGCCCGCAGGCAACCAGTTTGCCCGCATCCATAACCACAATATCAGTTGCCAAGCGGGCAAGTTCGGGCACCGAGTGGCTGACATAGAGCATCGGCAAGCGCAATTCATCGCGCAACCGCTCAAGATAGCTTAAAATTTCTAACTTACGCGCCCTAGCTAAGGCTGCCAATGGTTCATCAAGCAGCAGCAAATCAGGGTTTGATAACAAAGCACGGGCAATCGCGACCCGCTGTTTTTCTCCGCCAGATAATGTATCCGGGCGTCGGTCTAACAATTTTTCAAGGCCCAAAATATCAACAATTAAATTTGCATCTATCTCAAAAGAGCGCGCCGGGCGGCGCCCATAATTCAAATTGCGCTGCACGCTCATATGAGGAAATAATCGGGGGTCTTGAAAAACATAGCCGATGCCACGCTGATGCGGGGGAATGTTTAGACCCCGCCCAGCATCAAAAACCGCGCGACCCGCGATTTCAATGCGCCCTTTCTGCGGAGTAATCAAACCTGCAACCGCATTCACAAGCGTGGTTTTGCCCGCACCCGAGCGGCCGAATAGAGCACTAACGCCGTTGGGAACCTGAAATTTGAGCGCAAGATTGAAATCGCCGACGGAATGATTGAGATCTAAAAAAAGCGTCATTGGCCTGTGCCATGCACAACGCGCCGCGCCATCCATTCGGACAACGCCAGCGCAAGAACAGAGATAAAAACAGACAGGACCAAAAGCCGAACCGCAGAAGCATCCCCCCCTGGCACCTGTAAGAAAGCGTAAATCGCCGATGGCAGCGTTTGCGTCTGGCCCGGTATATTTGCCACAAAGGTGATTGTTGCCCCAAATTCTCCCATCGCTTTGGCGAAGGCCAAAACCACCCCTGCCACCAAGCCGGGCGCCATCATGGGCACCGTAATGGTTAGGAAAACCCGGATTGGTCCGGCGCCAAGCGTGGTGGCCGCCTGTTCTAATTTGGGATCCACCGCCTCGATCGCCAAACGGATCGCGCGCACCATAAGCGGAAACGCCATGACCGCAGCCGCCAGCACAGCGCCCGTCCAACGAAATGCCAAAACGATACCAAAGGTATCATTCAGGAAACGTCCCACAGGGGCCGTCTGCCCGAAGACAAGCAGCAAAACATACCCGGTGACAACCGGTGGCAGAATGAGTGGCAAGTGAACGCAAATATTCAGCAGCTGACGGCCCCAAAATTGCCAGCGCGCCAAAGCATATGCCACCAAAACAGCCAGGGGCAGGCTGAGCAAACTGGCCCAAAACGCAACCAGAAGCGACAGCTGCACGGCCTGCCATTCTGTAGGGGCTAATCCAAACAAAGGCATACCATCTGTTTTGAAATAATCAAAAGTATCATCTTTTCTGTTTTTTCACACTGAGGGCAAAAGGCAAGCCCGTTCAAACCCTCATCGGCCGCGCCTGTTTTCAGCTGAGAACTTTTTGTCAGATCAATACCCCTGTCAGCTATGCGCATAAACGAGAGAAATTCACCCCAATAAAAGATGTTTGCGGGTGGACCAAATCGCGTAATCCGCTATCACCATTCAGCGGTAGCCCCAAATAAAAAGAGGGCTTGCAGCAAATCGAAAAACCTCTTAAAAGCCTGATCAACAGCGGCGCGTTGGTTTCAATGCTCCACCGGAAGTTCATACGGGCCGCGGGCCCGTTTTTTTATGTTTGGATCCATGATCAACGATTTGATAGCAAAAGCTGCCATTGACCAACGTTTGGCTGAAATCATCACCCCGGTGATTGAGGATCTGGGCTTTGAATTGGTGCGCGTGCGCTTGATGAGCGGCAAAGAAACCACTTTGCAGGTGATGGCGGATAACGCAGATGGCGGCATTGATGTGGATAATTTGGCCGAAATCTCAACGGCGATTAGCGCGGTTTTAGACGTGGAAGATCCGATTCTAGATATGTATACGCTGGAAGTGTCGAGCCCGGGCATTGACCGCCCATTGACCAGGCTAAAAGATTTCGAGCTCTTCGAAGGCTATGAAGCAAAAATTGAGACCCATGACTTGATCGATGGTCGGCGGCGCTTCAAGGGCGTTTTGGCCGGAATTGAGGGCGATGATGTGCTGATTAACATCGAAGAGGGCACAATTGGGCTTAATTTTGAATGGATGTCTGACGCAAAACTGGTCCTAACGGATGAGTTGATTAAAGAAATGCTGCGCCAACGCAAAGCCTCTGGCGCATTAAGTGAAGATAAATTTGACGATATCGAGACCGAAGGGTCGCAGGAGGACTAACAATGGCTATTACCTCTGCAAATCAGCTTGAGCTGTTGCAAACCGCCGAAGCCGTGGCACGCGAAAAAATGATCGATCCCACTCTGGTGATTGAAGCTATGGAAGAAAGTTTGGCGCGGGCTGCCAAATCCCGCTATGGCAGCGAAATGGATATTCGCGTTGCTATCGATCGCAAAACCGGCCGCGCAAAATTCACCCGTGTGCGTACGGTTGTGGAAGAGGCCGAGCTTGAAAATTATCAGGCGGAAATGACCGTTGAACAAGGCAAGCAATATCTTGAAAATCCAAGCGTTGGTGATCAATTTATCGAAGAAATCCCACCGGTGGATATGGGACGAATCGCTGCGCAATCCGCCAAACAAGTGATTCTTCAAAAAGTACGCGAGGCCGAGCGCGACAGACAATTCGAAGAATTCCAAGATCGTGCCGGAACCATTATCAACGGCCAAGTTAAACGCGAAGAATACGGCAATGTGATCGTTGATGTCGGTCGTGGAGAGGCTGTTTTGCGGCGCAATGAAAAAATTGGCCGCGAAAGCTATCGCCCCAATGATCGCATACGCTGTTATATCAAGGAGGTGCGCCGCGAAAGCCGCGGTCCGCAGATTTTCTTAAGCCGCACAGATCCACAATTCATGGCCGAATTGTTTAAAATGGAAGTGCCGGAAATTTATGAAGGCATTATCGAAATCAAAGCTGTCGCCCGTGATCCCGGATCACGCGCCAAAATAGCAGTGCTCAGCAATGATGGATCTATTGATCCGGTTGGCGCATGCGTTGGGATGCGCGGCAGCCGCGTTCAAGCCGTCGTGAATGAGCTTCAGGGCGAGAAAATCGATATAATCCCGTGGAACGAAGACCAACCCACCTTCTTGGTGAATGCCCTGCAACCGGCCGAAGTCAGCAAAGTGGTGCTTGATGAAGAAGCAGAACGCATCGAAGTGGTTGTGCCAGAAGAGCAGCTGAGCTTGGCGATTGGCCGCCGCGGCCAAAACGTACGCTTGGCAAGCCAGCTGACCAATCTTGATATTGATATCATGACGGAAGAGGAAGAAAGCGCGCGTCGTCAAAAAGAGTTTGAAGAACGCACGCAACTGTTCATGGAAACGCTCGATCTGGATGAATTCTTCGCACAGCTCTTGGTATCTGAGGGCTTCACCTCGCTTGAAGAAGTGGCCTATGTCGAAGTTGACGAATTGCTCGTGATCGAAGGCGTTGACGAAGATACCGCAAAAGAGCTGCAGGTGCGCGCGCAGGAGTATCTTGAAGAAGCGGCGCGCAAAGCGCTTGAGCGGGCCCGCGAATTGGGCGTGGAAGACAGCCTTGTCTCTTTTGAGGGTTTGACGCCTAAAATGATCGAGGCATTGGCCGAAGATGGCATCAAAACGTTGGAAGATTTTGCCACTTGTGCGGATTGGGAATTGGCCGGCGGCTGGACAACCGTTGATGGCGAGCGGGTGAAAGACGATGGCTTACTGGAAAGTTTTGACGTGAGTCTGGAAGAGGCACAAGACCTCGTAATGACCGCGCGGATCGTTCTAGGCTGGGTGGATCCGAACGACCTTATCACCGAAGGTGATGATGAGGATGACGCTACCGAAACAGAAGAAGAAAGCTAAGCATCTGATTTATGTCGCGCAACCGATCATATGACACAGCCGGCCAGGCCCAAGAGCGAAAATGCATCGCAACGGGCGCGCTATGCCCAACGCATGACATGATGCGCTTTGTGGTCAGCCCCGATGGTCATCTGGTTGCCGATGTCTTGGGCAAACTGCCGGGGCGCGGCATCTGGGTGTCTAGCAATCAGCAGGCCTTGCAAAAAGCGGTGAAAAAACGCTTGTTTGCGCATAGTGCAAAGCAGCCTGTTCAGGTTTCTGAAACGCTTTTGCAGGATCTTGAGGCCCAGCTATCGCGGCGGGTTATTGATTTGTTAAGCTTAGCGCGCAAGTCAGGGCGTGCGATCGCCGGGTATGAGAAAGTGAAAGATTGGCTAAGTAAAGAGCAGGCCAAAGTGTTGGTGCAATCCAGCGATGGATCAGAACGTGGCAAATCAAAGCTGAGTACGCCCTATGGAGGGCGCTTCATAGGCTGGCTGCGCTCAGATGAGCTAGGGATGGCATTTGGGCGACAGACTGTAATTCATTGCGCACTTGCGTCTAGCGGAATTACGCAACGTGTAGTAGAGGAAGCGCATCGGCTGAAAGGCCTGCGCATAACGGAGGGTGCAAAATCACCCATCCAGAAGGAAAAGACAGCTAGATGAGCGATAGTGACGGCAAAAAAACTTTGGGCTTACGCGGCACGCCCCGTTCGGGAAACGTGAAACAAAGCTTTAGCCATGGCAGAACCAAAAATGTTCTGGTTGAAACCAAGCGCAAGCGCGTGGTTGTGCCAAAGGCGGGTACACCAGTGCAGCCGGGCACAAACCCTGCGAAGACACAATCCAGCAATCGGCCCGCGGGCATCTCAGATACAGAAATGGCGCGCCGCTTAAAAGCTGTGCAAGCCGCCAAAGCCCGCGAAGCCGAAGATACGGCAACCCGCGCCGCGGAAGAAGAGAACCGCCAAAAAGAACGCGAGCGCCGTCGCGCAGAGCAAGCAGAGAAAGAGCGCGAGCAACGCGAAGCTGAAGAAATCGCGCGTAAGAAAACTGAAGAAGAGACCCGTCTGCGCAAAGAACGCGAAGACTCTGCGAAGAAAGCCGCCGCTGATGCAAAATCAGCCGTGGCAGCGCCCGCGGTCAAGAATGAAGGCGAGGTCAAACGCCCCACGTTGAAATCGGCCGCGCCGACCTCGCGCAAGAAAGAACGCGAAACCGAACAAGACCGACGCAACAATAAAGGCCGTGATGATGGCCGGCGCTCTGGTAAGCTTACTCTATCACAAGCTTTGGAAGGCGAAGGCGGCCGGCAAAAATCAATGGCCGCAATGCGCCGCAAACAAGAGCGGGCGCGGCAAAAAGCTATGGGCACCAGCGCCGAGCGGGAAAAAATTGTGCGCGAAGTGCAACTTCCCGAAGCGATCACAGTGTCTGAATTGGCCAACCGCATGGCCGAACGCTCGGCCGAAGTCGTGAAATCCCTGATGAAAATGGGAATGATGGTCACGCAAAACCAAACGATTGATGCCGATACGGCGGAACTGATCATCGAAGAATTCGGGCATAAAGTTGTTCGGGTTTCTGATTCGGATGTTGAAGATGTGATCAACGAAATCGAAGATGATACGGAAACATTAAAACCACGGCCGCCAGTGATTACGATCATGGGCCATGTCGATCATGGTAAAACGTCGCTGCTGGATGCTATTCGCAAAACCAAAGTGGTGTCAGGGGAAGCGGGCGGAATCACGCAGCATATCGGGGCCTATCAAGTGTCAACCGATAGCGGCGCGGTGCTAAGCTTCTTAGACACGCCCGGTCACGCGGCCTTTACCTCAATGCGATCACGCGGGGCGCAAGTCACCGATATTGTGGTTCTGGTTGTGGCGGCAGATGATGCGGTCATGCCGCAAACAATCGAAGCCATTAACCATGCCCAAGCGGCCAAAGTACCCATGATCGTTGCGATCAACAAAATGGACAAACCTGATGCCACCCCGGATAAGGTGCGCACTGACTTGCTTCAGCATGAAGTGATTGTTGAAAAAATGTCGGGCGAGGTCCAAGATGTTGAAGTCTCCGCGATCAGCGGGATGGGGCTGGATGATTTGCTGGAAGCCATCGCGCTGCAAGCCGAGATTTTAGAATTGACCGCCAACCCTGACCGCGCCGCGCAAGGCGCTGTGATTGAAGCGCAGCTGGATGTGGGCCGCGGGCCCGTTGCAACGGTTTTGGTGCAAAAAGGCACCTTGAACCAAGGCGATATTTTCGTCGTTGGTGAGCAGTGGGGAAAAGTGCGCGCCTTGATAAATGATAAGGGCGAGCGCATCAAAACCGCGGGCCCATCAGTACCGGTTGAGGTGCTCGGCATCAATGGAACGCCCGAAGCGGGCGATGTTCTAAACGTGGTGGAAACAGAAGCTCAAGCCCGCGAAATTGCGGATTACCGCGCCAATTTAGCCAAAGAAAAGCGCGCGGCAGCGGGGGCAGCCACAACCCTTGAACAATTGATGGCAAAAGCCAAAGAGGATGAAAATATCTCGGAACTGCCCGTTTTGGTGAAAGCTGATGTGCAAGGCTCTGCCGAAGCTATCGTTCAGGCGATGGATAAAATTGGCAATGAGGAAGTGCGCGTGCGCGTTCTGCATTCGGGTGTTGGTGCGATCACCGAAAGCGATATTGGGCTGGCCGAAGCATCCGGCGCGCCCGTGATCGGCTTTAACGTGCGAGCCAACGCGCCTGCGCGCAATTCAGCTAATCAAAAAGGCGTTGAAATCCGTTATTACTCGGTGATTTATGATCTTGTTGATGATGTAAAAGCCGCAGCCAGCGGCTTGCTCAGCGCGGAAATTCGCGAAAACTTCATCGGCTATGCGCAGATCAAAGAAGTGTTTAAAGTCTCTGGGGTTGGTCGGGTTGCCGGCTGTTTGATCACCGAAGGTGTGGCGCGGCGCAGCGCTGGCGTGCGCCTGCTGCGTGACAACGTGGTGATCCATGAAGGCACGTTGAAAACGCTTAAGCGCTTCAAAGACGAAGTACCAGAGGTTCAATCTGGTCAAGAATGCGGCATGGCGTTTGAAAATTATGAAGATATTCGCGCTAATGATGTGATCGAAATCTTTGAGCGTCAAGAGATTGAGCGGGTTCTCAGCTAAACCGCGACATCTAGACGAATAAAAAAAGCCGCCCCGTGCTGGGGCGGCTTTTTTATGCGGAACTGCTTGAGCTTGGTGTGTATCGCAGGCCAGGTGATACGCAGGCTGCTATAGCCAATCGCGCAAGATGGGAATCAGCGGTATATCCGCAGCCGGCATTGGATAATCGCGCAGCTCGTTGGCGTATACCCATTTCAATTTCTGCCCCTCTTTGGGCGCCACAATGCCCTGCCATTTCCGGCAAATAAACAAGGGCATGAGCAAATGGAAATCTTCATAACTGTGGCTGGCAAAGGTCAGGGGCGCCAAACAACTATCCCAGGTTTCTATGCCCAACTCTTCTTTCAATTCGCGCACAAGCGCCACTTCGGGCGTTTCACCTGGCTCAATCTTACCACCGGGAAATTCCCACAACCCAGCCATGGCTTTGCCCTCAGGGCGCTGTGCAATCAGCACGCGCCCATCGGCATCAACCAGCGCAACCGCTGAAACCAAAACCGTTTTCACGAGCGATAATCCGCGTTAATTGAAATATAATCATGGGTCAAATCACAGGTCCAAACAGTGGCCGCACCATTGCCCATACCCAAATCAACCGCGATTACCAATTCCGCGTTTTTCATATAGGCCGCGCCCCGTTCCTCGCTATAGCTGGCAGCCACCCAGCCCTGCTCGGCAACCAAGATATCGCCCAACCAAATCTTGATCAGATCCCGCTCAGCAGCAGCTCCGGATTTTCCAAGAGCCATAACAATCCGCCCCCAATTGGGATCCTCACCCGCCAGCGCGGTTTTCACTAAAGGCGAGTTTGCGATCGCTTTAGCATGTTGTTTGGCATCCTGATCGCTGGCGGCGCCCGTCAGCCTTACTTCAACAAATTTACGCGCGCCTTCGCCATCGCGGACCACCTGATGCGCAAGATCGCGCATCACCTGATGTAAGCCTTCCGCAAAGGCCGTATTCTGCGCAGACACGCAGTGCCCCGAAGCTCCGGTGGCTGCCAAAATCAACGTGTCTGAGGTTGAGGTATCGCTATCGACGGTGATGGCGTTAAACGTCACCTCGTTTAACAACGATAAAAGACCCTGCAACTCAGCCTGTTCTATCTGCGCATCGGTAAAAATATAGGCCAGCATTGTGGCCATATCGGGTGCGATCATGCCGGACCCCTTTGCAATGCCAACAATATTGACCGGTCCAGACGGGGTTTCCACCTGCGCGCTTGCGCCCTTGGGATAGGTATCCGTGGTCATAATCGCTTGCGCGGCCATGGCGATGCCTTCTGCGTCAAGATCGGCAATCAACTCTGGCATTCGTGTTGAAATTTTTTCATGCGGCAGAGGCTCACCGATCACGCCAGTCGAGGCGGTGAAAACCCGCGTTTCAGACAGCTTAAGCTGATCAGCAAGCGCCTTTGTCAAAGCCTCAACAGAGGCCATACCACGATGGCCGGTAAAGGCATTCGCGTTGCCAGAATTCACCAAAATAGCAGCGCCCTCAGCCGCTGGCAGGCCCAGCTTTTTTTGGCAATCCAATACCGCTGCAGAGCGGGTGGCCGATTGTGTAAACACGCCCGCGATGCTGGTGCCAGGCGCCAATTCTGCCAACATCACATCCGAGCGGTTTTGGTATTTAATGCCAGCCGCCAGGGTGCCAAAGCGCACCCCTGCCACATTGGGCAGCGTGGGAAACTGCGCTGGAGCCAAGGGGGACTTTGCCATATTCAGGCTCCTTTACTGGGATAACAGCTCAAAGTTTTTCACGGCGCCAGGATCGATTTGTGGATCTTCAATCAGTTTAATATCGGCTTGGCTTCTTAAAATAGCCATCTCAGCCTCAACCGCGGCGCGGCGCAGATCCTCAACGAGCATCTCGCGCACATCCTCTAGGGCGGGGCTTTCCACGGCGCGCGTTTCATTCAAAAGAATAACATGCCATCCAAAATCTGTTTTCACCGGCTTTGACACTTCGCCCACTTCAAGTTCTATAACCGCCTGCTCAAATGGTGGCACCATCATACCCTTACCAAACCAGCCAAGGTCGCCGCCCCCCGGGCCAGATGGCCCAGTCGAGAAGTCACGCGCCAAAGCCGCAAACTCTTCTCCGGCGTTCACCTTCTCGATCAACTCAAGCGCTGCCGCTTCCGTTTCCACCAAAATATGCGCGGCTTTATATTCCAAGCCTTGATCAACGCCTGAATAGGCTGCTTCATAAGCGTCTTGTATAGCGCCTTCACTGATCGGCTGTTCTGACCATTGTTCAATCATCCGCGCAGCCCGCATCAAACGACGATCATTTTCAAGCGTTAACCTGATTTGCAAAGAATCGGGGGCCGAACTTTTTTGCGACAGAATAGTCTGCTGCACCAATTGCTCTAAGATCCCATCAAACAATTGGCGATCGGGCAAAGATTTATATTCATTCGGCAAGCTTTCCCGCACCAAGAGCATATGCCCAAGCGTGATTGCTTCGCCATTCACGCGGGCCACAACCGTTTCAGCCGAAACCGCCTCTTGCGCCCAAGCACCACTGCCAAATGCGCAGCACGTCGCTGCGAGCAGAACCAATTTATGAAAACCCATCGCCTTTTTCCTTTATTTATAACCCGCCGCCTCTGGCTGGCGTTGACACTCACTATCGGGGCCCTTACATCGCTTATGGTGTTAAGGCTGCCTGCTTTACACCTATTCAGACTTGCCCATCAGAGCAAGGCCGACATGCAGATAGTTGCGTGATTATTGATTGGAGAGACCATGTTAGGGTTCGGAAAACTGGCGAAAAAAGTATTCGGTTCCCCGAATGACCGCGTGATGAAATCAACCATGCCGATGGTTGAAAAAATCAATGCCTTAGAGGCTGATTATCAGGCCCTCTCTGATGAGGCTATCATTGCCAAAACCCAAGAGTTCAAAACCCGCTTAAACAGCGGCACAACATTGGATGAGTTGTTGCCCGAAGCGTTTGCCAATTGCCGAGAAGCCGCCAAGCGCACTTTGGGTTTGCGCGCGTTTGACGTGCAATTGCTGGGGGGGATTTTTCTGCATCAAGGTAATATTTCAGAAATGAAAACCGGTGAAGGCAAAACCTTGGTGGCGACATTTCCAGCCTATTTGAACGCGCTGACGGGCAAGGGCGTTCATGTTGTTACCGTAAATGACTATCTTGCCAAACGTGACAGCGAATGGATGTCAAACGTTTATGGGGCGCTGGGTCTTACCACGGGCGTGGTCTATCCCAATCAAGATGAAGGTGAAAAACAAAAAGCCTATGCCTGCGATATAACTTATGCCACCAACAATGAACTCGGATTCGATTATCTACGCGATAATATGAAAACAGAACTCTCGCAAATGTATCAAAAGCAACATCATTTTGCGATTGTGGATGAGGTTGATAGCATCCTGATCGATGAAGCCCGCACGCCCCTGATCATCTCAGGGCAAGCGCAGGACCGCTCGGACCTATATCAAGCGATCGACGCTGTGATCCCAGAGCTGACCGAAGAGCATTACACGCTGGATGAAAAATCCAGAAACGCGAACTTCACGGATGAAGGCAATGATTTCTTAGAAGACCTATTGCGGCAAAAAGAGATCCTGCCCGAAACCCAAAGTCTGTATGATCCGGAAAGCACAACCCTTGTACATCACGTCAATCAAGGCCTGCGCGCGCACAAGCTTTTCACCCGCGATAAGGATTATATCGTGCGCAACAGTGAAGTTGTGTTAATCGATGAGTTCACCGGGCGTATGATGGCGGGGCGGCGCCTGTCGGACGGGCTACACCAAGCCATCGAAGCCAAAGAGAATTGTACGATTCAGGCAGAAAACGTTACCTTGGCCAGCGTGACGTTTCAAAATTATTTCCGGCTTTATGATAAATTGGCAGGCATGACCGGTACCGCCAATACCGAAGCTGAAGAATTCATGGAAATCTATAAGCTGGGCGTCGTAGAAGTGCCAACGAACCGCCCGATCTCGCGCATTGATGAAGATGACCGCGTGTATCGGACCGCAGATGAAAAATATACCGCGATCGTCGAAGAAATCCAAACAGCGCATGATAAAGGTCAGCCAATTTTGGTTGGCACCACTTCGATTGAGAAATCTGAAGCCCTGTCTCAAATGCTGAAAAAAGCCAAAATCCAACATAATGTGTTGAATGCGCGTCAACATGAGCAAGAGGCGCAAATCGCCGGAGATGCCGGAAAATTTGGCGCGGTGACGATTGCCACCAATATGGCTGGTCGGGGAACGGACATTCAACTGGGCGGCAATGTTGAGATGAAAATGTTCACCGCCTTGGCCGAAACCCCTGAAGCAAATCCAGAGGATTTGCGCCGTACGATTGAAGCAGAAACCAGCGCAGAAAAGCAGCGGGTTCTGGAGGCGGGCGGTTTATTCGTTTTGGCCACCGAGCGTCATGAAAGCCGGCGGATTGACAACCAATTGCGTGGCCGTTCGGGCCGCCAAGGCGACCCGGGTCGATCTTCGTTTTTTCTCAGCCTTGATGATGACTTGATGCGGATCTTCGGCTCTGAGCGCTTGGATAAAGTCTTGTCAAAATTCGGAATGGAAAAAGGCGAAGCCATTACCCATTCTTGGGTTAACAAATCTTTAGAACGCGCTCAGTCAAAGGTTGAGGGCCGCAATTTTGATATACGAAAACAATTGCTTAAATTCGACGATGTGATGAATGATCAACGCCGCGCAATTTTTGAGCAACGCTTGGATATTTTGCAATCAGAAGACTTGTCGGATGTGACGCAAGATATGCGTCATGATGTGATTGACGATCTTGTCACCACCTATATGCCACCAAAATCCTATGCCGAACAATGGGAAAGCGAAGCCTTACAGACGGCTGTTGCAGAGCAGCTGAATATGGATTTGCCGATCACAGATTGGGCAGATGAGGAAGGCGTGGATGACGAAAGCATTCGTGAGCGCCTTGAGGATGCTTCAGATAAAATGATGGCGGAGAAAGCCATAGCTTTTGGGCCCACAACGATGCGGCAAGTCGAAAAGCAGGTACTTTTGCAAACGATTGACAGCAAATGGCGCGAGCATCTGATAACGCTTGAGCATTTACGCAGCGTAGTTGGCTTTCGCGGATATGCCCAGCGCGACCCATTGAATGAATATAAATCTGAGGCTTTTCAATTGTTTGAAAGCCTGTTGGCCAGCTTACGCACCGATGTAAGCAAACAATTATCATTGGTGCGGCCAATGACAGAGGCCGAACAGCAAGCGATGATGCAGCAGATGGTTGCGCAGCAAAAGCAATCCCAAGCAGAGATGCAAACATCGCAAACAGCCCCAGCAGAAAATGGATTTGTTGAAGACGATCCCTCAACTTGGGGAAATCCAGGGCGCAATGATCCCTGCCCCTGCGGCTCTGAAAAGAAATTTAAACATTGCCATGGCCGTTTGAGCTAAGCGCAGTTCACCAACTAGAAGCTGCTCAAAGCCGTTGAGCGTTTGACATGACGCCAGCGGCAAAATAAGACGGTGTGAGAGTCGATGCTCACGTCGCGGGTCCCTTAGCTCAACTGGATAGAGCAACTGCCTTCTAAGCAGTAGGTTGCAGGTTCGAGTCCTGCAGGGTGGGCCAGGGAGTCTCTGATGGATGATCCACATGATGACTGCACACATTGGATAGGAAAGATATGAAATATAAAGATGCTGTAGATAAATACTTTAAGACAAGACAATTTGCTTCACTCTCTACCTCATCTCAGAAAGGTTACGAAGCCTGCCTCACTTCCTTTGGTCGTATGTTTATTATGGGTAGAAGATTAAGTGGTACGAACATACAGAAGATTAATGTATTGCTATGCACTGAGATGTACGATACGTGGGAGTCAGTTACCTCCACATCAAATGCAAACCACAACGCTAGAGTCTTCTCTGTCTTGATGAATTACTTAGTGTCGCTAGATGTACTACCAGCCAACCCGATGGCCAGAGTTAAGAAGAGAACAAGTATACCAAGGTCTGTCGTATGGACACACGAACAAGTG
>Ga0102815_10000233_pt1 | contig 40257 bp, 34 predicted proteins | sample ColrivemetaGS759_FD_79113 | JGI IMG/M metagenome (GOLD analysis project Ga0102815, IMG submission 79113) | Estuarine microbial communities from the Columbia River estuary - Ebb tide ETM metaG S.759 | ecosystem: Environmental > Aquatic > Marine > Intertidal zone > Estuary | place: USA: Columbia... | reverse complement strand
TGTCGAAATTAGCATTTTTATTATAAAAAGGTGCAATATTTGTGCCAAACTTTTGATTATGAGTAAGAATTTAACAAAGAGAGAAGTAGATTATTCCAAATGGTATAATGAGTTGGTTGTAAAAGCCGATTTAGCAGAAAATTCAGCGGTTAGAGGCTGTATGGTTATAAAGCCTTATGGTTATGCAATATGGGAAAAAATGCAAGCCCAACTAGATAAAATGTTTAAAGAAACAGGTCATGAAAATGCTTATTTTCCATTATTTGTACCCAAAAGTTTATTTGAAGCAGAAGAGAAAAATGCAGAAGGATTTGCTAAAGAATGTGCCGTAGTAACTCATTATAGATTGCAAAATGATCCAGATAATCCAGGGAAACTTCGTGTAGACCCAACAGCTAAATTAGAGGAAGAACTTGTTGTTAGGCCAACTTCAGAAGCAATTATATGGAATACATATAAGGGATGGATTCAGTCATATAGAGATTTACCTTTATTAATAAACCAATGGGCGAATGTAGTACGTTGGGAAATGAGAACACGTTTATTTTTAAGAACAGCTGAGTTTTTATGGCAAGAAGGGCATACTGCTCATGCAACTAAAAATGAAGCTATTTCAGAAGCGTTGCAAATGCAAAAAGTATATGCTGAGTTTGCTGAAGGGTTTATGGCAATGCCTGTAATTAAAGGATCAAAGTCTGAAAGTGAACGTTTTGCTGGTGCTGATGAAACGTATACAATTGAAGCGTTAATGCAAGATGGAAAAGCATTACAAGCGGGAACATCACATTTTTTAGGTCAAAATTTCGCAAAAGCATTTGATGTAAAATACACCTCAAAAGAAGGAAAACAAGAATATGTGTGGGCAACATCTTGGGGAGTTTCTACAAGATTAATAGGTGGTTTGATTATGACACATTCTGATGATTTTGGTTTAGTGTTGCCTCCAAAATTAGCGCCAATACAAGTAGTGATTGTTCCTATATATAAGAGTAATGATCAGTTGGAAGCAATTTCTGAAAGAGTTAATGTTTTTGTAAAAGAACTTCGTGTTAAGGGAATTTCAGTAAAATATGATGACAGAGATACATTTAGGCCAGGAGCAAAGTTTGCAGAGTATGAATTAAAAGGAGTTCCAATTAGAATAGCAATAGGAAATAGAGACATTGAAAATAATACTGTAGAGGTTGCAAGAAGAGACACTTTAGAAAAAGAAACTGTATCTCAAGATGCTATTGTTGATTATATTGAAGTGTTACTTGATAAGATTCAAACTAATTTATTTGATAGAGCTATTACATATAGAAATGAGCACTTTACTGAAGTAGATTCTTTTGAAGAATTTAAAGAAGTTATTGAAACAAAAGGCGGTTTTGTTTCAGCTCATTGGGATGGAACTGCAGAAACTGAGGAAAGAATTAAAGAATTGACCAAAGCAACTATAAGATGTATCCCTTTAGATAGTAAAAAAGAAGAAGGAAAATGTGTGTTTACTGGGCAAAAATCAAGTCAAAGAGTATTATTTGCAAAAGCTTATTAATTTTTTCAAAAAAAATTTTGTGAAATGAAAAATAGTTGTATTTTTGCATCCGCAATAACGAAATAATAGTGTTGTTGTAAACAAATAAAATGGTCCGTTCGTCTAGGGGTTAGGACGCCAGGTTTTCATCCTGGTAACAGGGGTTCGATTCCCCTACGGACTACAAAAAATTTAATACAAAATTTATAATGGCAAATCATAAGTCAGCATTAAAAAGAATTAGAAGTAATCGCGCAAAGCAATTAAGAAATAAATATCAGCATAAAACTACTCGTAATGCTGTTAGAGATTTACGTGCAGCGACAGAGAAGAAAGAAGCTGAAGAATTGTTTCCAAAAGTTGTTTCTATGTTAGATAGATTAGCAAAGAAAAATATTATTCACAAAAATAAAGCGAGTAATTTAAAATCTAAATTAACAAAGCACGTAGCTGCATTATAATTTAGTATTAAATATAAAATATTAAAGCATCCAATTTGGATGCTTTTTTTATGCTTATAAGTTTAGTTTTACCATTCATAAATTCTATTTGCATCTAATTTTATAAAAATAAATAGAAGCGTTGTAAATCCCCATAAGGCTGAACCTCCGTAACTAAAAAAGGGTAATGGAATTCCAATTGTAGGTAATAAACCAATAACCATTCCTATATTAATTGTAAAATGAGTAAAAAAGATAGCCGCAATGCTATATCCATAAACTCTACTAAATTTTGATTTTTGACGTTCAGCAATTTGAATTATACGTAATATAAATAGTGTAAATAAAAGAATGACTAACGAGCTTCCAAAAAAACCATATTCTTCTCCTACAGTTGTAAAAATATAATCTGTTTGTTGCTCTGGTACAAAATCACCTTTTGTTCGTTCCCCTTCTAAGAATCCTTTTCCAAAAAAACCTCCAGAAGCAATTGTAGTAACTGATTGGTTTGTATTATAACCAATACTCTTTGTGTCTGTTGTTTTTCCTAATAGAATGTTAAACCTATCTCTATGTCTTTGTTCAAATACTTGATTAAAAACAAAATCAATACTGAATATGAAAAGTGCAGACATTAAGTATATTCCAATTATTTTAGCCCAACCTTTTCTAAATGCTTTTTTTCTATAAAAATTAAAATATAATAAAGTAAGGATTAATAATAGTAAGGATGCAATTAATATTGTTGTATAACCAAATAGTAAAGTTGTAATGAAAAGAATTATAGCGGCAATACCTATAGCGACAAAATAAAAAGGTAGTCCTTCTCTATAAAGAACAAAAATAAAAGCTCCATAAACTAATGCAGACCCAGGGTCTGGCTGTAATGTTATTAATAGAGCAGGAAATAATAGAATAATGACAGCTTGAATTTGAGTTTCAATTTTTTTAAGATTAAACATTTTATCACTAACCAGTTTGGCTATAGCAAGAGCTATTGCAGACTTGGCAAATTCAGAAGGCTGAAGGCTAAAACTCCCAAAACCATACCAAGAAGTTGCTCCATTAATGTTTTTACCAAAAAGAAATAGACCTACTAGACTTAAAATTGAAACTACATATATTACAGAGGAATATTTTTCATATAACTTGGCGTCAAACATAAGAATAAGTAAAATTAAAGGGATACTTAGGCCAATCCATAATATTTGTTTTCCATATTCTGTTGTTAAATTAAGGAGAAATGTTTGTTCTTCTGTAACAGTTGCAGAATAAATATTTATCCATCCTAAAAATATTAAGATGAAATAAAATAGGATTAATAACCAGTCTACACCTAAAAAAATATTATTTTTTTTACTTCTCAATGTCTTGTTTTTATTTGTCTATTATATTCTTCTTGAATACTACCATTAAACATTCTTTCTTCTTCTTTTGGTCTGCTAATTTCTCCTTTTAAATATTTTTCAATCATTAATGTAGCAATTGGACCAGCCCAACGAGAACCCCAATACCCATTTTCAACAAATACTGCAATGGCAATTTTTGGATTATCTTTTGGTGCAAAAGCAATAAAAATAGAATGGTCTTGTCCATGTGGATTTTCAGCAGTTCCAGTTTTTCCACATATTTGAATTCCTTCAACTCTAGACCAATGAGCAGTTCCTCTAGGATTTTCAACTACATTAAATAATCCTTCAATTACAGGTTCAAAATGTTTTTTATCAATTGTAGTTAAATTTGCAACAGTAAATTTTTCATCTAATGGTATTCCTTCAATATGTTTTGCTATATGAGGTGTATAATAAAAACCTCTGTTTGCTACAGTTGCAGTCATATTAGCTAGTTGTATAGGTGTTGTTAATACTTCACCTTGCCCAATTGCATTAGAAATAGTTGCGGTTGATCTCCATCGTCCATTTGGGTATACTCTATTATAATAGTCACCATCAGGAACATTGCCTTTTTGTCCAACAGCTAAATCATTATTTAAATATTTTCCTAAACCAAAACTTTCTACATGTTTATTCCAAACATTCATTCCGTCATAAGGTTTTTTATATTTATCTATTACTCTTCTATAAGCATTTGAAAAGTAGCTATTGCAGGATCTATAAATCGCCGTATTTAATTCAATAGGATACCCTGTTTCACAATGACATTTCATAAATGACCTTGCGCCTGATCCATATTTATAACCTCCAAAGCAAGTGGTTGTTGTGTAAGGAGTTATTACATTTTCTTGCAGTGCAGTTAAAGCAGAAATTATTTTAAAAGGTGAACCAGGAGGATATTGTGCTTGCAAACCTCGATCTAATAATGGTCTGCTAATACTGTCTAAATAAAGTTTTGTGAAATTTGCAGATCGTTCTCTACCAACCATTAAATTTGGATCATAGGTTGGCATAGAAATTAATGCCAAAATTTCTCCAGTACCTGGTTCAATGGCTACAATACCTCCTCTTTTATTTATCATTAAAGCTTCGCCATATTGTTGTAATTTGCTATCAATTGTTAGTGTGATATCTTTCCCAGGAACAGGTAAAGTATCATATAAACCGTTTTTAAAAGCACCAATTTCTTTATTAAATCTGTTTCTTTGAATAAATTTAACACCTTTAGTTCCTCTTAAAACATCTTCATATGTTTTTTCAATTCCTGCAGTACCAATTAATTCACCTAATTGATAATATGGATTTTTAGCAATTAAGCCTTCGTTTACTTCACTAATATAGCCTAATATATTTGAAGCAGATTTTATAGGGTATTCACGAATAGATCTTTTTTGAATGTAAAACCCTTTGTATTTGTACATTTTTTCCTGTAAAAAAGCATAATCAGTTTTTGATAGTTGAGGTAAAAATATAGAAGGAATTCTAGTAGAATACCGAATTGCTTTTTCTGTTTTTTTAATTAAATATTCTTTTGAGATTTTAAGTAAATTACAAAATTCAATAGTATCTAATTTATGAACTTCATTTGGTACTATCATAATATCATATGAAACCTGATTTGCTACTAATAATATCCCATTTCTATCATAAATATAACCTCTCTCAGGATAGTCATATACAACTTTCACCGCCGAATTGTTTAAAGTTGGAATATTATAAGTATTATCAATTACTTGTAAATAAAAAAGACGTATAATGTAAATTACACTAACTAAAATAACCGAAAATGATAAAAGATTGAATCTTTTCATTATTTCTTTTTTGTAAATAAAATAATTCCTAAAACACTTAAAATTATAGTAAATATTCCAGTTAATAAAGTATTATACAAAATTGTTGAAAAGGAACTTAGTTTAAAATATTCCAAACTAAAAATAACGAAATGATGAATAAAGGTTAATAGTGAAATAAATGAAATGGCTTTAATAAAAGCAATATTTCTTAAGTTGAATAAAACATAATCAAAGTCCGATTTTCCCAAAACAGCATTTAGCACTGGAGTTCTAATATATGCTATAAATAGTGTTGCTGCAGCATGAATCCCTCCTGAATCTGAAAAAAAATCAATACTTAAACCTAATAAGAAGCTAAAAATGAGTAATGCGAATTTATTTTTTTTAAAAGGGAAAAGAAACACCCAAATTATATAAACAAAAGGATTTATAAAACCGAATAAATTAACATGATTTAAAACTAAAACTTGAAAAAGTAATAATCCTATAAAACGGATGATATTGTTTAGAACTAAATTATTCATTATTTGATTTTTCTTCTAATGTTAATAGTTCTTCTTTATGTAGATTTTTTACAATTTGAACTTGCCCAATAGCGCTCATATCATTGAATAGACGCACGTTTATTTTTTGATACTGATGGTTTTTAATAATAATATCATCAACAGTTCCTACATTAATTCCTTCAGGGAAAAGGGCTGATTTCCCCCCTGTAATTATAGTGTCACCTTTCTTTAATTTAGCTTGCCTTGGAATATCAATAATTTGAACTAAAGCATAATCTTCTCCATTCCAAATTAAGGACCCAAAGTGGTTGCCGTTTTTTAATTTAACATTAATTCTAGAGCTACTATTTAAAATTGAGAGTATTGTAGCATAATTATTTGAAACATTTTTTACAACTCCAATAATTCCTTTACTATTAATAACACCAAGCTCAGAAACAAGGCCTTTATTTGAGCCTTTATTTATAGTTAAAAAGTTATTTCTTTTTGAATAATTATTATTAATAACCTTAGCAACTGTGTAGTTGTATTTTTGTATTTTATGAAGTGTGTCAGTTTTTGAATACAAACTATCATTAGAAGGTAAACTTATTTTAGCTAATAAATTTTTTAGTTCAACATTTTCTTCATTTAACAGTTGGTTTTCAGTTTTTAAATAAAAATATTCATTTATTGAATTTATCTTATTGTAAAAACCACCACTAATAAAATTGGCTGAATTAACAAATTTACTTTGATGGTAAGAATGATGTTGTATTGTAAAATTAAAAGCAAGTATTTGCAACAAAATAAATAGCAGAAAGTACTTATATTTTCTGATAAAATAAATTAATTGCTGCATATTAGGTAATGGACGTTATATTATTTCATTAATACATTTTTGAATTTTTCAAGATCTTTTAAGGCAATTCCTGTTCCTCTTACAACGGCTCTTAACGGATCTTCAGCAACATATACAGGTAAGTCTGTTTTTCTTGATAAACGTTTGTCCAATCCTCTAAGCATGGATCCACCACCGGCTAAATAAATACCAGTATTGTAAATGTCTGCCGCTAATTCAGGAGGTGTTTTTGAAAGGGTTTCCATTACAGCATCCTCAATTCTTAAAATAGATTTATCTAAAGCTTTTGCAATTTCTCTAAATGATACTTGAACTTGTTTTGGTTTTCCACTTAATAAATCACGACCTTGAACTAACATATCTTCTGGTGGAGTTTCTAAATCTTCAGTTGCAGCACCTATTTGTATTTTTATTTTTTCCGCAGTACGCTCTCCAACATATAAATTGTGTTGTGTTCTCATATAATAGGCTATATCACCTGTGAAAACATCACCAGCAACTTTTACTGACTTGTCACAAACAATTCCTCCAAGTGCAATTACTGCAATTTCAGTTGTTCCACCACCAATATCAATAATCATGTTTCCTTTAGGTTGCATAATATCAATTCCAATACCAATAGCAGCTGCCATTGGTTCATGAATTAGATAAATATCTTTGGCATTCATATGTTCAGCAGAATCTATAACCGCACGTTTCTCAACCTCTGTAATTCCTGAAGGAATACAAATAACCATTCTTAATGATGGTGTAAAAAAACGTTTTTTTATAGTAGGTATATTTTTGATAAATTCTTTTATCATTTGTTCAGAAGCTTCAAAATCGGCAATTACACCATCTTTTAAAGGTCTGATAACTTTTATGTTCTCATGAGTTTTTCCTTGCATTAAGCTGGCTTTTTTACCAACAGCAATAATTTTCCCTGTACTTCTATCTCTTGCAACTATTGAAGGTGCATCAATAATTACTTTTCCATCATGAATAATTAGGGTATTTGCTGTACCTAAATCAATGGCAATATCTTCAGTCATAAAATCGAAAAACCCCATATATTTTACTTTTTATAATTTTTTAATTTAAAACGTAGCAAAGTTACTAAAATTAGTGTTTAAAATGACGAATGCCTGTAAATATCATAGACATTTCATTATTGTTGCAATAATCAATTGATAACTGATCTTTAATAGACCCTCCTGGTTGAATTACGGCATTTATTCCTGCGTTTTTTGCTATTTCAACACAATCAGGAAAAGGGAAAAAAGCATCACTTGCCATTACTGCATTATTTAAGTCAAATTTAAAGTGTTTTGCTTTAGCAATTGATTGTTCTAAAGCGTCAACTCTACTTGTTTGACCCGTTCCACTTGCAAAAAGTTGTTTATTTTTCACTAAAACGATGGTATTAGATTTTGTGTGTTTACAAATTTTTGAAGCAAAAAATAAATCGTTTATTTCTTCTTTTGAAGGTTCTTTTTTTGTTGCTATGCTAATAACGCTTTCATCATCTGTTTTGTTGTCTTTTTCTTGAAAAAGAACTCCGTTTAAAGCTGTTCTGTATTGTGTTGAAGGTAATTTAATGTCTTTCTGAATTAAAATAATTCTATTTTTCTTGCTTTTTAAAACTTCAAAAGCTTCATTTGAATATTCAGGAGCAATTACTACTTCACAGAAAAGTGAATTTATTTCATTTGCTGTTTCAATATCTATTAATTTATTTGCAATTAAAACACCTCCAAAAGCAGATGTAGGATCACCAGCTAGAGCATCAACATAAGCTTGCTTTAATGTTTCTCTTTGAGCTAAACCACAAGCATTATTGTGTTTTAAAATGGCGAAAGTTGGAGCGTCATTTTTAAATTCACTCATTAAATTCACTGCAGCATCAACGTCTAACAAGTTATTATATGAAAGTTCTTTACCATGTAATTTCTCAAATAATTCATCTAAATTTCCAAAGAAATAACCTTTCTGATGAGGATTTTCTCCATATCTAAGAATTGAAGAAGTGTCATAACTTTCTCTAAAAGCTATTTCATTTTTATTTAAATAATTGAAAATTGCACTATCATAATGGCTAGATACTGCAAAAGATTTTGAAGCAAAGTTTTTACGTTCTTCTAATGAAGTAAAGCCATTTCCTTTGGTCATAATTTGTAAAAACTCATCATATTGATTCATTGATGAAACACAAATTACGTCTTTAAAGTTTTTAGCGGCTGCTCTTATTAATGAAATTCCACCAATATCAATTTTTTCAATTATATCTTGTTCAGAAGCTCCACTTGCAACAGTTTTTTCAAAAGGATATAAATCAACTATAACAATATCTATTTCTGGAATTGAAAATTCAACTAATTGAGACAAATCGCTATTATTTTCACGTCTTGCTAAAATTCCACCAAAAACTTTAGGATGTAAAGTTTTAACTCTTCCACCTAAAATAGATGGGTAAGAAGTTAATTCTTCAACAGGCACTACATTTATTCCAAGTTCTTTAATGAAACTTTCTGTTCCGCCAGTTGAATAAATAGAGATGCCTAATTCATTTAATTTTTGGACAATAGGTGCTAATCCATCTTTGTGAAATACTGAAATTAATGCTGATTTTGCCTTTTTAGTTACGCTCATTTTGTTGTGTAGTTACTTTTGCGCAAATCTAATAATTATCAACAGTTTAAACAAAACAAAAGAATACTTAATTTAAATAAATTCTATTTAATAATTAAGTAAAAAAAATTACTAAATAAGATTTTTCTAAATCATATGTGAAATTTTTTCACATACAAATTCTAATAATTCTTCATCTTCAGAAGTAAATGTATTTACATAGTGGGAATCAATATCAATTTGACCAATATTCTCACCATTAACAAAAATTGGAATTACAATTTCGCTTTTTACTTTCCATCCACAAGATATGTAATTGTCTTGTTCAGTTACATCTTGAACTATGAAATTTTGATTGCTTAATGCAACTTGTCCACAAATGCCTTTCCCAAAAGGAATTATAGTGTGTTCAGTTGGTTCTCCAGCAAATTCAGCTAATTTTAATTCATTTTTATCTCCATTTTTAAAATAAAAACCAACCCAATCATAATATGAAATTTCTTTTTTTAGAAAATCACAAATGAGTTGTAATTTTATAGACCTAGTTTGGTTAGTTGATGATATATTTATTATGGAATCTTTAAGTTGACTTAAATTCATTTTAATTTGTAATTTTATGCAAAATTAAAAATCTTTTGTGTGCAAAGTAATAAAACGGTTATAATATTTTTAGTTAAATTTTTTGGCACATATGCCTTATTATTTCTAATTTATTCATTTTATTTAAATGCAACACAAACCACTTCTGATTATTATTCTTGCGCTCCAATAACCAAAACGGTTGCTAATCAAAGTAAAACTCTATTAAATGTTTTTGGCTATACTTCTGAAATTAAACAAAGTGAAAGCGAATTATCAATGCGATTAATAATTAATGATAAGGATATAGCCAGAGTTGTTGAAGGATGTAATTCAATAAGTATTATAATTTTATTTATTGCATTTATTGTGTCATTTGCTGGTAAATTTAAAACTACTTTTTTGTATATTATTTTTGGAAGCTTCTTAATATTTTTTATAAATGTTTTAAGGATTTCTGTTATTACAATTGCATTGTATGAATATCCTCAATATGAATATATTTTTCATGATATTATTTTTCCGGCTATAATTTATGGTGTAACTTTTTTGCTTTGGGTAATTTGGGTAGTTAAATTTTCAAAATTGAGATAATGTATTTGAAGAGGTATATCATTTTATTTTTTTTGTTTCTAAGTTTAATTATGGTTAGAGCTTTTGTTGAACCTCTATTTTATGACCCTTTAATTGAATATTTTAAGCATGATTATTTAAAAATGCCAATTCCTAAATTAAATTTAACAACTTATTTATTAAATATTTCGTATCGATTTTTCCTAAATACAATTATTTCTTTAGCCATTCTTTTTGTAATTTTTAAAGAAGTGAATGTTTTCTTGTTTTCAGTTAAAATATATGTAGCTTCATTTGTTGTGTTGATTTGTTTTCTTTTTGTGCTTTTAAAATTTGAAATAATTGAAAGTTATTTAGTTGTTTTTTATGTTAGGCGTTTTTTAATTCATCCAATTATTTTGTTGGTTTTAATTCCAGCATTTTATTATCAAAAATTAATATTAAAAATCAATAAGTAATAATATAATTAAATTGATTCATTCACATTATTTAAAATTCACTAATTTAGTGGCTGAAAAAAATAAACATTTTAACATTAATTAAACTATTATGAAAAAAAGTATTTTAGCAGTAGTTGCTATATTTTCTTTTGCAGTCTTATTTACAGCTTGTAAAGAAACCAAGAAGGAAGAAGTAAAAGAAGAGGTTCAAATGGAAAGCCATGAAGGTCATGATCACGATTCTGATGCAATGGCATCAAAAGTATATCAATGCCCTATGGATTGTGAAAAAGGGAAAACTTATGAAGGTGAAGGTTCTTGTCCTGTATGTAAAATGGACCTTAAAGAAAATACACCAGTTTTTGAACATGCAGAAGGTTGTAAATGTAAAGAGGCAGGTGAGTGTACTTGTGAAGACGGTAAATGTTCTTGTAAAGAAGAAGTTGCTTCTAATAAAATGGATTGCACAAAATGTGAGCCTGGAAGCTGTGAATGTAAAGCCTAATATAATTTATTATTAGCAAAAAGCCGTTTAAGTTAACTTAAACGGCTTTTTTTGTATTATTTAATTTTGATATTACATCATACCAGGCATTCCACCACCCATTGGAGGCATTGCAGGTGCATCTTCTTTAATATCAACTAATGTACAGGCAGTTGTTAAAATCATTCCCGCAACTGAAGCTGCATTTTCTAATGCAATTCTTGTAACTTTAGTTGGATCAATAATTCCAGCTTTTAGCATTTTTGTATATTCATCTGTTTTAGCATTGTATCCAAAATCACCCTTTCCTTCTATTACTTTTGCAACAACTACAGAGCCTTCTCCACCAGCATTTTCTACAATTTGACGTAATGGTTCTTCAATTGCTCTAGCTAAAATTTTAACACCGGTTAATTCATCTAAATTATCAGTAGTAATTGTTTTTAAAACATCAATTGTTCTAACTAAAGCAACTCCACCACCAGCAACAATACCTTCTTCAACAGCCGCACGTGTAGCGTGTAAAGCATCATCAACTCTATCTTTTTTCTCTTTCATTTCAACTTCACTAGCAGCTCCAACATATAAAACGGCAACTCCACCAGCTAATTTAGCTAAACGTTCTTGTAGTTTTTCTTTGTCGTAATCTGAAGTAGTGGTTTCAATTTGAGCTTTAATCTGATTTACTCTACCTTTAATATCATCTGCATTTCCTGCTCCATTTACAATAGTTGTATTGTCTTTATCTATTGTAATTCTTTCTGCAGTACCCAACATGTCAATAGTTGTGTTTTCTAAAGTTAAGCCTCTTTCTTCAGCAATAACAGTACCTCCAGTTAAAATTGCAATATCTTCCAACATTGCTTTTCTTCTGTCTCCAAAGCCTGGAGCTTTTACAGCAGCAATTTTTAATGCACCACGTAATTTATTCATTACTAATGTTGCTAAAGCTTCACCTTCAACATCTTCAGCAATAATTAATAATGGTTTACCGCTTTGAGCAACAGGTTCTAATATTGGTAATAAATCTTTAAGATTTGTTATTTTCTTTTCGAATAATAAAATGTAAGGATTTTCTAAATCTGCTAACATTTTATCAGCATTTGTAACAAAGTATGGAGATAAATAACCTCTATCAAATTGCATACCTTCAACAATATCAACGTAAGTTGAAGTTCCTTTTGCTTCTTCAACAGTAATTACACCTTCTTTCCCAACTTTTTTAAATGCTTGAGCAATTAAATCGCCAATGGTGTCATCGTTATTTGCAGAAATTGATGCAACTTGCTTTATTTTATCTGAATTATTCCCTACTTCTTGAGACTGTTCTCTTAAATTTGTAACAATAGCTTGAACAGCTTTGTCTATTCCACGTTTTAAATCTAATGGATTTGCCCCTGCAGCAACGTTTTTTAATCCTTCTTTTACAATTGCTTGTGCAAGTACAGTTGCAGTTGTAGTTCCATCTCCAGCTAAGTCGTTGGTTTTTGAAGCTACTTCTTTAACCATTTGAGCTCCCATATTTTCTAAAGGATTTTCTAACTCAATTTCTTTAGCAACTGTAACACCATCTTTAGTAATAATTGGGCCGCCAAATGATTTTCCAATTACAACATTTCTACCTTTTGGTCCTAAAGTTACTTTTACGGCATTTGCTAAAGCATCTACACCTCTTTTAAGCCCATCACGAGCTTCAATATCAAAAATTATATCTTTTGCCATTTTATCTTATTTTTTAATAATTAAACAATTGCTAAAATATCGCTCTCCCTCATAATTAAATAATCAGTACCATCAACAACTAATTCTGTACCTGCATATTTACCATATAAAACGGTATCGCCAACTTTAACTGTCATTGGTTCATCTTTTAATCCTTTACCAACTGCAATTACAGTTCCTTTTTGTTGTTTTTCTTTTGCAGAGTCTGGAATTATTAGTCCTGAAGCCGTAGTTTTTTCGGCCGGAAGAGGTTCTACTAAAACTCTATCTGATAATGGTTTAATATTAACTTTATTCATTTTAATTAGTTTAAAAAATTATTAATTCTTTGAATTAAGTAGTCTAAAAGTATGCCAATGTGTTAAAACTGCCAAATGTACTTTTTGAAGTAGTATTTATAAATAAAAAAATGCCAACGTGTCATTTACGTTGGCATTTTTAAAAAGATATTTTTTTAACAACTATTGAACAGAATCTTGTGTAGTTTCTGGAGTTGTAACTTCAATTGGAGCACTTTGAACTTCTCTATTTTGAAGTGTGTTTTCAATTTCAGAACTTGTATCAACTGCATTTGGTTTTGGTGCAGCAAAATTAGATAATAAAATTAATGCTAATAATACTATTGAAAGCGTCCAAGTACTTTTATCTAAAAAGTTAGTTGTATTTTGTACACCCCCTAATGATTGTGAACCACCACCACCAAATGAAGAAGATAATCCTCCTCCTTTAGGGTTTTGAACCATAATAATTAATATTAGCAAAAATGCTACTATCATAATTAGAACTAAAAATAAAGTATATGTTGTCATTGTTTGTTATTTTGTAAAATTTTTATTGCTTTAATTCGGTTTGCAAAGAAACTACTTTTTTCTGGATATTTCAAACTTAAAATGTGGTAAGCTTTTATAGCATTATTATATTTTTTTTGCTCTAAATAAACTTTAGCTAATGTTTCAGTCATCAAACTTTCATTTTGGTGGGAGCTTTCCATAGAAATATCTATGTTTAAAGCTTGTTTATCAACGGGTTTAATTTTTGGGTTTGATTCAAGAAATTTATCTATTAAACTAAATTTATCATCTTTTTGAATTGAAATTTCTTCTATTCCAACTGTCTCTTTCTCTCTTTTAATTGGCTTTTTGGAAATTAACTGCATCCACTCATTAAAAGAATGAGGTTCTGTACTGCTAAATTCTAATGGCTTACCAATTTCTAATAATTCAGCTGCATTTTCTTTATTTTGAATTTCTGCTGAAATTTCAGGTTCCTTTTTTATGAATTGAACATCTCTAAATTCTTCTTTTGTTAAATTATTTTCAGTTTTTTTAGGAGAAAATAATTGAACAATTTTTTTATGAAGTGCTTTCACTGTTTCTGGTTCAATTACTTCAATTTCTTCTAAAATTTCAATTTCTTGAATTGGTTTTTTTTCAAAATTGGGTGAAGTAATAAATTCAAAAAGAATTTTTCTATCTATAGTTTGAGCAGCAACTTTTTTAAGAGTTTCGTTGTATTTAAAATTATTTGATTTTTTGAATTGTTTTAATTGAATTGCTTTTGCAGCTTGAAAAAAAGGAAACTCAACAATTATATTTTCTAGTAGCAAAGATGAAGATGAATCAACATCTTCAGCATTATTTAATAAATTATTAAATTGTGAGCTATTCATTTTATTACCATTTTGCTACTGAAGCGTTAAATATATCTTGAGTAATTCGTTCTAATATTTCTTTAAATGCATCGTCTAATAAACTTCCAGAAAGTATGGCGTCTGCAGGGTAATCATAATAATGTGAAAATGATTTTTCAAAATTATCATCTTCCAATTTATTATTAAAGAAGCGAACATTTACTGTTATTGTTAGTCTGTTTTGTGCAGCTGTTTGTTCTGCAGTGGCAGTCATTGGGTTAATTTTGTAACCTGTTATTTCTCCCTCAAATTGTAAATCACCACCCGATTTTACTAAATTTAAATTAGTTTGTGTTAAAAACAAATCTTGTAAATCTGTGGTAAAATTTTGACTTAAACTAGGTTCAACCAATACTGCATTATTTGGAAAATAATCTATTTGAATTGTTTTAACATCAGACTGAATATTGGTTCCGGTAAAAGAGTAAATACCACAGCTTTTTAATGTTAATGCTAAAACTAGGATAAAGAGTAAATAGATTTTTTTCATTTCTGTGTATCTTTTTTCAAAATGTTTTCAAATTTAGGGAAATAAACTATAAATCGTATTGTTTTATTTTTCTGTACAATGTTCTTTCAGAAATCCCTAATTCTTTTGCTGCTAATTTTCTTTTTCCGCTGTTTCTTTCTAAAGATTTTTTAATTAACTCTATTTCTTTGTCTTGAATAGAAAGACTTTCGTCTGCATCAATTGTTTCAGCAAATTCATAATCATCAGATTCAGAATATTTTTCATTTATCCTAACAACTTCAACTTGATTTTCTTCTTGAACTTCAACTTGATTTTCTTTGTAAATTTTTTTGATTAGATTTTTGTTTTCTTCCTGTACTTTTTCAGCATCTCCGCTTTGCATTAATTCTAAAGTTAATTTTTTGAGATCGTTAATGTCATTACGCATATCAAAAAGTACTTTATACATAATTTCACGTTCTGAACTAAAATCGCTGCTGCTTTTTTTGTTTTCAATAACTGAAGGTAAATTAGTTCCTTTTGAAGGTAAGTATTGTTGCAAACTAATTGGAGTAATTATTCTATTTTCCTCAACTACAGAAATTTGTTCAGCAATATTTTTTAATTGTCTAATATTTCCAGGGAATCCATAGTTTTCTAGTATTTTAACAGCTTCATCAGTCAGTCTAATTCCGGGCATATTGTATTTTTGAGCAAAATCTGAAGCGAATTTTCGAAACAATAAATGAATATCACTTAGTCTTTCTCTTAGTGGAGGTAAATTAATTTCAATAGTACTTAGCCTGTAGTATAGATCTTCTCTAAATTTACCTTTATTAATTGCCTGATGCATATTTAGATTTGTAGCAGCCACAATTCTCACATTGGTTTTTTGAATTTCAGAAGAACCTACTTTTATAAATTCACCATTTTCTAATACACGTAATAATCTAACTTGAGTTGTTAATGGTAATTCTCCAACTTCGTCTAAAAAAATAGTTCCACCATCGGCAACTTCAAAATAACCTTTACGCGAAGCTGTCGCACCAGTAAAAGAACCTTTTTCATGGCCAAATAATTCACTGTCAATGGTTCCTTCAGGAATAGCACCACAGTTTACAGCAATATATTTGGCGTGTTTGCGATGTGATAAAGCATGAATTATTTTTGGTATATTTTCTTTCCCTACACCACTTTCACCAGTAACTAATACCGAAATATCAGTTGCAGCTACTCTTACAGCTTTTTCTAAAGCTCTGTTTAAATGCATATCGTTACCAATAATGCCAAAACGTTGTTTTATTGCTAATAATGAATCCATAATTTTATGCTCTTTTTCCTAATAGCGTTGCAGAGGTACAATCTTCTATGTATATATGTACAAAATCTCCAATTTTTTCATCTCCTTTTGGGAAAACTACTGTTGCGTTTTGCGAATTTCTTCCTTTCCAATGTGCTTCAGATTTTTTTGAAGAACCTTCAATTAAAACTTCAACTGTTTTACCAACAAATTTTTCTGTATTGTATAAGCTATATTTTTGTTGTAAAAGAATTACTTCAGCCAATCGTCTTTTTTTAACTTCCAAAGGAATATCATCAACCATTTTCTTCTCAGCAGCAGTTCCTGGACGTTCAGAATAGGCGAACATAAAACCAAAATCATATTTTAGATATTCAATTAAACTTAAAGTTTCTTGATGCTCTTCTTCTGTTTCACCACAAAAACCAGTCATCATATCTTGTGAAATAGAGCAATCTGGTAAAATTCTTCTAATATTATCAATTAATTCAATATATTCTTCACGTGTATGTTGACGGTTCATTCTCTGTAAAACAGCAGTACTTCCAGATTGAACAGGTAAGTGAATATATTTACAAATATTTTCGTGTTTTGCCATGGTATAAATAACATCTAAACTCATATCTTGAGGGTTTGATGTTGAAAAACGAAAACGTGTTTTTGGAAATTCAGTAGCAACTAAATCTAATAAATGTGAAAAATCTACAGCTGTAGCTTGGGCAATTTCGGAAGCATTTTTAAAATCCTTTTTTAATCCACCGCCATACCAAAGGTAACTATCTACATTTTGACCTAAAAGAGTAATTTCTTTGTAATTTGAATCAACTAATTGTTTAATTTCTTCAACTATACTTTTTGGATCACGACTTCTTTCTCTTCCTCTTGTAAATGGAACCACACAAAAAGTACACATGTTGTCACAACCTCTTGTAATTGAAACAAATGCAGAAACTCCATTGCTGTTTAAACGAACTGGAGAAACATCACCATAGGTTTCTTCTTTCGATAAAATTACATTTACTGCATCGCGTCCAGCTTCTACTTCTTCCAATAAATTAGGTAAATCTCTGTAGGCATCTGGACCCACAACTAAATCTACTATTTTTTCTTCCTCTAAAAATTTAGCTTTTAAACGTTCAGCCATACAACCTAAAACGCCCACTTTCATGGTTGGATTTATTTTTTTTACGGCATTGTATTTTTCTAAACGTTTACGAACTGTTTGTTCAGCTTTTTCTCTAATGGAGCAAGTATTTACTAAAACTAAATCAGCTTCTTCTAATAAATGTGTTGTGTTGTATCCTTGTTCTGAAAGTATTGCTGCAACTATTTCACTGTCATTTAAGTTCATAGAACATCCATAACTTTCAATAAAAAGTTTTTTATGATTTCCTTCCTTTTGTTCTGTTAAAAGCGCTTGACCTTGCTTTTTTTCTTCTATTACTTTATCCGAACTCATATGTTTTATTTGGATTGCAAAGATATAACCAAAAAATTAAAATAGTGACAGATTGGCAGAATTTTAACAGCATTTTTAAATATAAAAAATAGCCTTTAGAAACAAAAAATTTGAATTAAAAAAAATCTGTATACATTTGCATTCCAAAATCACTATAATATATATGGTGTGTTTTTAGAAAATGAGAAAAATTTATGGCAAAAAATTTAGTAATAGTAGAGTCACCAGCAAAAGCAAAAACAATTGAGAAATTTCTTGGAAAAGATTTTCAAGTAGAATCAAGCTTTGGTCATATTGCTGATTTACCTTCTAAAGAAATAGGAATTAATGTGGATGGAGATTTTATGCCAAATTATAAAGTTCCTTCAGATAAAAAGGCGCTGGTAAAAAAATTAAAAGAGTTAGCAAAAAAGGCAGACACTGTTTGGTTAGCGTCAGATGAGGATCGTGAAGGAGAAGCAATTGCTTGGCATTTATTTGAGCAGTTAAAATTAAATGAAACAAATACAAAACGAATTGTATTTCATGAAATTACTCAAAAAGCAATTTTAAAAGCTGTTGAAAATCCTAGAAGTATTGATTATAATTTAGTTAATGCTCAACAGGCCAGACGTGTTTTAGATAGGTTAGTTGGTTATGAACTTTCTCCAGTTTTATGGAGAAAAGTAAAAGGAGGTCTATCTGCAGGAAGAGTTCAATCTGTTGCAGTAAGATTAATTGTAGAAAGAGAAAGAGATATTATAAATTTTGTTTCCCAAGCATCTTATAAAGTAGTTGCTGAATTTTTATCACAAGAAGGGAAAAAATTCAAAGCATCTATTCCAAAGAACTTTGAAACAAAAGAGGATGCTCAAACATTTTTAAATTCTTCAATTGGCGCTAAATTTAAGGTTGAAGACTTACAAAAAAAACCTGCAAAAAAATCACCAGCAGCACCGTTTACAACATCAACCTTACAACAGGAAGCTTCAAGAAAATTAGGCTACCCAGTTGCAAAAACAATGATGGTTGCACAAAGATTGTATGAAGCTGGTTTAATCACTTATATGAGAACGGATAGTGTTAATCTATCAGAAGATGCTAAGAACGATGCACAGCAAGAAATAATTTCATCGTTTGGCAAGGCGTATAGTAAACCAAGAAATTACAGTACAAAAACAAAAGGAGCTCAGGAAGCGCACGAGGCAATAAGGCCTACAAGTATGAGTCAACAAACTGTTTCTGTTGAGTATGATCAAAATAGATTGTACGATTTAATTTGGAAAAGAACTATTGCTTCTCAAATGAGCAGTGCTCAAGTTGAACGTACTAATGTTAGAATTGAAAATAATAATAATGATAGCATTTTTACCGCAAATGGTGAAATGATTAAGTTTGAAGGTTTTTTAGCCGTTTATCTTGAAGGAAATGATAATGAAGATGAAGAGCAAGAAGGAATGTTGCCAAAACTTGCAAAAGGAGAAGTTCTTGTAAATAAATATATTACTGCTACAGAAAGATATACTAAAGGGCCGTATAGATTTACGGAAGCATCTTTAGTTAAAAGTTTAGAAGAATTAGGTATTGGTAGACCCTCAACATATGCGCCTACCATTTCAACTATTCAAAAAAGAGAATATGTTCAAAAAGGAACTATCGAAGGCGATGACAGAAATTATACTGAATTAAAATTAAAAGGGAAAGAAATTATCACTAAAATTTTAACCGAAAAAGTTGGTTCAGATAAAGGGAAATTAGTTCCAACAGATATTGGGAATATTGTAAACGACTTTTTAGTAGAAAATTTTTCAAGCATTTTAGATTTTGGTTTTACAGCAAAAGTTGAATCTGAGTTTGATGATATAGCAGAAGGAAAGGAAGATTGGATAAAAATGATTAAAGATTTTTATAAAAAATTCCATCCAAATGTCGAGCATGTTGCTGAAAATGCAGATAGAGCAAAAGGTGAACGCTTACTTGGTGTTGACCCAGAATCTGGTAAAAACGTGTATGCACGTTTAGGCAGATTTGGAGCTATGGTACAAATAGGTGAAGCAACTGATGAAGAGAAACCAAAATTTGCAAGTTTAATGGGAGACCAAAACTTAACTACTATTACTTTTGAAGAAGCAATGGATTTATTCAAACTTCCTAAAAAAGTTGGTGGTTATGAAGGAAAACCGGTTGAAGTAGCAGTTGGTAGATTTGGACCTTACGTTAAATTTGACGATATGTATGTTTCAATTCCAAGAGACGAAAACCCAATGGATGTTGATATTAACAGAGCTATTGAATTGATTGAAGAAAAACGTCAAGCAGATGCTCCAATTGCAACATATGAAAATTTACCAGTTCAAAAAGGTGTTGGTCGCTTTGGACCTTTTATAAAATGGAACAATACATTTATAAATGTAAATAAGAAATATGATTTTGATAATTTAACTCAAGCAAATGTAAAAGAGCTAATTGAAGATAAAAAGCGAAAAGACATTGAGAAAATTATTCATAATTGGACTGAAGAAGGTATTACAGTTGAAAAAGCGCGTTGGGGAAGATCAAATATCATAAAAGGAAAAGTAAAAATTGAATTGGCAAAAACTATTGATGCAACAAGCTTAACTTTAGAAGAAGTAAAAGATATTATAGAAAAAAATGCACCTAAAAAGAAAACAACTAGGGGTAAAAGTGCTAAGAAATAATTTTTTTAATTATCTTGGCACCGAAAAAGAAAGCTTTAACCCCTAAAAATGAATTTTGAATATCTTTGTCCAGTAGATGAATCGCTACTAGTTTATGCAAAACTACAAATCAATAAAACTATTGGTCAGTGTATAGATATTTATACTACTCAAAGCGAATTTCCAAATTTAGAAAATAAGAAAATAGCTATAATTGGTATTGAAGAAGATAGAGGTTCAGTTGGTAATTATGGAACTGGAAATAATTTAGATGAAGTTAGAAAGGAATTTTATAAATTATATCCTGGGAATTGGCCTATAAACGTTGCTGATCTTGGTAATATAAAAAAAGGAAATTCAATAAAAGATACTTATTTTGCTTTAAACTCAGTATTATCAAGCTTGTTAAAAATTAAAATCATTCCAATTATTATTGGTGGTGGTCAAGATTTAACATATGCTAATTATAGAGCTTATGATACTTTAGAACAGACAGTTAATTTAGTTTCAATTGATAATAAGTTTGATTTAGGAACTATTAATGAAGAGTTAAATTCTCAAACCTTTTTAAGTAAAATTGTGATGAGTCAACCTTGCAATTTATTTAACTATAGCAATATTGGTTATCAAACTTATTTAAATTCTCAAGATGAGATTGATTTGTTGGAAAAGTTATTTTTTGAATCTCATAGATTAGGAGAAGTTACTAATTCTCTACAATTAGTTGAACCAGTTTTAAGAGATGCAGATATTGTTAGTATTGACTTATCTGCAGTTAAAAATTCAGAATCCCCAGGAAATAATTGTGCAACACCAAATGGTTTTACAGGAGCAGAAATATGTGCAATTTCTAGATATGCTGGTATAAGTGATAAAGTTACATCTTTTGGAATTTATGAATACAATGCAAAATATGATAACAAAAATCAAACAGCTCAGTTAATTTCTCAAATGATTTGGTATTTTATTGAAGGCTTTAATTACAGAGCTAATGATTACCCATTTGGGTTAAAAGATAATTATCAAAAATTTATTGTTCCAATAGAAGATCAGGTGTTGAATTTTTATAAAAGTAATAAGAGTGGAAGATGGTGGATGGAAATAAACCTAAGTGAAAATAATAAATATAAGAGACATGCGTTAATACCTTGTACATACCAAGATTATATTAGTGCAACTGATCAGGAAATACCAGATCGTTGGTTAAATACATTAAAAAAATTAGTTTAAAAAAAATAATATATAATAAAACCTATAAATTTTAGTTTTAACACATTAAAAATAAATTATTGTTTTTTAAAATAATAAGTAATAGGTTTGTCTTAATAGATTAAGTAAATTATTATGAAGAAAATATCATTGTATATTTTATTAGCCTTAATTGTTTATAGTTGCGGTTCTAGTGATCAGGGAGAGCTGGTTGGAGTTAGATCCAAAAGTAAATGGCATACCAAAAAACCGTTAGGAATGGTATTAATACCTGGAGGTTCTTTTACAATGGGAAAAGAAGATGAAGATGTGGCTGGAGCTTTAAACTCACCAGCTAGAACTGTAACCGTTAGACCTTTTTATATGGATGAAACTGAAATTACAAATTCTGAATATAAAGAATTTGTTTTTTGGGTTAGAGATTCAATTGTGCGTTCAAAACTGGCACTTTTTTCTGAATTAATGTCTGATGAAACAAATATAATATTAGCAGATTATCAATTCATAAATACAGATACTACAAAAATGTCTCCATATCAAAAATATATGATGAATAACTATGGAACATTAGGAGATATGAATTCACCATTACAGGGAAGAGCACTAAATTGGGATGAAGACTTAATTTGGGAGAAAAATGATTTTCCAGATGAATATTATGCTGAAGTTATGGATTCAATGTATTTGTCAATTGATAACAGTGTAGATGGAAAAAGATTATTGGATACAAAAAAATTGAAATTTAAGCATACATGGTTAGATAGTGAGTCTGCAGCAAGAAATAAAGGAGAAAGAAAAGATTTTATTAAGACTGAAATAGTACCAGTTTATCCCGATACAACAGTTTGGGTAAAAGACTATAATTACTCCTATAATGATCCAATGCATCAAGATTATTTTCAACATGAAGCGTATAAGGATTATCCTGTAGTTGGAATTAAATGGAGTCAGGCAAAGGCATTTTGTAGTTGGAGAACAAAAAAGAAAAATGATTTCTTAAATACTAAAAAGAATCCAAGTTCCGTTCCATATTTTAGATTGGCAACTGAGGCTGAATGGGAATATGCTGCTCGTGGAGGTTTACAACATGGTACATACCCTTGGGGTGGTCCATATACAACAAGTGATAGAGGTTGTTTTTTAGCTAATTTTAAGCCTGCCAGAGGTGATTATGCTGTAGACGGAGCATTATATACAATGGAAGCTAAATCATACAATGCTAATGATTATGGTTTGTATAATATGGCTGGTAATGTTTCGGAATGGACAACTACAACTTATAGTGAAGCATCATATTATATTGGATCAACAATGAATCCAAATGTTGAAATTGCAAAAAATAAAAGAAAAGTAATTAGAGGAGGTTCATGGAAAGATGTTTCTTACTACCTTCAAGTAAGTACTCGTGATTATGAATATGCAGATTCTGCAAGAAGTTATATTGGATTTAGAACAATCCATGATTTTTTAGGAACAAATATCAATGGAAAATAATAATTAGAACAACCTTAATACTAACATAAAAACTTCAAATTATGGCACAAACTAGAAATACAAAGAAAATTTTTAATTATGCATACGGTATTGGCGCTTCAATTGTAATACTTGGAGCACTTTTTAAAATCCAGCACTGGGCTGGAGGAGGAATGATGCTAACAATTGGAATGGCTGTAGAGGCTTTAGTTTTCTTTGTATCCGCATTTGATTCTGTTGAAGATGATTTAGATTGGTCATTGGTTTACCCTGAATTAGCTGGAGGAAGCTTGAGAGATAAAGATAAAGCTGAAGCAAAGGAGGCTCAAAGTTTATTGTCTCAAAAATTAGATTCTATGTTGAAAGAAGCGAAATTGGATGCCGGCTTAATGAAAAGTTTAGGCGATAGTATTCAAAATTTTAAAGGAGCTGCTGAAAATATTGCTCCAGCTGTAGATTCTATAGCTGCTACAAATAGATATAGTGAGCAATTATCATTAGCTGCTGCTCAAATGGAATCTTTAAATAGTTTATATAAAGTTCAATTGGATAGTACAGGAAGACAAGCTGAAATTAATGAGCAGGTTACTGTTAATGCAGGGAAGCTAAAAGAACAAATGGAATCATTGGCAACTAATTTATCTTCACTTAATGGTGTTTATGGAGGAATGTTATCTGCTATGTCAAATAAAAACTAGTTAGTAGTAGTTGTTATTATGAACTAAAATTATTAACCAAAAAAACTAATTAGAATGGCTTCAGGTAATTTATCACCAAGGCAGAAAATGATTAACCTAATGTACTTAATTTTCATTGCAATGATTGCAATGCAAATGTCTAAAGAAGTACTATCTGCTTTTGGTTACATGAATGAAAAACTTACAGATAATAATATAACTGCTTCTGCAAAAAATAGTGCTACTCTAGATAATCTAGCAACTAAAGCTCAAGAGCAACCAGAAAAGTATAATTCACTTTATTCAACTGCTAAAAAAGTAGATGAATTATCTAAAAATTTTAACGATTATTTAGAGACAAAAAAGAATCTTTTTCTTAAAGATCAGGAAGACGTTAAAGACTATGAGTCAATGGATAAAATTGACATAGTTAATGAGCACTTTTTTAAAGGTGATTCATTTACTCCTGAAGGACAAGAATTTATTGATAATGTGAATAATTACAGAAATGGAATTATTTCCCTAATTGGAGAGAAAAATGCTCTTTCTGCTAATATTAATAAAAGATTTGATACTTCAGATCAAGATACTGAAGATGGGAAACAAGCTTGGCTGAAAAATAGATATGAAGGATTTCCTTTAATTTCTACAGTTACTAATTTAACATCTATGCAAACAGATATTAAAACTACACAATCTGAAATATTTGGCACTTTATTAGGAGGTCAATTAGAAAGTGATGTTTCAATGTCTAATTATAAAACAATTTTAATTCCTGAAAAATCAGCATTTTTTCAAGGAGAAAATTTTAAAGGTAAAATTGTTTTAGGTAGATATGATTCTTCATTAAAGCCAGAAAAAGTAGTTGTTAATGGAAACGAAATAAAATCCATTCAAGATGGAGGTGCTATTCTTGATTTTCCAGCTGGAGCAGTTGGGGAAAGAGAAATAAAAGGAAAATTTATTTTTATGGAAAATGGTGCACCAGTTGAGATTCCAATCGAATCTAGCTATGCAGTAATTCCAAAACCTAATAGTGCTGTTATATCTGCAGATAAAATGAATGTGGTATATAGAGGTGTTGCAAATCCAATGACTATTTCAATTCCAGGGGTACCAGATAATTTAGTTTCTGCTTCAGGAGCTGGATTAAGTAAAGCAGGAGGAATAGGTAAATATATTATGACGCCAGGTACTGGTTCTGATGTAAAAATTAGTGTTACAGGTAAACTTTCTGATGGTACTAGTGTTAGTTCATCACAATCTTTTAGAATTAAAGATATACCTTCCCCAAATGGAACTATTAGAAAGCAGTCTGGTTATGTTAAAATGCCTAGTAGTAGTCTTGAAAACTCAACAGTTGGGGCTGAATTACCTGATTTTGATTTTGATTTATCGTTAAATATTACAGGATTTACTTTAAAAGTTCCTGGCCAAGGAGCTGTTGTTGTTAGGGGAAGTAAAATGGATAGTGCTGCTCAAAAAGCTATTGCTAAGGCTAGAAGAGGTGATGTAGTAATTATATTTGATATTAAATCTACCTTAGTTGGTAATTCAAATTATAGAATTAAAGATGCCTCGGCAGTTAGTATAGAAATTCAATAATATAAAATTAGAAGAATGAATAAGAATTATATTTTGTCATTTATTATGATGTTTTTGCTTTTAAGTGAGGCAATTGGACAATCAAATTTATTAAATGCCAAATTACCTTCTGATATTGGTAAAAAAACTGCACAACAAAATGCTGTAGACAATGATAAACCATTGGAATATGGTTATATAGATGATAGAGATATTGTTTGGTCAAAAGCAGTTTGGGAATATATTGACTTAAATGAAAGAATTAATTTACCAATGTATTATCCTGTTGATACAACAAATGTAACAATAGATAGAAGATCATTATTTGATACTCTTTTAAGAGGGATACGAAGTGGTGAAATTACTGAAGTGTATGATGATTCTTATTTTACAGCAAAATTAACAAAAGCTGAAATTAATAGTAAATTGTATAGAGTTGATACTACAGAAGCTGGTATTGATGAATTAAATGCTGGTAATACAAATATTGAAGAGTATATTGATAGAATTACATTAACATCCCAAGATATTGAAGGATATAAATTTAAAGGTTTATGGTATTTTGATAAACGTCAAGGTGAATTGAAATATAGAATGCTAGCATTGGCTCCTATAGCTCCAGATGTTCAAATAATGGGGAGAGAAGATTTAGATATAGATGAACAATTACCTTTATTCTGGGTTTGGTTTCCTGATGCAAGAAATGTATTGCATGAAATGAAAGTGTTTAACGAGAAAAATTCAGCATATCCAATTTCATTTGACCATTTATTAAATGCAAGAAGATTTAGTTCCATAATTTACAGAGAAGAAAATATTTATGGAGATAGAGATGTAAATCAATATGTAAAAGGGAATTCATTATTCCAAGTTATTGAATCTAATAAAATTAAAGATAATATTAGAAATAAAGAACTTGATATGTGGAATTATTAATGATTTTCAGATATTAAAACAAAAAACTCTAGCAATTTGCTGGAGTTTTTTGTTTTAATATATCTTTGCTAAATATGCAAACAGATTACATTATTGTTGGTTTAGGGTTAGCAGGGCTTGCTTTTACTAGAGAATTGGAAAGAAATAATAAAACCTTTATTGTTTTTGAAGATAACTCTCAAAACTCTTCTGTTGTAGCTGGAGGAGTTTACAATCCAGTTATTTTAAAACGCTTCACGCCAGTTTGGGAAGCATTAAACCAGCTTGATATTGCTATACCATTTTATAAAGAATTGGAAAACAAATTTGATAGAAAGTATATTCAACCAATAGATATTTTAAGAATATTTAAATCTATAGAAGAACAAAATAACTGGTTTGTAGCTTGTGATAATTCTACGTTATCTAAATACATGAATCCGAAGGTGTTTAATGAAAAGCACGAAGGAATTATATCTGATTATGGTTTTGGTAAAATAAATAATACTGGTTGGGTTGATACGAAATTGCTCTTAGAAGATTATAAAAATTATTTAACAAAAAATAATTCACTAGTTAATGAAAGCTTTGAATATTTAGAATTAACTATAAGTGAAGAAAATGTTATTTATAAAAAGTTTTCAGCTTCCAAAATAGTTTTTTGCGAAGGTTTTGGGCTTCAGAAAAATCCATTTTTTAATTATTTACCAATGCAAGAAGTAAAAGGTGAATTGTTAATTATTTACGCTCCAAAATTAAATGTTGACTTTTTAATAAAAGCTGCAGTTTTTGTATTGCCATTAGGAAATGGATATTACAAAGTAGGCGCAACATTTAACTGGAAAGATAAAACATCAGAAATTACCGAAGAGGGAAAACTGGAATTAACAGAAAAACTAGATACATTTATTACAGTACCTTATAAAATTGTACAGCAATTGGCTGGAATAAGACCAACAGTTAAAGATAGAAGGCCTTTAGTTGGTGTTCATCCAAAATATCAAAATTTAGCTATTCTAAATGGTTTAGGAACTCGAGGTGTAATGATTGCTCCAACAGCGGCCAAACAGCTTTATAATTTATTAGAAAATGAAATTGATATCAATTACGAATATTCTATTGATCGATTTTCTTAGATTTTAATGTGATGGGTCAAATTTTACAAATAAGTTGATCCAAATAACGCGTGATAAACGTATTGATATTGGTGAAGTTAACACTAATACTACAACTATAGGAATAAAACTTTCAAGTAATGAAAAGTTAAAAAACATGGTTGCTATAACAAATGTAATTATTGAAATTCCAACTGTAAGGCTATAATTTACATACATGGCTCCATAAAAAAAAGAAGGTTCCATCATATATTTTAAACCACAATTGGAGCATTTCTCATGCATTTGAAATGCTTTCTGCAATTTAAACATGTTTTTTTCTTTCATAAAATCTCCTTCATGACATTTTGGACATTTATTAAATAAAATACTGTAAAGTTTACTGCCTTTTTTAAACATTTTCTAATTATTTATTTCCTAAAAACTTTAATTGAGTGCCAATTTTTTTTATAGTAAATTTGTACGATTTTTAGAATAGACACAAAATTACATAAATTATAAAATATAAATGCTTAACGTACATAATTTGTCGGTTTCTTTTGCCGGTTCTGATTTGTTTTCAGGAATAACTTTTAAGTTGAATAAAGGAGATAGAATTGGATTAATAGGTAAAAATGGAGCTGGAAAATCTACACTTCTTAAAGTTATTTCAAAAGATATTGAATCTTCTGCTGGAACAATGGCTTTTGATAAAGATATTAAAATTGGGTTTTTACGTCAGGATATAGATTTTGTTGAAGGGAGAACTATTTTAGATGAAGCATATCAAGCATTTGAAGAAATAAAATTATTAGAGTCTAAGTTAGAAAATATTAATCTTGAATTAGCCGAAAGAACTGATTATGAGAGTGAATATTATCATGATTTAATGGTTAATTTAAATGAATTTTCACATAGATATGAGCTTTTAGGAGGCTATAACTACCAAGGAAATACAGAAAAAATATTACAAGGTTTAGGTTTTCAGCGAGAGGATTTTGATAAATTAACAGATACTTTTTCTGGAGGTTGGAGAATGCGTATTGAATTGGCAAAATTACTACTTCAAAATAATGACATTCTACTTCTTGATGAGCCAACAAACCATTTAGACATTGAATCTATTATTTGGTTGGAAAACTTTTTAAAATCTTATGTTGGTGCCATTGTATTAGTGTCTCATGATAAAATGTTTTTAGACAATGTTACAAACAGAACTATTGAAATTTCATTGGGTAAAATTTATGATTATAAAAAACAGTATTCTCAGTTTCTGTTATTAAGAGATGAAATAAAAGAAAAGCAACTTCAAGCACAAAAAAATCAGGAGAAAGAAATTAAAGCAACTCAGGTTTTAATTGATAAGTTTAGAGCCAAAGCAAACAAGGCTTCAATGGCGCAATCTTTAATTAAAAAATTAGATAAAGTTGAAATAATTGAAGTTGATGATGATGATAATGCCGTTATGAATGTTCGGTTCAAAATATCTAAAGAGCCTGGAAAAGTTGTTGTAGAAGCAGAAAATTTATCTAAAAGTTATGGTGAAAAACACGTTCTAGAAAATGTTGATTTGTTAATTGAGAGAAATAGTAAAATTGCTTTTGTTGGACAAAATGGACAAGGGAAATCTACATTAGCAAAAATATTAGTTGGAGAAATTGCTCATGGAGGACACTTAAAACTCGGGCATAATGTTGAAATTGGGTATTTTGCTCAAAATCAATCGGAATACTTAGAGCCAGAGAAAACAGTGTTGGAAATTATGGAAGATGCAGCAACTGATTCTAACAGAGCTAGAGTGAGAGATATGTTGGGTTCATTTTTATTTGGTGGTGATGCAGTAGATAAAAAGGCTAAAATGCTTTCAGGTGGTGAACGTAATAGATTGGCTTTGTGTAAATTGTTATTGTCTCCATTCAATGTTTTAATTATGGATGAGCCAACAAACCATTTGGATATAGCTTCAAAAAACGTTTTAAAACAAGCACTCAAAAAATTCGATGGAACACTTATTTTAGTTTCACATGATAGAGATTTTTTACAAGGTTTAGCAACAACTGTATATGGTTTTAAAGACAAGGTTATAAAAGAATATTTAGGCGATATTGACTTTTTCTTGGAACAACATCAAATTGAAAATTTACGTGAAGCTGAAAAAAGAACTGTTGTAGCTCAAAAGAAAGAGGCTTCAAAAAAAGTAGATTTTCAAATGTCTAAAGAAGATGAAAAAGAACTTAAGAAAATGAAAAATCAATTGTCTAAAATTGAAACTCAAATAGATAATTTAGAGAAAGAAATTTTAGAATTGGATGCTTCTTTAGCTAAAGATTATGAAACTACTTCAATTTTGCCGAATTTCTTTGAAAATTACAATGCTAAAAAAAATGAAATTGAAAAGTTGATGAATGATTGGACAAAACTTGAAGAAAAAGTAGAAAATTGTTCTTAGAAAATAGATATAGTCATATTCAGCAAATTCATTTTTCTGAAATTGAAAAAAAGGGAGTTTTCCTTTTTATTAAAAGGGAAGATGAATTACATCCTTTTATTTCAGGTAATAAATTCAGGAAATTAAAGTACAATTTACAAGAAGCTCAAATTCAAAATAAGAAAACGCTTTTAACTTTTGGAGGCGCTTATTCAAATCATATTGCTGCAACAGCTGCGGCTGGTTTTGAGTGTAATTTCAATACAATTGGTGTAATTAGAGGAGATGAACTTGCAATAAATACTGAAGAAGTAATTAAAAAAAATCCAACTTTAAAATTTGCATCAGATCATAATATGCAATTTCATTTTGTTTCACGAACTGAATACAGAGAAAAAACTACTATAAAATTCATAGGTGAATTAAAACATAAATTTGGAGATTTTTATTTGGTTCCGGAAGGTGGAACAAATAAATTTGCAGTTAAAGGTTGTGAAGAAATACTTACTGAAGAAGATAGAATTTATGATGTTATTTGTACAGCTGTTGGAACAGGAGGAACAATTTCAGGTATTATTAACGCTTCAAAAAAACATCAAACAGTAATTGGTTTTCCAGCTTTGAAAGGAGATTTTTTAAAAAATGAAATTCATAAGTATGTACTAAATAAAAGTAATTGGAGTTTAAATAATGACTATCATTTTGAAGGTTATGCTAAAATATCTGAAGAATTAATTACTTTTATCAATAAATTTAAAAATGAGACAACCATTCCATTGGATCCCATTTACACAGGGAAAATGTTATTTGGGATTATAGATTTAATAAAAAAAGATTCCTTTAAAAAAGGAACAAAAATAATTGCTATTCATACCGGTGGTTTACAAGGAATTGAAGGAATGAATATTTTGTTGAAGAGAAAAAAATTACCTCAAATTATTTAATGTATGAAATTGAAATTTTTACTTGTCCTATTTTTGTCAATTGGTTTGCTATTTAGCTGTAAATCTAAAAAGCCTGTTGCTCATACTCCTATAAAAAAAGTATATCCAAAAGTTGTTGAAAGACAAACAGAAAAAAAACAAATTGAAGTAAAAGATGAAGTAAAATCAACTATATTTTCTTCAACTGAAGATTATATTGCTTATTTTAAAGATGCAGCAATGGAGGAAATGAAGATTTATAAAATACCTGCAAGCATAACTTTAGCACAAGGAATAATTGAATCTTCAAGTGGGAATAGTGAGCTAACGAAAAGATCTAATAATCATTTTGGAATTAAATGCCATAAAGAATGGGAGGGAGATACAACATTTCATGATGATGATGAAAAAGGGGAGTGCTTTAGAGTTTACAAAGATCCAGCAACCTCATTCCGAGACCATTCCTTATTTTTAACCAGCAGAAGTAGGTATTCAAAACTGTTCAAACTAAATGAAGGTGATTTTGTAAGTTGGGCACAAGGACTGAGTGATGCTGGCTATGCTACAGATAGAAGATATCCTGCTAAATTAGTAGGATTAATAGAAAAATTTGAATTGCACAAATATGATACACAAGTTTTAGGAAAATCTTTTGAAATTGATAAAACAGTGCAAGAGAAAATTTTAACAAGCAAAAGTTCTTCTGAAAACAAAGTAAATAATGGGGAGCATATTGTTTTAGCAAAGGAGACATTATTTTCTATTTCTAAACTTTATGGATTGACTATAGATGACTTAAAGGATTTAAATAGCCTTTCTTCTGATAATTTAAGTATTGGCCAAAAATTGAATTTAAAAAATAATAGCAATAAAACTCAAAATTCTACAATTCATATTGTAATAAAGGGAGATACACTTTTTTCAGTTTCAAAATTGTATAGTCTAACGGTTGAAGAACTTAAAAAAATTAACGGATTAAATTCTAATGATTTAAGTGTTGGACAAGCTTTATTAACCAAATAAAAAACGCGACTATTTGCGCGTTTTTTTAATATTGTTTATACTTTAACCAAATTAATTAATACCTTTTATTCTTTTGTGGTTTTGGAGAGTTGTTGTTTGAATTCATAGCTCCTTTTCTTACTTCCATTTTACTTCTATCTCCATTTTTATTTCTAATCATCATTGTTTTTTGCCATTTTTCATATTGATCTTCGTTCAATATTTTTTTCATTTCATTTTTATGAGCCATTTGTTTTTCTAAACGAATATTCTCTCTGTTAAATTTCTGCTCAGAAGTTGGTTTTATTCCGTTTTTTCTGTTTTGCCTATTCTCCTCTCTAAATTTATTTCTTTCTTCAGCAGATTTTAACATCAATTTGTGAATTTGCTTTTGTTGATTTTCATTTAAATCAAGTTTCAACGCCATTTTTTTTGATTGTAATGCAACCTTTTGTTCTGAAGTTAATTCTGAGCCTTGTCTTACTCCTCTTTTATTTCCTTCATTATTTCTTTGTGCACTTACACTTAATGACAATAAGAGAATGATAGCTGTTAATCCAATAAATTTTTTCATAATTATGTATTTTAAAATTTGTTTTATATCAGTAAGACTGTCCAATTTTAAAAAGGTTTAATGTGTTAACAGACATTAACATTTGTTAACAGAAGGAGTTATTTTTTAGCGTAAATTATTTAATTTAGAATAATTAAAAATAACGTACTTTTGCAAAATATGATGAATAAACTTTCAGATTGGTTACCTACTACTAACAAAGAAGTAAAACTTAGAGGCTGGGAAGAATTAGATGTAATTCTTTTTAGTGGTGATGCTTATGTAGATCATCCAGCTTTTGGACCTGCTGTAATTGGAAGAATATTAGAAAGTTATGGTTTAAAAGTTGCTATTGTTCCACAGCCTAGTGTTAATGATAATTTACAAGATTTCTCAAAAATGGGAAGGCCTAAATTATTTTTTGCAGTAACGGGAGGTTGTATGGACCCAATGGTGAGTAATTATACTGCAAGCAAAAGGAGGCGTGATAATGATGCATATACTCCCAATGGTGATAAAGGTTTTAGACCAGATTATGCAACTACTGTTTATACAAATATTTTAAAAGAGAAGTTTCCAGATGTACCCGTTTTAATTGGAGGTATTGAAGCTTCATTGCGAAGAGTTACACATTATGATTATTGGAGCGATACGTTAAAACCAACTATTTTAAAAGATTCAAAAGCTGATTTATTGGTTTATGGAATGGGAGAACAGCCATTGCGTGAAATTGTAAATTTATTACAAAAAGGTGTGCCATTTTCAAGTTTAACAACAGTAAAACAAACGGCATTTTTGTTAAATAAAAAGGATGAGCTACCTAAAAATAAAAATTGGAAAGATGTAACAATCAATTCTCATGAAGTTTGTTTGAAAGACAAAAAAATGTATGCTTCAAACTTTAAAGTAATAGAGCAGGAATCTAACAAGTTGTTTGCAGACAGAATTTTTCAAGAAGTTGGAGATGCTGTGTTGGTTATAAATCCACCATATGAAACTATGACTGAAGCTGAAATTGATGCTTCATTTGATTTGCCTTTTACCCGTTTGCCACACCCAAAATATAACAAAAGAGGTCCAATTCCTGCTTTTGAAATGATTAAGTTTTCTATAAATATACATCGCGGGTGTTTTGGTGGATGCAGTTTTTGTACTATTTCAGCACATCAGGGAAAATTTATTGCAAGTAGAAGCCAGGAATCTATTTTGAAAGAAGTTGATAAAGTAGCTAATATGCCCGATTTTAAAGGCTATTTGTCCGATATTGGCGGACCTTCTGCAAATATGTATAAAATGAAGGGTAAAGTACAGGAAATTTGTGATAGATGTGTTTCTCCTTCATGTATTTCTCCTGTAATCTGCCATAATTTAGATACTTCTCATAAACCATTAACTGAACTTTACAAAGCGGTTGATAAACATCCTAAAATTAAGAAATCCTTTATTGGAAGTGGAATTAGACATGATTTATTAGTCCCTGAATTTAATAAATTAGCTGATCCAAAGGAGCTAGATGCCTATACAGAAGAAGTAATGACTAACCATGTTTCAGGGCGTTTAAAAGTAGCACCTGAACATACTTCAGACAATGTTTTGAAGTTAATGCGTAAGCCTTCATTCACATATTTTCATAAGTTTAAGGAGCGTTTTGATAAAATAAATATTAGAAAAAGGTTAAACCTTCAATTAATACCGTATTTCATTTCCAGTCATCCTGCGTGTGAATTAGAAGATATGGCAAATTTGGCGGCAGAAACTAAAGATATGGGATTTCAATTAGAACAGGTTCAAGGGTTTACACCAACGCCAATGACTGTTGCTACGGTAATTTATTACAGTGGATATCATCCTTATACATTAAAACCAATGAAAACTCCAAGATCCAAAACAGAAAGAGATGAACAACACCGTTTCTTCTTTTGGTATAAAAAGGAAAATCAACAATGGATAAGAAATACGTTGACAAAAGTTGGTAGGTTAGATTTACTTCAAAAGTTACTTCCCGATTCGAATTGGAAAAAGAAAAAGATTATTAAAACCAAGGATACTTTTGATGAAACTGTACCTTTTACTTCTAGGAAAAAGAAAAAATTCAATAAAAAGAAAAGAGGTTAATAATTTATTGTCAGTAATTAAAATCTTAAATTTGTGAATTACAAAAACATTAAATTAAGATGAAAAATTATTGCTTACTTTTTATACTATTATCAACTTCAATAGTTGCTCAACAACAAATTAAAGTTGATTTAAGTAATCCAAATACAACTATTTTAACGCATTGGTATTTTTTACAAGAAAATTCATATGAGCCAGAAAATGCTGCTAAAGCAATTTATGGTTTTGAGGGTGATGAAGCTGTTGAAATAGCAAAAAAACTTAAGCAAATTATAGTTGCTAAAGGTTTGAAGATTGACTTCAATAAAATCCCTGTAGATTCTATGTTCGTTGATTCTTCTCAAGTTTTAAATAAAAATAGATATATAGTTTTTCCTGCCCAATTGCCTAATGTTTATTTAGAGAAAATAGGTAAAAATTGGTATTATTCCCCTGAGACTACAAGTAAAATAAATGAAATTTGGTCTGATGTATTTCCTTGGTATACTGAGCAGTTGCTTCAAATTATACCTGAATTTGGACATAAAAGCTTTTTAGGAGTGGAGTTATGGCAATATGTTGGTTTTATATTTTTACTTATTTGCAGTACAATATTGTTCTATATTTTACGGAAGTTGGTTTATTTTATTTTACGAAAAATACAATATTGGGTAGTACACTATAAAAACCAAGATGTAAATATTGCCCTAAAAAAATTAACAAGACCTATTGTTTTTTTGCTATTAATGGATTTTGTTATCAGAGTCCTTCCATCATTGTTTTTACCTCTAGAAGTTAATAACGTATTGTTTTTAGTGTTAAATATAATGGTTACTGTATTTTGGATTTATGTTTTTCTGAAATTAGTAAAGGTAATAATGAGTATTTATGCTATTTATGCTGAAACTACAGAAAGTAAATTGGATGATCAATTAATTCCTGTTTTAAATAATTTCTTATCTGGCTTAGTGATATTTTTAGGTTTTTTAAAATTATTAACCATTCTGGGTGTAGATCCTGTTACAGTGGTTGCTGGGGCATCTATTGGTGGTTTGGCTGTTGCCTTGGCTTCTCAAGATACAGTGAAAAACCTGATTGGTACCGTTATGATTTTTTTAGATAAGCCTTTCCATATTGGTGATTGGATTGAGGCTGGTGTTGTAGCTGGTACAGTTGAAAAAGTAGGGTTTCGTTCAACAAGAGTTCGCGCAGCTGATACTTCAATTTTTCAAATTCCAAATAGCGCATTGGCTGAAATGGTGGTTAATAATAAGGGATTAAGAGCTTTTAGAAGGTATCAAACAAATTTAGGTGTACGTTATGATACTCCTCCGGAATTAATTGAAGCATTTGTTGTTGGAATTAGACGAATAATTGAATTAGATCCGGGAACAAGAAATGATGCTTTTAATGCAGAGTTTATTGGATTTGGAGATTCTTCATTACAAATTCTTTTGAATGTGTATTTTACAGAACTTGATTGGAATGCTGAACAAGCTTCAAAACACAAATTACACATAGCAATTTTGAAGTTAGCAAAAGAATTAGGGGTAGATTTTGCATTCCCATCTACAACAGTAATGGTTGAACAATTTCCAGAGAAAAAGGGAATAACCATTCCCTATAATGTAAATAAGGAAAGAACGGGTAAGGTAATAGAAGAAATTAAATAAGATCAATATTATGCGAAAAGAACTATTAGTTGTACTTGTTATTATGCTGTTTTCATGTAGTGAAAATAAAGAAGGTAGAAAGCCAATTAAACAAGTAACTGTTGAAGATAATATTACAGATATGCAAAAAAAATTAAGTAAATATGTTTCATTTAAGTTATCAACTAATGTTAGTTTGTTAAGTGAAAATGAGAAAAAGATGTTGCCTATTTTAATAAAAGCGGCATCATATATGAACGATTTATTTTGGTTTGAAGCATATGGTAATAAAAAAGAATTATTGAAAAATGTTACGGATGATGACACAAAAAAGTTCATAGAAATAAACTACGGTCCATGGGATAGGTTAGATGGTAATAAGCCTTTTGTTGATGGTGTTGGAGAAAAACCATTAGGCTCTAATTATTATCCATCAAATATTTCAAAGGAAGAATTTGAAGCATTTAGTGATGAAAACAAAACCAGTTTATACACTTTTATAAGAAGAGACAGCAATGGTAAACTGATTTCGGTTCCTTATTATAAAAAATTTGAATCTGTTGTAAAAGAAGTTTCCAAATTATTATTAGAAGCTTCATTATTGGCAGAAGATGAAGGTTTAAAAAAATATTTAGAATTACGTTCACAAGCATTTTTAAATGATAATTACCAAGCTAGTGATTTAGCTTGGATGGAAATGAAAACAAATACATTAGATATTGTAGTTGGTCCAATTGAAACGTATGAAGATCAATTGTTTGGATATAAAGCATCTCATGAAGCCTATGTTTTGGTAAAAGATCAAGTATGGAGTTCTAAATTAGATAGATTTACAGCCTTTTTACCTGAACTACAAATTGGTTTACCTGTTGATTCTATTTATAAAAGTGAAAATCCAGGAACTGATTCCGATTTAAATGCATATGACGTTGTTTTTTACGCAGGTGATTGTAATGCTGGCAGTAAAACTATTGCAATTAATTTGCCAAACGATGAAGAAGTTCAATTGCAAAAAGGAACAAGACGCTTGCAGTTAAAAAATGCTATGAAAGCCAAATTTGATAAAATTATGTTGCCTATTTCAGAAGTTTTAATTGATAGCACTCAGCGAACTCATATAACTTTTGATGCTTTTTTTGCAAATACTATGTTTCATGAAGTTGCTCATGGACTGGGAATTAAAAATACTATTAATGGAAAAGGAACTGTTAGAAATTCATTAAAAGAATTGGCTTCAGCTTTAGAAGAAGGAAAAGCAGATATTTTAGGGCTTTATATGGTTGAACAATTACACCAGAAAGGTGAAATTGATGGTGATATGAAAGATTATATGACAACTTTTATGGCAGGTATTTTTAGATCTGTTCGTTTTGGAGCTTCAAGTGCTCATGGAAAAGCAAATATGATTCGTTTTAATTTTTTCAAGGAAAGAGGAGCTTTTACAAAAAACAAAAACGGAACTTATAAAGTTAATTATGATAAAATGGATGAAGCGATGAAAGATTTATCAAAATTAATTTTGACTTTACAAGGAAATGGAGATTATGATGGTGTTTCAAAATTAGTAAATGAAAAAGGAATTATTTCAAAGGAATTACAAGCTGATTTAGATAAGTTGAGTAAAATGGGTATTCCTGTTGATGTAACTTTTGAACAAGGTGTTGAAGTTTTGGGATTAAAGTAGATCATTCAAATAGGAATTGTTCTTAAAATAAAGGGATTAATCAAATGCAAATTAAAATAGTGTAATCTTAAAATAACTATGAAATTATTTAAATATACTCTCTTCTTTATTGCTTTATCATTTTCAGTAACAAGTTGCAGAGTTCAATTAGAACCAATTGAAATACTAACATTTCAACAAAAATTAGAAAAATTATTTCCTTCGGCTGAAATAACTAAATTAGAAGAGAAAGATCATTTTTTAAGCGAGTATCAGCTAATATTAAATCAACCTTTAGATCACAAAAAACCTTCAAAAGGTTCTTTCAAACAATATGTTTATCTGTCACATATTAATGAGAATTCACCTACAGTAATTGTAACTGAAGGTTACAATGCAAACCCAAGAACCTACGAATTGACAAAAATACTGAAAGGAAATCAGGTTCAGGTTGAATATCGGTTTTATGGTAAATCAAGACCCGATTCAATTCAATGGAATTATTTAAAAAATGATTTGGCTATTGAAGATTATCATAAAATTGTTACAAAATTGAAGCGAATTTATACAGGGAAATGGTTGTCAACTGGTATAAGTAAGGGTGGAGAAACAGTTTTAATATATAAAAGTAAGTATCCTTGGGATATTGATATTGCGGTGCCGTATGTTGCACCGTTAATAAATTCTCAAGAAGATGTAAGAACTCAAGAGCATATTAATTCTGTTGGAAGTGATGATTGTAAGCTTAAAATTAAACAATTTCAAAGGGTGGTTTTAAAAAATAGAATTGGTGTTTTGAATGAAATTGAAAACTATGCAGCAGCAAAAGGAATGAATTTTACAGAACTATCAGTAGATGAAGCCTTAGAATATGCTGTGTTGGAATTTCCGTTTTCATTTTGGCAATGGGGAGGAGATTGTAATGAAATTCCATCCAATACTTCACAGACTATAGACTTGTTTAATTACCTTAATAAAATTGTAGGAATTAGCTTTTATAATGATCAAACATATTTCGATTTATTACCATCCTATTACCAACATATGACAGAATTAGGTTATTATGGTTTTGATGTTGAGCCGGTTAAAGATTTATTGAAAGTTGTTTTAAAACCTACAAATTTACGTTTTGCACCAAAAAATATTGATTTAACTTATAATCCAACATATATAAATGACGTAAGAGATTTTGCTGAAAATAAAGGTAAAAAGATACTATATATTTATGGTGAATTTGATACTTGGGGAGCTTGTGCACCTAATCCAAAACCTCATGTTGATGCTTTAAAAATGATTTTAAAAGGAGGTTCACATAGTACAAGAATTAAAGATTTCTCTGAAAGTGATCAACAAATTATTTATGATAAACTGCAAAGTTGGCTTGGATATAGTGTAAAAATTTATCCTTTAGAAAAATAAAATTTAAATATATTTATAAAATAAAAAATCCCTTAGTGAAATTTCACGAAGGGATTTTTATATAAAATTTAGTTATTAATCTACAATAACAAATTCACATCTTCTGTTAATATCATATTCTTTAGATTTACAATGCACATCATTTGTACAGTTGTTTAAAGGCTGTGTTTCTCCATAACCTTTGTAAGTTACTTTTTCAGCAGGAATACTTCTGCTAATTAAATATTCTTTTACTGATTTGGCTCTGTTTTCTGATAAAGCTAAATTATAGTCATCACTTCCTCTAGAATCTGTATGAGCTCCAATTTCAATAGCCATCTCTGGATATTTTTTCATAATAGCAACAACATTATTTAATTCAAGTGCAGCATCAGTTCGGATATTCCATTTGTCAAAATCAAAATAAATTGGATTAATTTTTATTTGTGTTTTTCCATTATCAACAACAATATCTTTTTCGGCATCTTCATATGATTCCAGTAGAAGTAAAATGTTTTTGTCAATATTACCTTCAGCATCAGTTGAAAATTCTATAGTTGACGGGTTATACTTGCTTGAACTTCCTTTTATTTTATAAGTTTTATTGTTCTTAATTTCTAATGAGTAAGCTGCAGCATCACCCACAGTCATTTCACTTATTTTAGTATTGTTAGTGTCAAACAATGTAACAGTTGCACCAGGAATTATTTCTAATGTATTTTTATTTTGTACGAAGCCTTGAACATAATATTTTTTAGTTTGGGTAAATTTATAAATATCATCGTCTCCTAATCCACCAGGTCTGTTTGAGGCAAAATATCCTGTTTCATTTTCTTCGTCTATAATAAATGAAAAATCATCAGAAGAACTATTGATTATAGTACTTAAATTAATTGGTTTAGAGTAGGAGTTTGAATTAATTTCACTTTTAAACACATCTAATCCACCTAAACCTAAATGCCCGTCTGAAGCAAAATAAAGTGTATTTTTACTACTTATAAATGGAAACTGCTCTCTTTGTTCAGTATTAATAGTAGCGCCTAAATTTTGAGGAGCACCATAAGTTCCATCATTATTAATATTAACTACATAGATGTCGAAAGACCCAATACCTCCAGACATATCTGATGAAAAATAAAG
>Ga0102815_10000227_pt1 | contig 41116 bp, 34 predicted proteins | sample ColrivemetaGS759_FD_79113 | JGI IMG/M metagenome (GOLD analysis project Ga0102815, IMG submission 79113) | Estuarine microbial communities from the Columbia River estuary - Ebb tide ETM metaG S.759 | ecosystem: Environmental > Aquatic > Marine > Intertidal zone > Estuary | place: USA: Columbia... | reverse complement strand
TTATTTCCATAAAATCCTACAGTTCCAGGCTACTTTCCCAAATTCCGTGCAAATTGCAACCGATTTCAGCTCTAAGTACTTTCACTCCATCAAGTTTAGCTTTAAAACTGGTAAACCCGCCGGTTCGACCCAGTTCAAAATTCATTACACCTAATAATTCTTCATCCGCATACAACATTGCATAATCAATCCAGTGATTTGCTTCAGTTGGATGAATAATATTTTTGGAACCGACTACGATATCGATCTCAGTAAACCCCTTATCATTGGTTACACCAAGTTGAATATCAGGTGTATGTTTCCATTCAAAATCCGTTGGATTCTCTGGATCCTTGAAACTCATTTTTTGTCTGTTTATGATCAGTTTTTCCTTTTCTGATTTTTCCGGTTCAACAACAGCTTCAGGAGCAGGTGTTACGGGCGGAGTAGTATCTTTACATGCCAATATTGCACTGGCACTTATTCCTGCCAAACCTAAAATTCCGGCATTTTTAATGAGGTCTCTTCTTTTCATATCACTTTAAATTTATTATCGATTCAAAATTATTAAATATTGCGGTTTTTTCTTCTGCCTTTCATTGGCTTATTTTTATCAAGCATTCTTATATAAACAATTTCTCTATTCAAAAAGATCTTCAAATTCGCCTAGTTTCATCAATTTGATAAAACATCTTGCCGCGGCCACAACATCTGCCCGGGCATTACCCGTTGGGCTATATTGCTGATTAAACAAAATTGCATGCAATTCATTTAGGCTCGGCCACTTCATTTTCCCTCCTTTGCCTGGCAAGGCACAGTAAAAAGTGCTTTCTCTCATAATACAAAAATTTTCCTTTTTGAATAAATTATGAGAAACGCCGGTGCGCAGAAATTCAGCTCCTGCTATGTTTTCATTGTATTGCTGATTAAAGGAGAAAATAAAATCAGCTTTGTCAACCACCTTGGCAAATAAAGTCATCACTTCCTGTATTTCACTTGCATTTGCTTCAAATTCCTCCTTATCAATATGCGCTGCCTCCAACATTGTTTCATTTATTGGAAATGAAGCATGTTTTGTATAAGCATTAAAATCTTCAACAGGCTTGAAATTTTCATCCAATAGTATCCAGGAAATATGAATCACTCTGGGCCAGTTAAAGGTATCTGTAAAGGGTGCATACCAATTAGAAATCTTCCTGTGGCCGCTTATATCGTATATCAGGTATTGCATGAAATTCAAATTTAATTCCAAAGCTACAAGTTTTTCCTTGATTTTAGAAATGGACCTTTATTAAGAATACAAAATAAGAAAGCAAATATCCTCTGATTCAATATAACCTTATTTATCATCCCATTTCTGAATTTATTGCAAAAATAAGGCTGACGTAAAAGGCACTTGCACCTTCAAGGTCCGCAATGGACACCTTTTCATCCGGACTGTGAGCCAAAGCTTCTTCTCCCGGACCAAAACCAATCACAGGTATGTTATAAAATCCGTTTATGGTTACGCCATTGGTTGAAAAAGTCCATTTATCTACTTTTGGACTCCGATCAAAAATTGCCTCATATGCATTCACCGCAACTTTTACTTTTGGATGATCCGCTTCAAGTTTCCAGGTCGGATAGTATTTTTCCATACCATATTTCAATCCTGTAAAAGCTATTTCTTCATAGTGCAAAATTTCAACTTTGGCATTCAAGCCTTCTATCATGTCTTGTATTTCAGCCAATGCAGATTCCTTTGTCTCCCCCCAGGTCAACCGCCTGTCCAGGTGAATTTTAGCATAATCAGACACCGCACATAAGGATGGGCTATCCGAGACAAATTCTGAGATGGTAACGCTCCCTTTTCCAAGGAATGGATCTACTTTGAGCCGGTTATTCAGCTTTTCAATTTCCAAAGCAATTTTTGAAGCCATGTAGATGGCATTCTTGCCATTTTCAGGAGCAGAACCATGGGATGACACACCATAAAAATGAACTTCCATTTCCATCCTTCCTCGTTGCCCCCTATAAATATTCATATCCGTAGGTTCTGTACTTACCACCAGTTCCGGCCTGATATTATGCTCCTCAACAATATACTTCCAGCACAAACCATCACAATCTTCCTCGATCACTGAGCCCACAAAGTATAAAGTCATATCCCCGTCAAAAGCCAAATCTTTTAAGATCTTCCCAGCAGTAACAAAAGCAGCGACCCCACCCTTTTGATCAACCGTTCCCCTTCCCAGTACATGATCATCTGTTATTTCTCCTGAAAAGGGATCAAAGCTCCAGTTCTTCAAATTACCCGTATCAACCGTATCCATATGTCCGTCAAATGCAATCACACGAGAACCGTGGCCTATCTGGCCGATAACGTTTCCAAGTCCATCCATCCAAACCCGATCAAATTCCGCAGCCTCCATCTGGCGCATCAGTTCTTCCTGCACTTCCTTTTCCCCAAGGCTCAAGGATTTTATTTTTACCAATTTTGATAAATTCTCAGCCGTTAGGTTTCTATATTTTGAAGCTAAATCTCTTATTTCTGTCATCTCGATTTTCATCTGGAATATTTTGATATCAAAATACGAATTTTACAGCTAATTCCAGTGCTAAAAGCCCTAATTTAAACCAATATATTTAGTTCAAATAGCAATATTAATTTCTTAGTGTATTATTTACATTAAGTTAATTAAAAAACGCTATCTTTATATTTTAAATGCAGATTTAGTTATTTGGTTAATTAAAATTGAAAATGAAACAATTCTTTAATATAGATCCCTGGAAAATCATTCAGGATGAATATACATCGGAAATAAACCGGATCGCAGAAAGTGTTTTCAGTATTGGAAATGGGAAGATGGGCCAAAGAGCCAATTTTGAGGAGGAATATTCCGGTGATAAATTACAAGGCAATTACATAGCTGGTGTTTATTATACCGATAAGACAAGAGTTGGCTGGTGGAAAAACGGATATCCAAAATACTTTGCAAAAGTTTTGAACGCCGTAAATTGGATCGGCCTTAAAGTTAATATTGATGATGAAATTCTTGATCTCAACCAATGTAAGGTCCATAGTTTTGAAAGGGTTCTGGACATGCAAAATGGAATGTTGCAAAGAAAATTCATTGCTGAAACACCAAAAGGCAAACAAGTTGAAGTGGAAGCTGAAAGGTTCTATTCCATGCATCAGGATCAGCTGGGAATCATGCGCTATAAAATAAAAGCCCTCAATTTTGCAGGAACGATTACGATCCAGTCGTATCTTGATTTTGATATTCGAAATGAAGATGCAAATTACGATGAAATGTTCTGGAACAAGATGACTCAGGGTATCGATGATGAAATCGGTTTTGTTGCAGCCAAAACTAAAAAAACGGAATTTTTAGTTGAAACCGCCATGAAAAACAAAGCATTTGTGAATGGACAGCTGAAGACCTCTGCATTTGGCTTTCATCAGGAAGAATTACAAGTCAGTCACCATTTCCAAACTTTACTGGAACAGGGAGACAGTTGCGAAATACAAAAATTCACAACCACCGTTTCTTCTTTTTACCAGGCAACTGAAGACATCCACAACCATTCTATTGAAGGCGTAAACGAAGCATTTAATAAAGGTTATGATATATTAAAACAAGCCCATTGTAAAGTTTGGGAAGAGAAATGGGCAAATCACGATATTAAAATTGAGGGAGATGCAGCATCTCAGCAGGCAATGCGATTTAATATATTTCAACTCAATCAGACCTATACAGGAAAAGATGAAAGATTAAATATTGGTCCAAAAGGATTTACAGGCGAGAAATATGGTGGAAGTACCTATTGGGATACAGAAGCTTATTGCCTGCCATTTTACCAGAGCACGGCAGATCAAACCATTTCGCTAAATCTGCTGATGTACCGTTACAATCATCTTGAAAAAGCAATAGAAAATGCGTCAAAACTTGGATTTGATGGGGGTGCCGCATTATATCCTATGGTTACGATGAATGGCGAAGAATGTCATAATGAATGGGAGATCACTTTTGAAGAAATCCATAGAAACGGGGCCATTGCTTATGCGATTTTTGACTATACCCGGTATTTTAATGACAGCACCTACTTAAAAAAATATGGAATTGAAGTTTTGATCGCAATTTCCAGATTTTGGGCACAACGCTTTAATTTCTCAGCCAAGAAACAACAATACGTCATGCTTGGGGTTACCGGACCCAATGAATTTGAAAATAACGTTAACAATAACTGGTATACGAATTATATTGCTAAATGGTGTCTTGAATATACATTTGAGTGTTTGGAGGATTTCCGAAGAAATACGCCAGGAAGGTATAAGACTTTAATTAACAAATTACAGGTAGACACCAACGAGGTAGCGTTATGGAAAGACATTATCAAAAATGTCTATTTGCCTTATGATAAGAAAAGAAAAATCTACTTACAGCAGGATGGATTTCTAGACAAAGAAATTATTCCGGTAAAACAGATTCCTAAGGACCAGTTACCAATTGTTCATCATTGGTCCTGGGACAGAATTCTACGTTCTTGTTACATCAAACAGGCAGACGTTTTGCAGGGTATGTATTTCTTTGAAGATCACTTTACCAAGGAAGATCTGGAGCGCCATTTTGATTATTACGAACCACTGACTGTTCACGAATCTTCCCTGTCACCGTGTGTTCATTCGATACTTGCAGCTAAACTTAACAGACCTGACAAGGCATATGAAATGTTTCTAAGAACAGCCCGACTGGACCTTGACAATATGAATGACGACACGAAAGATGGTTGTCACATCACAAGTATGGCAGGAACCTGGTTGTCTTTTGTTAAAGGTATTGGAGGAATGAGTATTAAGAATGGAAAACTAAATTTACAACCGATTCTTCCAAAAGAATGGAAAGAATACAGCTATTCTTTATTATTTAGAGGATCAAAATTACTGATCAAGGTGAAAAATGATCAATTAGAGATACTGAAAACGGGCATTGAAGAGCCCTTAAAAATAATTGTGAATAACAAGAAGACCTTGTTGAAAAACGATACTATAAATATCATAAAGTTGATTTAAAGAACCAATAAAATCCAATCCATGCAAAAGTTAATGCTTATTTTCTTGAGTTTACTGGTTGGCTCCATTGCTTTGACTTCCTGTAAGCAACAGGAGAGAAAAACAAAAATGGACATCATTTCAGGTTTAGCAAGCCCCATCCAAATGCAGCCTGAAGAAACAATTTTGTATTTGGATGATTACATAGATGGACAAATCCTGATTGATTCTCTGGTTGGAGATATTTCCTTGCATATACAATTTGAGGCAGGCAACCGGACCGTAACAATGAAGGAAAATGGCCAATTGCCACATGTGAGTTCCTTAAAAATATCGACCACCGAAGGAGATGTTTTCATTCCTGTTTATAAGAGTAAAAAGCAAAAAATAAATTTCATTTATGATCCGGGAACCAGTTCCGTAACATCCGTTGGGATTGCCGGTGAGATGAATGCCTGGAACCCGGAGAATACGCCAATGGTGCAACAGGATGGCAAATGGACCGTAAGTTTATATCTGATACCGGGTAATTATGGGTATCAAATGGTATTGGATGGATCAAGGGCGCTGGATTCAAACAATCCGGAAACCAAACCAAATGGGATGGGTGGTTTTAATTCCTTATTGAAAGTCGAAGGGGTTCCTGAAGACAAGGTCCCCAACATTAATTTATTGACACACAACAATAAAAATCTAACTTTTACGGCTAACCGTGCAGCAGAAGTGGTCGCATATTGGAATAATCAAAAGATCGAATCAGATTTTCATCATGATCATTATGACCTAAACATTCCAAAGGAGGCTAAAGCTGTAAAACGGTCATTTATCAGATTATGGGCGACCAATGAATCAGCAAGTTCAAATTACACATTGATTCCTTTGAGCTATGGCAATGTCATAAGCAGCACCCAACAATTGACAAGGGAAGACAAACAAAGCAACATCATGTATTTTGTCATGGTTGACCGTTTTAAAAATGGAAATTCCCAAAATGACAAGAAAATATTAGACGATTCAATACATCCAAAAGCAAATTATCTTGGAGGCGATCTGGAAGGTGTTTTACAAAAAGTTGAATCAGGATATTTTGATAAACTTGGTGTTAACAATATCTGGCTGTCACCAATCGTACGCAATCCGGAAGGCGCTTATGGTTATTACAATAAAGATGGCATTAAAAGCAAATTTTCTGCCTATCACGGATATTGGCCTACCTCTTTTACCAAGGTTAACAGCCATTTTGGAAATGAAACGGATCTTAAAAATTTGATCGCCTCAGCGCACAAAAAGGAATACAATATGGTACTCGATTTTGTAGCAAATCACGTTCATGAATCCCATCCTGTGTATCAGGCAAATAAGGATAATGAATGGGCTACATCCCTTTATTTGCCGGATGGAACTTTAAATACGGAAAAATGGGATGAACATCGTCTGACCACCTGGTTTGATGTTTTCCTTCCAACGCTTAATCTTGAAAAACCAGAAATCACTGAAATGCTATCTGATAGTGCAGTCTTTTGGTTAGAAAATTATCAATTTGATGGATTCAGGCATGATGCGACAAAACACATTCCGGAAATTTTCTGGCGAACACTTACTAAAAAGGTAAAAGCATATCAAAAAGAATCAGGTCACCAGGTTTTGCAGTTAGGAGAAACATATGGAACACCGGAATTGATCACTTCTTACATCAGTTCCGGAATGCTGGATGGTCAATTTGATTTCAATGTTTTTGATGCTGTCTCAACCAGTATTTGCTCTGAAGATATAGGTTTCCAACTGGCAGCAGACAGGATCATGCAGAGTCAGGATTATTATGGTACAAACCATATCATGGGAAATATTTCCGGTAATCAGGACAGAAGCAGATTTATGGCTCTGGCTACAGGAGAAGTTAGGTTTGATGAAGATTCAAAATACGCCGGCTGGAGCAGAGATATCAATAAAAAAACAGATACTGGGTATAAAAAACTTGCAATGCTTCACGCCATAAATATGACCATCCCGGGCATTCCGGTTATATATTATGGGGATGAGATCGGGTTGACGGGAGGCAATGATCCGGATAACAGAAGGATGATGTATTTTGAAAATTGGAATGAAAAAGAAAACGCTTTATTTGAATCTACTGCAAAATGTGCAAAATTAAGACGGGATAATATGAGCCTTTTATATGGCGATCTGAAGTTCATTACAATTGAAGATGAATTGTTGGTTTATTCGAGAAAATATTTTGATGAAAATTGTCTCGTTATCGTTAACAATACTGCTGAACAAAAAGAATTGAGTATCGATTTACCTGTTGGTTTCCAAAAAGAGAACCTTAGCAGTCATTTTGGACAGGATTTTATAATAAATGAATCTAATCAACTGAATATCAAGATAAACCCTTTTAGTTTCGAAATAATTGTCAATTAAATATAAATAACTAACTATGAAAAAACTGATATTATTTTTTCTTTTCGTTTCATTTCTTGCAACGTCCTGCAAAGAAAAAATGCCGGAAATAAATATAGCCAATCAGGAAAAATCTGTACTTACCGCAGCCCCTGAATGGTCAAAAAATGCAAATATCTATGAAGTAAATATCCGTCAATATACTGAGGAGGGGAGTTTTAATGCATTTGCTGCTCACCTACCCCGATTGAAGGAACTTGGAGTGGATATTCTTTGGTTGATGCCCATTCACCCCATTAGTAAGAAGAACAGAAAAGGTTCACTCGGCAGTTATTATGCCGTTCAAAACTATAAAGGTGTCAATCCCGATTTTGGAACAGATACCGACTTTAAGAGTCTTGTTAGTAAAGTGCATCAATTGGACATGAAAATCATTTTGGATTGGGTTCCAAATCACACGGGATTTGATAATAACTGGATTTCGGAACATCCGGATTGGTACACCAAAGATAAAAACGGTGAGGTTACACATCCGATTGGAACAGACTGGACGGATGTTGCTGACCTTAATTATGATAATGAAGAAATGCGCGCTGCAATGACGGATGCAATGTCCTATTGGATTACAGATTTTGACATTGACGGATTCAGATGTGATGTTGCGGGGGAAGTCCCAAATGACTTTTGGGAGGCTAACAACGCCAATCTTTTCGGGCTTAAAAAAGACATATTCATGTTGGCAGAATGGGATGAACCTTCTTTGCATGACGCAGGATTTCATATGTCCTATGGCTGGGGATTTCATCATGTGCTGAATCAACTAGCAAAAAATGAAGTTACGCTGACTTATCTTGACTCCTTTGTTTTGGCAAATAAGGTAAGATTCGGGCCAGAGGCGTACAAAATGAACTTCATCACCAACCATGATGAAAATAGTTGGAATGGTACGATTCAGGAACGCATGGGTTCTGCAGCTGATGCGCTTGCTGTATTGGCATTTACCATTGATGGAATGCCATTGATCTACAGTGGTCAGGAAGCCGGCCTAAATTGGCGCCTCAAGTTTTTTGAAAAGGATCAGGTCAATTGGGAGAATCTGGAAAAATCTGATTTCTATGCAAAATTGCTGGACTTAAAGCATAGAAACCCTGCAATTTGGAATGGTACTTATGGTGGAGATTACCATAGAATTCAAACGAGTAATGATGAAAATATTTTTTGTTTTGCACGTACAAAAGGAGAAAACGAAATAATTGTTGCCCTGAACTTGTCTGGTGATGATCAAATTTTCACTGTCCGCTCAACAATCAGAGACGATAATTATCAAAACGTGTTTGAGGAAACTGACATGGTTAATCCTGTACAGTGGAAAGAGAAAAATGTTGAAATGGCAGCTTGGAGCTACCTTTTATTTGAACGAAAGAGCCAATAAAATTCGGAATACGATTCCTCCAACTTAAATAATATAAAAGCCTATTGATTAATTTCAATAGGCTTTTTCAACTTTTGCAATCCGGGTCTTAAAACGGGCATACCATTTTTCCTTCCCTTGCTGCTTTGCGATCCAATGATCCTGATTTATTTTCCATTTATGAATAGCCTCTAAATCTTTCCAGTATGACACGGTTATGCCCATTTCATTTCTTGCTGATTCATACCCAAGGAAACCTTCCTGCTCTTGTGCCAAAACAAGCATATTATCTGCCATTTCAGAATAACCAATAGTGTCCCCTGTCATCACAGAACTAAATATCACTGCAAAATAAGGAGGTTCAGGTGTTTCGGCGATCAATTGATGGATACTCTTTTTCATCATTTACCGATTTATATTAAATTTTTACTTCAGTTTCAACCATTGGTCAAATTCTACCGCCGTTTTCGTATTGATCACCATCTCTTTGGGCACAATTCCCTTTCTGGCCATCCAAACACCATATTTCGTATGCAAAATACCAGATACATTATGGGCATCAGGCGAAATTGCTATTTCAACTCCTTTTTCGATCGCGTATGGCAGCCATCTCCAGTCAATATCCAGCCTGTGGGGATTTGAATTTATTTCAATGGCTACTTTATTCGCGGCACAGGCATCGATGATCAACTTATGATCGATCGGATATCCGGGTCGTCCCAATAATAGCCTACCGGTCATGTGTCCAAGAATTCTTGTAGCTGGATGCTCAATCGCTTTTAAGAGTCTGCTGTTCGCTTTAGCCTCATCCATTTTAAGATTCGAATGTATCGATGCGATCACAATTTCAAATTCTTTCAAAAAATCATCAGAATAATCCAGTTCGCCGGAAAAAATAATATCCGACTCAATACTCTTAAAAATCCTAAAATGATCATCTGCTGCATTTAAAGCATCAATTTCAACCCACTGAGCAATCAATCGGTCTTCATTCAATCCATTTGCATAAAATGCCGAGACGGAATGATCAGACATGATTAAGTATTCATAATTAAATCGCTTACAAGCCTGAGCCATTTTTTCTATGGTAGAGGCACCGTCACTCCATGTCGAATGTGAATGAATCACCCCTTTGACATCGGACTCCTTTATTAAATCATCAATCGAAAAATCATCCTTTAAGACTAATTTTGGAAATTCCCTGCTCTCCGGGGGAACCCAGTTAAACTTATTTTTAGTAAAAATCTCCGATTCTTCTAAATTTAGACCTAATTCAAAGCTGGAAACAAACTCTTCCGGACCTGTACTTGTGAATAAATCTCGATCAAAACGTTTATCGGTCGTCTCATAATAAATAAATGTAACACCATCTATTTTCATCTCATCAGTAACTGAAAATTCATCCAATTTCATCAATTCTTCACAAACTGTCTTTTTTGAGAGCGTGCCAATGATCTCAATCTTATCCATCACATCCATTTTTCTCCTCGCGAGCCCCGTTAGTTGAAATCTGTAGTCAGGGAAGCTTGTCGAGAGAAAATCTTCCAATTGACCAGCCATTGCCAATCCCTCGGAAATCAAAACAGAACCTGCATTTTTTTTCAGGAATGCAATTTGTTCCAGGATTGCATTTTGAGTTTTTTCACCAAACCCTTTTAATCCAATGAGTCTGTTCTCCATGCAGGCATATTCAAGTTCACCTAAGCTGGTTACATTCAATTCATGCCAGATCAAGGCAATCTTTTTTGGCCCCAGGCCTTTAATTTTTAAAACATCCAGAATCCCTGAAGGGGTTTTGGATTTCATTTCCTCTAAGGCTGGCATTGTCCCTGTACGCTGTAATTCAATGATCCCGGCAGCAACTGCTTTTCCGATCCCTTGTATTTCAAGCAATTCATTTTCTTCCAGTTTCATCAAATCCGCATCCATTCGCCTCAAATTTTGATAAGCATTTTGATAGGTTCGGATTTTAAATGCATTTTCTCCGTGTAACTCCATCAATTGAGCTAAAAGGTTAAACTGTCCGGCGATTTCTTTATTTGACATAGTTCAATTTATTTAAGAGGATCCAATATATTATTTTTTGGTTAATTTGATGAAAGATTCTACCTTTGAAAATAAAGGCTTGAGAACAACTTTTCAGATCCCGATGCGCTTTAATTTAATAAAATAATCATTCATTAAATTTGTTTAAAAAATCAACAATATGAAACAGCTTTTAGTTTTGGCCGTAATCCTTACTTTTGCAGCCTGTAATTCTTCTAATGTAAAAACCGCAGCCGGCGAAATGGACTTGACTGGTTTTGAAACATCAAAGCTTAGCGGTACTGATTTGCTATATGTTTTCAAAAAAGATGAAAATGGGAATATGCTTGAGGAAGGTTTTGTTAAAAACGGTCAAAAAAATGGCCAATGGATCATGTATGATCCGATCAAAGGACATATGAACTCAATCAGCGCTTATACTGATGGTATTTTGAATGGTTATTCATTCAAGATTTCAGACAGAGGTTATCTTGATGAACAGATTGCATACAAAAATAACGTACTGGATGGCAAATATTTTAAATTCAGGTATGGTAAGCCTAAATTCGAATCCTATTATATAGAAGGAAAATTAAATGGTTTGCAGAAAGAATTTTATGACAATGGAAAAATTCAACAGGAAACTGGATTTAAGGATGGAGTACAAGACGGTGTGTACAATTATTATTCTGATGATGGAATAATGAGAATGTCCTACATTTATAAAAATGGCGAAAAAGTTTCTGGTGGCATTATAGAAGAGCAGGAAGAAAACAATGAACAGTAATTCTAAATAAAGAATAAACAGTAAAAAAAAATAGCCGAGTTATCTCGGCTATTTTTTTTACCACATAAGCAGTTTTATGCTCGATATTTTACTGCCACTTCTCAAAGTGGCAACATATACGCCATAAGGTATTGCTCCCGGAATCAGCTCAACATCAAAAATCTTATCTCCAAAATAAGATGGATAAATGCTACTTGAATACATCAGTTGCCCCAATAAATTCCTGATCTCAAATTCGTGTGCCTCAAAGTTTTCAGATTCGAATTCAACGCTGAATTTACCATTTACAACCGGATTGGGAATAATTTTGGTAATACCCAGTTCTCCGGTGCTCCCTCCACAAAAATTCCTTAGTTCGTCCATAGATCGTTGGATATTGAGTCGACCCCCACTTTTCATAATGCCCTGCAAGGGGGTAAAGCTATCAACACCAGAAAGGATCATTGATTTCATTTGCATTGCACCAGCTTCAGGGTTGGATTGAACCAGATCAGCAAAATTTTGACAAGGAGCTGCATATAAAAGACCTATTGCCCCGCTAACTTGCGGAGAGGATGAGGATGCCCCACTAAAAAACTCATAGTTATTGTCCAGACTGGTTGTGAAAATTTCAACGCCAGGAGCAGCCAGGTCAACAAAATTAACACCATAACCGGCATCAATAACTTTATTGTCATTTTTATCCGAATTCGTTACAATGATCAAAAATTCTGAGGCACAACTACCGGGCATATCCCCTTCAACATCAATATTAGTATTTGAATTCGTAGTGGCATTCACGTTCAACACACCAGCCTCACCCAGGGCATCGTATACATTACACCATTCCTGAAACAAAGGATGATCCTCCGGAAATGATTTATCTATCCCGGCAGAGAGATTTGTAACAACAATATATGCACCTTCCGCTCCGTTCGTTTCATTGTATTTTTTACGTGTATCCAAAACATACTGATAAGCTTCAATAACATTGGAAAGTGTGGTGGCATCACTGATCAATAATAATTTAACATTCCAATTCACGCCACTGGTACCAACAGCATTGTTACCACTTGCCCCGATCACTCCGGCAACTTCAGTTCCATGTTTATTTACAACGTGTAGATCATTACCTGATTTAATGTTTATACCCAAAAAATCATCTTTATAACCATTGTCATCATTGTCAATCCCGTCTCCGGGAATCTCTCCGCGGTTCCTCCATAAATTGGCATTCAGATCAGTATGGTCAGTAAAGAACCCGTCATCGAGCACTGCAATGACAATTGTATCTCCATTCGGGCTAAGTCCGCCCTGCGTAATATTCCAGCTATTAACGGCTTGTATTTTGTCCAAATACCATTGTCGATCGTAAAATGCATCATCGGGGGTATTCCTTTTGCTGATCGGGATGTCCTGTTCCATCCAAAGAACACCAGGTAAATCAGATAAATAGGCATCTATTTTAACAAAATCATCAACATAAATATCCAAAGAATAAAGTTGCGCTGATTTGAAAACGGGCTTTAATTTCAACTGATCTGATCTGTTTCCAATAATTGTGGAAATTCCTGATTCAATAGCTGCTACATCAAAATTAACTGATCCCTTTATCAAATATTTTTGCACTTCCTGTGCTTTTATTTGACAAAAAGAAAGGATCAAAATACCAATATATACTAATCTGCTTCGCATCAGCTAATATTTAGATTGAACAGCCATTAAAACATTAAAATGCAATATTCGTACAAAACGTTGCACTTTCCCACGCAAACAAGGACCAGAAAGGGATATTACGCTATTAATTATTCAAATTATCTTGAATGATCTTTCCTAGTTTTAAACTTGTTTTCTTTAGACCTGTTTTATGTGAATCATCTCTGAAAATCAAGCCTACAACCATATCATCACCATATCTCCAATACACCTTTCCCAGGTCTTTATTATAAACACCTGCATCTCCTAAACCAGAAATACTTTCATATTTGTGCGCAATATTGTCAGGATAACTCATCTCTCCGTTTTCGCTTAAAACATTCACATAAGAAGTGGCCCAACCATCAAATTCTCCGTATAAAGGATTTTTCATTACCTGCAATAAAAATCCGAGTCTTTCCCCATCCTTTTCCCAGGTAATAAAACAAGACTTAGTGAAGTCCTGTCCCTGACCGGCCATACCTTGTTTAAAGTTGATGTCACTTTCAGAAACATTAAAAATATTTGATAGTTCTTTACCTGAAACCAATGTACATGGCTCTGGAAGGACAAAAGGGTTCACTATCTTTTCAGGTTCATTTTGAGCCTGTCCTTTAGTAAAGTTTTGCTGTTCAGTTAAAGTGTCTGTAGCAGCATCTCCTGCTGGTTCGTCTTTACAGGCAACAAATAATAGGATCACAAATGTCAATAAATATAACTTGTTCATTTAGCTTCAAATTTAATGTTATTAATAATTTATAACAAAGATATTAAATTATTGTTTAATACATATTTTTGCATAATAATGGTATTGCCAATTTTAATTTTTCGGCATCAAAACAGCTTCAATGTAATTGGATTCTTTAAGAAATTCATTTGCCCCATCTTGTAGAATTTCAGGATTGAGAAGTGATATACCTTCAACATTCTGAATATTTGAAAGTCCATCTATTCCGGATGTTTGTTTTAATACAGCAGATATTTGATCGATCCAAAAAGCATTCGTCATCTCATTTTGCTCATGCATCATGAGTAATTTCATCAGTAAATACCTGAATTCAGCCTCTTCAAGCTCCTCGTTTTTAATACGTTCAATTTCCTCGTTTATTTCAACCATCAACCGATCTTTTTTTGAAGATGCACATTTCAGGCTTATTTCGATTGAATAAAAAGGTTTTGGATAGCTATGAATTGCCTCTTCAAGCTGCAAGGCATGCACTGCTTTAAGTCCGTCCAAACTAATGCTTCCTAACCTAAAACGGAGCAACTCACTCAATAGATGTATTGTATAGGAATGATCAGGATTCTCAGTAAAATCCCCTTGCCATTTCAGCTTAATTAAAGAAACGGGGAATGACGCATGATTGAATTCTTTTTTTGTATAGCCATTAGATCTTTCCATAACAGCTTCCTCCTGAGATTGGAAATGAGCCGGATTAGCAGGAATACTACCCAAGTATTTGCTTAATCTGGAGAATAGCACATACTTATTAATATTCCCAACAAAGATAAAAGTCAGATCAGATGGATCTGAAAATAACTGCTGGTAAGCAGATTCCATTTTCTCCAGGTCCAGTGATTTTATTTGTCCGTTAGATCCATGATCTAAATCGTCATTTTTATTGGGTAGAATTTTATTAAATTGAAATTCAAACCAATTTATAGGATCCAACTGAGCGTTCTGCTCAATAATTGAATGATGTTTGATCAAGTTTTGCAAAGCAGTAGTATCAAATCTTGGTGCGGTTAAATATAAATTGATCAATTGAATGGCCGTTTCAATGTCTTCCGGGGTCGCCTTACCAAAAATTCCATGTTCATAAGACAAAACATAGGGAGATACATCTATTTTTTTGCCAAATAGAATTTTTGCAACATTAATTGAATTCAAATCTCCTAATCCGGAACTAAGAACAAGCTCAGGTGCAAATTCAGCTGGCATGCACAGCGCTGAAGCAAAGGAAGATGCCCCACCCTTAGCAAAAGCAGTAAAAAGCACTTCATCTTTTTTGAAATCTGTATTTTTGAGATAAACCTGAATTCCGTTCTCAAATTTTATGTAGTCTATACCGAGGTCTTCATTTCTATTTTGAATTTCAATTTTACCATTGTCATGTTTTGTTTTGAAAATGGAGAGATCCGGAACTTCCTCTGAAAAAGCTTCCAACGTATCCTGGGTAACCTCTGCAATTAACTTATTCAATTCTGAAGGCCCAGGATAGTCAATATTTTCTTTTTCCGGTCCGCTTATCAGATAAAAAGCAGCGGTAACATCCAACCATTGAACTGCTTTTTCATTAAATTCATCGATTTCGATCTGAGGCAAAATAACCTTAAGAAAACTATAAAATTGGGAAGGACTGATCAACAGTGTTCCCATTAAAAAATGATCCGTTATAATCGAAGCGATTTGCTCCGATTCCGTATTATTTTGTTCCCTGAGTTCTGATTTCCCCTCTTTTAACAAGGCCAGTTTTTGCCGATCGATCTCAGCTTCCAAAAAGCCATACCTACGGATTTTTTCCAATTCAAACAGGATGTGTTTCAAGCCAATTTTGCTTTTACCTTCAAATGTATTTGCACTTATTGAACAAACGGAAACACCTCCTATATCATTCTTAATTTTACAACTGGTATTTGTTAAAGGCACATCAAATAAAAAACTCATTTCCTTCAAACGCATATCGATCGCTCTGACAAAAAGTTCCTGCTCAATTGATCTTCTCAGTTCTTTCTGGTTTCCCAATTTTGTTTTACCAATTGCAAAATCAATTTTGACGGAAGTCATTGGTTCTTCCAAATCGCTAATCACTACAAATTGCGCCTCACTTTTGGGAACGATTTTGGCATCAGCAGGTAGATTTTTTCCGCTTGAACCTGACAATTTCTCAAAGTTGTTTTTAATTCGTATTTCCAATTCTGCCGGATCAATATCTCCTGCAATAACAACAGCCATATTTCCCGGAAGATAAGATTGCTCATAAAAACGGATTAGTTCTTCCAGCCTAATTTGTTGAATTATTTCTGGATCATAGTCAATAGACAGGTCTGCATATTTTGTATCCCCATACTTTTCCATAAAATATTCTTTCCTGATCCTTTTGGTTGCGTTTTGATCAAAAAGGGAAGCAACTATCATTTCTTTTTTAATCCTTTCAAATTGCCCTGTCGCAAATTGAATACCCATGGCCCAATCCTTCAGGACCAGCAGCCCGGAATCAATCTGTGAAGCTTTGTTGGTATTCAATTCCAGCTGAAAAATGGTGCCATCAGAATCTACATCAATGATGGACGCTGAATTTGCAGTAAGGCAATTATTTTTTAAGAAATCAGAAAGTTTATTATTATCAAAATTAGCTGAGCCTTTTAAAGCAAAATGAGCCAGCATATCGGATAAAACATACTGATTTTCAATTTCGTCCATTCCCCTTGTTTTAACAACAAGCCTCAGATTAATTCTATTTGCAGGAAATTTATTGTTTTTTAAATAATAATTCATTCCATTCCTCAATGTTCCTTTTCGGACAGATGGGTCAGATGGAAGATCACTTCCCCGCAAAATAAACTGATCTGGTGATTGTTCATTAAAAGGAATATCCCGAGTCATGGGATTTAATTTTGCTCTCTCAAGCGGGGTCATTCCGGTTTCTGCATTTTCAGGTTTAACCAAACAAGCATAGCTAAACAAAGTCAAAAGCAATAAAAGATTCAAGAATTTTGAGTTTTTGAATAGCATACGGTTTATTTATAAAACATGTAAAAAAGAAAAATTAAAATTTATTTCATCTAAAACAAAAAATCCAAAATACACATAACCATATATAATTCTGAATTTAACACTATTGACACCAACTGAAAAATATAATTTCATATAACATGTATTTATAGAATTATATTTCTTTGTTTAAATGCATTAATTACAAAGGTCAAATTTATAAAAAATGTAGTGCATACATCCTAATACTTATGGTCGTTATTTAATTATTCTTTTAATTTGAATTTATAAACTTTAGAATTAATTTTGTTCAAATAGTCAATTGGAAGAATCAATAGATATTGTTATTGTAAACCTGAAACTATTGTTTGCAATATTGTAACATTTTATAACAAGAAAAATTTAATTTATGAAAAGCTTTTTTACTAAAATCTTTTTTGCAGTTCTTATCACCTTCAGTCTGGCGCAACTATCCAATGCACAGGTTTATATTTGGGGTGGACCTGGGGATGTAAATAGTGAGTTCGCAAATGGACTAAATGACTGGACAACATCAAATGAAAATAATGCATTTTGGAATTGGACCGCAAATGGAATGGGAGATGATGGTTCTTATTGGGGAACAAGAGGGCCTATTAACTCTGCGTCTGTTGCAAACGGTGCAGCTTTATTCAATTCAGATAAATTCCATAGTGTTGATGGAATAGCTTATCCACACAGGGGTGAGTTAACATCACCTGTTTTTTCTTGTGAAGGACACAGTACTGTTTTCGTAAGATTTGACCAAATCACAAGATTCTGGGATTCCGGCAACCAAACTTTCCTACAGGTATCAACTGACGGTGGAAACACCTGGTTACCAGCTGACGGATATAACAGTAACCCTGATATCCTAAGATATAATTTCGCATCTTTTCCAAGAGAAGAGCAGAAATTATTTGACATTTCTGAATTTGCAGCAAATCAACCTAGTGTTCAGATCAGATTTGTATGGCAGGGATCTTATTACTACTGGATCATTGATGATGTGTATGTAATGGAACAGCCTGAAGTTGATCTTGAGATCAGTGCAGTATTGTACGAACCTCTTGCTTCACAGGTTCCTGTAACACAAATGGATGCCAGAGAAATGAGTTTTGCAATTAACTTACCTAACCATGGTAGCATGGACGTAACAAACGCCGTTGTAGGTGTAAATGTTACAGATGCTGATGGAGCAATTGTTTATACTGATTCATTAACAGATATTACTGTTTTATCTGGGGATACAACAGAAGTTAATTTCACTAACACATTCTTGCCTTCTGATGGGATTAACTCCGTTGGAACTCATTTCATTGAATATTGGACATATGTACCTGAGGTACAAGAAACAAATACAGCTGATAATGGGTATGGTGAAAGATTCTTTGTTTCTGAAGACTATTACGATATGTCTTATTACACGCCATTCAATGCATGGGGATTAGAGAACTACGCTCTTTTTAACATATTTGAAACTGGTAGCTGGTCAGATAACGACGAAGGTTATGTTTTCATAGCTGACTCAGTTAATATGGCTTGTACTGACGGAGCTGATGAAGATACTTTCCTCGCTGACGTAAACTTATTCCTTTATAAAGTTCATCCTGATGTTCTTCCTGATTTCTCTAATTTTGAAAAGGAAACACCAGCACAACTTGATCCGGGAGAAGATGCTCATCCACAATTGGAAATGGTTGGTTTCGGTTTTGAAACATCATTCCAGGGTGAAGACTACACAGAATTCATGGTTGGACTTTATGATATCGACTTTAATGAGCGTGTAGCGCTTGAGCCTGATTCAAGATATATTCTTATGGCTTACTGGGATAATGATAAATCTCTTTACCACGTTGCTGACAGATATAAGTACCTCAATGGTCTGCCTGCTTCCGGTTGGTTTTCAGCTGATACAGATGGTAATTGGGCTTGGGATTTCGACCCTTGGTATGGTTGGATGTTAGGATTGCAGATTCAATATGTTGTAGGAACTGAAACAACTCCTTTACCTGACAACACATTACAGGTTTTCCCTAATCCTGCAGACACAGACATCAATATTGACATCAATTTCGAAACAACTGTAAATGAAGCTACAATTGTTTTGACTGACATCAATAACAGATATATCAATTCCATGAAACTTGAAAACTTCAATTCCATCAGCGAATCAATGAATGTTTCAAATGTTCCTTCTGGAAATTACATTTTAAGACTGGTTACTGAACAAGGCTCAACTGAGCAAAAAGTTATTATCCAGCATTAACAGATAAGAATAGAGTAAAAAAAAACTCCCGGATCTTAATGATCCGGGAGTTTTTTTTTATTATTAAAAGAGGATTAAAGATTGGATAATGCTTCCTGCAGGATCCGGATTCTATCTAAACCATCTGCCAGCTTTTTACGTTCGTTCTCCACTACTTGCTCCGGTGCATTATTAACAAATCTTTCATTCTCCAGTTTCTTCGAAACAGTTGTCACAAACCCCTGTTGGTAATCAAGTTCCTTCTGCAGCTTTTCCTTCTCAGCTTCAACATCAATTTCGATAGAGAGTTCAAGAAAATACTTATCATCAGATGATAAAAACGATACGCCATTTTCATTTTCATCTGTATGACTCAAAGTCAATTCTTCCAAAAAAGCCATTTTTGTAACCAGGGTTTTATTTCCATCCACAGATAAGAAGGCCTCGATTGAATCAGATGGCTCAACAAACAGTTTCAGCATTTCCTTTGGCTTCAATCCCTTCGAATTTCTAATTTCCCTTATTTTACTGACCAGCTTCTTCGCTTTGATCCCATTTGCTAAAATTCCCTGGTCCGCGTCCCTGTGTTCGGGGTATTTACTAACAATACAGTCATCCCCTGCTTCCTTTTCACTTATGTAGTGCCAAACCTCTTCGGTTATGAAAGGCATAAAAGGGTGCATTACGGTCATTATCTTTTCAAAAAAGTAAATTGATTTTTCGAGGGTCACAGGATCAATCGGTTGTTCATATCCGGGTTTGATCACTTCAAGATACCAGGAGAAGAAATCATTCCAAACAAAATTATATAAACTCATCAATGCATCTGAGAGCTTATATTGTTCGTAATATTCATCCAGTTCGGTGAGTACCTGGTTAAATCTTTCTTCCAGCCATTCAATGATAAGTTTATTTTCTTCAGGCTGTGCCAGCTTGCTGTCTATATCCCAACCTTTGATCAGACGCATTGCGTTCCAAATCTTATTACTGAAGTTCCTGCCTTGCTCACAAAGTTTATCATCAAACAAGAGGTCACCTCCAGCTGGAGAAGATGACAACATACCGAACCTTACCCCGTCGGCCCCATATTCATCTATAAGAGCCAATGCGTCTGGTGAATTCCCCAGAGATTTGCTCATTTTCCTTCTTTTTTCGTCCCGGACCATCCCTGTAAAATAGACGTGTTTGAATGGTTTTTCATTTTTCCATTCATAACCAGCCATTACCATTCGGGCCACCCATAGGAAAATAATATCCCAACCGGTTACCAAAACGCTGGTAGGATAATAATAATCCAATTCTTTTTGATCAGAAAATCCGCCAAAAACGGAAATTGGCCAAAGCCAGGAAGAAAACCAGGTATCCAATACATCTTCGTCCTGTTTCAAATCTGCAAGCTGAAGATCAGCATTCCCCGTTTTATCTTTTGCTTGTTGTAACGCTTCTTCTTTGGATTTGGCAACAAATACCTGCTGATCATCTCCCTCTCCCAAATAATAGGCAGGAATCCGGTGTCCCCACCACAATTGTCTTGAGATGGTCCAGTCTCTAATGTTTTCCAACCAATGCTTGTAGGTGTTTTTTTGATTTTTGGGAAAGAATTCAACATCATCGTTCATCACATGTTCCAATGCCGGCTTAGTAAGCTCCTTCATATCGACATACCATTGATCTGACAATCTAGGTTCAACCACAGAATTGGTTCTTTCAGATCTTCCTACGCTATGCCTGTAAGGTTCAATTTCAACCAGGGCACCCAATGCGTCAAGATCCTTTACGATAAGTTTTCTTGCTGCAAATCTGTCTTCGCCAATATAGAACAGTGCCGCTTCACTCAAAGTCGCATCAGGATTGAAAATATCTATCGTTTCCAGACCATGATTTTGACCTAGTGTATAATCATTCGTATCGTGCGCAGGCGTGATTTTAAGCGCTCCTGTACCGAATTCCATATCGACATATCTGTCAAAAATAATCGGTACTACCCTATTGACAACGGGTACGATTACTTTCTTTCCTTGAAGATGTGCATAACGCTCATCTTTGGGGTGTACAGCAATGGCAGAATCCCCCAAAATGGTCTCCGGCCTGGTGGTCGCGATCGTAACAAAATCATCTGAACCTTCAATCTGATATTTTACGTGATACAGATTCCCTGCTTCCTCACCGTAAATTACTTCTTCATTTGAAAGTACGGTTTTTGCCTCCGGATCCCAGTTGATCATTCTAAGACCTTTATAGATATACCCTTTTGCATAGAGGTCAATAAATGCTTGTAACACAGATTCAGATCGAACCTCATCCATTGTAAATGCAGTTCTTTCCCAGTCACAGGAAGCACCCAGCTTTTTTAGTTGCTGCAGGATGATTCCTCCGTATTTTTCCTTCCATTCCCAGGCATATTTCATAAAGTCATCTCGAGAAATTTCAGACTTTTTGATGCCTTGTTCCCTTAATAACTTTACTACTTTGGCCTCTGTTGCAATGGAAGCATGATCCGTTCCGGGCACCCAACAGGCATTTTTTCCGTCAAGCCTTGCTTTTCGGATCAAAACATCCTGTATCGTATTGTTCAGCATATGTCCCATATGCAGAACCCCGGTTACGTTTGGAGGGGGTATTACAATAGTATATGGCTCACGATCATCAGGTTCAGAATGAAAGTAATTCTTTTCCATCCAGTAATCATACCATTTCTTTTCTATTGAATTCGCTGTATATCTTGAAGGTATTTCCATTATATTATTTAAAAAAATTTCAGCAAATATAGTTAAGTAATCCCTTTGTATCGAAAGTGCCGCTTATAATTATTTTGAAAATGTAATAAATACATGGACAAATTCCATTGTTCAAAATGTGCTATTGAATATTCAAAAGCCAAAGACAAGGACTGAATTTTAAAAAAAACACATCTAAATGCATCCATTTTGTATTTAACATGCATCTATGTAAGTAAATAATCAATATTTTGTATTGGTGAATGAGAAAGAGATCATACAGGCTTGTATTAAAAATGACAGGTTAGCCCAGAAGTCATTATATGAGTCGTATTCTCCGGTTTTATTTGCCATTATCAAACGGTACATTAAAGATGTACACATTTCTGAAGATATCCTGATAGACAGCTTCATGAAAATCTTTGATCACCTGAAGAAATTTGAAGGAAAAGGCAGTTTTGAAGGATGGATGAAGCGGATAGCCGTTAATCAATGTCTGATGCACTTACGTAAAAACAATGTATTTCATCTGACGATAGAATCTGATAATATCGTTTTACCTTTTGAAACTCAGATTGAAGAAGACATTGATTTCAAAACTTTGTTAAAAGTGCTCGATCTGCTACCTGTAGGTTATCGTACCGTTTTTAATCTGTATGTAGTTGAAGGGTACAAACACAAAGACATTGCTGAAGAGTTAGGCATCAGTATTAATACCTCGAAGTCGCAGCTTAGATTGGCAAAGGAGCGACTAAAGAAAATTTTAAAACAACAGCAAATTTCAATTACCGGATAATGGAAAAGGATAATAAAAAAGAAGATATTTTCACCAAAGTCAAGCATTCTGCTGCATCGTACCAGGATACCCCTCCCTTAAAAACCTGGTCGCGTATCGAATCCAAACTTGATGAAAAGAAAGGACAAAAAAAATCATCCATGTATCAGTTTGTGTATTATGCGGCTATGATATTACTGATCATTGGTGTTTTCAGTATCGGAAAGTTTTACATGCAACCAGCGTCTCAGAACAATTTTGATACAGCTGAATTATATGCTTTTCATATAGAAGAGTTACTCACAACCAAAAACACCTACCCGGTTTATAGTGTACACAAATTAAAGGCAGCTTACGAAAACATCCAAAACAAGGAAGTGCTGACGGACGAACTTGAACATAATATTTTCAGCCCTTTTAAAAAGCAGGGTTTTTAAAGAGATTCCAGTATTCTTTTTCCTGCATATACCTGGCTTTGAATTTCACCGTTTCTTTACGCACAGGGTGTAAAAAAGAAAGCCGGGCGCTCATCAGCGCAATAGATTTATCCTTTGTTTTCAGCGTAGCTCCATACTTGAGGTCACCTACGATGGGCAATCCACGTTTGGCCAATTGAACCCGGATCTGGTGCGGCCTACCTGTTCCAAGATTGATTTTCAGCAAACTTTTGCCTTGTCGGCTATCCAATAATTTATAGGACAAATTAGCCATTTTAGCGCCTTGGCCAGGTCTGTCAAAGGCTTTAACCATATTCTTTTTGTTATCCTTCAGAAGATAATCAGTAAAACTTCCGCTTAGATCATCCGGGACACCCTGAACGATCGCGAGATATTCTTTTTGAATTTCCCCAAGGCGAAAACTCTCATGAAGTCTTGCGAGTGCTTTTGAAGTTCTCGCAAATACCATTATTCCCATCGCCGGTCTGTCCAGCCTGTGCACGGAACCCAAAAAAACAGCACCAGGCTTATTATACTTCACCGCTATATAGTCTTTTATCAACTCAAGGATGCTCATATCCCCTGTTTTATCCTTTTGCGAAAGTACTCCGGGACCTTTAAATGCGATCAGGATATGGTTATCTTCAAATAAAATATATTTCTCAAAATTTTCCAAGGCACATCTATTTTAACAAATTCCTGTCAATTACATCAATACATATTAAAATAATTAAATATCTATTATTTGATGAATAATATGATATTACATATTGCTATTTTAAATAATATAACATATATTTGACTCAAGTTTTGGTTTTTAATTGTAAAAATTCGTTTTTGCTCGTGAAAAGTCACGAGCATTTTTTTTGTAAACAAGTCAGTTATTGATTCTTTCCGCAAACTACACATTATCCTCTCATTTAAAAAATATTAATAAATATTCTCAAATATTTGAATTTACCCAATACCCCCGGAACCAAGCCTCCTGTCAAAAATAATTATTTAAAAAAATTACATGAAATTTTATACATTTTAAAAATGAACCATTCATAAGTGTATTGATTTCAGGAAACTTGCAAATTAGAAATGAAAATAAACCATATCTAATTAAAATATTGCCAATTACGTAATTAATATTTTCAAATATTAAAAAGATAATATTATTAAATAACATATATAGTAATATTAATAATCTGCAATATTATGGGATTCAGTTTCTTAAAGAGCTGATATATAAGACAATGATTATATATTTTGGCATGCTATTTGCACCTATACAGGCGTATGAGTTTTGGTTATTAAATTGAGTAATGCCCGTGTTTATTCGTCTTTACACGGGCTTTTTTTTTGTTTGCATTTCAACCCGCTTTTATCTGTTTCCCTTCTATTGCCCCAATTCCTTTTTTAAGATAATATTTTTCAATTTCATGGATTCTTTTTATATGAAAAATTGAGATTGCTGCGTCTAAATATTTTACATTTGTAACAATATTAAAATTGAAAAATACAAAGACTTAAAATGCCAAAAATATCTGAAAAAGGGAGGATCATGCCCGAATCTCCAATTCGAAAATTAGTACCATTCTCAGACCAGGCAAAAGCAGCAGGCAAACATGTGTATCATTTGAATATAGGTCAACCAGACATTGAAATGCCGCAGGTAGCACTAAAAGCTGTGCAGGACTTTAAGGATAATTTGGTCCCATACAGCCATTCTGCAGGAAATCTGAGTTACAGGAAGAAATTAGTACATTATTATGAGGATCATGATATTCACATAGATCCTGAAGAAATTATTATTACAACGGGGGCATCTGAAGCATTGTTGTTTGCTATGCAGGCAACGATGGACCCGGGAGATGAAGTGATCATCCCTGAACCATTTTATGCAAATTACCTTGGATTCTCGATTAATGCGGGGGTGAACGTTGTTCCGATCACCGCTTCTATTGAAGATGGTTTTGCATTACCTCCAATGGAGGACTTTGAAAAAGCGATCACTCCAAAAACAAAAGCGATCGTCATTTGCAATCCCAATAATCCAACCGGCTATCTCTATTCAAAAGAAGAGCTGATGGTTCTGAAAGAAATCGCGCTTAAATACGACTTGTTTTTATTTGCTGACGAGGTATACAGGGAATTCACCTATGATGGAAAAGAACACTTTTCTATCATGCAACTCGAAGGGCTGGACCAGCATGTTGTACTGATTGACTCTGTTTCCAAGCGCTACAGTGCCTGTGGAATACGAATCGGAGCAATGATATCAAAGAACAAAGAACTGATGTTCACTGCGCTTAAATTTGCTCAGGCAAGACTAAGTCCCCCATCCTACGGGCAGATCGCTTCAGAAGCTGCCTTGGAAACTCCGCAATCCTATTTTGATGCTGTAGTCAAAGAATATATTGCTCGAAGAGATACTGTTGTCAGACGAATAAATCAAATGGAAGGTGCCTATTGTCCAAATCCATCTGGTGCATTTTATATTGTGGCAAAACTTCCGATCGATAATAGCGATCGTTTTTGCAGATGGCTGCTGGAAGATTTTAGCTATAAGGACCAAACCGTTATGTTGGCACCTGCTTCAGGATTTTATTCAACTGAGGGCTACGGGCTTGATGAAGTCAGGATCAGTTATGTATTAAAAATTCAGGACCTGGAAAAATCAATGGATGTATTGGAACAAGCTTTAAAAATTTATCCTGGTATTAAAAATTAAGTATTAATCTGAATTCAAAACCTTAAAAAATTTATATCAAAAAGAATAAAGTTGTATATTGAATTTTTTAGAAACTAAATGCGTTTTTATATTTGACGAAATTTATTTTCGTAAATTGCAACATACAGCAATACATATTATTTTTTAACTTAAAAAACTTTTACCGCCATGAATATAACATTCAACGAGCTTAGAAAGATCAAACATAGTCTTCCAACCGGAAGTATCAAGAAAATTGCCTTGCAATTAGAATTGGATGAGCAAACTGTAAGAAATTACTTTGGAGCACATAAATATGCAGATGGTGAAGTAACGGGCAATCACGTACAACCGGGACCAAATGGTGGTATCGTACACCTGGAAGACACTGCGATCTTAGAGGCGGCAAAAAAAATCATTGATGAAATAAATTAATATAAAAAAGCGGCAATTGCCGCTTTTTTTTTGCTTATATCATTAGAAATCAAGCCTTAATCGCAACATAAAGTTACGCGTAGCCTGAGGGAATAGTCCAATCATATTGTATTGATTATCCCGGTCACTGATTGAATATGGATCGTATGGAACGGGGTCGTATCCTTCAGATTTATATCTGTACACCCAACCATTGGAAACATATTTGTTATTGAATGCATTCAACACATGCAATTCAATCGAGGCATTTTTAAACCAGCCTTTCTGAATGCCATATCGCAAAATTACGTCAGAGTAATGAAAGGGATCAAGACTTGCCCCTTCATTCATTGTATTATCCAAATACTGCTTCCCTACGTATTTATTACGCCAACTGACATCCATTTTATGCATACTTTCTTTGGCAAAAGTTTGAATTACCTTCCACTTAACTTCAGCGCCCGCAACCAAATCTGGTGAAAAGGATATATCAGTATTCGTATGATCCACCGCAATCTGACTACCATTATCCCAATCATCAATATATTCTGTAAATGCGCCAACTTTATTCCTGCTTATCGTTAAAGATGCCCCAAAATCAAGCACCCCCGAAAGATTAGCTGCCACATCCAATTCAATTCCGGCCCGATAACTATCCGGAATATTTACCTTGGTATAATCACCCACATCATTCAATTTTCCAGTCAAAACCAGATGATCCTTATAACTCATTAAATATAAGTTCGTCCCGAATGAAATGGATTTGGTTCCCAATCTCATCCCAGCCTCATAATCATACAGTCTTTCAGGTCTTGGCCGGTCAGAAGGACTCGATTCTGTATAATCCCCACGATTTGGTTCCCGGTTGGCCACAGCAAAAGATGCATATAGGTTAGAATAGTTTGACAGTGTATAAAACAATCCTGCTTTGGGGTTGAAGAAGTGATGAATTATATTTTGATCCAGTGGATTGCCATCATCATTTTTGCCAACAAAACTATAATTGACCAATCTGTATTGTAGATCTACAAAAGCGCTCAGCGCACCAAAATCATGCTGATATTTTGCATAAGTATTAAAGTCAAGTTTATTGGCATTATTGTCATAATAAGTATACCCTTCCGGAATTTTCACATTTAGATCATATACCGAATTAACTTCTCCGAAATGCCTGCCAATATAATCGTGCAGACCACCTCCCACGATCAGTTCAGAAGACCCGAAATTCTTTTTAATATTGTAAACCCCTCCAAAGAAATGATTATCAAGCCATTTTCGTCTGATCAGATTTGCTTTTGCAGCGGGTAACAAACCATAATCCTCCAGGGACTGATCTGATTTGAATTGTTCGAAAAATCCAAGTCCACGTGTATAATGTATAGCAGCATCCATATTCAGATTTGGTCTGATTTTTCTTTGCAAGAAGAGCTGATAGTGTATTTGCTTATAATTATCTACTTCATTTCCATACGGATTATCAACCCTGGAAAAATCATTATCGATCCCAGCTGCATTAAAAGTTCTGTCGGTATCTTTATATTGAACCGGAAGGCCATACCAGGATTGATACGTGATCTCATTACCTGAAAATACATTGAATCGCAGGCTTTGTTTTGGTGAAATTCTGGCACCAGAAATAAAGAATGAAGTAAGGGCTGATTTTGCCCTATCAACATATCCATCTGAAGAGATAACAGAGTACCGGCCATCCAATGTGAATTTATCATTCAATAAACCGGTTCCAACTTCAATCCCAAGTTTCCTTGTATTATAACTGCCAAGCGACCCTTCAATTCGGGCGTAATTATGCATTTCCACCTTATTGGTATTGAGGTTTATGGTTGCGCCAAAAGTTCCGGCACCATTGGTGGAGGTTCCGACCCCTCTCTGGATCTGGATATCTTTTACAGAATTCATAATATCCGGCAGATTCACCCAATATACGGATTGAGATTCAGAATCGTTGAGTGGAATCCCGTTGACGGTTACGTTCACCCTGGTTGGGTCTACACCCCGAATTCTTATGCCCGTGTATCCAACGCCTGCACCGGCATCTGAACTAACAACGACTGAGGGGGCGTATTGCAACAAAAATGGGGCATCAACAGCCGTATTCATATCCGTCAATTGTTTTTCAGAGTAATCTGTTTTTGCAAATGGATATTTATCATTTGCCCAGGTACCCCTGATCTCTACCGTTTCAAGACCAAAGACCGAACCTTCGAGCACAATGTTTATAACGGTATCTTTTTCGATATAAAAAATAGATTCATAATCTTTATAGCCGAGATAGCTCACAACAAGCTGGTATTCGTCTTCCGTTATTCCCTCCAAAACATAATTGCCTTGTTCATCGCTGGCTGATGCGAACTTAGTCCCATCCAGAAAAACAGAAGCAAAATTTAGATACTGCCCATTACTGTCTGTAACTTTTCCACTTATCTGAAATTGTGCTGTTCCAATATTTACGGAAAAAATCAATACACAGAGTATTGTTAATAATTTCATATTTTACTTAATTTAATTAACTGACATTCCCATAATAGTTTGTATTGCAAACAAACGATCACAGAAACAGGTTTTAAAAAATATTGTTGGGGAATAAATTTGAGAAGTCATTTCATTTCCCTAAAAGGAATTACCCGATCAGGTTCCATGGGTTTGATCTCAGCCGCTATAGCAGCACCCCAAATGTTTGGCGAAGGTAGTAAAATTATAAGTTACAAAGGATATTTAAAATAAAAAACGATTTTAGCAGACAAATCAAGCGCCCTTTTCCCATTTCAATAAATACCTGTCAATAAAAATTATCGCATTTTTCAGTCGTTTTTCATCCATACCTTGGACAATTTCAAAGGTTTTATTGTAAAGATCAAGTTCCTCCACATATTTTGAATAAAGTATTTCTCTCTCACCCGGATTTTCCCTTAAAGGGTCCCCAACCCAGGGAATGTCCGGTTTACATAAAAGATATAGATCATAATGTCTATTTTCAATACACTGAAGAATCTCAGGATCAGTTTGACCATATTTAAAATCCGACCAGATTTTAAAAGTGATCAGGTCTGTATCACAAAAAATGACAGCATTTTGGAAAGTGTCCACCCTATCCTCTTCCTCCATTTGCAATTTTGCCATTTTGAGCAAATCATCATATAAATAATGCTCTCCGTAAGATTCAAGATAGCTACGGGATTGCTCTTTCAAATAAGGAAAATTATAATGCTTTGAAAGCAGTTCACACAAGGTTGATTTACCCGTGGACTCAGGACCAGTTATTACAATTTTATTCAAGCTGTTGTTTAATTTAGAAACATTATTCAACTATTTTTGTTCCAATATTGAAATTTTGTGATCAATTTTTCAGTTAAAATTAAAAAAAACTGGGGTTCGTATTAAATAAATAGTCTTTATAATGCATCTACTATTGTAGAAGTGGAAACTCACGAACAATTTTGCAAAAAAAAATGAATATCAAAACAGATAATTATTACTTTAAGAAAATAAATAAAAAGCAAAAATTCGCCGTGTTATTTTCTTTTTTAACTGGAGCTATAACCTGGATTATCGGTTACTTAGTATCTCATAATGACAACCAGTTTACATTTTTTTTTGGCCTGGCAATTTTATTGATGCTGACAGTATATTTTTTAGCATTTAAAGAGATCCGGATCTGGAAGAGAATTTTCAGAACTAAATTCCCCCCTGCTTACAGAAAGGTCTTAATTGATAAAATACAATTTTACAATGCCTTAAATCCTGTAGAAAGAGATTATTTTGAACAAAGAATTCAATATTTTTTAGCCACCAAAACAATTACCGGTGTTCAGTGTGAAATAACGGATCAGGATAGAATCTATATTTCTGCCAGTGCGATCATGCCTGTTTTTTCATTCAGGGATTTCTTTTATAACAATATCAATGAAATTCTGGTGTACCCTGATTCATTCGATGAAAACTACAATATTTCTTCCCCTACTGAAAGAGAACGAATTGCCGGCATGGTTGGGAATGGTGTAATGAACAAAATGATGATCTTATCCAAAAAGGATCTGAACCGTGCCTTTGATGATCGCATTAATGCAAATAATGTTGCGATCCATGAATTTGTACATCTCATAGATATGGCAGATGGCACCATTGATGGGGTGCCGAATGTTTTGCTGGACAGAAGTTTCACGATTCCCTGGGTTGCCCAGATGCATCGTGAAATGATAAAAATTACGGAAAGGCATTCTGATCTCGATCCGTATGCCATTACCGATGACGCTGAATTCCTGTCTGTCGTTAGCGAATATTTCTTTGATACACCTGAGAAATTTGAGGAAAAACACCCGATTCTATACGATAGCATGTGTCATATTTTCCAGTATAGCAAATAGCCTGTTTTATTGGTTAAAACATCAAATTCAGTAATAGTCGCAGAGCATTATTAAGCAAAATTGAATTGGTTCAGAATCTTCCATTTCTGCCCGTCATGCTTTAGCAGAAAATAGCCTTTTACATAAAATACACGTTTATAATGTATTTTATGGAAATGATCCCAGGCTTCATAGAAATTTTCCTTTGTCAGATCCCTGAAAGCAATCGTCATATGCGGGTGAAAATTCTGATTCTTATTTGGCACTATGTCCGGATGCGCATTAAATCTATTTTTCAATTTGAATTGAAGTTCATCAAGTTCCCTATTTTTCTCAAGTTTAACAAACAGGACCCGATCCCCAAAATGATCAAATCCATCGGTTGAAAGATAAAATTCCTTGTATTTATTCAAATCTTCATTTAAGTGTTTTACCAAATTATTTACATCCTTGAATTCAAATTTAAAAGGAGGGATCAGAGTGATGTGAGCCGGGGAATTCAGTGCTTTTGAAGAATCAAACCGGGTTTTGCAATAATGCTTAAATTCCTGCACCTCATCCAATATTTCCGTATGTGGAATTATCCCGATAAAAAATAAAGCTTTTGACATATATTTCAGATATTTGTGCTATTCAAAAATACGACCAATTCTGTATAGAGGAATTGTTTTCTATTGGATTTATGGAAATATTGAAGGTACATAAAATTCAGGCCTGGGATAAGTTTACCATTGAAAATGAACCCATTCAATCGATAGATTTAATGGAAAGAGCTTCAAGGGTATTTACTAATTGGTTCACCGACCACTTGTATAAGGGAGAAAATAAAATCCTCATCATTGCATCGAAGGGGAATAATGGTGGAGATGGCCTGGCCGTTGCCCGAATGCTGGTCGAAAATGGCTATAATGTCCATCTGTTAATATGTCATATCCAACATAGTCAAAGCCCTGATTTTGAAATAAATTTTAACAGACTAAAGCATAAAAACATACAGATCAGGGAACTGCGAAGTGGTGATGTCATGCCTTCTTTTAAGGATTATGATGCGATCATTGATGCCATTTTTGGTTCGGGATTGAGTCGACCAATTGAAGGATTTTGGTCAGACCTCATCAAAGCAGTAAACTGTTCAGGCAATCCGATCTATTCAATCGACATTCCCAGTGGCATGTTCGGAGATCAGGTTACTCCGGAAGGCGCCGATGTCATTTATGCTGATGACTGCCTGAGTTTTGAACGACCTAAGCTCAGTTTCTTTTTCCCTTCCAATGGTAAATATCTTAAAAACTGGACATGCCGTAGCATTGGATTGGATAATTCATTTCTGAATGATCTGAAGAGCACGCATTTCTATTTTGATTACAGAAGCATAGGCTCTTTTCTTAAAAAACGGAATAAATTTGATCATAAAGGCAAATTTGGAAAAGCGCTGATCATTGGAGGGCAAAAGGGAATGATCGGAGCCAGTGTTCTTTCTCTAAAATCTTTGCTGCGAACGGGAACCGGCCTTGCTTTTGGTCTGGTGCCTGATATTGGCTATGATATTGTTCAGATATCTGTTCCTGAAGCAATGGTATTGACTGGTTATGGAACGGATTTCCTGTCTAAAACACCAGATCTTGATCGATTTGATTGTTTGGGCATCGGTCCCGGTTTAGGCACAAATGATCTGACGATCGGTTTTCTGGAAAATGTATTGAGAAACTTTACCAGGCCGGTTGTGCTGGATGCGGACGCGCTGAATATAATTGCAAAGCAGCCGGAATTGCTAAAGTTAATTCCCAAAAACAGCATTCTCACCCCTCATCCCGGAGAATTCGAGCGATTATTTGGTAAAACTGAAAATGATCTGGAAAGCCTGGAAGTTTTAAGTGAAAATGCACAGAAATCAGGTTTATATATAATTTTAAAAGGTGCCCACACTGCCATTGGCACTCCGGATGGCAGAATATTATTCAATGACACGGGCAATCCGGGCATGGCCACCGGAGGAAGCGGAGATGTTTTGACCGGAATAATAACCGGTTTCCTTGCACAGCATTATACTCCGGAGGAAGCAGCTTTACTGGGTGTTCATTTACATGGTTTGGCAGGAGATTATGCAGCCCAGGAAAATGGTCAGGAAAGTATGTTGGCAACGGATATTATTAATAACATTGGAAAAGCGTTTAAGAAATTAAAGCAATACAATTCGATTTAAAAACTGAAATAACTACTTATCTGCGACATTCGAAAAATGAATGGAACAGCTAGGTCGGATAACAAACACCGAAAAATGAGAAAAAGAATAGCCATATTAACAGGAGCAGGTATGAGTGCAGAAAGTGGACTAAGTACATTCCGCGATTCTGATGGACTCTGGGAAGGACACGACGTGTATGAAGTTGCAACACCTGAAGGATGGGCAAAAAACAATCAATTGGTGCTTGATTTTTATAATGACAGACGACGCCAGTTGAATGTTGTTGAGCCAAATGCCGGACACCTTGCCATTTCAAAACTGGAGAAAAAATATGATATACAGATCATAACTCAAAACGTTGATAATCTCCATGAAAGAGCGGGGAGCTCAAATGTGTTGCATTTGCATGGTGAATTAAACAAGGTGAGAAGTACGGTTTATGAAGAGCTGGTTTATGATTGGTCTAATGACTTACATCTTGGAGACAAATGCGAAAAAGGCTACCAGTTGCGTCCACATATTGTTTGGTTCGGAGAAGCTGTTCCTATGCTTGAAAAAGCGATTATACAAATTCTAAAATCAGATCTGATGATTATTGTAGGAACCTCCATGCAGGTTTATCCGGCGGCAAGCCTGGTTTCCTACTTACCTGAAGGAAAAATGGTTTACTACGTTGATCCAAACCCTAATATTTCTTATGAATTGGCAAAGTCCAAAAACTTAAAGATCGTCACGAAAACGGCAGCTGAGGGATTGCCCATTATAATAGATTCACTATTATCCTGATAAAATTCCATAAGTTTTAGTTTAAATTGCGTAACAAAGTCCAATATGTTTTGCATTGCAAATAATAAGATTAGGGATTTATTACATTTTTTTATAAAGTTTAATTATTTTTGCGCTTCTTTTGAAAATATCATAACAAGATAAAATGGCAAAGCAAACAAAAAAGCATGATGAGGAGGTTTTATTTGACCTCATGGAAGCGGGAAATTCAACACAAAATTTTGTTGAAAAGAATCAAACCTGGATTATAATAGTAGTAGCAGGAATCCTGTCCTTAGTAGGTTTATTTTTCGCCTATAAAATGATCTGGATGGCTCCTAAGGAAACGAAGGCCATAACTGAAATGTACAAAGCAGAATTTCAATTTGAACAAGATTCATTTGCATTGGCTTTGGAAAATCCGGGAGAAGGCTATATGGGCTTTATTGACATTGCTGATAATTATAGCATGACCAAGGCTGGTAATCTTGCAAATTATTATGCAGGTATCAGTTATTTGAGACTTGGCAGATTTGAAGCAGCAATTTCTTACCTGAATGATTTTGATCCAACCGGAAAAGTTACACCGATTCTAAAGCATGGTGCCTTAGGAGATGCGTATGGTGAATTAGGTCAAATGGATAAAGCAACTTCAGCTTATAAAAAAGCAATTAACGCTGAAGACAATGAGCTGATGAGTCCTTATTACATGTACAAATTAGCAATGTTGTACCGATCTCAGAAGAACCAGGAAGAATCTATGAAGTACTTCAAAAAACTGAAGACTGAATATCCAAATTCAACCCAGGCAAATGACTCAGCAAAGTATTTTGCTGATTAAAAAATAATAGAACTGATTGTTTGTTGATAAGTTTGTCCTATTGTAAGATGAGCTCATCAACAAACAACCAGGCTCTGTAACCGGCCCCTTGCATTCCATCCGGAATAAGCCCATAATTCTCCACATATATTTTAACATATCTTGCATTTACCCGGGTAAAGCTCATTGTGAATTCCACTGCTTTACTCTTTTTTAAAGGATCAAATTCCTGACTTTTCACCATTTTCAGATTAGCTGGTGAGTCCCCGGCATATACCGTAACTTTGCCCGGTGCATAGATCCATTGACCGGGACCATGATAAAATCGGGTTGAAAATGAATTGAATTTAGTTTTACTTCCCAGATCGATGGTAGCGTTAAAATCTGTCCCCTCAAACCCAAGCCACTCCTTATCACCATATCTGGAATTTTGTCCGCCTACCCCGTTTGTCAATGCATCAAGCCCTCCAGTATTATATTTTGGACTAGCTTTTTCCGTAAGCGCCACTTTTTTTCCAAATGCTATATGCATTTTGGCTTCTTCAGTTATTTCACGTCCAATTTGAATCCCATCCTCGAAACTTGCAGCCCTGATTATGACATCCTTCTTTATCTCGATCTTTTTTAGATATTTTTTGCTGTTTGCATTAGGTTCTGAACCATCCAGGGTATAAAGAATGTCTCCGTTTTCTATTTTTTTTGACAATTGAAAATACACTCCACTACCATTTTCATTGATCACCCGAAGATCTGTATCAAAAAGTTGCCGACTAAAATTTACCTTCAATTGATCCAGTCGTTTCTGATGTAAAACCAAATTATTGCTGAAGCGAGTAAAATCTTTATGATCTGCCTTGGACCACAAAACCTCGGCAAGTGCACAGGCGCGGGGATAAGCCATATATTCCACCTGATCAAACGAACCTATATATTCCGTCCAGACATTCGCCTGAGCGCCCAATATGAATTTTGCCTCTTCCACAGACAATTCATCAGGAACTGGTTCGAAATGATACACTTTTTCCAAGGGAATAAACCCTCCAATCGCAATCGGTTCTGCCGGGTGATCTGACTGATAATAATCAAAATAGCAATGTGATCCCGGAGTCATCACGACCTCATGACCCATTTTTGCAGCATCCGCCCCACTCTGAAAACTTCTCCAGGCCATCACAGCGGCGCCATCACTCAATCCACCTTCCAATATTTCATCCCAACCGATCAGCTTCCTGCCTTTTGATTGCAAAAACTTGCCTATTCTTCCAATAAAATAACTCTGTAACTCATGCTCATCTTTCAGTCCTTCCTCTTTCATGAGTTGCTGACAAAAAGTACTGTTTTCCCAGGCTGTTTTAGGACACTCATCTCCTCCAATGTGTATGTATTTACCCGGAAACAAATCCAGGACTTCAATCAACACATTTTCCAAAAAGCTAAAAGTCTCTTCTGTAGGACAGAATACATCTTCGAACACGCCCCATTTCGTTTCAACTTTAAAAGGACCTGATGTACATGCCAGTTCTGGATATGCAGCGAGCGCAGCGCTGGCATGGCCAGGCATTTCTATCTCAGGAATGACCGTAATGTTTTTTTGAGCTGCATACCTGACAACATCCCGGATCTCATCCTGTGTATAAAAACCACCATATTTTGTTCCATCAAATTGATGAGGTTGATCGCTATAATGTCCTATCAAAGTTTCATCCCTGAATGCTGCCGTTTTTGTCAATTCAGGATATTTTTTGATTTCGATCCGCCAGCCCTGATCATCCGTCAGGTGCCAGTGAAATCTATTCATTTTGTGAATAGCCAACAGGTCGATGTACTTTTTTACTTCATCAATGGAAAAAAAATGGCGGCACACATCCAGATGCAATCCTCTATACTCAAATCGAGGTTGATCCTTGATCCGCACACAAGGCAATTCAACTGGCATTTTTACTTTTATTTCAGCACTATATATTTCTACAGGAAAAATTTGCTTTAAACTTTGCCAGGCATAGAGCCAACCCGCGCTTGTCTTTGCTTTACAAGTTATTTTATTTGGCTTAATATGAATTTCATAGCCTTCATCATTTTGAATGTTTGCATCCAGATCAAAGTGAATGCTATTTTCAGAAGATTGCCCCAATAGAGTGTCTTCCTTTATTTCTTTATCAAACCCCAGATTAAATTCACTGGAAATTAACTGCATCGTCATTATAAAAGGCTTAATGTCCATTTGCCCCATCCCATTCAGGTCGTATTTTATGCTTGACTTTTCATTCAGAATAAAAGTTCCATCCTCAATAGAAATAAAATCAGGTTGCGGAATTATTTGAATCTTTGTCTGTTGCGAATTAAGAGCATTATTGAAGCAGATCAAGCTAACAATCAAAAAGAAGTACTTTTTCATAAGCATTTTTGCATTTTCAAATTCCATGCTAATTTAAGTAAATAAAGATGGTTACGCTTAATCGGATTCATATAGATGTTAAATTTATTAATGAATCAAAACTCGTGGATCAAGTCAATTTATTTGTTCAGGAACAAAAAAAATCCTCCATGAAATTATCATGGAGGATCTTTAAATATATAATCTAATCTGGGCTATTCTTCAGCCAGGAATGGATATCTGTAATCTACCGGCGTTACGAATGTTTCTTTCAATGTTCGAGGTGAAACCCATCTGTAAAGGTTAAGAATAGATCCGGCCTTATCATTCGTACCAGAACCTCTTGCGCCACCGAATGGTTGCTGTCCTACAACAGCTCCGGTTGGTTTATCATTGATATAGAAGTTTCCTGCTGCGTGTCTCAATGCTTCAAATGCCTGTCCAACCGCTTTTCTATCTGTTGATAATATAGCTCCGGTAAGGGCAAAAGGAGACGTTGAGTCCACTAATTCCAGTGTTTCCTCATACTTATCGTCCTCATACACATAGATTGTCAGTACAGGTCCGAATATCTCTTCTTCCATTGTAATAAAATGCGGATCAGTTGTCAGGATAACAGTTGGTTCAATGAAATATCCTTTTGATTTGTCATATCCACCTCCAACTATGATCTCTGCTTTATCAGAAGCCTTAGCCTGATCGATATACCATGCAATGCTATCGAAAGCATTTTCGTCGATAACCGCATTGATGAAATTACTGAAATTTTCAACAGTTCCCATTTTAAAGGATTTGATATCCTTTATCAAAAGTTTTTCAACATCAGACCACAAACTCTTTGGAATATAAGCTCTGGATGCTGCTGAACATTTTTGTCCCTGATATTCAAAAGCACCTCTTGCTAGTGCAGTGGCCACTTGACCTGCTTTAGCTGATTTGTGTACCATCACGAAGTCTTTTCCGCCTGTCTCCCCTACTACTCTAGGGAAAGTTCTGTATCCGGAAAGGTTCTTTCCGATGGTTTCCCATAATGTCTGGAAAGTCTCCACTGAACCAGTGAAATGCAAGCCAGCAAAATCTTTATGTTTGAATATGATATCACCGGCAACTCGTCCGCTCACGTTGATCATATTGATCACACCATCTGGCAATCCTGCATCACTGAAAATTTCCATGATCACTTTTGCAGAATACAACTGAGTTCTGGCTGGCTTCCATACAACCGTATTCCCCATCAATGCTGGTGCACTTGGCAGGTTACCGGCGATGGAGGAAAAATTGAATGGTGTTAATGCAAAGATGAAACCTTCCATTGGTCTGTATTCAACCCGGTTCCACGTTCCTTCCGGACTGTATGGCTGATCTTTATAGATCTCCGTCATGAAGTATACATTGAAACGGAAAAAGTCACACAATTCGGCTACTGCGTCAATTTCAGCCTGAAAAACATTCTTTGATTGACCCAACATTACAGCTGCGTTCATTTTTGCCCGGTAAGGTCCGGCAAGAAGATCTGCTGCTTTTAAGAAGATGGCAGCTCGTTCCTGCCAAGGCATATTTTCCCAGTCCTTTTTTGCAGCGAGTGCTGCATCAATCGCTTTGGTTACATGAGATCCATCGCCATTATAAAATACACCAATTTTTTTATCCAATTCGTGCGGTGGAAAGATATCAGAAGTATTGTCCGTTCTGATTTCTTCTCCTCCGATTACCATAGGTACCTCCCAAATCTCATTCCTCAATTTGCTGATCATTTTTTTCAATTCAGCTTTTTCCGGTGAACCCGGTTTATATTCCTTAACTGGTTCATTTATTGGAAAAGGAACTTTATAAAATGCATTTGCCATAAAACGTATATTTATTGAATTTTAATAAAATTATATGATTACTTCTCGTGGTAGAAATACTGACGCATCTCCTTTTGCTTTAATGATCTCTTTCACTATGGTTGAACTGATATGTGAATATTTCGGTCGGCTGATCAGGAAAATGGTTTCGATATCTTCTCCAAGCACATGATTTAACTGTGAAATCGTTTTTTCATAATCGAAATCAGCTGCATTACGCAGGCCCCGCAACAAAAATCTGGACTCTACACTTTTGCAAAAATCAACGGTCAAACCTAAAAATGTATCCGTAACCACTTTTTCTTCATGACGGAAAACTTCTTCTATCCATTTGACTCTTTGTTCAAGAGAAAACAGCGTTTTTTTTGAGTCATTGATTCCAATAGCAATTATGATTTTATCAAAAATTGGCAAAGCCCGTTTGACAATTTCCATATGGCCTAAAGTGATCGGATCGAATGTCCCTGGGAATACAGCAATATTCATTGTTTAAAGTCTAAAGATTTTGAATTATTTTCGTGCTTCAAAGTTAATATTTTTGAAGGAAACTTTAAGTAATTTATAAAAATCAGTGCTTTTGAACCAAAACTGAACCCTGAATCTAAAAACCATTTTTCAGAAAAGATTGTTGTTTATTAAGAATTTTAGTTCATTTTTTGAAATTTAATATTCATTGAATAAAAAATTTACTGTCCTGATTTTAATTCAATAGATTTACATTAAATAAGTATATAGATGTTTTTCAGATCAAAGTACATTCCATTAAACGAGTTTTTTCCACCAGATCATGTAGATTTTCATTCTCATTTATTACCTGGCATTGATGATGGGGCCAAGACGATTGAAGATAGTGTTGTATTGATTAAAAAGATGGTGAACAATGGGGTTCGGAATTTCATTACTACTCCTCATATTCTAGGTAGTGTCTGGCCAAATACCCCAGAGATCATCAATGAAAAATTAAAACTGGTTCATACAAGGTTACATGAGGAAGGAATAGATGTTCAATTAAGAGCAGCTGCTGAATACATGATGGACGAAAAGTTTGTAGGATTTCTGCAGAACCGAAATTTACTACCGCTAAAAGATAATTATTTGTTGGTTGAAATGTCTTACTTAAGTCCGCCATTCAATTTGTTTGAAATGATCTACGAAATTCAGACGGCTGGATATGAACCTGTATTGGCGCATCCGGAGCGTTATGGTTTTTACCACCAGGACATTAAAAAATATAAAAAATTAAAAGACCACGGTTGCCAGTTCCAACTCAACCTACTTTCGCTCACACAGCACTATGGAAAAAGTGTAAATAAGACTGCAATAAAATTATTAAAAGAGGGCATGATTGATTTTGTAGGAACGGACCTTCATCACAGTGGACATCTTGGGTTGATGGAGAAAGTTGCAACGAAAAATAATTTGAAATTATTGAAAGGAGCTTTGGAGCGGAATCAGTTGTTTAAATGATAGAATTGTGGATCAAGTCGTATCATTAGCCGGCCAAGAAACCGCAAAATATAAAATGCCTGCCTGGCGGCAGACAGGTAAAACCGCAAAATGCCAATCAAAGATTGGCATTTTGCGGTTTTGCTGTTTTGCGGTTTCCTCAGCCTCGATTGGATAATTACGAATGATTCAATTACGGATTACGAATGATGAAAAAAAGCTATTTCACTTTTATCTGACTTCATCCAATAAGAGTCCCAGCGGGACGATAGCCCATTACCAGGGTCGTAAGACCCTGGATAGATAGTTAGATAGAAATATAAGCTCTGTAAGAGCGACAGAATAATGTAGCCATTAAAAAAAAAGGTCAATTGTCATTATCCGTTTCAATCCCATTACGCTTCAATAATTTCGAAAACAAATTAGGCGGATTATATCATTTTTGATTGCAATAAAAATTACAAACACTGAGAATAAACTGTCGTCCCTACAGGACTAAAAATTACATGGGATCCTGTTCCAGGGTCTGACGACCCAAGCTATGGGCTATCGTCCCTTTGGGACTAACAAAAATATTTTGTATCCTTGTTCAAGGGTTTGGCAACCCTGGCAATGGGCTATCATTCCGCTGGGACTAACAAAAATATTTTATATCAAGTCAACCACTCTCAATATCACTTTTACCAACCCTTCCATAGCTGTGCGGATGCTTGCGCCAGAGCTTCAGTATCGGAGCACTTCCAGGCATTTTATCAATCTTCGATTGACCAATCAAAGATTGGCATTTTGCGGTTTTGCTATTTTGCGGTTTCCTTAAAATCTTTCAAAAGAAATTCCTCTTAATCATATCAAAGAATGGATATGGTTAATCACGAATTACAAAAAAAAAGATCCTCACAAAGAAGGATCTTTTTTTACCTATACGCTATTAATCTACCCGGTAGATAGATTGCTATTTAATAAACAGCATCTTCTTCCACCAGCTTCT
>Ga0102815_10000226_pt1 | contig 41248 bp, 26 predicted proteins | sample ColrivemetaGS759_FD_79113 | JGI IMG/M metagenome (GOLD analysis project Ga0102815, IMG submission 79113) | Estuarine microbial communities from the Columbia River estuary - Ebb tide ETM metaG S.759 | ecosystem: Environmental > Aquatic > Marine > Intertidal zone > Estuary | place: USA: Columbia... | reverse complement strand
TCGGCGGGACGGATCCGACCGACTTCTCCCTGGAGATCGAGGCCGCCAGCTTCGAGAGCGGCGAGATGGTCGTGGCGTCCATGTCCGCCCCAGGAGAGACCGTCGACCTGGCCGCGCCCTTCGTACGCGCTGCCGCACTCGGGCTGCCCGCGGCCACGGCGCGCCCCGGCATCGAGGTGTCGGTGGACGCCGCCAGCCTCGCTGACCTGCAGTACTTCGACCACGTCCGCCTGCACGGCTTTCCCGTGCCCGGGGGCGGCGACGTCACCCTGGAGCTCGACCGGATCCCCCTGCCGATCGCGAGAGACGCCGTGCTCGCCCTGGACGGCGCGCCCGTCGCGGGGGGCCTCCACGCCGTCCTGGGGGACCTCTCCACCTGGAGCGGGCGGGCCCTGGAGCTCCCCGGTAGCCGCGTCTTCCTCGCCCTGCGCGAGGCCGGGCCCGAGGGCTGGATAGAGCTGCCGTACGAGGACGGGCGCTTCAATCCCCTCACCACCGAGACCGTCGCGACCCCCGAGGCCGCCGCTACCTGCCGCCTCATCCACGAGGATGACCTGCTGGCCCTCGCCCCCGGCGCGCGCCCGCCCCTGTGCAGCGGCATGGAGCTCCCGCCTGGCGCGCTCCTCCCCTCTCAGTCGGCCTTCCAGGGCGCCGCTGGCGGAGCACCCGGCGCCCTCCCTGGCGGCGAGGACCCGCCGACCTCGGGCCTGGTGACCGTCGCCGCGTGCCGCCTCGCCATCGAGACGGACTGGCAGTTCTTCCAGAAGTTCGGGAACGCCCCCGACGCCACGGCCTACGTCACGGGCCTCATCGCTGCCATCAGCGACGTGTACTTCGAGCACGTCCAGACGACCCTCACAATCGCCTACATCGGCCTCCACTCCACCTCCGCCGACCCCTGGACCGCGCCCGACGTCGGCGCCAGCGCCGGCGCGCTGCTGAGCGAGTTTCGGAGCAGCTGGAACAGCTCAGGGTGGCCCGTTTCCGCCGACCTCGCGCACTTCATGTCCGGCGCGGACCTCGGCGGCGGCATCGCGTATGTGAACGTGCTGTGCAGCCCGAACTTCGCCTACGGGGTGAGCGGGAACATGAACGGGAACATCAACTGGGGCAGCTGGACCGGCAACTCCGGGAGCCTCACCTGGGACTTCGTGGTGGTGGCCCACGAGCTGGGGCACAACTTCGGGGCCGAGCACACCCACGAGTACTGCCCGCCCATCGACACGTGCACCACCAACTGCACGGGCGGCACCGCCTGCAGCCTGGGCACGCTGATGAGCTATTGCCACTCCTGCGGCGGCATGAACAGCATCGACCTCCGGTTCCACCCGCAGGTCTCCAACATCATGCGGAGCCGGGTGGACGCCAGCTGCCTGGGCGACGCGACCATGGAGGCGGGGGACACCATCCAGTACCGCCTGCGCTTCGCGCCGCGCAGCGGCGCGGGCGTGAAGAACGCCACGCTCGACGTGGAGCACGACGCCGTGAACGCGCCGTCGCCGTTCACGATCAACGTGACGGGCGTGGCCCAGTAGAGCTCACCCGCCGCGAGGCTCCACGCGGAGCCTCAGCGGGCCTCGAGGTCCTTCGTGACCACCGTCATGAACTCAACGAAGGGCGACCAGTCCTTGATGGTCCCACCCTGGAAGCGGCCGAGCTCCTCCTCTGAGGTGGGGTCCACCGCCACGTAGATGGGCTGAGCGGGGCTGCCCGCGACGGTTTGGATCAGGCCCGCGATGCGCTCGCGGAGCGCGAGGTCGTGGGCGTCCGAGTGGAGCCGGGCCTCGACCCAGCGCTGCTTGAGTGCGCGGACTTCAGGCTTGGGAAAGATGGAGACCTCCATCTTGCGGCAGACCACTCATGTGTGACCGGTGAAGTTCACCAGGACCCCCAGCCCGCGCTCTCGCGCGACCTTCAGGGCCAAGTCGTAGTCGTCCACCACCACCAGCGAGCCACCCTGGCGCTTGACGCCCGCGGGGAGGGCGAGGCTGCCAGCGCTGCTGACGACCTCGGCCTTGTGGGTCTCCACGAGCCCCCGGGAGTACTCGGGCGGCGGCGCCATGGCCGACATGATGGTCTCGTCGAGGTGGTACCCGAGGACGCCCATGAAGCAGTAGGCCGAGCCGATCAGGGTCACCAGGCCGCCGCAGAGGCGCCCGGGGCCGATCTCGCCGTCGGGGGATTCGCCCTTCAGGTTGATACGGCCGAAGAGGTACATGGCCGCGGCGAGGCCGATGACCGCCCACATCATCAGGAAGACCTCGCGCGGCAGCCAACCGGCCTGCAGGGCGATGTCCGCGTTGGAGAAGAACTTCAGCGCCGCCGCGAGCTCGACGAACCCCATGAACACCTTGAGCGTGTTCATCCACCCGCCCGCCGAGGGGATCGCGCTGAGGCGCCCGGGGATCAACGCGAGGAGCACGAACGGCGCCGCCATGGTCGCGCCGAACACCCCCATGCCGATCACGATGCGCATCACGCCGCCGCTGGCGCCGGCGGCGATCAGCGTGCCAACGAAGGGCCCGGTGCAGGTGAAGCTGGTGATCACCAGGGTCAGGCCCATGAGGAACACGCCGTAGATCCCGCCCGTGCCGCTGGCCTTGCCCGCGGCGCCCATGAGGAACTGGGGCGGGTTGAGCGTGATCGCTCCAAACAGCGCGAGAGCGAAGACCACGAACAGGACGCCGATGAACAGGTTCGTCACGTAGTGCGTGGCGAAGGGCACGAGCAGGGGCCCGGCGAGGACCCCCAACAGCACGAACATCACGACGATCCCGAGCCCGTACACCGTCGCCAGCAGGAGCGCGTTGCCGCCCCGTTCGTCCGCCTGTTTGGTGAAGAACGAGATCGTGATGGGGATCATCGGGTAGGTGCAGGGCATCAGCAGCGTGAAGAGCCCCGCGCCGATGGCGAGCAGGATGAACTCCAGCAGTCCCTCGCTCTCGGTCTCCTGGCCGAAGGAGCGCTTCTCGCTGTCGGCCGGGGGGGCCTCGACCGTGGGCGTCGAATCCGCCGCGCCCACGACCACCTCGGCGTCGACCTCCACCTCGGTCTCGGCGCCAGTGCCAGTAGCGGCGTCGGCCTCGGGCACCGCGCCCGACCCCATGTCCGGCACCGCGGCTTCGCTGGCCGCCTGCGGGAGGGTCCAGGTGGCAAAGGCCGCGGCGAACAGGGCGTCCGAACCGGCCCCCACGACCTCGATGCCAGAGAAGTTCACCGGGAGGCAGGCGCCCTCGTCGCAGGACTGGCCGTCGAGGCTGACCTCGACATCCTCCGGGTCGAACTCGTCGAAGGCCTCGCCGCGGAGGGCGAAGTGGAAGAGGCCCTCGTGGGCCCAGAGCCACTCCTCCTTCTCAGCGTCCTGGACGTAGCGGAAGGGCTTGGGAAACTGGACCTCGTCGTCCCAGTCCACGTTGCCTCCCTCGACGGTGACCGTGGTCGGAGTCCCGAGCCCCGGGCCCATGTCCTCGGCGGTGGGGCCGTGGTACATGTGCCAGTGCTCCGGCGTCGCCACCTGCACCACGAGCTCGACGATCTCGCCGTCGTCCCCGTCGAGCACCCGGGCGAAGGCCCGCGCCGCCGCCGCCTCGTCGCCGAAGTCCGGGCTCCAACTCAGGGGGTCCTCCTCGGGCTCGGCGAGCAGCGACTCGGGGAAGGCTGCCCAGACGGACTCCGGGCCCGCCCCGAGGGTCTCAAGGTCCTCGTCGAAGGGGAGGCACTGGTTCTCGTCGCACACCTGCCCCCCGACCAGGGCGCCCACCGCGCCGGCGTCGACGCCGGCGGCCGCGGCGCCACGGGCTGCGGCGAAGAGATACGTCTTCTTGTCGAAGACGCGCGCCGGGCCGAAGCCCTCGTCGGGCTTCACCTTGGGCTCGGGGAACCAGACCTCGCTCCACTCCGCGCCCTCGAGCTCCCCGAGGGTCACCGTGGTCGGCAGCCCCCCGACCTCGCTAGGGTCCCCCTGATCGTAGACCCAACAGTCGAAGGACGGCCGGATCTGGATCGCCACGAGCACGTCGTCGCCGGCGGCTTTCGAGAAGAGCTTGACCTTGACGGACTGGGCGCTCGCGGGGACGAGCGTCGCGAGCGCGACGAGGAGTAGGGAGAGCAGTCGAGACATCTTCGGTCCTGGATCGGTGCCGTCTCGCGCCGGGGTTGGCGGGAGAGGGGGCGGGGAGAAGTTAGCAGGCAGCCGCGGAACCGTGACCGGCTCCCGTCCCAGGACTAGGGTCTTTTGGCCTCTCTGGCGGGCACGGAGTGGGCTCTTGCGGACCTGGAACGTCCCTCTATCAAGATCCTTGCAGCCAACGCTCATGGCAAGAACCTCCAGCCTCCGACAAAGTGGAGAGCACGATACCCGCAGACCATGAAGCTACACCACGCCCTCACGCTCCTGCTGAGCACCCTGACCGTCCTCTCCTTCGCGAGCCAGGAGGGCTCCTCGCGCACCCGAGCCACCTCTCGGCCGACGCAGCGGCAGGACGGAGCGAAGACGACCACCAACGCCCCGGACCAGGCCGGCCAGGACCTCCCGGGGGCCATTCCGGAGACGACCCTGGACGTGTTCGGTCGACGGAGGCAATCGTCGGAATCGAAGTCTCCCCAGGAGCTCCTCATCGGCGGCTGGGCGCTCGAGAGCATGAAGCTGCGCAAGGGGCCCACCTCGAGCCAAGGAGCCTCCGGGCTGCTCGTGGTCGGCCAGAACTTCCTCTCCCTCGAGCTCCACGGCAGCGGTGATCCCACCTCTCGCACCAACGGACTCGCGTTTCACATGTCCCTGGGCGGCGAGTACGTGCTCACGCCTGGCGGTGCCCTCAGCCTCCGCACCGTGATCGGCAGCTTCCAGGACACCAACAGCGACCAGCTTGCCTGGGAAGGGACGGGCAAGACGCGCGAGTTCAAGGCGGTGTTCAGCGAACGCCAGCTCGCCCTCTCATGGGGCGGCGGCGCCAACCAACTTCTCTTCAGTCGCCGAACCCCCACGATGAGTGGTCGGATCGACATCTTCGGCCGCCGGATCCAACCGTCCGCTGACGCCCCCTCCGAGGCCACCGACATCTTCGGTCGCGGACTCCCAGAGGAGCTTGGCGGGGAGAAAGACATCTTCGGCCGTCCCGTACCGAACTCGGAGAGCGGCAAGACCGGCACGGTGAAGGCCGGCGGCGACCGGCGTCGCTAGGCGTCGGTTAGCACTGGCTGAACCCGCAGGAGTGGCACATGACGCAGCCCTCCTCGAACGAGATCCCGCCCTCACACTGGGGGCACTTGACCTTGTAGCGCTCGGCGTCGCTCACCTTCGCACCCGACGAGCGCTTCTGGCTCGGGTCGCCTTCAAGCTCCTCAGCGGAAACGCGTCCGAGCAGGAGCGCCTCGAGGCCGTACTCGTCCTTGGCGGTCTTGTAGCGGCGCAGCGCAGTCGCGAGCCCGTCGGCGAGGGACATGATCCGTCCGTCCTTGGTTGGGACGGAGAGGCTCGAGCCAATGCCGGAGAGTTGAGAGACCGCTTTCTCAAGGCTGCCGTTGGAACGGAGCCAGAGCGAGAGGATGCGGCAGATGGCCTCGAGGTCTGAGTTGGCCACGTCGCCGCCCTTTCCGAGCTGCGCGAAGACCTCGCGCTCACGCCCGCTCAGGGGATCCACCGACACCTTCACGTGCATGTTGCCGAAGGGCGTCATTTGCCGGATCCGCAAGGACGGCATGATCTCCGGCAGCCGAACGGGGTCGAGCTGAGCTCCCCCTTGAAGGACTTCAGCGGCAGGAGTCGGGTGTGCGGTCCCGGCCCCCGCCGCGTCGGTCGCCATCCCTCCCATGGGACGGTCGGCGCTCTTGAGCGCCATGGGCTGCATGTCACGGCAGCCGTCGCGATACACAGTGACACCTTTCACGCCCATGTCGATAGCCATGTCGTAGATCTGTCGAACATCCTCGACGCTAGCGGACTTGGGGAAGTTGATCGTCTTCGAGATCGACGCATCGCAGTGTCGCTGAAAAGCAGCCTGCATGCGCATGTGCCACTTGGGCGAGATGTCATGGGCCGTCACGAACAGGCGTTGGTCTGCCTCGGGCACGTCGTCGATATGCGCGAGCGTTCCGTCGACCAGAATCTTCTCCACGAGTTCGTCCGAGAAGTAACCCGCGGCCGCCGCCGCGCGCTCGAAGACCTCGTTGACCTCTCGCATGACGGTGGGCTTGCCGTCCGCGTCCTTCATGATCTGACGCTCGAACGCGAGGCTGAACATGGGCTCGATGCCGCCCGAGCATCCGGCGATGATGGAGATCGTCCCCGTCGGCGCGATCGTCGTCGTGTAGCTGTTCCTGAGGCGTCTTCCCTGGGCCTCGAACTCGGAACCTTCCCAGGCCCCGAAGACGCCGCGCTCCTCGGCCAACACCTCGGAGGCGACGTGCGACTCCTCGTTGAGCACCCTCATGATCTCCTCGCCGAAGGCGCAGGCCTCCTTGGAGTCATACGGCAGCCCGAGGGCGTAGAGGGCGTCGGCGAAGCCCATGACGCCGAGGCCGATGCGCCGGGTCGACCGAGACATCTCGGCGATCTCCCTCAGGGGATACTCGTTCACCTCGATGACGTCATCGAGGAAGCGCGTGCAGGTGTGGATGACCTCGCGGTAGGCCTCCCAGTGGAAGCTCGCGGTCGCGGTGCCCGTGGCATCGACGTCGCCAGGGATCACAAAACGGCCGAGGTTGATCGAGCCGAGATTGCAGGAGTCCCAGGCGTGCAGGGGCTGCTCCCCGCAGGGGTTGGTCGCCTCGATCTGCCCGACGTTCTTGATCGGGTTCGTGGCGTTGATCCGGTCGATGAAGACGATCCCGGGCTCCCCTGAGGCGTGGGCGTGCTCCACGATCGAGCTCCAGAGGTCGCCCACGGTGCAGGTTGACCCATCGCGCTCCAGCGGGCTCCATTCACCCGTGAGGGGATCGAGTACCTGGTGGGCAGCGCTCGGGTCCGCCCCCAGCTGCTCCATGAAGCGGTCCGTCACGGCCACGCTGACGTTGAAGTTGGTCAGCTTCGACCGGTCGTCCTTGCAGACAATGAAATCCGCGATGTCCGGGTGGTCCACCCGCAGGATGCCCATGTTCGCGCCCTTGCGGAACGCGCCCTGCTGGATGGAGTCCGACGCCTTGGAGAAGACGTCCATGAAGGTGAGGGGGCCAGCGCCCTGACCGCCTGTGCTCTTCACGAGGCGCCCGGCCGGGCGAACTCTTGAGAAGTTGAACCCCGTGCCGCCGCCGGCCTTCTGGATCAGGGCTGTCGCCTTGACGGACTCGTAGATGCCCTCCACCGAGTCCGGCACCGGGAGCACGAAGCACGCCGAGAGCATCCCGCTCCCGCGGCCCGCGTTGGTGAGGCAGGGGCTGTTCGGGAGGAACATCCGCTGGCTCATGAGCGTGTAGAAGTCCCTGGCGACCTCGAGGGCCTCCTCGGGCTCGGCGTCGAACTTCACCTCGGCTCCGGCGACCGTGCGCGCCACGCGCCAGAACATCTGGCGCGGCGTCTCGGCGAGTTCACCGTCCTCGCTGCGGATCAGGTAGCGGCGCTCCAGCACCTTGAGCGAGTTCTCCCCGAGGTCGGGGTCCGGGAGATCCGCGGGGGGATCGATGCCCCCAAGGAGCGCCCCGGCGTCCTCTGCGCCTCGCGTCTCACCGGCGGGCTCAGAGGTCCCGGCGCCGTCGGTGACGGCGCTCACTCCGGTGGCCTCGAGGTCGTGCTGGAGAAGGTCGGCTGCGTGCGGCTGCGTCGAGGTCACGTGGTGTGGACTGGGCTTGGGACTCTTCGTCAAAGTCGCCCCATCAGGCACGGGTGCCGACCTGTCCCCATGATTCTCGCCAGCCGCTTCCGTTGCAAGGGGGGGACTTCTTTCGCGTGCATCTAACGCGCGAGATGCTGGCGCTATCTGCGCCCAGGCCGGAGCCGAGCGAGCACCTTCTTGCTGATCGCTCGCACGTCCTCGATCCCGAGCGCGAGGGCCGCCCCCAGGTAGGCCCCGCCGCCGGCGCCGATGGCGAGGAAGAGCGCGAGGGCGGGCCCGAGGGCGCCTTCGAGCGTGCGCTCGACGGCGCCTGCAGCGACGCCCGAGACCACCGAGGCCGCCACCATCCTCGGCAGCGCACGCCTGAAGGGCACCTCGCTCTTCGGGAGCCCCAGTCGACGCGTGAGCCCAGGAAGTAGCATCGCGACGTTGAGGGCGCTGGTCACCGCCGTCGCCGCCGCGAGCCCTTCGACGTCCATGCCCAGCACCACCAGGAACAGCACGTTCAGCAGCCCGTTGAGCACGAGCATCGCGGCGGAGACCTTCACCGGTGTGGAAAAATCCCCAACCGAGTAATACGTGCGTGCCACGAGGCCCGTGGCGCCCGCCGGGACGATGGCGAAGCAGAGGGCCTTGAGCGCCCGGGTGGTCCGGTCCACGCCCTCCGGGCCGAAGGCGCCGTGCTCGAAGGAGACCTCCACCACCGGCCTGGCGAGGACGAACAGCCCCACCGCCGCGGGCAGGGCCACGGCGACGATGGCCAGGTGGGTGCGATCATGGAGCCTGCGCAGGGCCAGCAGCTCCCGCCGGTGCCCGAGCTGCTGGAGGGCCGGGAACACGGCGCTGGTGGCGGCGACGGCCACCAGCGCGAGGGGGAACTGCTGGACGCGGTTGGCGTAGTAGTGGGCGGTCGGACCGCCGTTGGAGAGCAAGCTCTCGGCCATCAGCCCGTCCACCATCACGTTGATCTGATAGACCGCCGCCCCGAGGGCCAGGGGCGCCGACCGGCGCAGGACCTCTCCAGGCCCGGGGGCGCCCTCCGGAAGGGCCCTGAGGCCCTCACGGCCGCCCAGGAGCCCGGCCTTGCGCAGCGCGGGCCACTGGACCACGAGCTGGACGAGGCCGGCCAACAACAGTCCCCAGGCCAGCCAGCGGGCCATGGCCACGTGGCGCTCCACCTGCCCCGCGCTCCCCACGCCCGGCTCCGACCCGTCCCCCCAGCCGAAGTGCCACGCGATCACCAGCAGCGTGGCGATCCAGGCGAGGTTCATGGCCGCCGGGGCGAACGCGGGCGCCCCGAACTTACCCCGCACGTGAAGGGCGCCGGTGACCAGCGCAGACAGGCAGACCAGCACCAGGAAGGGCATGACCCGGATGGTGAGATCGCGCACCGCGTCCGGGTCGGCCCCCAACCAGGCCCACTCTGTCCCCGGCAGCTGATCGGGAGCCATGGAGACCGCGGCCATGACCAGGAGGCTCAGGATGAAGGACACCACCATCATCAGCCCAAGCGTCTTGCGGAACAGGACCGCCCCCGCGCGCTCCCCGTGGCTCTCATCCACCTCGGTCAGAGCCGTCTGGAAGCTCGTGGCCAGGGCGCCCTCCCCGAGGAAGCGCCGGAACAGGTTGGGCACGCGGAACGCGGTCAGGAACGCGTCGAAGACGCCCGAGGTATCCCCGAAGAGCGCCGCCGCCAGCATCTCGCGCGCGTATCCGAGCACGCGGCTCACCAGCGTCAGGCTCGACACCAGCGCCGTGCGTAGCGCCAACCGACGGTGCCGGTCAGGCGGCCTGGAGGGCTCGGGGTGGGGGTCGATCTCGGGGCGTTCCAAGGGCGCGGACCTCGGTTGATCCCCGGTGCCCCCGCGCGCCCGACGGATCAGGAGCGCGGGGAGGTGCCGCCGAGGGAGGCGAGGACGCTGAAGGTATCGAGTCGCTGAGCGGGCACGCGACCGCCCGGATCAATTCCTGGTCACGGTCTCCCCCCGGCGACCGGGTGGCCTCACGGACAGAACGTGATCTCGAGGCCGTCCGAGAAGTTGAAGGCCGCGCCGCCGACGTCCCGGAGCCAGAACTGGAAGTTCCAGGTCTCGCCGTTGGCGATCAGGACCGGCAGCGAGGGGAAGTCCAGGGCGTAGGACGCCGCGCCAGCGGCGTCGGTCTGGACCACCGGGAGGCGCTGGAAGGCGCCGCCGATGCAGATCGAGCCGTTGCCGGCCGGGACCTGGTCCCGCCCTTGGCCGTAGAAGAACAGCCCGAAGCCCGACGGGTTCGCGTCGGCGACCGTCAGGGACAGCTGGTTCAAGGTGACGTCGGTGGACCCAGTGGCCCCCATGGTCGCGCCGGCGGTCCACTGGTTGGGGGACAGCACGCAGTAGTTCTCGGGCTGAGGGCAGCCCGGATCCGTGGCCTCCACGCGCACGTCGTCCACCGCCGCCTCGACGATGGAGCCGCTGCCGAGGTCCGACGCGACGAAGCGCACCCGCACCTGGTCGGACAGCGCCACGTACGCGCCGATGTCCACCGAGGCTTCGATCCACCCCCCGGTCGTTCCGGCCCCGGTGGGGCCCACGACCTCGGCGCTGGTCCAGCTCACGCCACCGTCGTCGGAGAGGTCCACGTTGAACACGTCGGCCCCGGGCGACGCGCCTTCGTCGTTCGAGTACCAGCGCACGTACCGCAGGGTGGCCGTCGCCGAGCCGTCGAGGTCGAAGAGGGGAGAGAACAGCGCCGTGCTCCCGCCATCCACGTCGTTCTCACCGAGGCCTCCGCCCAAGCTTCCCTGGCCCGTGAACCAGCAGCGAGTGCCGGGGCTCGGCGAGTTGTCGTTCTCCGGCTGCGCGGCGGTCCCGATCGGGTCCGCCCGAGTCCACTCCCCCGTGGTCGCGTTGTTCGGTGACCCGATGGTCCAGCCCTGGTTGCCCGCCGCCTCGAAGTCGTAGGCCGCGACCACGCGCACGCCCACCGTCAGCTCACCGTCGAGGACCTCGGCTCGGCCCCCCTCGGTGATGGTGACCGTGAACTTCACGACCTCGCCCACGGGCGTCGAGGGGTCGAGGAGCAGCTGGAGCGGAGCCGCGCCCGTCCCCGTGGTGAAGGACGGCACCGAGAGCGAAGACTGGGCCGTGGTCACCGTCGCAAACGAGCTCGAGGTGGCGAGGTCGATGGTCCCCGCCGCCGAGTCCCCGCGTCCGGAGTTGCGCACGAAGGCCGAGACGTCCACGGGCTCGCCCGGCTCGAAGGACCCATCCCCGTCGCCGACATCCGTCAGCGTGACCGCCTCGGGCCGGAGCCAGGCACCCGCCGCGAGCACCGTGCGGGCGAAGCTGGTGAGGTTCTCCTCCGCCAGGGGCACGATTCGGTTCTGCAGCGGCCAGAAGCCGTCGTTGCCGTTCCCGATCTCGGGGGTCCAGCCGTAGGTGCCCTTGACGCCGTACTCGTAGTCGAACGTGACGCCGTCCGCCTGGTAGAGGACGATCGAGGCCGGACCGTGGACGTAGCCGTTGTCCGCCACCGCGAGGTCGCCGATCTCACCGATCTCGTTCCAGTCGGGCGGGTACTGGGTCACATAGCCCCACGGAGCGAGCCACAGGTCGGAGAAGGAGTGCACCGACAGGGAGGTCTCGAACTCCCGGCTGTCGATGAACTGGACCATGGCCTGGACCTCCGGCTCGGATGCCGGCGCGGTCCCCCGGTACGTCTCCGACGACCCGGATCCGCTGGAGCCCGATCCACCCCACTGGAAGGGGTAGTTCCGGTTGAGGTCCACCCCCGTGCTGCCGCCGTTGTTGCGGCGGTTCTTGCGCCACAGGCCACCGCCGATGGGGTCGGTCAGGCGATTGAACTCGTAGCCGTCCGGGTTCACGCAGGGCACCACGTAGATCTCTCGCTCGTCGAGGAGGTAGGTGGCCACGGGGTCGCTGCCGTACTCCTCCAGCAGGTAGCAGAGGAAGTAGAGGGTCGTCTGCATGCCCATGGGCTCGCGCGCATGGTGCAGCGCGTCGATGCGCATCTCCGGCTCGGGCTCATCCACGCCCGGGTTGTCGGACACCTTGACCATCCAGAGGTCTCGGCCCTGGAGTGACTGCCCGAGGGAGGACTTGGCGGAGACGAACTGGGGGTACGCCGCCGTGAGCTGGTCGAGGACCGAGACGACCTCGGCGAAGGTGTAGTACCCCGACATCGAGCCCTGCCCGTAGGGCGGGTTGAGCCACTGGCCGTACCCCACCCCGGCGTTGTCCTCGGAAGCGCCAGCGGTGAGCCGCCGCGCGTAGTACCCCGCGAGGTCCTCGATGAGCACCTCCGGCGTGAGCCGCACCCCGCGGATCTGCTCCATCTGCTCGTCGGTGACCAGCAGGGTCGCCTCGCCGCCCGCGAGGTCCACCGACACCAGATCGAGGTCCAATCGCTGCAGCCGCAGGAGGCCCATCGGGTCCGAGCTCACCTTGACCAGGTGCTGGACCGTGCCCGTGCTCACCGGGACGGGAACCGCGGGGGCTGCGTCGAGGGGCGCGAGCTCAGGGCCGACGCCTCCCTGGGGCGTGACGGCAGGGGAGAGGGCGAGCAGGGAGGCGGTCAGGATGGCGATCGTCATAGGTGCTGGACGGCACGTCCAAGGGCTAGGTTCCTGCACAAGTATGGGAACGCGGAACCAATGGCGCAGCCGAGGACGCCTGCACCGACAGCGACGTCTCGAAACAGCGCCTCTCCCCGCTCCCCCTCACGCGGTCCCGGGCCATCACCCGCGAGCCCCCCCCTGGGGATCAGCTGCCGCCGCGCGCCAGGGCTCTCGAGCTCGACGTCGCCCGGATCTCGTCCACCTCAAGGCGGAACGGGCCCGCCTTCTTGTCGTAGACGTAGAACTCCAGCCCGCGGATCCGCTCCGGCGTGATCGTGCCGTCCATCTTGCGGCCAAAGAAGTGCCGCTCCATGTCCTCGATCCGGACGTCCACCGTCTGCCACTCGCCGTCCACCGTGGCGAAGCGGGTCCAGAATGAGTCACCGCCCATCCCGCTGGAGGTCCGCGCGCCGAAGATGTACGTCCGGCCGTCTCCTTTGACGCGCAGCTGGATCGTGTCCGCTCCAGCGAGCGCCCCGTCCGCGAGGCCGCAGCGAATCGAGGAGAAGCCCCCGTTGTTCTCGAGCGAGGTCACCCCCTCGAAGATCATCGCGCCCTCTGCCTGACGGATCCGGCCCGTGGACCGTCCCCCCATGACACCGTCGAGGACGGTGTCCCACCTGCGTGTCTCGGCTACGCCGCCGAAGCTGAAGACCACGCGGCCCGAGACGTCGACCTTTGGCGCGGGCCGAGGCAGCTCCCCGGCGAGCACCGCGTCGATGATGCCCCGGTACGCCCAGGCCAGCTCTCGTGCCCCGGCGGACCGGTTGGCCTCGCCCACCATCCCCAGGAGGACCTCACGCTCCCAGTCCAACAGGCCGAAGCCGCCCCCAAGCCGAAGGGCGTCGAGCGCCGTGGCGTAGACCGCACAGCAGCCCGCCTCGTCGCCATCGTTGAACAGCGCCACGCCCCGCTCCACCGCGCCCACGAGCAGCGCCTCGAGCGCGGACGACCGCGCGGGCGGCAGCAGAACGCGGTCGATCACGTGGATCACTCCGTTGCTCGCTCGCAGGTCGGCGGCCTCCACCGCTGCCCCGTCGACGATCACCCGCCCGAGCGCCGCCTGTGCGGCGAGGCGGGTCCCGGCGAGGGTCTCAAGCCCACCTGCCTGCACCACGTCCTCCGCGAGCACCTCTCCAGCCACCACGTGGTGCAGGAGGATGCGGGTCAGCTGCGGCCGGCCGCGCTCCGTGAGGAGCTCCTTCAGGGTGTCCTCCCCCAAGGCCGCAAACGCAGCATCGGTGGGCGCGAAGACGGTGAGCGGGCCCTCGCCGGAGAGCGCGTCCACGAGCCCCGCGGCCTCGACCGCGGCGACTATGTTTGTGAAGGACCCGGCGACCACCGCGAGGTCCACCAGGGTCCCGCCGTCCTGCGGGCGTGCCTGAGTCGTGAGCATGAGGAGGCCTGAGAGGCCGAGGGTCGCGAGGGTCTGATTCATGGCTGCCGTCTGGAGATCGGGAGGAGTGGCGGGACCGCAGGGTCCAAAGACGACCCCTGGATGGATCGCTCCCGCCAGATCGCCGTTCGGCGATCCACGCCCCCCGGATTCACAGCCAACCAGGATCGAACAGCCCGCCGCTGGCGTCCAACAGGCCACCTGGGCCGGAGCAGCGCCGCGCGCCGCCTCCACCCGCTCGCCGTGATCCCACCTGGAGACCCCAAGAGTGGGCCCTGTCCCTTGCTGGACCGAGTCGCCGTCGCCCCTTCAATCGAAGGACTGCGCCCAGCTAACGTCCCCAAAGCGGACGCGGAAGTCCCAGCTGAAGGCATCACCGGCGCTCGTCTGCCCCGGGGCCATGACCACCCAGATCACATCCCCCGGCTCCATCCAGGTCGGCCCACTGGTCAAGTTGGGCGGCCCTGAGGCGGGCAGGGTCTGCTCGAACAGCGTCGTCGCCGCCCCGCCGGCCCCATGGCCGAGGAGCACCCGGCAGATCAACTCCGTTCCGCCGACGGCGCCCGAAGAGAGTCCCTCCACCAGGTAGAAGCCGGCCGCCTTCACCGTGTACCCCGCCGCCACGACGCCCTGCTCCGCGCCCGCCGGCGACTCAAGGACCCCGCGACCGGGTCGTCCGACGCCGTTGGCGATCCAACCATCCTCCGGAGTCCGGCCTGCGTAGCGTCGACTCAGGGCGTCCCAGGAGAGGGCCACGAACTCGTCCGCTTCGAGGGCTCCACCGATGTCGTTGCGCCGCAGGAACCAACCGTCAGGGGGCGACCCCGGCCGAAAGAGATCCGAGGACGCAGCGACCGTTCGCGGTGACCCGCCGACGACCGTGAACTGACGTGACACCGTCGCGCCACCCGCGGGGGTCGCGTCGAGCCTGTAGCTGCCCGGCACCAGATCGAACCCCGCGCCCCCCGGGCCGAAGAGCCTGTAGGGGCCGTGGGAGAGGGTGGTTCGGCGGAGCTCAACGGGGGCGCCCGCACCAAGGCCTGAGAGCACCAATTCCACATCCCCCTGGGCCGCGTCGAGGTCGACCCGAAGGTCCACCACCGCGGTCCCAACCTGCACGGGGTCCAGCTGCTGGCCGGGCTCCAGAGCGCCAATGACACCCTCATCGGAGAGCACAGAGAACGCGCGCACCTCCGCTGCCCGGCTCCCCCAACGCTCGAGCAGCCAGCGATCCACGAGGACCGGCGAGCCATCGAATGGCCGAGGCTCATCCGGGCGCGGACGGGGCGTGCTGCCGGCGTCGACGAGTCCATTGGGGATGGCCCCACCAATTCTCGCCGGGGGCTGGGAGGGCTGGCGTCGCGGATCACGGAGAGCAGCGAGTCCCGGCCGGTACGTGAGCGCCTCTAGCCCCAGCCCGCCGGAGGCGCCTGCGGTGTGGCAGCTGAGGCAGAAGAGATTCGCGCTGGAGTCAGGGCGCGGTCGATCCTGGAAGATCGGCCCCTCGGGGAAGTGCACCGCCGTCCGCAGGTGGCGCGCGCCCGCGGGAATCGAGGCCCGGTGAACGCCGAGGTCGCGCGAGGCGTCCACGAAGGACACATAGCGATCCTCCGACAGCTCCCCGCGACGCCGCAACGCCTCGCTGAGCTCTTCGTGAGCCCAGGCGGGGAAGAGCGAGGCCACCCTGTCCATCCAACGCGACGACTGCGGATTGGCGGGGAAGCCGATCAGCGTGCCGCGCGCGTGGTTGGACGCAGACTCGGGGTCGACGTCGTGCGCCAGGACCTTGAATTCGTCGACCCAGCCCCTCAGCGAATGCGACCCACCGGCAACGGCCCCGCCAACGGTGATGGCACCGGCCGACGCGAGGGGCTGGAAGATGGAACGAGTTGGATCCTGCCAGCGGTCCAACGGGAAGCCGTCCAGAAGCAGCGTGACGCGCCGGCCCAACCGCTCAATACGCAGGCCAACGTGGGTCCAGGCGCCCTCGCGGAAGAAGCCGTGGAGCTCGGGAGCCTGAGCACCGTCGGGCAAGAAGCTGACCTCCGCGGGCAAGAGGATCCGGTGCAGCACGCGATCACCGAACACGTACTGGAGGGACGAGCGTCCGAGCAACTCGAGCGACGTGCCGTCAGGGAACGTGACCAGAGGCCGTCGCTCGCCGTCATCCGCGAAGCGGCAGTCCACGAAGAGCCCGACATAGAAGGCCTCGGGCGAAGGCGTTCCCGGCTGGACCCGACTTGGCGCGTCGAAGCGCAAGCTGAGGCCCCCGTCCAGCCACAGCCCGCGGCCGCGTACGCCACCCAGGGCAGCCGGCTCCAAGCGCCCGCCGAAGCCGCCCGAGCCGACCAGCTCCCCAAAGGGGGGCAGACGCCACGCGTCGAGGTTCGTCGCGGCGTTCTGAAGTTGCACCGGGAGGTCAAACGCGCGCGTGACCGGGTTCCAGCCGGAGCGGTGCTCGAGATCGTTGAAGCCGGGGCCGGAGAGATCCGGGAGGGTGAGCCTGCCGTTCATCTCCGCCACGATGAGCGCACCGGGGTCGAGGAAGTCGTCGAAGGCCACCTCGTCGGTGTGTTTGCCGTTTTGGACGTGCCACACGACGTCCCGCAGGAGCAGCGGACGCAGGCGATCGGCGATATGCAGCTTGCTCTCGGTGGACTCGATCACCGAGCTGTTCCCATTGACCCCCGAGGGCAGGCCAGGGGTCTCCGACGCTCGACCGTAACCGAGCCGGACCCATCCGCTGGATGGGTCCACCGAGGGAACCCCGGTCCCCTCGAACAGGCGCACCAGTCGCTGCTGCGGCCCGACGTTGTAGGGCGCCCCGCCGTATGAACTCGCCTCGGAGTGACCGATCGCGAAGTCCATGTCGTTCAGGAGTCCGTCGAGCAGGACGGTCTTGCCTCGGGTCCAGAGGCCCGCCACCGCCACCCCCTGGAAGGTCCGGCTCGACTCGGCCCCCCAGCGCTGCCTCGGATCGCCAGGGACGCCCACGGCCTCGTAGCGAGTCTGGGTCCACTCCGCAGCGCTCCGCGGGTCGCGGTTGGGGAACTGTGGGTTGGGGTCCTGCAGGTGCAGGGTGTCGCCGATGGTCGTGTAGAAGAGGTTCCGCGCGCCCCGATCGATCCAGGGATAGGCGCCGCCGAGGTCTTCCCAGTCCGGCACCACCTGCCCATCGGGAGCGCGGAACGGGAACTGCGCGAAGCCGAAGCCACCCAGTTCCATGGGCCCGTTCAGCCGCGGGTCATGGGGAGCGTGACTGATCGGGAACACCTCGGTCCAGAAGGCCGGATTGGCGCTTCCGCGGGTCCCTGCGGGGTCCTCGTAGTAGGAGTAGACGATGTCCGCCGCCCCCGGCCCGGACGGGGTCGGGAGGTCACTGGAGCGAATCCGCATGACGAGCAGGCGGCCGTCACCGGCGATCATCGGCTCGAAGCCGCCGCCGGAGTGAAAGGCGCCCGCGGCGAGCTCGGAGAAGTTCGGCCCCGCGATGGTGGGTCCCTCCACCTCGATGGCCGCGATGTGGGCGCCCGCCGTCTTTGGCGCGGCGACCTCGATGGCGAGCGGCGTCATGAACAGCTGCAGGCTGCCGCCGGGTCCCCGCGTGGTCACCACGGCCTTGACCTGGTAGCGGTCCCGCCCGGAAGGCGTGCGGGTCGGGAGCGCCTCGTCCCAGAAGCAGCTCTGAATGATCTCACGCCCCGTGCCGGCGGCGAGAATCTGCGCCTGCGTGACCGGATCACCGCCCACGTAGGCCCAGCCTGTCCACCGTAGGTTCGACTCACCGGCGGGCTGCAGCATGAGAGGCGCGCCCCCGCCCCGGCGACGGAGCTTCTCCGGAGTGAAGAGGGTGAAGCGCGGCGCCCGCGCCACCGTCATGGCCAGGCGGCCATCCTGCGAGGTCCGGAAGGCCGGCAGGTGAGGTCGCTGGAAGCGGGGGTCGTGGTCCTGCTCCAGCGGGCCCCCCTCGTCGAGGACCCCTGTCACCTCCCTCCAGATCGAGGGCCGCTCGGGCAGCGCCTGCCCGGGCAACAGGGAGATCAGCTGGGATGAGAGCAGCGCGACCGCCCCAATCGTCTTCCGGCTCACCATCACCGAGGTCACCACGGCGCAGCTCAGCGGGACATCGCCTCGAGGAAGGCCACGAGCTGCGCGGCCTCTTCGTCGGTCAGCTCGATCTTGCCCATGCGGTCGGAGAGGTGGGGGTTCGCGTTGCCGCCGTCGCGGTAGAACTCGACCACCTCGGCGAGAGTCCCAAGGCTCCCGTCGTGCATGTAGGGCGCCGTCTTGGTCAACATGCGGAGTCCGGGGGTTCGGAAGCGCCCCTGGTCCCCGTCCTCGCCGGTGATCGCGAACCGGCCCGGCTCCGGCACACCTTCGATGGCGCCGACGCCGGTGTTGTGGAACGACTCGTCGCTGAAGTTCGGGCCGTTATGGCACCGCCAGCAGCGGCCGCGGCCCTCGTAGATCCAGAGTCCCGCCTCCTCATCGGCCGAGAGGGCCTCGACGTCTCCGTCGCGGAAGCGGTCCACCGGGGAATCGCCAGCCGTCAGCCCGCGGACAAAGCCAGCCAGCGCCGCGGCGAGGGCCGCGTCGTCCACCTCTCGCCCGAAGGCCTTCTGGAACTCCGCCGCGTAGGACGGGTCGCTCGAGAGGCGGTTCACCGCCGCAGCCTTGCCCAGCCCCATCTCCTCGGGGTTCTCGATCGGCATGAGGACCTGATCCTCGAGGGTCGCCGCCCGGCCGTCCCAAAGGACCTTCTCGCTGAGCCCCTTGTTGAGGAGCGAGGGGGCGTTGCGAAGGGTCAGGTAGCCCTCGATCCCGCGAGAGAGCTTGCGGTTGTCCGCGAAGCCGAGCTCGGGCTGATGGCAAGACGCACAGGACACCGATCGGAGCGGGGACAGGACCGGGTCGAAGAAGAGCCGGCGGCCCAGGTCGAAGACCTCCTGGGAGGCCCCGAACCCCTCCGCGAGCTCTTCCACGCCGAGGGGCGCGGTCCGCACGAAGGGGGTCGGGAGGGAGTCCCGTGGGATCAGAGGGGGGGCTTCGTCGTCCTGCGCGAGCTGCGCCGCGACGAGGACTGGCAGGAGGGCCAGCCAGCCGAGGCGCCCCGCTCTGATTCCACGGTCTCCCATATCTCGCTACTTGTCCTTGGCCTTGGCCTTGGCGAGGAGATCGGCGACGACCGCGTCGATCTCGGTGCCGCTGTGGCCGCGGTAGGCGATAGTGCCGTCGGTATCGAGCACGAGATAGGTGGGATAGCCCCGGACCTTGTAGAGGTCCGAGATCGGCGTCATGGCCTGGCCCTGGAAGGCGCTCAGCCAGGTGAGGCCGAACTCCTTGACGCCTTCGTGGTAGGCGTCTGGCTCGTCGCCAGTGTTGATTCCGATGAGTGCGAAGGGGTCGTTTTCGTGACGCTCAACGAGCGTCTTAAGGTGCGGCATGCCGCGCCTGCAGGGGGGTCACCAGAACCCGTAGAAATCGAGGGCCACGACCTTGCCGCGGTAGTCCTCGATGGAGAACTGGAAGCCGTCGATCGTCTCGCCCACGAAGGTGGGAGCGACCTTGCCGACCTCGGAGTCCTCGGGGGTTGCCTTGGAGGCGCGGGCGGCGGTGCCGTACACGGTGTTCGAGTACTTCTCGCCGATCTCGGCCATCATCTTCTCGGCCCGAGCGGGGTCGCTGTCCGCGAGGATGTTGGCTGCGAAGAACAGCGAGGCGGCCTTGGCGTTGTCCGACTTGGCGGTCTTGGCCGCCTTGTCGAGCATGGCCACCGTCTCGTCTGCCCCGACGTACTTCTTGTTGGCCGCGAGGCTCTTGACGGCGCTCGTGAACCACTCGGCGTCCGCGTGGTTGTCGATGATCGACTTGAACAGCGGCGTGAGCACTGCGCCGCGCTCCTTCGAGCGGACGTCGCGGTTCTCCTTGATGTGCTCCACGAGCCAGAGCGTCGCGCGGCCCTCGCCGGCCTTGGACATGGCCTCGAAGCGCGGCCAGTAGAGCTTGATCGGGGAGTTCGCCCGGAGCTCGCGGCGCTGCGCCTTGTCGGCGGCCTTGAGCTCCTTGGTGTACTCAACGAGCGCCGTGTCGAATTCCTCGTCGAGGGCGGTGAAGTCGTCGATGGAGGGCGCGACTGCCATGGCAGCGGGCGCCTCCCCGACGACGGGGTTGGCCGCGTAGGCGACCATGGGAATCAGAGCGATTCCCAGGATGGACTTGAATCTCATGGGTGGTTATCTCGGAAGGTACGTGCCTTCCGAGAGTACCCAAATCGACCGTTCCCGTCGGCACCGAGCGCCGATGTCGATCGGCGCAAGTAGGGATTATGTAGCCCCCGAGGCCCTCAGAGGCGCGCCGCGGCCAGGCGATTGACGAGCTTGCCGTCGATGACGTCTCGGTGACTGGCCATGACGGCCTTCATCACCTTGCCGATGTCGCACTTCTCAGTGGCCCCGGTGTCCGCGATCGCCTGCTCGACGATGGCGGCGGTCGCGGCCTCGTCCAGCATCTGCGGCAGGTAGCCCTCGAGGACGGCGATCTCCGACTCCTCCTTCTCGGCGAGGTCCAGGCGGTCTGCAGCTCGGTACTGCTCGGCGCTGTCCTTGCGCGACTTCACGCCGCGTCGGACCACCGCCATGACGGCGGCCTCATCAAGATCGGAGCCTCGCTCGATGCGCTCGTTCTTCATGGCCGCGATGAGCATCCGCAGGGTGTCCCGGCGGAGCGTATCGCCAGCCTTCATGGCCGCCTTGAGGTGGTCGCTGATGGTCTTCTCGAGGGACATATCAGTCCTCCGCAGGGGTTTCAGGGTCGCTTCCATCGCCGGCCTCGGGACCAGCCGCGTCATCGTCGACCGCCTCGTTCGAGGTGGTCTCGCCAGACTCGGCCTCACCGGATCCGGCCTCAATGGGGCTCGCATCCCCCTCAGCACCCTCGCCTTCCTCGTCGACGAATCGCTCGAGGTCAGCGCTGGAGATGATCTCCACCGACACGAGGCTGTCACCGTCCTTGAGGTTGACCAGGCGAACACCCTGGGTGTTGCGCCCCACCGTTGAGATGTCCGCGATGGCGGTCCGCACGATCATCCCGCTCTCGGTGATGAACATCGCCTCGTCCTCCTCGCGGCAGAACTTGGCCGTGATGACCTTGCCGTTGCGCTCGGTGGTCCGGATGTCGATGACGCCCTGGCCCCCGCGCCCCTTGATGGGGTAGTCCGAGAGCTGGGTCCGCTTGCCATAGCCGTTGACCGAGGCGGTGAGCAGGAACGCGTCCGGCTCGGCCACGACCATGCCGACGACCTGGTCGTCGCCCAGGAGCTTGGCGCCCTTGACGCCTCGCGACGAGCGGCCCATCGCCCGCACTCCGGATTCATCGAAGCGGATCGTGCGACCGGCCGCCATGGAGAGCATGACGGTGTCGCCCGGGCTGGCCAGGCGGACCGAGACGACCTCGTCGTCCTCGTCCACGAGGATGGCGCGGATGCCGCCCTTCTTCGGGCGGGAGTAAGCCTCCAGCTTCGTCTTCTTGACCACGCCGTTGCGGGTGGCGAAGACGATGAAGCGCTCCTCGTCGAACTCCGGAACGCGGAGGATCGTGTGGATCTCCTCACCGTCACGCAGCTTGAGCAGGTTTGTGATGGCTCGGCCCTTGGAGCTCCGACCAGCCTCGGGCACCTGGAAGCCCTTCTTCCAGAAGACCTGGCCGTAGTTCGAGAAGAACAGCAGGTAGTCGTGGGTCGAGGTCACGAACAGCGACTTGAGGACGTCGCCCTCCTTGGCCTCCGAACCACGGACACCTCGTCCGCCGCGCGCCTGGGTGCGGTACGTGTCCAGCGGCGTGCGCTTGACGTAGCCGTCCCGGGAGAACGTGACCACCGTGAGATCCTCGGTGATGAGGTCAGCGATGTCGATGCTGCCGTCCACCTCCTCGAGGCTGATCTTGGTGCGGCGCTCGTCGCCGTACTTCTCCACCACCTCGATGAGGTCGTCGCGGATCATCTCGGTGACGCGCTCGGCACGCTCGAGGATGTCCTTGAGGTCCGCGATCCGCGCCATCAACTCCGCGTGCTCGGCCTCGAGCTTGTCCCGCTCGAGCCCGGTCAGGGAGCCCAGGCGCAGGTCCACGATGGCCTGGCTCTGGCGCTCGGAGAGGCTGAACTCGGCGGCGATGGCCTTCTTGGCCGTGTCGCGGTCGGCCGAGCCACGGATGATCTCGATCACCCGGTCGATGTTGTCCACCGCGATCCGCAGACCGTCGACGATGTGCTTGCGCTCCTCGGCCTTCCGCAGGAGGTACTTCGTGCGGCGCCGGATGACGTCGCGGCGATGCACCAGCCAGGCGCTCATCAGCTCGCGCAGCGAGAGCGTGCGCGGCTGGCGGCGGTCGATGGCCAGGTTGATGATCGAGTAGGTGCTCTGGAGCGGCGTGAACTTCCAGAGCAGGTTGAGGACCACATGGGGGTCCTCGCCCTTCTTGATCTTCACCACCAGCCGCATGCCGTCGCGGCTGGAGTAGTCCGTCACGTCGGAGATGCCGGTGATCCGGCCGTCCTTCACGACCTGGACGATCTTGGCGATGATCCCGGAGTCCTGGCCGCCCTTCTTGGTCTGGTAGGGGATCTCGGTGAAGACGATCTCCTCCCGGTTCTTCTCCTCCTCGATGTGGTACTTCGCCCGCACCCGGACGAGCCCCCGTCCCGTGCGATAGGCCTGGACGATTCCGCTGCGGCCCATGATGGTGCCGCCCGTGGGGAAGTCCGGTCCGGGGACGAGGCTGAAGAGCTCCTCCTCCGAGAGTTCAGGGTCGTCCAGCAAGGCGATCAGGCCGGCGCCGATCTCCCGCAGGTTATGCGGCGGCAGGCTGGTCGCCATGCCCACGGCGATACCGTCCGATCCGTTGCAGAGCAGGTTCGGGAAGCGCGAGGGCAGCACCGTGGGCTGCATGCGCGTCTCGTCATAGTTCGCTTCGAAGTCGACGGTCTCCTTGTCCAGATCGGACAGGACCTCCATCGTGATCCCCGCCATGCGCGCCTCCGTGTAACGCATGGCCGCCGGCGGGTCCGCGTCGATGGACCCGAAGTTGCCCTGACCGTCCACCAGCGGATAGCGCAGCGAGAAGTCCTGGGCCATGCGGACCAGGGTCGGATAGATCACCGACTCTCCGTGCGGGTGGTAGTTACCGGACGTGTCACCGGCGACCTTGGCGCACTTCCTGTACTTGGCCCGGGGGCTCAGGTTCAGGTCGTTCATCGCGACGAGGATGCGTCGCTGCGAGGGCTTGAGGCCGTCGCGAACGTCGGGGAGGGCGCGCGAGTGGATGACCGAAAGGGCGTACGTAAGGTACGACTCTTTCATCTCACGCTCGATGGAGCGCGGGGTCGTGTTGCCCCCGAACTGGGGTGCTTCCGTGTCGGTCATTGGTGGTCCCGGGAGAGTGTCTCCCCGTCCCCTTCGGGCGCGGCGGAGATGGCGGGCTGGCGGGCCCCATCAGCGGGACCCAGCGAGGGGGCTATTATCTGCCCTGGAGGGGTGCGCGGCTAGGCCTAGAGGCCATTCCATGGCCGTTCTGAGGTGATTTGGCGCCCGCCGTGGGGGTGCACTGGGCCCACCGAGACGGCGCCTCCGCAGGGCGACCGGGGCCCTCCCCGGCGACGAGGCTCCCTGGCGACTTCAGATCGCCCGGAGCGGAGCGTCCCGGAGGTCCCCGGGGAGCATCAACCCGACCTCGGTGGCAACCCCGTCCAGCCCCTCGAGCCCGACGGCCTCGAAGGGCTGAGCCTCGACGTCAACGTCCTTCGGGGCGCTCTCCCAGAGGTGCCAGGCCTCGCCCGACGCCCAGCCCGGGAGGACAATCTCGCCGCCTGGCCTGAGCTTGTCGGTGGTGGCCAGCAGCGTCGTGATGACCCCGAGGTCTCGCGCCCGCTCCACGAGGGCTCCGGTCCCCACGCGGCCGAGGAACTCCACGGTGCCCAGGGCATCGGACCCCAGCCAGACTCGGTCTGCGCGACGAACGGCGGCGACGAGGGCCGCGTCGTAGACAAAGCGGACCTTGATCCCGCTCGCCACCAGCCGGCGGGCCAGCCGCCGACCGCCAAGGTCAGGACCCCCCTCCGAGACGATAACTTCTGGCCCGAGGCCCCTGGCCTGCACCAGCTCGAGGCCCCTGGCGACGGTCTCCGACCACCCGTGCACGAGGAAGACCTCTCCTCCCTCGATCGCCGCCGGACCCTCCAACATGGGGCGCGCGCAGTCTGCTCGGTCCGGGAGACGGAGGCGGGGACGCTCGGCGGCGTCCTCCCAGCCCGGCCCCGCCAGGGTCTCGGCGGTCTCCAGCCAGAGGGCGCATTCCGCCGCCAGGGCCTCGCGCAGCTCGGGCCCGCCGTCCTCTTGGATCTGGGCCCTCACGTGCTCGAGGGAGGCGCGAAAGCGGTCCACGGGGGCCCGCCAGCCCTGGGACTCGAGGAACACCTCGAGGCCTTGCTGGAGGACAGCGCCCACCCCTGCGTCCGCGCAGGAGGACTCCACCAACCACCCGTGACAGGTCCGCGCGGCGCGTCGGACCACGTCGGCGGCGGAGGCTGCCCGGTCCTCCACCAGGGAGCCCAGTCGCTCCGCGAGGGGCTCACCCGACTCGGCCTGGGGGATGCCGGCAGACGGCGGGGTCCATTCGAAGGTCGAGAGGGGCGAAGACGGGTCAATCATGGCGGCGGTCCGCGATTCTCACCGGGCGTCTCCGGACGGGCAAGGTGATTCCCCTCACCCTGGAAGGTGAGGCGCCAGGCAGCGGTCTCTGTCAGGATGCGCCCATGTCGACCCACGAAACCACCTCCCTGGACGCCATCGGGCCCGCGCTCGGCCGCGTCTCCAGCGGGCTCTTCATCGTCACCACGCGGGACGAATCCGGCGCGCCCCTTGGCTTCCTCGGCTCGTTCGTCCAGCAGGTCGCCCTCTCTCCGCCCACGGTCTGCGTGGCCATCGGCGCCGACCGCGAGCATCTCACCCAGGTGCGGCGGCAGGGGCGCTTCGGTGTCTCCGTCCTCGGCGACGAGGACAAGGGGCTGATGAAGCCGTTCTTCAAGGGGCCCGACGACGGCTCCCCCTTCGACGACGTGGAGCACCGCGCAGCCCCCGGCGGTACGCCGGTCCTCGCCGACGCGCTCGCTTGGCTGGAGTGCCGCGTGACTGGCGAGCACAACGCGGGGGACCACGTGGTGGTCTTCGGCGTGGTCGAGGCTGGCTCGCTGCAAGGGGACGCGGCGCCACTCACCCACACCCGCAAGAACGGGCTGCGCTACTCCTGAGCGCCGAGTGCGGCCCCCAGTGCCGCCCTGAGCCGGGGCGCCCACTCACCGCCCATGCTCTCCGCTTCGGCGAGCGCGCCAGCCCCGTCACCGTCCCGCGCACGCTCCAGGGTGTCCACCATCGCGCGGACCCCTTCGACGTCCCTCAGTTCAGCCAGCTGCGCCAGGGCCCAGGAGCGGTCCAGCTGCCGCGCCTGGAGCGCCACCTGGAGCGCCTCCGCGACCGCGACCTTGGTGTCGTCGGGGAGCGCCAGCGCGGCGACCACCAGCGGCCCAAGCTCCTGCACGTCCTCGGCGGCGAGGCCCGGCAAGGTGGCCTGGGCCGCCGCGTACTCACCGCGAGCCAGGTGCACCACGGTCCGATCGGCGGGGAAGTCGGCGGAGAGCGAGAGCCCCTGGAGGAGCAGGCCCACCAGGGCTGCAGCCAGCCCCGCCGCCCGCAGGCGGCTCATCTGCCCCTTGAAGCTGGTTCGGAAGCCCTCGTCGGAGAGGGATCGCTCGAGGAAGGCCACACGGTGCGAGGGGCTAAAGTGGCGCCAGCTTGCCACGTCTCGGACCCGACCTCCGACTCGGTCGAGCGCGCTCACGAGCGCAGCCAGATCCCCCTGAACCTCGAGACTGAAGAGGTCCGCCTCGAGCTCGAAGCGGCGTGACAGCCACCCGAACCCCACGTACCAGACCCCGAGCAGGCCAAGGCCCACCGCGCCCTGGAGCCAGATCGACTGCCCCTCGAGCGCCTCACGGAACAGCGTGTCCCCGAGGAACACCAGCGCGCAGAGCCACGCGATGAAGGCCCCCACGTGGCGACAGCGCGCGTGGCCGATCTCGTGGGCGTAGACCGCGCCCAGCTCGCGCATGTTGAGCAGCGAGAGCAGGTGGTCCGAGAAGAGCACGGCCCGCCCCCGCTCACGGAACCCGACGATGGCCGCGTTCGCCATCAAGTCACCGGTCCGCCACACCAGGAGCCGCCCCGGCTCGAACCCCGCACGCTCCGCGACCACGTCCAGCGCCTCACGGCGCGCGTCGGCGGGGAACGGGTGGGTGTCCCAGGACCAGGTCAGCAAGCGCGGCAGGAGAGCCCCAAGCGACGCCACCATCAGCACGGTGAAGGCGAAGGACGCCAGCCCCACGTACTGGACCTCGGTCCGGAGCCAGTGGCTCTGCCCCACCGCGATGCTGAAGAGGATGAACAGCCCGATGGGAGCACAGCTGGCGAGCAGGAGGCGCGCGTGGAAGCGCCGCAGATGCTGGCGCACCAGCGGGGTGCCACCGTGGACCCGCGCCGTGGCCTGGATCGCAGAGAGTTCGAAGAAGACGAAGGGCGCCAGGGCCAGCAGCAGGCCGAGGTCCGGCCAGGCGTCCAGGTCCAGCGCGAGGCCCGTCCACCACCGGATCGACCCCAGCCAGTTGGCGCCGAGAACCAGAAGCGCGTAGCCCATCCACCCCGACGCGGCCAGGAGCCGCTCGAGGCGCCGAGCCCGGACCGTCTGACCAGCGATCGAGGCCCGGCGCGCGGCGGCCCCGATCACGTGGGGCAAGAGGAGCCCAATGAGCAGCGCCTCCGGGCGCGGCTCACTCGCCCCGACCCCCGCCTGCGCGAGGGTGAGCGCGACGAGCGCAGCGAGGACGGAGAAGAGGGGGCCCATGAGGCTCGGAATGTAGGTTCAGCCTCCTCCGAGGAGCACCTACAGACGGTCGAGGATCTTCCGGGTGTTCTTGAAGTGGAGCTTGGCGGCGCCCTGCAGCGCCTCCTCCCCCTGCTCCTCCACCAGGCGACGCCCCACCGCATCAGTGGGGGCGCCCGCGCCCTTGTGCAGGGGCATCCCGAAGTCCTCCGAGAGCTCCGCGAGCCCGAGCAGGAACTCCTGACGGGCGATGATGCTCGCGGCGGCGACGGCGGCGTGGCGCTCGGCGCGCGGCACCTCGGTGAGCCGGATCTTCAGGGGCTCCAGGCGCTCGCGGACGAGCCCGCGGCGCTCGAACTGGTCCACGAGCACGTTCTCCCCGGGCTGCGCCAGCTGCCCGATCACCTCCGCGTGGAGGTCCGCCAGCATCGGGTTGAGGGCGGGATAATCGGGGTAGATCGCGTTGTACTCGTTGGGGTCCACCCGCCGGACCGCGAACTCCACCTCGTCGCGGAGCTGGGCGCCGAGCTTCAGCGCGCGACTGTCGGTGAGGGTCTTGGAGTCCGCCGCGCCCAGGGCCGTGAGCCGCTCCAGCATGTCCCCGTCCGCTCGCACGGCGGCGACCACCAGGGGCCCGAAGTAGTCGCCCTTGCCGGCCTCATCGCTCCCCGTCACCGGGGGGTCGAGGTCCAGGGGGGCATCCTCTCGCGCGGACTTTCGGGCCTTTGGCGCCGCCGACGCCCCGGGGTCGAGGTCGGTCCAGCGGGCCACGAAGGCCGCCGGATCCCCGCCTTGAACCACGAACTTGCCCGAGGAATACAGGGTGGCCACGACGCCCTCCCCCTTCGCGCGGAACTCCGCGTAGGGCACCGTCCCGTACTCGAAGCTGCCGGCGGAGAGCCGCGCCCGGAGGGCGGCGAACTGGCCCCGGGGGACCTTGGTCACGAACGTGTCTTGGGCCATCGCTCGAAGGACCATACGTTGGCGACATGACCGAGCACGAACCCCGGGGCCCCGAAGTCTTCGCGACCAACGTCGATGGCGCCGCTGTGACCGAGCGGTCTCCGCAGCTGGTGGAGACGCCGCAGGGCAAGCTGGCCCTGGTGCGGGACGGAGCGCGGGTCGTGGCCATCGACGCCTGGTGCCCCCACCTCGACGGACCGCTCTGGGAAGGCTCCAGCGCGGGGGGAGAGATCGCATGCCCCTGGCATCGCTGGCGCTACTCCCTGGACACGAGGCGCTGCGCCTGGGCGCCGATGGGCGACGCTGAGGAGGCCGCGGAGACGTCGATCGAGGTCTACCCAACAGCCCTGGACCCCCAGGGGCGGATCCAGGTGATGCTCGGGGACCAGCCCGGGTGACCCCCGCTGGCGAGCGGGCCGTACGTTGGACGGTCCCCCGAGGGCTCCTGCCCACTACACTCTCGGCGTGAACCGGCGGCATGGGTCGCCGATCGAGCACCCCCTTTCCCATCACGCACGGCGCGGCGCGCGCCCAGGTCGCACCCCATGGGCCCCCTCAAATCCATCCTCGACGCGATCGGCTGCACGCCGCTGGTTGAGCTCCAGAAGGTCGGCAAAGAGACCGGCTGCCGCTTTCTGGTGAAGTGCGAGTTCATGAACGCCGGCGGCTCCATCAAGGACCGCATCGGCCGGCGCATGGTGCTCGAGGCAGAGAAGTCCGGCCGCATCACGCCCGGGGACACGCTCATCGAGCCCACCTCAGGGAACACCGGGATCGGCATGGCGCTCGCTGCGGCCGTGCGCGGCTATCGGATGATCATCACGATGCCGGAGAAGATGAGCCGCGAGAAGCAGGTCGTCCTCGAGGCGCTCGGAGCGGAGATCATCCGCACCCCGAACGATGCCGCATGGGACGACCCCGAGAGCCACATCGGTGTCGCCAAGCAGCTCCAGAAGATGCTGCCGAACGCGCACATCCTCGATCAGTACTCCAACGAGAACAACCCGCTCGCTCACTACGAGGGCACCGCGGTGGAGATCCTCGAGCAGACCGACGGCGGCCAGTTCGACTACTTCGTCTCAGGCGCCGGCACCGGCGGAACGCTCTCGGGCTGCGCTCGCCGCCTCAAGGAGGACGCGCCGAACGTCAAGATCATCGGCGTCGACCCCGTCGGCTCGATCCTCGCCGGCCCCGCGCCGATTGGCGCCTACAAGGTCGAGGGCATCGGGTACGACTTCATCCCTGACGTGCTCGATCGCAGCCTCGTGGACGAGTGGGTGAAGAGCGAGGACCACCCCTCATTCCTCATGGCGAGGCGCCTCATCCGCGAGGAGGGGCTGCTCTGCGGCGGCTCATGCGGCACGGCCATGGCCGCAGCCGTCGAGGTGGCGAAGCGCGTGGGCCCGGGCAAGACCTTCGTGGTCATCCTCCCCGACAGCGTGCGCAACTACATGACCAAGTTCATGGACGACGGCTGGATGAAGCAGCACGGCTTCACCGAGCCGTCATGGGAGGAGGACTCCTGCGGCTCGCTCATCAGCCGGCTCCCCGCCCGCGACGTCATCACCGCCAGCGGCGAGCAGACCCTCAGCGAGGCCATCGGCTGCATGAAGGAGGCCGGCATCAGCCAGCTCCCCGTGGTGGATGACGGCCGCCTGGTCGGCATCGTCACCGAGTCCGATCTCCTGCGCCGGATCGTCGACGGTCGCGCTCAGCTGAACGCCACAGTGGCTGAGATGATGTTCAGGAACGTGGAGACCGTTCACGAGAAGGACCCGGCCCGCAGCCTCCTCGAGATGTTCTCCAAGGAGACCGTGGGCGTGGTCGTGAACGACGACCACCACCCCGTCGGCATCCTGACCAAGATGGACCTGGTCGACCACCTGTCCGCCACCAGGGTGAGCAGCTAGCGCCTGCGCCTCACTCGCCCCGAAGGGGGACCCGCCGACGGGCGCGGCTGCTCAGCGGTCGCGCCCGTCGGCGTATCCGATCTGCTCGAGCTGCTGCTGCCCCTGCGCGCCAACGCCGAGGACCAGCGGCGGCCGCGACTCCAGCGCCTCTTCCACCAGCTCACGGATCCGCCGCTCCCCGGCCTCGTCCTTCGCCGGGCGCATGCCCGCCAGGTCACGCTGCTGCTCCGGGTCGCCGATCACGTCAAAGACGCGCAGGTCCCCCCCCGCTGCGGGCTCCGGGCCGAGCGGGTCATCTTCCGTCGGACGGACCCGCAGGTGGAACGCGGCGGCGCCGCGACGGAGCCCGAAGAGCTGCTGATAGCGAGCCTTGCCCCAGACCCCCTTCGTGGTCTCGAAGAGCGCCTCGTCGGGCAGCTGGTCCTCGACCAGCTGGACCTGGAGGCCCGGCGTCCGCAGGGTCGCGCCCGCGAGGGTCGCGAGGGTGGTCGGGATGTAACGATTGGAGACCACGCCGACGCGGCGCCTGACTGGGATCCCGGGGCCTCGCATCACGAGGGGTGCGCGGACCAGCTCGTCGAAGACCTCGTGGCCGTGGCCGTGTCGGCCGTGCTCGAAGAGCTCCTCACCGTGGTCCGAAGTGAAGACCACGATGGTCCGCGTGGAGAGGTCCAGTCGGTCTAGCTCGTCCAAGAGCACCCCGAACCAGCGGTCCCCCGTGGCGACGCTCGCGTCGTAGAGCTGGCTCGAGTACTCGCTGATCTCCGGCGTCGGCGCGGGGTCCGAGGGGACGCCGTCCAGGCCTCGCTCGGGCCAGCCGGCGGGCGGAGACGGCAGCTCGAGGCGCGCCGCCTCGGCGGGGTGAGGCCGGTGGGGTGTATGGGGGTCGACCAGGTGCAGGTAGAGGAAGAAGCGCACCGGCGCGTGGGCCTCCATCCACTGGAGCGCGGCGGGCATCACCTCGTCCGACATGCGGAACTTGGGGACCTCGACCTCGAACGTCTCGAAGCCCTGATCGAAGTAGCGGTTGGGCTCGACGATGGGGTTCCCCACGAAGGCCGCGGTGCTGTAGCCGCGTGCCTGCAGGGCCTCTGCGAGGGTGGGCAGACGCTGGCTCAAGGTGCACGCCTTGGAGCTCTTGACGCCGTGGGAATCGGGGAGCCGCCCGGTGAAGAGAGAGGCGGTGGACGGCCAGGTCCAGCTGGACGTCGTGTAGGCGTCCTCGAACACGAGCCCCTCGCTGGCGAAGGCGTCCAGCCGAGGCGTCGTCGGCCGCTCGTAGCCGTAGAGGCTGAGGCGGTCGCGCCGCAGGGTGTCCATCACCACGTACACGATGTTGGGCGCGTCTGGAGTCGCCAGTCGCCGGGGCTCGCGGAACTCCTTCTCGAGGGTCACGCCTCCGAAGCCGAGCTGAAGGCCCTCCGCGCCGAGCCCCTCGAGGAGCGCGCGCTCCTCCTCCGAGTCCCACAGCAAGGCGGTCTCGAAGCGCAGGCTCTGCCCGCCAGTCACCGGGATCCCCGGCCCCCCGGGCCCCGCCACGTGACGCCAGCGGAAGACGCTGGTGTCCCAGAGGCCGGCTGGCATGCGGCGGTGCTCGACGACCTCAGACCAGGCCTCGTCACCATCCACGAGGATCCGGTAGCGGACCCGCAGGGCCTCGAGCTCGCGGGGTAGCCGCTGGACGACGGACCCATCCGCGCCCACCGAGGCCATCAGTCGAACCGAGCCCGCGGAGACCGGGACCGTCATGACCTGCGCCGCGGGGGGCGGCATGATGAGCGCGGGCTTGTCCCCGGTGTCTGTCTGCTGGTCCACCGCCGGCGTGAGGACGCCGACGCCAGGCTCCGCGCCTGGGCGGGCCTGCAGGTTCTCAAAGAGGTCGGGCGCGGCGACGAGGTCGTAGAGCACGACCCGAACCGGAATCCCGGGGCTGTCCGCCTGAATACGCGCGGCCGCCCACCACGTAGGGCCGACCCCGAGCAACAGGCCGACCGCCAGCGCTGCACGCCCACGGAGGCCGAGGGCGTCGACGGCGAACAAGCCCGCCGTGATGAGACCGGCCGCCCCGAGGCTGCCGACTGTCAGGCCGACGGCGCCGCCGGGGAAGCCCGCGAGGTAAGTCAGCAGCAGCAGGACCACCACCGCAAAGACCCCCACCCGCACCGAGCGCCGCCCCGTCCGCCGCGCCGCGGCCACCATGAGCATGCCCAGGGTCGTCGCGAAGAGCGCCTCGGCGAGGTGATCGAACCAACCTACAGCCAGCGCCACCTGCTCGAGGTCCCGGGCCCCTTGGCCCAGGTGAGCGGGGACCGCGGCCACCTGCAGGACGCCTGCGATCAGCGCCGTCGCCCCGCCGAGCAGAAAGGCGCCGGGGAATACCTCCAGGAGGACGTTGGGCTCGCCGGGGTCCGAGGTCGTTTGGGAGCCTTCCATCGGAGGGAAGCGTACCAGTCAACTCACCCGTCGATCCCGCCTGAGAGCCCTGAACAAGGCTCAACCCACACATTAGTATACTCTAGATTATTTTACTTCCGTGTAGTCTCCACCCGAGTCGTCTGCGATGCCGCTCAGGAGGGGGCTCGCCTTCCCGACAGAGATGCAGTGGATCCGGATGCCACGGACCGAGTTCCAGCGCTCGACTTCCTCGCGGAGCGCGAGCGGGTCCGTGATGGCGCCAGCGCTGGGATCGCCGTCGGTGAGCAGGTAGATCGTGTCGACGTACTCGTCCTCAAAGGCCGCCGCGAGGCCCTCGTAGACGTTGGTCCCCCCGGCCGCCCGGAGGCCCTCGACGTAGAGCACCGAGTCCTCGCGCAGTGAATCGTCCATCTCGATCAGCACCTCCTCCATCGGGAACGCGTTGTCGGAGAAGGGGATGATGTTGAAGAGCGACCCCGCTCGGATGCGCTTGATGGCCTGGTTGATCTGCTCCTTGGCGATATCCAGCCGAGTCTTGCCGTCCTTCACGTTGGCGGTCATCGAGCCCGAGGTGTCCACCACGAGGGCGAAGCTGTCCGAGATCACGGTCAGCCCGTAGAAGGACACGGCGGACATGCCCTCCTCGCTCTGGTTCGCCGCGAGCTCGGCCGCGACCTTGCGCGCCTCCTCGAGGGTCGGCATCTGGAATCCCTCGCCCCTGTCCCTCCAAAAGCTCCTCCAGGACCCGACCCTGAACCCCAGGTCCAACCCCGTCATCATCGTGAGCACGAAGTGGACGTCGCCCCGGAGCCGCCCCTTCTCACGGGAGAGGCATTCGATCAGCGGCAGGATGGAGGCCACCTCCCGACGCCGTCCAATCTGACGTATCGCCTCGGCCCGGACGGAGGAGTTCTCGTCCTCGAGCAAGGCGTGCAGGGCACCCAAGGCGTCCCGCCCGGAGCTCTCCGCGAGGAAGATGGCCGCGGCCTGGCGAGCGACCGGATCGGAGGAGCGCGAGAGCCCCATCGCCCCCTTGCTGTTCGAGGTGCTCCGCAGGACCACCAGCAGGGCGAGACGGCGAACGGCCGGATCCTTGTCCTTGGTGAGCCTGGTGACCGCGGGCAGGCTCTCCGTCCCGCCGCGGGTCGCCATGGAGTCCAGGGCGTAGTAGCGCAGCCGTGAATCCTTGACCTGCAGCCCGCGGTAGAGGACCTGCTCGACCCCCTCATCCAAGACGGCACTCGTTCCAAAGGGGTGAGCCGCCATCGCCCGCAGGATGGTCTGACGCATCTGGTAGGAGGCCTTCTTCGACCCCAGGAACTTCGCCATCCGCTTGAGGGCGTCCAGCTCCCGGAACGAGGCGAGCACGGCGCAGGCCTGGGCCTGAGTGCCGGAGCGGGGGGTGACCCAGGACTCCAGGACCAGGTCGAGCAGGTCCAGGTCGCCGCGCTCAAGGATCTCCGCTTGCAGCCCCCGCAGCGCGGTGGCGCGCGCTCGGGGTAGCTTTCCCTGCTCTGCCAGCTCGAGGAGGGCCTCGGTGGCGCCTGCCCCGAAGCTCGCCAGGGCGTTCGCCGCCTGGGGAGCCTCGACCTTGTCGCGCCCCTTGGCGTAGCGCAGCGTGAGCCGAACCGCCTTCGGTCCAAGATCCGCGTCCGGGAGGAAGTGACGCATCGCGCGGAAGATCGCGCCGAACTTGGAGGCCGACTTGACCTGCGACAGCGAACGCTCGAGCACGCCGAAGGCCTGAGCAGACCCGAGAACTCCGAGCTCCTCGAAGAGGGCCGAGGGCGTCTTATCCCCCTCGCGGCGGATCGTCGAGGAGATCTCGAGCGCCCGATTCTGAGGCGCTGCGGCGAGGGCGCCAGAGGGCATGGCGAGAGCCAGCATGAGCACGAGCATCCACCGTTGAGCACTCAGGAGCCCCCCGAGGCCCTCAACCCAGCCCCATGCCGAGGAGGTCGCCAAGGGGGTCATCTGGGCCACAGGGGTCATCTGGGCCGGGGAGGTCTGCTGGATGGGGTGCATCGAACGAGGTGGGCGGGCCGTAGTTGCACCAGGATCGTAACGGAGGTGCGAGAGGAGAAGGGGGGGACGTACGGGCCCCGATTCCAGTTCAGTGCGAGGGGTCATCTGGACGACCACTAGCCCAGCACCGCGTGCACCACATGACCGAGTCCGACTCCATTGACGACCAGTTCGACCCCGCCGGACCCTCCACGGGGACGGAGCGGCCGCAATTCAGGCTGATTTCCGCGGACTCCGTCGACGACGGATCCCCAGATGAGACCGTCGCGAAGGCCTCGAAGAGTCGTTGGGTGGAGGTCTCGAAGTACCTCCTGATCAACGGCAACCCCTGGATGTCCAGGTGGTCCAAGGCTCCCGAGGGCTACGTGCGAGCGAAGGCCTCGATCCCCCTGGTCGCCTCACTGGCGAGGATCAGGAGCCGCTCGGACGCCGCTCTGGCGCTGACCATGGTGATCGAGACGCTCTACGTGGACTTCCACGTCCAGCTCCCGTGCGGCGCGCTGGACGACGCCGAGATCGCGTTCCTGCTGCCCGAGAGCTGCGATCCGGAGGTCGTCGCGGAGGCGATTGACCGGTCCTTGGAGACCCAGGTCCGCGCCACGGACCTTCAGGGTGGAATGCGCGACCGCGCGAAATCGCGGGTCTGCTCCATCTGAGCGCGGCTAAGGCGCCATCCGGCGCCTCCCCGAGGGCGCGTCCGGCGAACCTCTAGAGGCGCCCCGGAGAGGGCTTTCCTGTGCCTCAGACCGCGTCCGGGTGATGTTCAGGTGCCGATGCTGAGGCTTCTGTTCGGATGGGTGCTCATCTGCACCGGGGTCGGGCCTATCCTCTCCTGCGATTTTCCGGCGCCCACGCCCAAGCCCAACGATGACTCCGCCGACCGCCCAAGACACCTCCGCAGGTGAGCTCCCCCTCCAGCAGCTCGACCGCGTTGTCCTCCGCTTCGCCGGCGACTCCGGCGACGGAATGCAGGTGACGGGGAACCAGTTCACGCGCACCAGCGCGCTGTTCGGGAACGACCTCGCGACCCTCCCCGACTTCCCCGCCGAGATCCGCGCGCCAGTCGGGACGCGGCCGGGGGTCTCTGGCTTCCAGCTGCAGTTCAGCTCCTCTGACATCCACACGCCGGGCGACCAGCCCGACGTGCTCGTTGCCATGAACCCTGCGGCGCTGATGGTCAACATCGACACGCTGAAGAAGGGCGGGATCGTCATCGTCAACACCGACGCCTTCAAGGCGACGGACCTGAAGAAGGCGAAGTGCGACACGAACCCCCTTGAGGACGGGACCCTGGACGGCTTCCGCGTCATCGAGGTCGGCATCAACTCCCGCGTCTCCGAGGCGCTCGCCGACTCGCCGCTCTCCAACAAGGACAAGCAGCGCTGCAAGAACTTCTACACCCTGGGCCTGATGTACTGGGTGTACAGCCGCCCCCTCGAGCCGACGCTCGAGTGGCTGGAAGAGAAGTTCAAGGGCAAGGATGACCTCATCGCTGCCAACCAGACGGCGCTCAAGGCCGGGTACAACGCCGGGGACATCCGCGAGCTCTTCCAGGGCCAATACGAGGTCCCCAAGGCGACGCTTCAGCCGGGCACCTATCGCAACGTCATGGGCAACCAAGCCCTTGCCATCGGCCTGGTCGCCGGCGCCAAGCTCGCCGGCATCAAGCCCGTGTACTGCTCGTACCCGATCACCCCGGCCTCGAGCGTCCTGGAGTTCCTCGCGGGCTACAAGAACCACGGCGTCGTGACCATCCAGAGCGAGGACGAGATCGCGGCCATCTGCTCCGCCATCGGCGCTTCCTTCGCCGGCAGCCTGGGCATGACCGGGACCTCTGGACCTGGCATGGCCCTCAAGGGCGAGGCCATGGGCCTCGCGATCTCCACCGAGCTCCCGCTCGTGATCGTCGATGTCCAGCGCGCCGGCCCCTCCACGGGCATGCCCACCAAGGTCGAGCAGTCTGACCTTCTGAGCAGCATCTTCGGTCGTAACGGCGACGCGCCCATGCCCGTCATCGCCATCAGCAAGCCCAGCGACGCCTTTGAGCTGTCGATCGACGCCTGCCGGATCGCGGTGCAGTACATGACCCCGGTCATCCTGCTCTCGGACAACTTCATCGCCAACGGCGCCGAGCCCTGGGCCCTCCCGGACCTCGACACCCTCAAGCCGTTCCCCGTGCGGTTCACCGAGGAGAAGACCGAGGACTTCCAGTCCTTCGGACGCGACGAGAAGCTCGCGCGCCCCTGGGTCAAGCCGGGGACCCCCGGCATGGAGTTCCGGATCGGCGGCCTCGAGAAGGCCCCGAGTAGCAACATCAGCTACGACCCGGACAACCACCAGGCCATGACTGACATGCGCCACCAGAAGGTGCGCAACGTCGCGGACTCCATCCCCACCCCCGAGGTGCACGGCGCCGAGTCCGGTGACGTCCTGGTGCTCGGCTGGGGCTCCACGGTCGGCATCCTCCGACAGGCCGTCGAGAACGCGCAGGCCAAGGGCCAGAGCGTCTCCAGGATCCACCTGACCCACGTGTGGCCGCTGCCCCACGGGCTCGACGAGATCTTCGCTCGGTTCAAGGTTGTCCTGATCCCCGAGATGAACGTGGCACAGATGACCTCCCTCCTGCGCGGCGAACTTCCGGACCACAACTACATCCCCTTCAACAAGGTCACCGGCCAGCCGTTCCTCGTCACCGAGATCGAAGCCGAGATCAAGCGCGTCCTCGACGAGCACGCGGGAGCCTGAGGAGGAATACGACCATGACCGACATCGCTCAGCCCGCCCTCACGAAGAAGGACTTCGCCTCCGACCAGGAGGTGCGCTGGTGCCCTGGCTGCGGGGACTACGCGATCCTCAACGCCCTCCAGAAGCACATGGCGGAGTCCGGCGCGGACCCCGCCAAGACCGTGTTCGTCTCGGGGATCGGCTGCTCTAGCCGCTTCCCGTACTACATGAACACGTACGGCTTCCACACCATCCACGGCCGCGCTCCCGCGGTCGCCACCGGGGTCAAGGTCGCGAACCCTGACCTCGACGTGTGGATCGTGACCGGCGACGGAGACTCTCTCTCCATCGGCGGCAACCACCTGGCCCACATCCTGCGCCGCAACCTCGACGTGAACATCCTCATGTTCAACAACGAGATCTACGGCCTGACGAAGGGGCAGTACTCCCCCACGTCACCGGTAGGCACGAAGAAGAAGTCGACGCCCATGGGCTCCATCGACCGCCCCTTCGAGCCCGCTCAGTTCGCGGTCGGGTCCCAGGCCACCTTCGTGGCGCGGACCGTCGACCAGGACATGAAGCACATGTCAAAGATCCTCAAGGCGGCCGCCGCGCACAAGGGGACGTCGTTCATCGAGATCCTTCAGAACTGCGTGATCTTCAACAAGGACTTCTACGCCACCACGGTGGAGAAGAAGGTGCGGCCCGACCGGACGGTCGACCTGGTCGCCGGAGAGCCCATGATCTACGGCGCTGACCGCGACAAGGGCCTACGCTTCAACGGGTTCACCGTCGAGCGCTGCTCTGCCGAGGAAGCCGACGTCTGGCGCCCTGACACCCCCTCTCACGCACCCACGGTCCTGATCGCAGGCATGCGGGACGCCCCCGAGATGCCCGTCCCGGTCGGCGTCTTGCGCGCCGTGGAGGCCCCGGTGTACGAGGTCGGCGTCAACGCGCAGGTGGAAGACGCGATCGCCACCAAGGGCGCCGGCGAACTGAAGGACCTCGTCTACGACGGCGAGATCTGGACCGTCGACTAGACCCTCACACGCGGATCTCCGGATACCGCCTGAGACCAAAGCAAACGGCGCGCCACCCGCAATGCGGGTGGCGCGCCGTTTGCGTCAGGCAAGCTCAGAAGAGCTCAGTCCTCGTCGCCGCCCTTGCGGGAGAAGCCGGGGAACGGGCCGGGGGCGTCAACGGGGTTACCGCCGCTCCAGTACTCGATCGTGTTGAGGACGAGGACGTCCGCCATGTAGGCAATCGGGTAGACCGGGATGATGTTCATGCCGATGAAGACCGCCTCGTTGACGACGTCATGGTCAGAGACCTCGGCGTTCCAGTTGAGGAGGCTGTTGGCGGCGTTGTTCGGGCCGAGGCAGCCCGTGGCGCCGAGCGTGAGCGCGGCGGCAGCGATGATTTTTTTCATGGTAGGTCCCTTGAGCGGGAGTGGTGCAGGAGCTGTTCGCGGTCAGACCAGAAGCTCTGGGGGCGTCCCGTGAGGGACCTGACGCGGCTGAAGACACTAACGAGCCTCTTCAATCACGTGAAGGTTTGAAAGCCCGTTACCGAAGCGCTCAAAGTCCCTGAAAGTCCACTCCACGGCGCCGTCAGGTCGAATTTCGATGGCCTGCGGCTGCTCGTCGCCGGCGTGGCAATTCCCGAGGATCAGGTTTCCATTGCCAAGCTCCTGCACCGTCGTCACCCAGGCCAGCTGGACCCCGTCGAGGTCCTCGGCTCCCTTCCGCCAGCGGACCTCCCCCTCAGGGGTCACACAGACCAGGCTGCTTCCGTTCCCGGTGGTGATCAGCGTGTCGCCGTCCGACCGGCGTATGGCCTCAAAGCACTGATCCCCGTGGGCCTCAAGGCCATGCCCCGGCGCACGATCACGCCCGAAGAGCGGGACGTCAAAGGTCCACAGGACAGCCCCGCTCCGATCGTATTCACGGACGACCCCGTCGTTCTCGTGGGCCACAAGGAACGTGTCCTTCGGCGTCACTCGCACCAGCCGCGTGTCGTGGTGGGCGTCGGGTCGGTCGAGGCTCAGCGGGAACGCGCCCACCACCTCGCCAGCCTTGTCCACGAAGATGATCCGGCCACGGCCAGACTCCGCGACCATGGTCGTCCCGTCCTCGAGCCGCTGGAAGGAGTGGATCTCCACTCGCTCCCCGTCCGCGGGCTCAGCGTCATAGACCCAGAGCGTGTCATTGGTGCGGGTGTCGACCTCGACAATCCGTGTCCAGGACTCCTGCACGAGAACACGACCGTGGCCGCGCTCCGTCTCGCCCAGCCACTGGAGATCATGCAGCGCCTGGATCGGTCGCTCCCAGAGGACCTCCGGGCGACCGATCGCGATCTCACGCAGGAGCGCAACCCGGCCCTTGCTCGCGTCGGCGGCGAGGATCCTCCGGGGCTGCCCCTTGGAGAAGATCCTCGGCGCGGGCGTCCCCGTGGTCACCTTGGCCCCCGGCGCCTGCAGCGCGAGCGCTCCAGCCTGGGCCTGGGTCACCGCGGTGCCGAAGAGAACGAGCCGCTGCAGCCCGCCGAGACCTTCGAGGGGCTTCAGCCCGGCCGCAGAGACGCCCGTGGAGTGGAGGTTCAGGTACTCCAGCGCCGGGGCCCGCTGCACGATCACGGCCACCACGGCGTCCGTGACATCGGAGTTCTCGAGGTGAAGCCTCTCGAGGGCCTCCAGCTCCGGGAGGCCCACCACCACGGCGTCGCTGACCCCCGGCCGCGCGAGGTCCAGTCGGACCACCCGCGCCGCGACCGGGCCGAGCGCCTCGACCTCGGCCCGGGTCGGCGCGGCATCGGTGTGGCGCCAACTCACGTCGAGGCGTTGCTCGGCCGTCGGCGAGAGCAGGTCCTCGGCGATAGGTTCGATCCTGGCGCCCGTGGCCGCGCGCAGCTCGTCCATGGTCGCCGCCTGCTTGTCCTGATCCTTCGCGGCCTCGCTGAGGAGGACACCCAGCTCGTCGGTCGGGGCGCCCGCGTCGATCCACCCACGGAGGGCGTCGATCGCAGCCTTGTCCAGGGCCGCTCCCTTGGGCGGCATGGCGTCGACGTCATCCCGGGGCAGGAGCACGCGATACAGCAACTCGCTGTCCCCGGGCGACTCGAGGTCCACCCCGTTCCGCCAGCCCGCGACCTCATCCAGTCGCAGCCCGCCCTTGGACTTGTCCTCGTTGTGGCACTCGATGCAACGCGACCGGAACGACGCGACGAGCAGCCCGAGGTCCGACGGGCCGGTCGCCTCCGGGACGTCGTGCCCCGGAGCGAGGGGGCGGTGGGTGACGCCTGTCCCGGCGTGGACGGGACTGTCCACCTCACCTCCAGGTGCGGATTCGGGAGCTCCCTGGCCGGGGACGAAGGCCTGCCGGAACGAACCTGAGGGCGAGGCGGACGGCTGCGCTTCTTCCGTGAGGTAGGGCGCGAGCCATGCCGGCGCGACCCCGGAGAGGAACGTCCTCCCGTGGGTCATCATCCCGCCGTGGTGCCCTGCTGTCGCGACGACCCCGGCGCACAAGAGCGCCAGGGCGCCCCGCGCAGAGGCGGCCCTTCGGCTGCGCCCGAAGAGGTCGATGCTCGCCACGAGCACCGCAAGCACGGCCGCCGCCACGCCGAGTCGGCGATGCTCCTCCACCAGCTCCCCCGAGTAATCAGCCCCCCCTCCCAGCAACCACCCGCTCGACGCAGCAAACGTCGCCGAGGCAGCCAGCAAGCAGTACATCCAACGCCGCGTACTCCGAGCAGGAGGCGACACGATCGCGGCGCACTCCATGAAGAGCGCGGCGAGGCTCAAACCGATGGGGAAGTGCAGCAGCACCGGGTGAAGCCGGGCGTAGAACTCAGCCCACTGCTCCGCGCCAAAGGCGGCCTCCTCGGCCGCGAGGATCAGTCCGATCACGCGATGACCTCGTGGATCGGCTCGGCGCCCTCGGTGCCCACAAGCTTCTGGTCGAGCCCGTTGAAGAAGTAGGTCAGCCCGTTGGGGTCCAGCCCGAGCAGGTGGAGGATCGTCGCGTGGAGTCGGCGCACGTGAAAGCGATCCTCCACGGCCTTGGAACCGAGCTCGTCGGTCTGCCCGACGCTGGTCCCTCCCTTGATGCCTCCTCCGGCCATCCACATGGTGAAGCCCCACGAGTTGTGGTCGCGGCCGGTCCCCTCGGCGTACTCGGCCGTGGGCTGGCGGCCGAACTCACCGCCCCACACCACCAGCGTCTCCTCGAGGAGACCGCGCTGCTCGAGGTCAACGAGGAGCCCAGCGATGGGCTTGTCCGTGCGACCCGCGTGCCGGGTGTGATTGAAGATCAGGTCCCCGTGGGCGTCCCAGTTGTCGTCGTTGTGCCCACCACCAGAGTAGACCTGAACGAAGCGGACCCCGCGCTCGACGAGCCGCCGCGCCAGCAGGCACTTGGAGCCAAACCGCCGGGTCTTCTCATCGTTGAGTCCGTAGAGATCACGGGTGCCCTCGTCCTCACTGGCGAGGTCGACGGCCTCGGGGGCC
>Ga0102815_10000225_pt1 | contig 41283 bp, 38 predicted proteins | sample ColrivemetaGS759_FD_79113 | JGI IMG/M metagenome (GOLD analysis project Ga0102815, IMG submission 79113) | Estuarine microbial communities from the Columbia River estuary - Ebb tide ETM metaG S.759 | ecosystem: Environmental > Aquatic > Marine > Intertidal zone > Estuary | place: USA: Columbia... | reverse complement strand
TCAACCTGCCGCAGCTTCAGCACGATCTCTTCGGGTTTGTCTCTCTTTCCAGCCATCTCTGATCCTCCTGAAATGGGATAATTCTATCCCAGTTGGTGGACCAATTCAGTGGGGGCACTCCAATACCCCGCATTAAGTCATCTTAAATTGCAAACGCCTAATTAAACTTTGTTAATGAAATCTGAGTGACGTTGATGGCGAGAGATCAATCCCCATCGCTGCGAATGACTGGCGCTTCATGCACCCCATCGGCCCGCGCGTATCGAGACGTTCAGGGTCAGCATTGGATGTTATTATACTGCTTGAGCACATAGATAAACTATTTTGCAGGGTAATAGCGATTGTATAGAAGCTTTGGGGACAGAGGACCGCTTTTGGGACCGCTTTTTTGAGCGGTTCGGAAATAAACCACTGATAGTATTTGCTTTTCCAGAATGCGACTTGCTTCTCCTGGGCACCATAAAAACACAAGAACCCCCGTTTTCCTTTGGAAATCGAGGGTATTTTTTTGAGAATCTGCAAAGTTATTGAGGGCTGGAAATTCTCGATTTCCGACTGGCAGAGATAAAAGCCATCACATCCGGGTTTCGGCACGCTCCGTGACTTAAGGACCAACGTCGCGATGTGCCGCAAAGTTCACCCTATCACCTAGTGCCACGCTTTTGGGGCTCCTACGCTTTCCGGTCATAGCCTTCTAACGTTTTGAGCCCGTCGATGCTCGCCAATTCAAGCTTGAGGTTCGACAAGTCGCGCTCCTTGGTCACTATTTGCTTTTCTGGCGGGGACTTTGAGCGACCAAACTGAGGCCCGCCCGCTGCTGTGTGGCTCTTGCCGCGGTGCGTCAAGCAATCGGACAAGTCCGCGCCGATATTGCTTCTGCACAAAAGGCTCCATCGTGTTGCCACTAATATGAAGCGCGTGGGCCATGTTTCTCCGTGTACAAAGCCGCCGACGCTTGCACGCATTCGGGAAGCCGCGCTGAAAAGAAAACAACGTCAGGTAATTTGCCCTTCACAACGGCGCTTGGCCTTAAGCTACGTTGACCACGTGTGTTGCGGCAGGCTAGGCAGTGATATCACAAGCGAACTTTGAACAAAAATTTAATAAAAGAGAGCCAAAATGCGGTTGTTTGGTAATTTTTGGGTCCCAGATTCCGATGCCAAAGGCATGAAAAATCGGAAAAAGATGATCGCGGCATTTGGCGAAAAAGATGGATCTGTTGAGTCGCTCAAACTAGCGATAGATCACATGCGTTCGAATGTTCCGGAGCAGATACTTCAACCCGGCAGTGCCATTGACGCAGGTGCCAATGTTGGGTCGTACACTCGCGTGCTTGCTGAACATTTTGCCGTTGTGCATGCGTTCGAACCAGCTCACGACACCTTTAGATGTCTGGAGCGGAATGTTTACGAAGGTGGCCATTTCCATAAGGTGCATTTGCATAATGCGGCTGTAAGTGACGAACGTGCCTATGTCGGCATTAAGCGGAGCTGGTTGCGGCTTTCGATTACAAGCACCGTGTCGGAAAAAGGGGAGATACCAGCTGTTCCTCTTGACGAGTTGAAGCTTGATGATTTGCGCTTCCTTAAGCTCGACGTCGAAGGTTTTGAGTACAAAGCGCTTCTCGGCGCCAGAAAAACAATAATGGCGTGCCGCCCCGCTGTCTTTATGGAAGTAAAACCTGCTGACGAAGAACGTGCCGCAGAGCCATATCAGGCAGAGAAACTGCTTCTGAGCATGGGCTATACTCTGGCTCTCTCTGTCGGCATCAACCGACTATACTACCCATCGACCTGACAGCTTTTTTCGATCACACGGAAAAATATGTTCAATCTGAAAGAACTCGCAGAGCAGGTTTTGAGCGGAAGTAGATCAAATAAAAATATAAGCATCTAAATTTATTTAATATTTTTGGTAATGACGTAGCCTCTCTTGGACTCCGCAAATCTCCTTCGGCGCAAAAATGGCTCACCTTGCCGATGCAACTTTTGGCAAAATGATCCGCGCAAGGTTTGGAAATCTCTGAAGAGCACAGAAGCCATGGCGCCGCCTAGGCGCTCGACACCTGCCCAACCTTGAGTGCACCTGTAACTTTTTGCGCCATGCGGTTGTGACCTGCATTGTCGTTGGCACTGGAAGTAAACTCGCGAGAAATGGTAAGGGTCTCGAGAAAGTTTTCTGATAATCGGCATGTGAGGGGCGAAATGGCGAACAAACTTTACGCTCATGACTTGCCTGACGGGCTAACGCTTGGGCCAATGGTGGCGATTGACTGTGAGACGATGGGGCTGCATCCCAAACGCGATAGGCTGTGTTTGGTTCAGCTTTCGGATGGCGATGGAAATGTACATCTGGTGCAAATATCCAAGGATGTGCAGCCCGCCCCGAACCTGTGCAAGCTGCTTACGGATCCTTCAATCTTAAAGCTTTTTCACTTTGGCCGCTTTGACATCGCAGCGCTGTATCACTGCTTTGGCGCCCTCGCGGCACCGGTGTATTGCACCAAAATCGCATCACGTCTGGTGCGGACATATACCGATCGTCATGGCCTCAAGTTCCTCTTGCAGGAAATCTTGAGTGTCGACATTTCCAAATATCAGCAATCCTCAGACTGGGGTGCCGCTGAATTAAGCCGCGCTCAGATAGAATATGCTGCTTCAGATGTTCTGTACTTACATCGCCTAAAGGACGCACTTGATCGGATGCTTGAGCGAGAGGGCAGAAACGATCTCGCTCAAGCTTGTTTTGATTTCTTGCCAACCCGCGCCCGACTAGATCTGGCAGGTTGGCCCGAAACGGATATATTCGCGCACTCATGACCAACTCAGATGCATTCCTTGTCACCGCTCGCCGGGTGATTTCCACAGAAGCCGAAGCATTAAGTTTGCTTGCGGATGCTCTGGATGTTGAATTTGCGCGTGCCGTGGAGCTTTTGCTTTCGGTCAAAGGCCGCGTGATTATTTCGGGCATGGGAAAGTCCGGGCATATTGGGCGCAAGATTGCGGCGACCTTTGCCTCTACTGGTACACCCGCACAATTCGTTCACCCGGCCGAAGCCAGTCACGGCGACCTTGGAATGATCTCATCAAATGATGTTGTGATCATGTTATCAAACTCCGGAGAAACCACGGAGTTGGCGGACATCATCGCCTATACACGCCGTTTTGCGATACCATTGATCGGGGTAGCGTCACGGGCGGAATCGACTCTCTTGAAGGCGTCAGATGTCGCGCTTTTGCTGCCGCAAGCACCGGAAGCCTGCGGCACAGGTATTGTTCCAACAACATCCACCACCATGACACTCGCACTTGGTGATGCATTGGCAGTAGCCCTGATGGAAAACCGGAAATTCACACCAGAAGATTTCCGTGAATTTCACCCCGGAGGAAAACTTGGGGCGCAGCTTTCTCGTGTGCGCGATTTGATGCATGATGGCGCGGCTCTCCCTTTGGTTTCGCTGGATACACCAATGACAGAGGCCCTTCTGGCCATTTCGCAGAAGGGTTTCGGGGTAGTTGGCGTAATGGATGCCACGCAGCGTCTCGTGGGAATAATCACCGATGGCGATCTACGGCGCCATATGGTTGGACTTTTGGAGCACCGCGCCGAAGAAGTGATGACCAAAGCACCGCTGACCATTGGCCCGGACGCTTTCGCTCAAGAGGCGGTCGCCTCCATGAACTCCCGCAAGGTTACATGCTTGTTCGTCGTCGATCCCGCTGGGGATGGTCAGGCAAGCGGCCTCATCCATATTCATGATTGCCTGCGCGTCGGGTTGGGATGAGACCTATGGAGCCGTGGCGGGAGCAGGCGTGGTCAAGAATCGTGGTTTTTCTCAAGATTGCTTTGCCGCTCTCGGCTCTTGGCTTGTTATCGACACTCTTCTTGCCATCCCGATCGATTGACCCGCGAACGACCCTGCCCTTTAGCCAAAAAGAGGTCGAGGCCCGTGCCCGAGGTCAACAGATGACCGCCTTGACGTTCGCAGGAGCAACTGTTGAGGGGCATCTGATTTCGTTGACAGCGGATTCAGCTGGACCAGATTCCCTTGATGCAAACACAATCAACACCGAGCATCCAGCAGCTGTCATCAAGATGAGCGACGGCACGCAAATTCTCCTGCGCGCCAATTCCGGACAAGTGAATGAGCCGGGCAACACGGCGCATTTGACGGGCAATGTTGAGCTGGCATCAACAGCAGGATACACGGTGAACTCAGAAGATATTACCACGGCTTTGACGCGCCTTGATCTGCTCTCTCCTGGGCCGGTTACCGGCTCGGGCCCCCCGGGGCGGTTTTCTGCCGGGAAAATGATACTTTCGACAAACCGTGAGACTGGCGCAGCAACCATGCTTTTCACCGATGGGGTGCATCTGATATACGAGCCAAAGAATTAAGGATTATCAAAAGTGTCCACCCGTATCGCCTTCTTGTGTCTGATGATCTGCCTGCCTGGAATGGTATGGGCGCAGAACACTGTGGCCTTCGGGAAATCAGATCAGAATACAGCGCTCCCGGTTGAAGTAACGGCTCAAAGCTTTTCCGTAGATCAAGACAAAGGCACAGCGGTTTTCTCTGGAGACGTTTTGATCATTCAGGGGGAAATGCAACTGTCTGCACCTTGGGTTCTTGTGGTGTATTCCCAAGATCAAAGCCGCGTTGAGCGATTAGAGGCGCGAGATGGCGTTATTCTTGTCTCCGGCGAAGATGCGGCAGAGGCTTCGCGAGCAGACTATAATGTAGACAAGGGTCTGGTGGTGATGAGCGGGGATGTATTGCTCAACCAAGGGCCAAACACCCTGACCTCGAATGAAATGAAAATCGACCTCATCGCCGGCACTGCCGAAATGGGCGGGAAGGTACGAACCGTTCTACAGCCGACTGCGCGAAAGAACTGAAATGTCTAGGCCCGATCTAACGTTGGAAAATGGAAGCGCAGGCCTGCGTGTGACGTCTCTGCGTAAGAGCTACAAAAAGCGTATGGTCATACGCGATTTCTCTATGGAGGTTTCGCGGGGCGAAGTCGTTGCGTTGCTTGGTCCAAACGGTTCGGGCAAAACGACGACTTTCTATATGATCGCTGGTTTGGTGTACCCTGATGGCGGCAAAGTTCTGCTGGATGGGCGCGACGTTTCCATGCTGCCGATGTATCGTCGCGCTCGGCTTGGTATTGGGTATTTACCACAGGAAATGTCCATTTTCCGTGGCTTATCAGCCGAAGAAAACATCAACGCGGTCTTGGAAATCGTTGAGAAGGATCGTCACAAAAGACGTGAGCGCTTGGAAGAGTTGCTATCAGACTTCTCTATCGAACACTTGCGTCGCGCACCTGCCTTGGCTCTCTCTGGCGGCGAGCGGCGAAGAGTAGAAATTGCACGCTGTCTCGCAGCCAATCCCAAGTATCTTTTGTTGGATGAACCATTTGCGGGTGTGGATCCGATCAGTGTTGGCGATATCCGGCATCTGGTGGCGGATTTGAAAAAACGGGGGATCGGCGTGTTGATCACCGATCACAATGTCCGGGAAACCCTGGAAATCGTTGATCGCGCATATATCCTGCACGATGGCAAGGTATTGATGAGCGGCACACCGAACGACGTCGTGCAAAATGAGAATGTGCGCCGTGTTTATCTTGGTGCCGACTTCAGGATATCTTGATCCGATTTCGTCAACAGTTCAGTTCGTAAATTCCTCTCAGAGCCAATTGACAGCTACCCCATTGGTGGCCTCAAATGAGGTATGACATTCGCGGATTCCCTTGATCAGCCGCCTGCAGGTCTTGCATTCAAGGCCGGGTGTTTGACAGCCGAGAATGTTGAAATCCAAAACCGGGGCCGAGCATCCCGCGGAGCTGGACTCTGCGGAAGACCCCGGATTCTTCCAGAAAAGGAGATGACATGCGTTACCAGATCAGTGGCCGGCAAATCGACATCGGTGAGGCGCTACAGACCTTCGTGAAGGACGAGCTGGGGGAGGTTCTGGATAAGTATGCAGGCCGTCCAACCGACGCCAACATCATCTTCTCTCGCTCAGCCCATGAATATGTCTGTGAAGCGATTGTGCATCTTTCCACAGGCATGCAAGCACAAGCGAAAGGGCATGCAACAGATATCCATGCTGCCTTTGACGCATGCAAAGAGAAACTCGACAAACAATTGCGCCGCTACAAGCGCCGCTTGAAGGATCATCACAAGGATCGGATCGATCCGGTTGAAGTCATGCAAGCTCCGACGTATATCCTCGCCTCCGATGGAGGAGAAGATTCGGAGCCCGACACGTTGCAACCCATCATCGTCGCAGAGATGGAGGCGAAAATTCCATCGCTTTCGGTTGGCGAGGCTGTAATGCAAATGGAGTTGGCGGGCGCTCAATTCTTGCTTTTCCGCAATGAAACAAAGAAGGGTCTGAATGTGGTGTATCGCCGTGCCGACGGGAATGTTGGCTGGATCGATCCACGCTAGGGCTTTAATGCCAATTGAGAGGTGCGGTCTGTACTGCACCTCTCGCTTGTAAGGTTTTCAATGGAACTCACCAAAATTTTGCGGCCCGCAGCGGTGAAGGTTATCGCGTCTGCATCCTCCAAGAAGCGGCTTTTGCACGGCTTGGGCGAAGCCGCGCAGAGCGCTTATGGCATCCGTGCTTCGGTTGCAGTCGAAGCCTTGATGGAGCGTGAGAGCCTTGGCCCCACAGGTGTAGGGCATGGAGTGGCGTTGCCGCATGCGCGACTACGAGACCTTGAGCATGTGGTTGGCGCCTTTATTCGCCTTGAAAAACCCGTAGATTTTGACTCGGTAGATCGGCAGCCTGTTGATTTGGCTTTCGCTCTTTTTGCTCCTGAAGATGCAGGCGTCGAGCATCTCAAAGCTTTGGCACTCGTTTCTCGCACGTTGCGAGAAGCGGCCGTTTGCGCGAAGTTGCGAGCCAATAGTGACCCAGCCACCCTTTATGCGATCCTGACAGCCGGGACCGCAGTGCAAGCGGCTTGATTGCCTTTGATTTATCGCCAACTGCCAAAACCGAATGTCGCGTAGTCGCGCGCATAGGCCGCTTGTGCAGCCGCTTCGATTTCTTCGTCGTAAATTTCCTCTAACTGAATAGGCATGTCTTGAGCGGCGGCATTCAGTGGTGGTGGACTGGTGTGACCTAGCTGCATGGCCAGCGCAGGTAGCCAGATTTCCAGCTCCTCTTCGCGCACAATTACATCGGCGGGGGCAAATTCGGAAAAGCCTTGTAGGATCTGCGCTTGAGTGGCCCAATGCGCGTCGACGCGAATGCCCGCCTGACCTGCAAGGTTGGCCTTTAGAAAAGTAAGAAAGGCGAGAAACGCTTGTTTGTGTTTCGCGCGATCCCAAGAATGATCGGGGCCGTCATTCGGGATTGGCAGTTTATAAATGCGGCGTAGTGTTTGGCGAATTTCAGAAAAGCTTCCTTTGTCTGCTGTGAGAATGCGCGCACAAAAGACCGAATGCGCCCTCGCGACTGGATGACGAAGGACAGCGAAACTCCGGTGGCCCGGATGGGCCTTTTGCCATTGGCGCAAACTGCCTTGGTTGAATTTTCCCGGCAATTCTCCGGGATTGACCCCGTCGAGTGTGGCCAGCCAACGCGCGACTGCCTTTTCCGGGCCGCCTTTAACGGGCAAGAAAAGCAAAGGTGTTTGCGCGCCCGCGATGTAAGATGGCACCGCCGCGCCACGACGTGGCTCAAAATTAGGGGTGCGGGTGAGGTTGAAACGGTCAAGCCCGGTGAGAGCCTTTTCCATTTCTTCAAAATTCGCGACCTTTTCGGAAATCGGTTCCGGATTTTGAACTTTTAAGCTTTTGTCGAGGCTGTCGAGCCGCGTTTTGGTGCCCAGCCATTGTGCGATGCCGTTCATCACGGCGATATCCTGCAGGTCTTCGTAAGCTACGTAAAACGCTGTTTGACCGGTAATTTGCAATGCATTGAGCAACGTGACCTGAAAGCTCTGCATCCGCTCCAGATGCTCTGAAAATTCATTGACGTCAAATTCCGCCAAACCTTCCTTGCGCTTTTTGACATTGGTCAATTTCCATTGTCCCGTAGCCTGAGCGATCTTCCAACTTACATAACTCTCTGCTGGGTTACGGGTGAGCACTATCTTTGCACAACGTGGATCAGCCAATGCTATTTCCAACACACGGGCATCATGGTCATGGAAAAAGCGAAACCCATTCATGCCAGGGGCAGCTCTAACTTCCGAGATCAAACGGGCAGGGTCGGCTTCGCGCATGGCTTGGGTGACGCCCAAGATTTCAGTGCGATTTGGATACCCAATGAAATGGGGGTTAAATGCTTCGCCGTGGCAAGAAATGTCCTCAAAGGCATTGAGATTCGTCTCCAAAAAATTGGAGCCCGTCCGCATTTCAGCGAAAACGATAAAGTAGTCAAAGCGATCAGACATTGAGCGTTATTGTACCAGATAAGGTTTGCGGGGTTGCTTGGCAGGCACAGACGTGTCGCGCTCCAATGAGAAATCCCCCATCAGATGCGGGTGCATCCCTTGGTTTTTCAAGTTCTGCAAGAATTGGCCAAAACCTGATAGATCCGCCATTTTCGGCGCCTCAGCCAATCGACGCAAAGCACGGTGGCCAATCTCGTCAATGATTGACTGCAGGGGCTCCATCGGTGCTTCGATAAATTCAGCCATGGTCCAAATACGGATGCGGGCCTTGGCATAGGGCGAGCGCAGAGTATTAAGAAACTCGCTCTCGATCTTTTGCAATTCCGCCGCTTCTTTGCGGATGTCGGCAAAATTACGGTTTGATTTGAAAAGTGGCACAGCCCAAGCCCCTGATATAACGCTGATCTGTGCATTCGGGTCTTTTGCGATAAACCATGTGATATCTTGGGCATCAGCCGGCCCAAATTGAAAGCACTGGCGTTCGCCGCGTGTATTCCAGATCAGGTTCGCAAGAAAGGCACGAGGGCTATAGTCACGCACCGCGGCGCTATCGGACAGCGCGCCATTCATAACGTTTTGTCCGCCACCATATTCGACACGCTTGGGTCCAAAAAGATGACCATGCACACGGGCATCAGTGGCTCGCCCTAGCCAGTCTTCGAAATCCTCAAAGAGATCGCTAAAACCGCCAAAGACAGAGTAAGGGCCGCTGGTCACACCATTTTCCCAGTCTTGGTTTGGCCATCGGCTTTGCATGTAAAGGCCGGCGCGGCCACGCGTCCGCCGCTCAACGGCCTTGGCGAAAATACGGTCAATCTTGCCCGGATTTGGCTCGGTTCGTTTCATCGCCGAGGCCTCGTCGGTCAAGAATGCTTCAAAAAGCCGCTCGGCATGGGGCCATATCTTTCGCGCCACGAAACAATCGGAACGGCGCAAAAGCTGGAGATGGTCATCATAAAATATGTGCGGCTTACCTTGGAAGTCGAACTTAGAAAGGGTGAGCGAACGGCTTTCAATATTGGTGGAGTACTGACGCGCAAGCGTTTGAAAGTAGCTTTCATCGGGGATCCAGACCTTCGAGAAATAGCGGTCATAGGTCGAACGTTCCGGGTCTTGCAGGATGGCACTGAGCGTTTGGCGGGTCAGGCACCACCATTGGCTGCCCATATGTGGGACAATTCCGTGCGGGATGCGGCGTTTGAACCCGACTTTACGTTGAAGCGCGACATAGCGGTCAAAAAGATAGCGGTTCTTGCGCCAACTAAATGGGAAGCGGAGCGTGAAACGCTCCTCGTCGAGGCCCCCGACAGTCCAGGGAACGTCAGAAGTTGTCGCACTTTCAATGAAATCGGTACGCGGACGAGCCGCAAGGTAATCAATGAGCTCTTGGACAGGGCGAAGTGGAAGGCAGGAGCCCGAAGCAAGATAGACATGACGCACCGCAGGGAAAGCTGCGAGCATCCTTTCGCTGGCGGATTGCGTCGCCGCGACGAGGCCCCATGTTCCCCATTCACACCGATATCTGCGCGAAAAGAGCACATCTGGTAGATCAGCAAGCGAGGCGACAAAGGCATCATGGGTGGTGCGGGGCACCATTTTGTCGACGTGAATAACAACCGGACAGCCAGCGGCTGCCCAGTGGCGTGCCACTTGTTCAGCGCGCGCGAGCGCCGTGTGGACGAGCATTACAATTCCGACAGATCCTGTCATGCCCAGTTTCCTTTGGACATAAGGCCCAAAATCTCAAGCTGGCGCCAATTGATATATTTCTCGGACCATTTGCACCAAAGGTCGGGATTGTCTTTTAAGCTCTCGGCATAGGCTTTGTATTCGACACTGGCGGCGTAATGCTGTTTGCGGTTCAGCTCTTCGGCGGCCTTGATTGCGAATGTGTCAAGGAATTTTGTGTGCAAAAGAACGCCGGATGCTTTTTCGCCGCCCCATTCATCATAGACGAGGTTAAGCCCGCGCGGCAGTAACATGTGGGTCGAAGAAACATAGGTGTATTTACGATCCCATTTCACTAAGGGAATTTTGTTGAGTGCGGGGGCTTTTTCTGGGGCGTCGGCAAAAAACATCCGCTGGCGCGGACCACCCTGAATCCAGAGGTTGCCATAGCGCGTGTTGCGCTCAATCACGTAATTTCCCGCATCGAACCAACTGGCGATTTCCAATGGATCCTGACCTGCTCGGTAGGGCTGCTCATCGATCCGACCTTTGGGATACATATCAAGGAGCATCGCCGAGAAAGACTTGATCGAAGACGCGTCAAGCCAGTCGGTCAGTGCTCGCAAAGGGCGGGTATCGGAGAAAGGATAGATCAGGAATTCGTCAGGATCGACGACCAGAGTCCAATGCCCATGCCCATATTTGCGCTGCAACCAATTGAGCCAATCAACTCCAAATCGAGAGCGCTTGTAACTGGCCTTGGTGTGCCAAACTGAAACGTCGGGTTGATCGGCAAGATAGTCCAAACTGCCATCGGTCGAATCGTTATCGACGATCAGGAAGTGATTCACCCCCATATCTCGGTAGTATTTTAGAAAATATGGATGGCGGACATGCTCATTGCGCTGCGTGCAGAAAAGCAGAATATCGCCGGGCTTTATTGCGGCAGTTCGGTTGACAATAGCCTTTAATTCGCGGCGTTTTCGAAACGCGCGGATCAGCCAACGCTTGCGTTGGAGCCTAAGCCTATATGTGCGCCAAAACCCCAATTCCCGTATCCTTTACCGCAGTTTAGGCGGCATATACCTTTCTCATAACTCTCTTAAGACCATGTTGAAATGTGTATCCCAACTTGGAGGTAAAAACATTGATTGTTTCGTTTTTAACGACAGATTTACCCATTTAACGTCAAGACGTTGCTGAATCTCCCTTAACCATGCGGATGCATCGGTGCTGCTGATATAAACGGCACGGTCACCAAGGATTTCACTGACAGAGGGCAAATTTGCCGAAATAACCTCGGCGCCCAAGGCCGCAGCTTCAAGAGGCGGCAGACCAATCCTTCAGCGAGGGACGGGAACAGAAGGCCGCGTGACCGGCTCAGCAACCAAGCGATTTCACCATCGTCGAGACCGGGCGCCTCTATGACATGAGGCTCCAGCGGGCCCAATGCATCAAGCTTGGCGAAAACTGCCTCATTGGCCCAACCGCGCGCGCCGCAAATCACCAACTGCGGCATGGCATTTGCGGGCTGCACGGCAAGAAGTTCCTGCCAAACATTCAGCAAAAGCGCGTGGCCTTTGCGCGGCTCTATCGTGCCCACCATCACGAAAAACGGGCGCGACGGATCTAGTGGCAGAGCACACTTGAGAGGGTGAGGCGTGACCGGATTCACCCCGAGGGGCGCAACAATTACACGAGGCACTGTCCCGGTCACGTGACGCGCGAAATCATTCGCAGTCGCCGCAGAGTTGGCGATGACCATATCCGCAAAAATACAAATTCGGCGCAAGAAGGCACGAAAAGGCTCAATAGTTCCGGGGCGCTGAAGCGTCGGATGATCGAGCGGAATAGTGTCATGCACAAACACGGCAATACGAACTTTTGCCTGATGCTTGAGCGAGGAGAGCACGCGATCAGTGGCATTAGAATGCCCTGTGTTGAAATAGACTGCCCCAGCTGGAAGGTATTTTGCCAGCATACGCCCCAAGGAAACGGGCAAGCAGCGGGCAAGAGCCAATCGACGCAAATCCGCTTCTGCGGCGCGCTGCGCGTCATCCAGACCGCGGGCTATCCGGGAGAGACGATCAGGGGGGCCCCAAGGTGTCAGGCCCGTGACCCGCGCCTGAAAGGCGCGGCAACCTTACTTGTTGAGGAGCAAATACCCAAGACTGGTGCGGATAAGTCCAAAGAGCGGCTGAGGCAAATTCACAAAATGCGTCAGATAAGCCAGCTCTACCCGATCGCCCCCGGTCAAGCTCCGCCCGGCCCGCCGAGTGAGCCGCGTCAGATCAAGTATATGGGCAGATGGATTACCGCTCATAGCTTCCAGACTGGTGCCACCTCCACGCATCGGCAATCATTGTGGCCATGTCGGAGCGTTTCGGGCGCCAGCCCAATTCTTGCACCGCACGGCTTGAGCCGGAAACGAGACGCGTGCAATCACCAGCACGGCGCTCGCCTTCGATAATTGGCACATCGCGGTTAGTTACGGTGCGGCTGGCAGAAACAACTTCTCGCACCGAAAATCCCATGCCTGTGCCTAGGTTGAAGACACGGCTTTCACGGCCATCCTCAAGCCATTTCAAACCCAGCACATGAGCATCCACAAGATCACAAACATGAACATAGTCGCGGATACAGGTGCCATCAGGCGTGTCATAATCTGTGCCAAAAATGGTCAGCGCGCCACGCTTTCCGTCAATTGCATCGAGCATGAGGGGAATGAGATGGGTCTCGGGGCGATGAAACTCGCCAACCTCGGCTTCAGGATCGGCGCCAGCCACGTTGAAGTAGCGAAAAACCACAGCATTCACGCCGTTTGAAGCTCCAAAGTCACGAAGCATATCTTCGATGGCGCGCTTTGAGGCCCCATAAGCGTTGATCGGATGCTGAGGTGTCGTTTCATCCAAGACCACATTGTCATGATCTCCGTAGGTGGCGCAGGTCGAGGAAAAGACGACATTCAAGCACCCCGCAGCAATGGAGGCTTCGAAGAGATTGAGCGATCCCATCACATTATTGAGCCAGTATTTTCCCGGCATGCTCATGCTTTCGCCGACTTGGCTGAGGGCCGCAAAATGCATCACGGCCACTGGCCGCCATTTGGCGAAGACGGCATCAAGTCGGGAGCGGTCGAGCAAGTCGCCTTGTTCGAAGGGCCCAAACTTCACGGCGTCTTGCCAGCCTGTCACGAGATTGTCGAAGGCGACGGGAGTATAGCCTGCGTCGCGCAGGGCTTTGCAGGCGTGCGACCCAATATAGCCCGCCCCTCCAGTTACCAAAACATGCTTCGTCATGAATTACTGTGCTGCCCTTTGTTCCGCGACAACCGATTGCAAGAACATTGCCAATTCATCGCGCAAATCCGGGCGCGATAATGCAAATGAAACAGTCGCTTGCAAGAAGCCTGCTTTGGACCCGCAATCGAAGCGTTGACCACGGAAGCGGTAGCCATAAACAGGGCGGTCGGCTTCGATTTCCTGCGCGATTGCATCCGTCAATTGGATCTCGCCACCAGCACCAACCTTGATCTTGTTGAGGTTGGACAAGACACGCGGCGTCAGGATGTAGCGACCGATCACAGCAAGGTTGGACGGCTCAGAGCCCGTGGCGGGCTTTTCGACCATGCCGCGCACAGAGACGATGGAACCCATATCTTCCTTGACGTCGAGAATGCCATAAGAGCTGGCCTTTTCCTGCGGCACTTCCATTGCGGCCACGATATTGCCGCCCGTTTCTTCGTAGGCCTCGACCATCTGTTGCAAGCAGGGTTTTTCCGCCGCAATCACATCATCGGGAAGTATGACGGCGAAGGGTTCGTTACCGATGAGGCGACGAGCGCACCACACGGCATGACCCAAGCCCATGGCTTTATGTTGGCGGATATACGCGATGGCCCCGGAATCCATATTGGTGTTCTTCAACAGCTCCAGAAGGTCATCCTTGCCCTTCTTTCGCAATTCGGCCTCAAGCTGGGGGGCAGTGTCGAAGTAATCTTCCAGTGCACCCTTACCGCGTGATGTGACGAAAATAAATTCCTTGATACCCGCGGCACGGGCTTCGTCGATCGCGTATTGGATCAACGGTCGATCCACCAAGGTCATGATTTCTTTGGGAACAGACTTGGTCGCTGGAAGGAATCGGGTGCCGAGACCTGCCACAGGAAAGATAGCCTTGGTTACTTTTTTACGCATTCGCCCCACCTATATATCCAATTGCGCCGTGTTTCCCGGCTTAAGGATACCATACACGACTTATGGATCATGAAAGCTTGCTAATTGCTAAAAACGGCAAAAAAGCGGTGATGTTTAGGGGAATTGCATTGATTTATTGTCAAAGTCCGCGCGCGCGCGCAACTCTGACGCGTTCTATATCAACTCTTTTCGTAAAAAGGTGGAATTGACGACGCGAGAATTTCCGCTCTGACCGACCCCAAAGCCCGCCGCTTTGCCACCAGATTCCGGGAGCAAGGTAGCGGACAGAGTGAAAAAGAAAGGTTCGGGAGAAGACAAAAACAGAGACGATGTGACCCTCGCGCGCAAGGCGTTCGGCGTCACGGCGAATGCTGCGGACGCGCCAAAAGCGACCTGCGAGAACATGATGCTGGCCTGTGCTGAGGCTCTCAAAGGGGGAGAAGGAAGGCGCGGAGGGAGGCATTGCGATAAGCGGTTCAAGGCCCGTGGACAGGCCCGTGGAAAGCCCCTGTGCGATACCGCGCTCCAAGGTAGCCATCAACCGGGGCAGATCACGGGGTTCGATCAGACCATCGACCATCTGTTGCGTCAAACGCCGTCGCTGTTCGGTGCGAATTTCGTCAAGCCGGGGCCTGTGAGTGTCAGGCGGGGCATGACGGCGCAGAAAAATCGCGGAGGAGGCACCGATTTGGGTAAGATCACGCACCGCCCGGTCCCCACGGCGTAAATCCGACGGGCCATAGGCGTGGTGCACTTCAGCCAAAGGCACCAGCACAGTTTTATGGCCTGCAAGCCCAAGACGACGATTGAGGTCGGTCTCATCAAGATAGAAGCGAAAAGAGGGATCGAAACCACCTAAAGCGCAAAGAATATCACGCCGCACCGCCATGTTTGTGCCCTCGGTTTTCACCGATTGCCCCGCGGGAACGATAGGCAAAAACGGCTCGGAGCTAGGCATATCAAGTGCGAAAGCGCGGCCTGTCTCATCGACGCTGCGTGCGCGCCATTGCCAAGAAATGCCATTGCGGCCGCGCACATACCCGCCCACGGCGGCGCAATTGAATTGGGCAAAGGCGGCGGCAAAATGGGCCAACCATGCAGGCTCGGGAACCGCGTCATCATCAATAAAGGCGATGATCTCGCCCCCCGCAGCCAAAACCCCGGCGTTACGAGCGGCGGAAATATTGGCCTCATCAAACGCGACAAGTTTGAGGGCTGCCGCAAACGGCAAGGCACGGGCCGCTTCCAAGCCCAAAGCATCGGCCACAACAACGATTTCATAGGGCGCATAAACCAGTCGCGCGACACCCATAAGGCAAAGTGACAGGCTGGCAGGCCGACCCCGGCTAACGATCACAACGCTGATCGTTGGCCGATCCTGGGTCATGCCATGCCCATCTCGGCCATCATCGCCTCGATGCGGGGCACATCGGAGGGGTTGTTCAATTCCCAGAACTGACGACCCTTTGCATCGACTTCAACGCAGAGCACCTTGCGCCCGTTTTCTAGGAAACGAAGCTGTTCGAGACCCTCTAGCGTTTCGAGAGGGCCCGTCGTCCAACCCGCATAGGCGGCCAAAGCGGGCGGACGATAGGCGTAGACACCAACATGATGAAAGACTGGCGTATCATCTTGATCGGCGTAGGTTTTTCCAGTGTAGGGGATCACCTCTTTGGAGAAGTAAAGCGCCCGGCCTCCAGCCCCGAATACCGCGGTGGTACCCCCCACACGCCCGGCGCGGCGATCTTCGAGAAAGCCAGTGAGGGCGCGGCCTTCGGTGCGAAGAACCGGGGTTGCAATATCCGCATCAGGAGCGGCGCGAAGGCCCGCGATAAGGTCTTCGACAAACCAAGCGGGGGTAAGCGGAGCATCGCCCTGTAGATTGACCACCATCTCAAAACCGCCGCCCAGTTTTTCGGCCGCTTCTGCACAGCGCTCGGTGCCATTCTGGCATGCGACTGAAGTCATCACGACTTCAGCGCCGAAGCTCTGTGCGTGGGTGCGGATGCGGTCGTCATCAGTGGCCACGACGACGCGGTCTGCGCCCTTAACTGCGCTTGCGGCTTCCCAGCTGCGCTGGATCAGGGTTTTGGCTAGGCCCGTTGCCCCGGTCAACGCGACCAACGGCTTCCCGGGATAGCGTGTGGACGCGTAGCGGGCGGGAATCGCAATCAGGACGCTCATTTTTTCAAGTCCACGCCGGGCGCAAAGGCAATGAAAAAGGGGTTTTCAAACCCGTCTTTGCCATATCGCAGTGGCTGATGGCTATCAAAGCGAACGACGTCGCCGCCTGCGCCAACCAAAACAGCGTGTCCGGCTGCGGTGTCCCATTCCATTGTTCGGCCCAATCGAGGGTAAATATCGGCTTCGCCTGTAGCCACGAGACAGAATTTCAAAGAAGACCCGGCACTCCGCATGTCTTTGACCGAATATTTTGAAATGTAATCGTCGGTCGCTTGATCTCTGTGCGATTTAGACGCGACAACCATTAAGGAGCCATTATCAGGGCGTGCCACGCGCAAGCTGCGTTTCTCGCCGGGAGTAGATTTATTGAATGGACCAATTTCCTCGACGGCATTTCCGCCTTTATCGGTATAGAACAGGCGTTCTTTTGCGGGAGCATAAACAATTCCGCGCACAGGCGAGCCATCTAATACATAAGCGATATTTACGGTGAAATCGCCGCGACGTTGAACGAATTCCTTGGTTCCGTCGAGTGGATCGACGACGAGGAACGTCTTTACCGATTGCGCGTGGCTGGTCGATTGTTCTTCGGTGACGAGCGCTTCATCGGGGAATGCGGCCCGAAGGCCCGCCGAGATCAGGGCGTCTGCGGCTTCATCGGCTTCGGTGACGGGGGAGGCGTCGGATTTGGTTTTGACTTCAAAATCAGGAGATTGGTAGATTTCCATGATTTTGTCGCCAGCCTCCAAGGCCAAACGCCGCATCACGATCTCAAGCTTTTCGTAATCCAAATGCCGCACTCCTGTTATCGTGTTCATCCGGGAACAACGCAGCGTTGATCCCTTTCGTCAGGCCTCTTATGATGCGCGTCAGGAAGTTCGGCAAGTTTCCATTCCTCAAATTGCTCAAACCAATTGGGCCGTGAGTAGTCATGTTTCAAACACGTTCCACCAACCGCAATTTTCTGGCCTCAGCGTTTACGCTGTTTGAATTGGTCTACCACGGGGTGGTGCGATCCGTGCGAAAGTCGCATGGAAATGCGTTGATGTCGATTTTGACCAACATGATGCAGGCCATCATTTTTGTGCTGGCCTTCTACATCATGTTCGACCTTTTGGGCCTGCGCCGCACAGCCATTCGCGGGGATTTCCTGCTCTACATCATGTCGGGCGTGTTTTTGTACATGACGCATGCGAAGACCTTGGGCGCGGTTGCCGGAGCGGAGGGCCCGTCAAGCCCGATGATGCAGCACGCGCCGATGAATACGATTGTGGCCATCCTCTCGGCGGCGTTCGGAGCCCTTTATATTCAGGTTTTATCGCTGTTTGCGATTTTGTTTGTCTATTACACCATCGTGCCTTTCGAGATTGAACAGCCCGTTGCAGCGTTTGGGATGCTGCTTGTTGCGTGGTTTACCGGGCTGGCGTTGGGGATGGTTTTTCTGGCGCTCAAGCCATGGAACCCCGGCGCGGTGGGGGTGTTGTCGACGGTGTATCAGCGGGCAAACATGATCGCGTCAGGCAAGATGTTCGTGGCCAATACGCTGCCGGGCTATATGCGCGACATGTTCGATTGGAACCCGCTTTTCCATATTATCGATCAAAGCCGTGGGTTTGTGTTTCTCAATTATGAGCCCCGGTATTCGTCGGTGATGTATGCGATCTACATGGGAATTATTTTTCTGGTGATCGGGCTATTGGGTGAGTTTTACACGCGTCGGGCGGCGTCGCTGTCTTGGGGCGCGCGGCGGTGATCTGAACCTTGGCGGCGCTATTTTGTTGGCGCCGCATTGCAATAGGCGCACCCGTGCTTTGCTAACAGCGGCTATTCCGTTTCGGTATTAACCCTTGGGCATTTTGGCGAAAAACGGGTCTGTTTTACGTATGGGTGACGTCTGGTTGGCGTCATGACGTTGGCGGGCGAAATGCGTTAACCGCAACGGCCGTAGGCATAGGGCCTTCTTTACCGTTTACCGAACAGTTTTCGGGGTTTGGCGCAGACGATTTGACGACAGCGCATAGCCGTCATGCCGTTGACCTTTCTGCGGGCAAGCGTGAGCATCGGGTCAAGAAACAGGGAGGTGCGTATGGACCCGGTCAAGGGCATCGCGTTCAAGATCGGATCGGTCTTGGTGTTTATCTGCATGTCGGCAATGATCAAGGCCACCTCTGCAGAGGTGCCGCCCGGTGAGGCCGTCTTTTTCCGCTCGTTCTTTGCTATTCCAGTGATCCTTGGCTGGCTTTGGTGGCGTGGCGACTTGTCGACCGGATTGCGGGTACAGTCTCGGATGGCCCACTTCTGGCGCGGATTGATTGGCACCTGCGCCATGGGTTTCGGCTTTTCGGCGCTGGGGTTTTTGCCGCTGCCTGATGTGACTGCCATCGGCTATGCGACACCATTATTGGTGGTGATTTTCGCGGCGATGTTCCTAGGCGAAGATGTGCGGGCGTTCCGATTGGGCGCCGTAGCGTTGGGGCTTACGGGTGTGTTGATCATTCTCGCGCCGAAACTGACGTTATTGGAAAGTGGCGCAGTGATGCAGGGCGAGGCGATTGGTGCGATTTTGGTCTTGATCGCGGCGGTTTTTGCGTCGCTTGCGGCGATTCATGTGCGACAGATGGTGAAGGTGGAGCAGACCTCGGCAATCGTGTTTTATTTCTCGGCAACGGCAAGCCTTTTGGGGCTGGCGACGCTGCCCTTTGGTTGGGTTGTGCCGACCGCATTTGAGGCTGCTTTGTTGATCATGGCCGGGCTTTTGGGTGGGCTGGGGCAGATATTTCTGACCTCGGCTTATCGGCATGCGGATGCCAGCGTCGTGGCTCCGTTTGATTATTCTTCAATGCTGTTTGCTGTCTTGATTGGCTATTTCATCTTTGACGAGGTGCCGACGCTTCGCACGCTGTTGGGTGGAGCGATTGTGATCTTGGCAGGGGTGCTGATTATTTGGCGCGAACATGCTTTGGGGCTGAAGCGCGAAAAGAGCCGCCAAGGGATGACGCCGCAAGGTTAACGCAAGTCCGCGAGGCCGCGTGCGGCGTATGCAAAAGGCATGGCGAGGCGGCGAAAGCGGCCCAGCGGGATACGCGGCGGCGGCACGCGCATGACCGAAGGGTAAAGTGCGGGCGTTTCCCCTTTGATGAGCTGTGCAAGCAATGCGCCGGCAAAACTACCCATGGCGACCCCGTTGCCGTGAAAGCTTAATGCGGCCCAAGCATTGGGGAGGTCAGGGATTGCGCCAGCAAAGGGCAATCCATGCGCGGCGAGTGAGACCATGCCAGACCAGTTCCATGGGCTTTCGACATGGGACCATGCGGGAAAGAGGCGGTCGAAATGATGTCGGGTGGCTTTGTGCATTGCCTCATCGGCGCGGCGCGACGACAGGAGGCCGCCGCGCATGCCAAACAGGAAGCGGCCATCGGGGAGCAGGCGGAAATAATGCAGGAGATTGCGGCTGTCATAAGCCATTTGCGCCGATGTCCAGCCTGCCTCGGCTTGTTCGTCCGGGGTGATTGGGCGGGTCATCAGCACGTTTGACTGTGCAGGCATGAAGCGTGCGCCGAGCCAAGGGGGGAGGTTTTCGGACGAGTAGCCATTGGTGGCGACCAAAAGGCGGCGGGCAGAGAGCGTGCCGTGTGGCGTGGTCAGGCGGTGTGGTGCACCGGGGGTGAGAGCCGTGACCGGACTATGCGCGTAAATCTGCGCGCCTGCGGCGAGGGCGGCGTCGCGCAGGCCCTTGAGATAGCGCCTTGGATGGAGGCCAAAGCCCAAGGGGATGGTAAGCCCGCCATGCCAAGGGCCGGACATGCCAAGGTCGCTGAGGTCTTGCGGCGTATGAAGCGCGGCACGTAAGCCACGCTCGGCTTCAACTTCGGCGGAGAGCGTAATCAGGTCGCGAAAGGCGCGCGGCGAATGGGCGAGAATGGTTTCGCCGTTCGAATGCGTTTGAGCGTCAACGGCGTGATCGGTGAGGAAGGCCTGCACGGTATCGATGGCTGCACGCTCTGTGAGGCGCCATTCGGCCAGCGCGGAGGCACCGTATTTTGTAGCGATTTCCTGCGAAGAAAGATGGGAGCCCCCCAAGCAGCAAAACCCGCCATTGCGGCCGGAAGCACCATGGCCGGGGAAATGCTCGTCGAGCACAGTGACAGGGACACCCGCGCGGGCGAGATGAAGGGCCGCGGTGAGCCCGGTGTAGCCCGCGCCAATGATCGCGACATCGGTGGTGGCAGAGCCCGGCAGGGCGGGGCCATCAAGTGCGGCGTCGGGAATATCGGCAGACCAGCCGCATTGCGCGGCAGGACCGGGGCCGTAGGCATGAGCACCAAAGAGACGGCGCATCGCCTTAACCAGTGGCGCGGGCGGCGGCTTGCTCGTCGCGTTTTTGGCGAAGGGCGGCGCGTTTGGTGCCGATGGAAGTGCCGATGACCCCAATTGCGACGATGGCGATCATGAGCGTACAAAGCGCGTTGATTTCTGGCGAGACGCCGAGGCGGACGGCGGAGAAGATCTTGATCGGCAAGGTTGTCGCAGAGGGGCCTGCGGTAAACGAGGCGATGACGAGATCATCCAGCGAGAGCGTGAAGGCAAGGAGCCAGCCTGACACCACAGCGGGGGCGATGATTGGCAGAGTGACCAGACGGAAGGCTGTGAAGGCAGAGCACCCCAAATCCAGCGCCGCTTCTTCGAGGGATTGATCGAAGGTGACAAGGCGGGAGGAGACCACGACAGAGACATAGCACATCGCGAAGGTGGTATGAGCGAGGATGATGGTAAAGACACCGCGATCGACGCCAAGGGAAATGAAGAGGAGAAGCAGTGAGAGGCCTGTGATGACTTCGGGCATCACAAGGGGGGCGTAGATCATGCCGGAAAACAGGGTGCGGCCGGGAAACCGCCCGGCGCGAACCAGCACGAGGGCCGCCATGGTGCCCAGCACGGTGGCGAGAGTGGAGGCGGCAACGCCAACTTTGAGCGTGACCCAAGCGGCATCGAGGAAGGCTTGGTTTTGCATCAACTCCCCATACCATTTGGTGGAAAACCCAGCCCAGACGGTTACGAGTTTGGATTCGTTGAACGAATAGATCACCAAGATGACCATGGGCATGTAAAGGAAGGCAAAGCCCAGGGTGAGCGAGGTGGCGTTGAACCAAGTGAACCGTCTCATGCGCGCGCCTTTCGTGCCACGAGGGGCGAAATCCCTTGCAAGGGATTTTCGCGTTTCTTGCAAGAAACGCTGGCGGAATTTTGCAAAATTCCGGGGGGGAGGGACGGTTGGGTCATTTCCCGGCCTCGCGCTGTTTTTGTTCGTTCCGTTGGAACAGGATGATTGGAATGATCAAGATTGCCAGCAGCACCACAGCCACGGCCGAGGCTACGGGCCAGTCGCGGTTGTTGAAAAACTCCTCCCAAAGGATCTTGCCTATCATCAGCGTCTCGGAGCCGCCCAAGAGCGAGGGGATCACAAATTCGCCCAAGGCGGGAATAAAGACGAGGAAGCATCCCGCGATAATCCCCGGTCTGGAGAGGGGAACGGTGAGCAGCCAGAAGGCCCGCGTGCGGGTGCAGCCAAGATCTTCGGCTGCTTCAAGGAGCGAGTTGTCGAGTTTTTCCAAAGCGGCATAGATCGGCAGGATCATGAACGGCAGATAGGTATACACGATGCCGATATAGACGGCGATTTTAGTGTTCATGATGATCAAGGGCGTATCAATCACCCCGATCCAGATCAGGAACTGATTGAGAAATCCCTCGGTCGAGAGAATGCCGATCCATGCGTAGACGCGAATGAGAAAGGATGTCCAGAACGGCAAGATCACCAGCATCATCAGCGTGGTGCGCCATTCATCGGGCGCTTGAGCCATGCCATATGCAATGGGAAAACCGACAAGGAGCGCCAGCGTGGTGGAGATCGTCGCGATTTGCAGCGAGGAGAGATACGCTTTCCAATACAGCGGATCTTCGGTGAGGAAGGTGAAATTTTCGAAATCAAGCCCGGCAAAGAAGGCTTTGATCCCGGCCCAGCCTTCGGCCAGATCGAGGGTCGGCGTATAGGGCGGGATCGCCAGAGCCGTGTCAGACAGGCTGATTTTCAGCACGATCAGGAACGGCACCAAAAAGAGGATCAGGAGCCAAAAATAGGGCACTGAGACAAGGGCGAATTTCCGCATGAGACGCTCCCCCCTATTCGGCCAGCAAGATCGCGGCGGTATCGGTCCAAGACAGCCAGACAGTATCTTCCCATGTGAAGGGGCGCAGCGCGAGGCGGCGGGTGTTGGCGGTTTGGGCGCGGACCATGGTGCCGTTGGCGAGGCGGACGTGATAGGTGGACAGATTGCCAAGATAGGCCACGTCGATAATCTTGCCTTGCACGGCATTGGCGACGCCTTGGGGTTTGTCGGCGTGTATCGCGACCTTCTCGGGACGAATCGCCAGATAGGCCTTGCCGCCTTCGGGAATGGCGACAATCTCGCCTTCTTCCTTTCGGGTGTGCAGGGGCGCTTCGCCCTCGGCCCAAGTAATCTCATAGCCGGTGCCGGCGCGTTTGGCGGCACCTTCGATGATATTCACGTCGCCGATGAAGTCGGCGACATAAACGGAGTTTGGCGCTTCATAGATCGTGGCGGGAGTGGCGACTTGGATGACGCATCCCTCGTCCATGACTGCGATCCGGGAGGCGACAGTCATCGCTTCTTCCTGATCATGGGTCACGATGACAAAGGTGGTGCCCGTTTTTTCCTGAATATCCATCAGTTCAAATTGCGTTTCTTCGCGCAATTTCTTGTCGAGAGCGCCCAAGGGCTCGTCCAGCAAGAGGAGTTTGGGGGCGCGGGCGAGCGAGCGGGCCAAGGCCACGCGTTGGCGTTGGCCCCCCGAAATCTGGTGGGGTTTGCGTCTGGCGAATTTGGTCAGGCGGGTGAGGCGCAGCATCTCTTCGACGCGGGCTTCGAGCTCGTCTTTGGGTTGGCCCATACGGCGCAAACCAAAGGCGATGTTTTCCCAGACCGAAAGATGCGGGAAGAGCGCATAGCTTTGGAACATCATGTTCACTTCGCGCTCGTTGGGCGGGACGCCCTTCATATCTATGCCGCCGATGAGGATCTGGCCTTCGGTGGGCTGTTCAAACCCGGCCAGCATTCGCATCATCGTGGTTTTGCCGCAGCCGGAGGGGCCGAGCAAAGCGAAGAATTCGCGCGTATAGATGTCGAGGGTTTGGTTATCGATGGCGGTAAAATCGCCGAAGCGTTTTGTCACACCTTTGAACTGGATCAGCGGCTTTTGGGTTGGATCTTCCCAAGGCGCGAAAACGGGCACGGCCATCGTCTATTGTCCCCATTGGTTACGAGGGTCTTGTGCCCTCTTGATGAGAAAGCCCGCGCCAACGAGGGCGCGGGCCGATTGCATCAGGTCAGGTGCCCGACTTCACCTTGGTCCAAAGGCGCGTGACGGTGCGCTGGAGTTTGGTGTCGTAGGGTGACTTGGTGTAGAGGTTTTCCAGCGCCTTTTCAGATGGGTAGATTGCCGGATCGCCGATGACATCCTCGGCAAGGAACTCTTGCGAGGCTTTGTTTCCATTGGCGTAATAGACGTAGTTGGACGCTGCGGCCATGTTCTCGGCGTTCAGGATGAAGTCGAGGAACTTATGGGCGGCTTCGGCGTTTGGCGCGTCTACCGGGATGGCCATTTGGTCGAACCACATCAGCGCGCCCTCGGACGGCGCGTTATAGGCAATTTCGACACCGTTATTGGCTTCGGCCGCACGATCGCGCGCTTGAAGGATGTCACCGGACCAACCGAAGGCAACGCAGATGTCCCCATTGGCAAGCGCGTTGATATACTCGGACGAGTTGAACTTCTGAATGAAGGGACGCACGCCCATCAGCAGGGGTTCGACTTTTTCGATCACGGCAGCGTCGGAGCTGTCGGGGTCTTCGCCAAGGAACTTGAGCGCAGCCGGGATCACCTCATCGGGCGCATCGAGCATGTGGATGCCACAGGCCGCCAGTTTTTCCGCATTTTTCGGATCAAAGATCAGCGCGAGGCTGTCGATGGGAGCATCTTCGCCCAGCGCTTCTTTGACTTTGGCGAGGTTCACGCCAAGCCCTGTGGTGCCCCACATGTAGTTGATCGAATATTCATTGCCGGGGTCGTATTTATCAGTCCGCGAGGACACCACGTCCCAGACGTTGCCGATGTTCGAGAGTTTCGATTTGTCGAGCTTCTGGAAAGCGCCGGCTTGGATCTGGCGTTGCAAGAAAGAGCCTGTGGGAACGACAATGTCGTAGCCTGAGCCACCTGCGAGAAGTTTGGTTTCGAGAACTTCGTTCGAGTCGAAGACGTCATAGATCAGTTTGATGCCGGTATCGGCTTCAAACTTGGTCAAGAGCGCCTCGTCGATATAGTCGGACCAGTTGTACACGCGCACTTCTTCGGCGGTAGCGGCGGTCGCGAGCGCAAGTGCGGCGACGGTCGTCAGCAGTTTCATGGTCATCCGTGTCGTCTCCCTTTGGACATTTCCCTTGAGTGGCAAGGGTTGTTGCGCCAATTTTGATCAAGTTGCCCTTTGCGGGCAATGGGGTATTGTTTTCACGCGGATGGCTTTGTGGCAAGGATGGGTTTCCTTGCTACGGGGTGAATAGATAAAAAAGCGGTGAAATGAACGTAAAAACGGCAGAACAAGTCGCTGTGGAACTCTCCGATGGCGGGCGGCGACCGGAACATGAACTGGTCTACAGGCGGCTCAGGACGCTGATTTTGCATGGCGAGTTGGTGCCGGGACAGGCTGTGACGATTCAGGGGCTGACCACCGATCTTTCTGCAGGGATGACACCTGTGCGCGAGGCGATCCGGCGTTTGACTGCGGAGGGGGCATTGATGGCGCAGGGCAATCGGCGGGTAAGCGTGCCGATTCTCGGCCCAGAAAACCTTGAAGAGATCATTTTTATTCGTGAAGCGCTGGATACCGAACTGGCGCGCCGTGCCGCTGATCGGGCCAAACCAGAGGACGCAAACAGGCTTGAAGCGATTGATATGGCGCTGGATGCCGCGATTCGGCGCGGCGATGTGCGCGGCTATCTGACGGAGAACCACCGCTTTCATACAGCGATTTACGAAATGGCGGGTGCGCCCATTTTGGCAGAACTGGCCGAGGGGCTGTGGCTGCGTTTTGGGCCGTCGCTGCGGGTGGTCTGTGGCCGGGTCGGCACGCAGAATGTGCCCGACCGCCATAAGGAGGCGATTGCGGCCTTGCGAGCGGGCGATGTGGAGGGTGTGGCACAAGCCATGCGCGAAGATGTGGTGCAGGGAATGGATGTGATCCGGATGGTTTTGAGCGAGGCGATCTCGGCCTGATTCGATTGACTTGGCGCAATTTGATCATATTCTGGAGGCAGATTCCGGCGGGCGCTGCCCTGCGCGGAAAATCCTTTTTCCAAACACAGAGGTAGACCCATGGTCACGATCTCCAGCCAATTGCCCACCGCCGAACTGCAAGCGCTTGATGCGGCGCATCACATGCATCCGTTTTCCAACCAGCTGAAGCTGGCGGAGCGGGGTGCACGGGTGATTACACGCGGCGAGGGCGTTTGGCTCACTGATAGCGAAGGCAACCGCATTCTTGATGGAATGGCAGGTTTGTGGTGTGTGAATGTGGGCTATGGGCGCGACAGCATGGCGGAAGTGGCCGCCAAGCAAATGCGCGAACTGCCTTATTATAACACGTTTTTCATGACGACCCATGTTCCGGTCATCGCGTTGTCGGCCAAACTGGCAGAAGTGGCGCCGGGTGATTTGAACCATGTTTTCTATGCCGGGTCGGGTTCGGAAGCGAATGACACCAATATTCGCATGGCGCGGGTCTATTGGGCGCAAAAGGGCAAGCCCTCGAAGCAAGTTATCATCAGTCGCAAGAACGCCTACCACGGATCGACGATGGCCGGAGCAAGCCTGGGTGGGATGACGCCTATGCATGAGCAGGGCGGCATGCCTATTCCCGGCATTCACCACATTGACCAGCCAAATTGGTGGGCCGAAGGCGGCGCGCTGAGCCCGGAGGAGTTCGGCTTGGAGCGGGCGCGCCAGTTGGAGCAAGCCATCCACGATCTGGGCGAAGACAATGTCGCGGCCTTTATCGCCGAGCCTGTTCAGGGTGCAGGTGGGGTGATTGTGCCGCCCGAAAGCTATTGGCCGGAAATTCAGCGCATTTGCGACAAATACGAGATTCTCTTGATTGCTGACGAGGTGATCTGTGGCTTTGGCCGGACCGGAAATTGGTTTGGTTCGCAAACCGTGGGTTGGAAACCGCATATCATGACAATCGCCAAGGGGCTGACCTCGGGCTATCAGCCGATGGGTGGGTCGATTGTCTGTGACGAGGTGGCGGCGGTCATCGGGGCCTGCGAATTCAACCACGGTTACACCTATCATGGGCATCCTGTGGCCGCAGCGGTGGCGTTGGAGAACCTGCGGATTCTCGAAGAGGAAAAGATCATCGACCGGGTGCGTGAGGACATTGCGCCCTATGTGAAGGAAAAGTGGGAAGCCCTGACCGCGCATCCGATGGTCGGGGAAGCGAAGATTGTTGGGTTGATGGGGTCACTCGCGCTGACGCCGCACAAAGAAAGCCGTGCAAAATTTGCAGCGGAAGCGGGCACAGTAGGGTATCTTTGCCGTGAACGGTGCTTTGCCAATGGTTTGGTGATGCGTCACGTGGGCGACCGGATGATCATCTCGCCGCCTTTGGTGATTACCAAATCCGAGGTTGATCTGTTGATTGAGCGGGCATGGAAGAGCCTCGACGAGGGAATGGCGGCGGCGAAAGCAGAGGGATTGTGGCACGCAGCAACGTAAGGAAGGGCTGCGCGCAGGCGGGGATGCTCAAACGGATCACCGTCGGGTTTCTGGCTGGTTGGTTTGGCTATTTCTTGCTGTGGCCTGTTCCTGCTGACCCGGTCGCTTGGGAGGCTCCGCAAGACGCGGGGTTTACCGGCGCATATGAGGTGAATTCCGGTTTGCGCGACCTTGCGATGGTCGACTTGCGTGGTGAAAGCGGACCGGAGGATGCTGCCGTTGGGCCGGATGGGTTGCTTTACACGGCAAGCCACAGTGGCGCGTTGCTGCGTGGGCCAATTGAGGGACCGCTCGATAGATGGGTAGAAACCGGCGGGCGGCCTTTGGGGCTCGAGTTTGGCGCTGATGGAACGCTTTGGGTCGCGGATGCGATCTTGGGGCTGGTGTCGGTCACGCCCTCGGGTGCGCTGACTGTGCGGGCAACAGAAGCGGGCGGTGTGCCAATAGGCTATGCCAATGACGTGGACATTGCCCCGGATGGGATGGTGTATTTTTCCGACGCTTCGACGCGCTTTAGCGCGGCCGCGCATGGGGGCACCTTGGCCGCGTCGGTGCTTGATCTGATTGAGCACTCCGCCAGTGGACGCATTCTGCGCTATGACCCGCAGCGAGATGAAACGACTGTTTTCATTGCCGGGTTCGCCTTTGCCAATGGGGTGGCGGTAAGTGCGGATGGCGGTCTATTGATGGTGGTGGAAACCGGGAAATATCGACTGTTGTCATATGAGATTGCCGACCCAAGCGCGCCGCCTGTGGTGGAGTTGGAGAACTTGCCGGGATTTCCAGACAATATCAACGATGCGCCGGGTGGCTATTGGCTTGGGCTGGTGAGCCCGCGCAATGCGTTGATGGATAAGCTGGCCGGGCTGCCGTTTCTTCGCAAGATTGTATTGCGCTTGCCTGAGAGCCTGAAGCCCGCGCCGGCGCGGCATGGGCTGATCGTAAGGCTGGATGAGTCCGGTCAAGTGATGGGCACATGGCAAGATCCGAGCGGGGATTATGCCCTGACAACGGGCGCGGTGAGCCTGCCGGATGGGCGGGTTGCTGTGACCTCTTTGACGGAACCGCGCTTGGGGATTCTCTCTCCGTGACCGCAAGGCGGCGTGAAGAGCAGGCGAAATGGCTTTTAATGCCCCTGTTTGCAGCACTCTGACCTGACCGTGTCGCAAATTGCGATTTTCCGTCGCCTTACTGTTGCATCACTATCCACGAAGCGGTTTAGTGAGATGCCAGAAAGCGGCTAAAGATCGCTTCGGTTTACACGGGGAGCCTGATTTGGCCGATACCAAGACCACGGACGCATTTGTCGTTTTTGACCGCGTTCAGAAAAGCTACGACGGCGAAACGCTGGTCGTAAAAGATTTGAACCTTTCGATGCCCAAGGGCGAGTTTTTGACGATGCTCGGCCCGTCGGGGTCGGGGAAGACGACATGCTTGATGATGCTGGCAGGTTTTGAGACGGCGACGCATGGAGAGATCCTGCTCGACGGGCGGCCTATCAACAACATCCCGCCGCACAAGCGCGGCATCGGCATGGTGTTTCAGAATTACGCCTTGTTCCCGCATATGTCGGTGGCGGAAAACCTCTCCTTCCCGCTGGAAGTGCGTGGCATGGACAAGACTGTGCGCGAAGCCAAGATCACCCGCGCGCTGGACATGGTGCAGATGGGGCAATTCGCCAACCGTCGCCCGGCGCAGCTTTCGGGCGGTCAGCAACAGCGGATCGCTTTGGCGCGCGCGCTGGTGTTTGAGCCCGAGCTGGTGCTGATGGACGAGCCATTGGGAGCGCTCGACAAGCAGTTGCGCGAACATATGCAATTTGAGATCACCCGCTTGGCGCATGATCTGGGAATTACCGTGGTCTATGTGACGCACGACCAGACCGAAGCGCTGACCATGTCGGACCGTGTGGCCGTATTCAACGACGGGCGTATCCAGCAATTGGCCCCGCCCGCGTCGCTTTATGAAGCGCCGCAAAACAGTTTCGTCGCGCAGTTCATCGGTGAGAATAACACGATGGAAGGTATCGTGACCGAGATCAGCGGTGACAAATGCGTGGTCAAGCTGGACGATGGCGAGTTGATTGATGCCAAGCCTGTGAACGTGTCGAAAGTGGGTGAGCGCACCCGCGTTTCGATCCGGCCAGAGCGGGTGGAGATGAACAAATCCCGCCTGCAACCCGGCGCACATACGCTCAAAGCGACGGTGCGCGAGTTCATTTACATGGGCGATATTTTCCGCACACGGCTTTCGGTCGCGGGCAATGACAATTTCATCATCAAGACCCGGAACGCGCCGGATGCTGTGCGTCTGGAGCCGGGTGCGGAGATTGAGATTGGCTGGCTGCCGCAGGATTGTCGTGCATTGGATGCCTAAGAAATTTACCTCTCTCACTCTGAGAGAGGTGGAAAAGGGGTTAGGCCGAGGCCCGCGGTTTAGCCCTGAAAGTGACCAGACGGGTCATTGGGAGTTATGAATATGAAACTGAAGACCGCACTTCTGGCGACAGCTCTTTCCAGCGCCGCATTTGCCGCTCAAGCCGCAGAATTGACTGTGATGTCTTGGGGTGGCGCTTATGAAGCCAGCCAAATCGAAGCCTATAACAAGCCTTTCGCTGCCATGAAGGGCGTCACTGTCAACATGGTCGCCGCGGACAACCCCGGCACGCCGATCGCTGCAATGGTGGAAGCCAACAACGTAACCATCGATGTGGCTGACGTTGAGCTTTCGGACGCGGTTCGCCTTTGCGACGAAGGCAAGCTTGAAGTCATCGATCACGCAGCCCTGCCCGCAGGCGTTGACGGCACTCCAGCTGCGGACGACTTCGTAGCAGGCGCTCTGGCGTCCGAGTGCGCGGTTGCCAACATCGTTTGGTCGACTGTCGTGTCTTACGACTCCTCCAAAGTGACCGGCGTGACCTCGATCGCGGATTTCTTTGACACCGCAAAGTTCCCCGGCAAGCGCGGCCTGCGTAAGTCGGCCAAAGCGAACCTCGAAATGGCGCTGATGGCAGACGGTGTTCCCGCGGCTGAAGTCTATAGCCTGCTTGAGACCGAAGAAGGCGTTGCCCGCGCATTCGCCAAGCTCGACACCATCAAGGCAGATGTTGTTTGGTGGGAAGCAGGCGCTCAGCCGCCACAGCTGCTTGCAGACGGTGAAGTGGTCATGACCACTGGCTATAACGGCCGTATCTTCAACGCCGCTATCGGCGAAGGTAAGCCTTTCACCATCCTGTGGGATGGCCAGATCATGGACTTCGACCTCTTCGTCATTCCTAAGGGCGCGCCCAACAAAGACCTCGCGATGGAATATGTCGCTTTCGCAACCGACAGCCAGCGTTTGGCTGACCAAGCGAAGTACATCTCCTACGGTCCTGCGCGTAAGTCGTCGGCACCGCTGGTAGGTCTGTATCAGGACGGCAAGACCGAGATGGCGCCTCACATGCCCACCTCGCCCGAAGCCCTGAAGAACGCGCTGACCAACGACTTCGAATTCTGGGCCGACCGTGATGTCGAGCTGTCGGAGAAGTTCAACGCGTGGCTGTTGAAGTAAGATAAAAAGGGGCGGCATCACGACCTGTGGTGCCGCCCTCATTTCATTCTGAGACAAGGGACGCGGGATGAGCGATACAATTCTACGCACTGCAGATGGAAAGCCCCTGAAGGCGGCGCTTATGCGCGCTTCGGCTGTGGCGCGGCGGCGTGCGTTTATGCTCGTGCTTCCTCTCTTGGCCTTCGTGCTGATCACCTTCGTCGTGCCGATTGGGCAGATGTTGAGCCGCTCGGTGACGAACGATGCTTTCTCCGCGAATATGCCGAGTGTTGTGGCGTGGTTTGCGGCCAACCCAGAGGGCACCGAACCTGATGAGGCCGCCTATGCGGCGCTGGTTGTGGATTTGGTGAACGCTGCGAATGCGCGCACAATCGGCACCGTGGCGACCCGGATCAATTATGATGTGTCGGGCACACGCTCGTTGTTTACCTCGACTGGGCGTAAAGCCAAGAACATGGAAGCCCCGTTCAAAGATGCGGTGCTGGCTGCGGATGAGGAATGGGGTGACAAGGTGGTCTGGGCCGCGATGCGGAACGCCTCTGCCGCAGTCACGACGACTTTTTATCAGGCGGCAACAGACCGCAAGCTGACCGATGAAGGCGTCTATGCAAAAGCGCCAGAAGACCTGCGGGTATATCTGACGCTGTTTTGGCGGACCTTTGTGCTGTCGGGGGCGGTGACGCTGTTGTGCTTGATCCTTGGATTTCCGGTGGCGCATTTGTTGGCGCGGTTACCAATGCGGATTTCCAGCCTGCTGATGATCCTTGTGCTTTTGCCATTCTGGACCTCGCTTCTGGTTCGGACCACCAGCTGGATGGTTTTGTTGCAAGAACAGGGAATTCTCAACAACATGTTGGTTTATCTGGGCATTCTGGAAGACAACGGCCGCTTGGCATTGATGTATAACCAGACGGGCACGATCATTGCGATGACGCATATCTTGCTGCCTTTCATGATCTTGCCGCTTTATTCGGTGATGAAAACGATACCGATCACCTATACCCGCGCGGCGCGCAGTTTGGGTGCAACAAGCTGGACCACGTTCCGGCGGATCTATGTGCCGCAGACCATTCCAGGCATTGGCGCAGGGGGTATCCTCGTGTTCATTCTTGCCGTTGGATATTACATCACGCCTGCCTTGGTGGGCGGTGCGACGGGCACACTGATCTCGAACCAAATCGCGTTCCATATGCAGGATTCGCTGAACTGGTCGCTTGCGGCGGCTCTGGCGGCAATGTTGCTGGCCGCAGTCTTGGCGCTTTACTGGGTGTATGATCGCTTGGTTGGCATTGATAATATGAAGCTGGGGTAAGTCATGGCACTTCCAATTTATGCCACGCCGCTGGAGCGGGTCTGGCACAAGACCTACCTGGTGATTTGTGCGCTGATCTTTTTGTTTTTGATCGCGCCTATTCTCATTGTGATCCCGCTGTCGTTCAACGCAGAGCCGTATTTCACCTTCACAGAAAAGATGCTTTCGTTTGATCCCGAAGGCTATTCGATGCGTTGGTACGACAATCTGCTGACCCATGGCATGCAATTCCCGAATGTGCTGCGGGATGGGGCTTGGTGGTCGGATATGTGGAATAACGCACAATGGATCCGGGCAGCGAAAAACTCGGTGATCGTCGGCTTTTGGGCGACACTTTTGGCAACTTCGCTGGGAACGCTGGCGGCATTGGGGCTGTCACGGCCAGAGATGCCTTATCGCAAACTGATCACGGCGGTGCTTTTGTCGCCGATGATTGTGCCCGTGATCATCACCGCGACGGGGCTGTTTTTCTTTTATTCCAACCCATGCTCGGTGTTGGGCCCGCTTGAGCCTGCCGGGGGCTGCGGTCGCCTGACATCAACCTATCTGGGCGTGATTTTGGCGCATGCCACGTTGGGCATTCCTTTCGTGATTATCACGGTAACGGCGACGCTGTCCTCCTTTGACAAATCACTGAGCCGCGCGGCCGCCAATCTGGGCGCGGGTCCCGTGCGGACCTTTTTCAAAGTGCAGCTGCCGTTGATCACGCCCGGTGTTGTTTCCGGGGCGCTGTTTGCTTTTGTGACATCTTTTGACGAGGTTGTGGTGGTTCTGTTCATTGGCAGCCACGAGCAGCAAACCATTCCGCGTCAGATGTGGAATGGTATTCGGGAGCAGATCTCGCCGTCGATCTTGGCCGTGGCGACGATCCTCGTGATTATCTCCATTGCGCTTTTGACTGTGGTGGAATTGCTGCGGCGCCGGAGCGAGCGGATGCGTGGGCTGACGCCACAATGAAGCTAGAAGGGGTCACTGCCGTCGTTACTGGCGCGGCGCAGGGAATTGGTCGAGCGCTTTGTGTGGCTTTGGCAGAGGCTGGTGCCGCGCATGTTGTGGCGGTTGATTTGCGTCTTGAAGGCGCAGAAGAGACCGCGCGACTGGTGGGCGGTGTGGCGATGGCCTGTGATGTGGGCGACCAAGCACAGGTTGAGGCCATGCTGGAGCGCGTTGAGCGCGACGTGGGGCCTATCGACTTGATGTGTTCCAATGCGGGTATCCTGACAGGGAAAGACAGCCGCTTTGACAATATCGCCTTTGCGACCACTGACGTCTGGGATCAGGCTTGGGCCGTCAATGTGATGGCGCATGTGCATGCCGCGCGGTTTTTGATTCCTCGGATGGCGGCGCGTGGGGGCGGGTATTTCCTGCATACGGCTTCTGCGGCGGGGCTGCTTAACCAAGTCGGATCAGCGGTTTATGGCACGACAAAACATGCTGCGGTGGGATTTGCCGAGGCTTTGGCCTTTGGTCATAAGGACGACGGCATTCGGGTTTCCGTGCTGTGCCCCCAAGGGGTAGATACGCCGATGGTGGCAGAAGCGAGCAAAGAGAACCCCGCCTTGGCAGATGGTATCTTGCCCGCAGAAACCGTCGCGCGAGCCGCTTTGGACGCGGTGCGCGAGGAGCGGTTTTTGGTACTGCCCCATGCGGTGGTGGCGGGCTATATGAAGGCCAAAGTTGAGAATTACGATCGCTGGATTGGTGGCATGGCCAAGCTTCAACGTTTTCTCAAATCCTTTTAACGCTCTGAAACAAAAGCCTTTTGGGAGATCGCAATGAGTGACGACACGGCGGCGCATAAAGCGGATATGCAAAAGCTGCAAAAGGTGCAGCGCGAGAAAGTGGCCGAATTGCGCGACCCGGAGCGGGGGCTGGTTTTGGTGCATACCGGGAATGGCAAGGGCAAGTCTTCTTCGGCGTTTGGCGTGGCCATTCGAGCGATTGGATGGAAGCAGACCGTCGGCGTGGTGCAATTCATCAAGGGAACATGGGTGACCGGAGAACGCCAATTCTTTCAACAGCTTGGCGGCGTTGATTGGTATACGATGGGCGAAGGGTTCACTTGGGATACCCAAGATAAAGCCCGCGATATTCAGGCCGCAGAGGCGGCGCTGGCGCGGGCCGCGGAGATGCTGGCCTGTGGAAAATATGATCTGATTATCCTTGATGAAATCAATATTGCGCTTAGATATCATTACCTTACACCAGAGGCCGTCATTGCCGCGCTGGACAAGCGTGCGTCGAAGACCGGAGCGATTTTGACCGGGCGGGATGCGCCCGAGGCGGTGTGTGCTTATGCGGATTTGGTGAGTGTCATCGAAGAGCAAAAGCACCCGTTTCAAAACGGGATCAAGGCGCAGCGCGGGGTGGATTTCTAAGCTGCAACTCGCTGGGACGGGTGCAGTTGGAGGGGCCGATCGGGCAAGTCTTAACGGGAAAGCATGTCACTTTTTCACGTATGATCCGCGTCTGGTTGGCGTCTGGCTTGCGTCATGACGCGCAAAGACGGCGCTGACGCGTTAACCTTTTCACCGCGGGCGTGGCGCGGGAGAGATTTCCTTGCAAGGAAATCGGAATTTCCCTGCAGGGAAATTGGCAATTTCTTGCAAGAAATTGCGGCGCGGGTTGGGTCAGGTCACGACGCGGCAGGTGAGATTGATGCGGCCACCTCGGGGCAGGAGGTTTGACGAGCCGGGGCGGATGCGGTCAATGCCGTGGAAGCACAGGCGCGCCGCGCCCGCCATGAGGACAACGTCCCCCGAGCGAAGCCAGAGCGATTCTGTTCGGTCGCTGCGCGCGGTGCCGCCGACGCGAAAGAGGGCTTCGTCACCCAAAGAGATCGACAGCACTGGCCAGCCAAAATCGCCTTCGTCGCGATCTTGGTGCAGACCCATCCGGGCGCTGGCATCATACCAGTTGATCAGGCAACTGTCGGGCAGTCGTGCAGGATCACGCAGGTGCGGGGCGGCAATCGCGCGCCAGATTGCGAGGACCGAGTCAGGAATGGCGGGCCAGGGGGCGCCGGTAGCGGGATGGCGGGTCTCGTAGCGCGCACCGCGAGGATCGCTGACCCAGCCGAAGCGGCCTGCAGAGCTCATTCGCACGCTCATCTGTTTGCCGCCCGCGATGCTGGAGCGAAAAAGCGGGGCGGCGACAAGTAGTCCGCGCAACTCCGCGACAAGAGCCAATTGGGCGGCCAGCCCGAGATGACCGGGGTAGACATGGACGCCTTTGATCATGATCGACATGCTGCGGGCCTTTGTGGCGGGGTGAGATAGACTAAATTGCAGTGAAAATGACCGAAACGGAGGGTCAGAATGGGCGGCAGCGCTTGCAGCGCAAATTTGGCGCTCCTATATACGCCCAGAGCGCGGTGATGGGACAAGCCCAAATCCGCACCAAAGTATCGGGGCAGGATGCCTAATCGGGTCTGCGCCTCGAGCCATCGCCTTGAATTGAAAGGGATCGAACATGGGTAAAGTAATCGGGATTGACCTCGGAACCACCAACTCCTGCATCGCCATCATGGATGGTTCGCAGCCGAAGGTGATCGAGAATTCGGAAGGCGCACGGACGACGCCTTCTATCGTTGCCTTCACGGAGAGCGAGCGGCTGGTGGGTCAGCCTGCAAAGCGCCAAGCCGTGACCAATGCGTCCAACACAATTTTCGGTGTGAAGCGTTTGGTCGGCCGTCGGGCCGATGACGCGCATCTCGCCAAGGACAAGAAGAACCTGCCCTACACTGTGATCAGCGGTGGCAATGGGGATGCGTGGGTTGAAGCGCGTGGTGAGAAATATTCACCGTCGCAAATCTCGGCGTTCATTCTGCAAAAGATGAAAGAGACGGCTGAGTCGTATTTGGGTGAGCCTGTCACGCAGGCCGTCATCACGGTTCCGGCCTATTTCAACGACGCGCAGCGTCAGGCCACCAAAGACGCGGGCAAGATTGCCGGGCTTGAGGTGCTTCGCATCATCAACGAGCCGACGGCTGCGGCACTGGCCTATGGTTTGGACAAGAAGAATACGCATACGATTGCGGTTTATGACTTGGGCGGCGGCACGTTTGACGTGACGATCCTTGAGATTGACGATGGTTTGTTTGAAGTGAAATCCACCAACGGGGACACGTTCCTTGGCGGCGAAGATTTTGACATGCGGATCGTCAACTACCTCGCGGATGAGTTCAAGAAAGAGCATGGCGTTGACCTGACCAAGGACAAGATGGCGCTGCAGCGTCTCAAGGAAGCCGCTGAAAAGGCGAAGATTGAGCTGTCCTCGTCGTCGCAGACCGAGATCAACCAGCCCTTCATCGCGATGAACCCGAATTCGGGTGCGCCGCTTCACATGGTGGTCAAGCTGACGCGGGCAAAGCTGGAGTCGTTGGTGGGTGATCTCATCAAACGGTCGATGGATCCGTGCAAGGCCGCTCTGAAGGACGCCGGTCTGTCGACGAGCGACATCGATGAGGTGGTGCTTGTGGGCGGGATGACCCGGATGCCCAAGGTGATGGAGGAAGTGACCAAGTTCTTTGGCAAGGAGCCGCATAAGGGTGTGAACCCGGATGAGGTTGTGGCCATGGGCGCGGCTATTCAGGCAGGTGTTTTGCAAGGTGACGTCAAGGACGTGGTGCTGCTCGACGTCACCCCGCTGTCTTTGGGGATTGAGACGCTGGGCGGTGTGTTCACCCGGTTGATCGACCGCAACACAACCATTCCGACCAAGAAGAGCCAAGTGTTCTCGACGGCTGAGGACAACCAGAACGCAGTGACGATCCGGGTGTTCCAAGGCGAGCGTGAAATGGCGGCGGATAACAAGATCCTTGGCCAATTCAACCTTGAGAACATTCCACCTGCTCCGCGCGGCATGCCGCAGATCGAAGTGACCTTCGACATTGATGCCAACGGTATCGTGGCGGTGGGTGCGAAGGATAAGGGCACTGGCAAAGAGCAGAAGATCACCATTCAAGCCTCGGGCGGCCTCTCGGATGAGGATATCGAGAAGATGGTGAAGGATGCCGAAGCCAATGCGGAATCGGACAAGGAGCGGCGGGAACTGGTTGAATCCAGAAACCAAGCGGAAAGCCTGATCCATTCGACCGAGAAGGCGATGGAAGAGCATGCCGACAAGGTGGACCCGACGACAATCGAAGCCATTGAGCTGGCGATTGCGGCGCTAAAGGATGATCTGGAGAAGGACAATGCCAGCAAGATCAAGTCTGGCATCCAGAACGTCACCGAAGCCGCGATGAAGCTGGGCGAGGCGATCTACAAGTCGAGCCAGTCGGAAGGCGGCGATGAGCCGGATATGGATGGCGGACCTCGTTCGAGCGGCGATGACGATATCATCGACGCCGATTTTGAGGACATGGGCAACGGCAAGCGCCGTTGACCTTGGCTGACGGAACCGTAAGGGGCCGGTTCGGGCGACCGGGCTGGCCCCCTGCATTCCGGCAAGGGGGACCCCTGAATGGCAAAACGTGACTATTATGACGTGCTCGGCATCGCAAAAGGTGCCAATGCGGACGAGATCAAGAAAGCCTATCGCACCAAAGCCAAAGAACTGCACCCCGATCGCAACGCGGATAATCCGAATGCAGAGGCGCAGTTCAAGGAAGCCAATGAGGCCTATGATTGCCTGAAGGACGCTGACAAGAAGGCGGCCTATGATCGGTATGGCCATGCTGCTTTTGAAGGCGGAATGGGTGGTGGCGGTCGGCCGGGTGGTGGTTTTGGCAACCAGCAAGGCGATTTCGCCTCGGCCTTCTCTGATGTTTTTGACGACCTGTTCGGTGATTTCATGGGCGGGCGCGGCAATGGCGGTCGGCAGCGCGCCGTGCGCGGGGCGGATTTGCGCTATAACCTGCGGGTCAGTCTGGAAGAGGCCTATGGCGGGCTGCAAAAGACGATCAATGTGCCAACTTCGATCAAATGCACCGGCTGCGAAGGCTCGGGCGCAGAGGGCGGCGCGGAACCGACGTCTTGCCCGACATGTTCGGGCTTGGGCAAAGTGCGGGCGCAACAGGGCTTTTTCACTGTGGAACGCACCTGTCCAACCTGTTCGGGGCTAGGTCAGATCATCAAGAACCCTTGCAAATCTTGTGGCGGGCAAGGTCGCGTGCAGCGGGATCGTTCACTGTCGGTCAATATTCCCAAAGGGGTGGAGACGGGCACACGAATCCGGTTGTCGGGTGAGGGCGAAGCGGGGATGCGAGGCGGGCCTTCGGGCGACCTTTATATCTTTATCGAAGTTGCGAACCACGCGATTTTCGAACGCGAGGGGACGAACCTGTTCTGTCGCGTGCCAGTGTCGATGACGGCGGCAGCTTTGGGCGGAGATATTGAAGTGCCGACGATTGACGGTGGCCGCTCCAAGGTGAAGATTCCGGCGGGGTCGCAATCGGGGCGGCAAATGCGGCTACGCGCCAAAGGCATGCCTGCGCTGCGTGGCGGGGGCGAGGGCGATATGTTTATCGAACTGGCTGTGGAAACACCGGTAAACCTGACCTCGCGGCAGAAAGAGCTGTTGAAGGAGTTTGAGGACCTTTCGGAAGAGAATAACCCCGAAAGCTCGACCTTTTTCCGCTCGGTCAAAAACTTCTGGGATTCGATGAAGGGCTAAGACCGCCCTCGGATACCGCGCCTTTGAGGCGGATGGGAAACAAAACGGCCTGCACCTCATGGTTGCGGGCCGTTTTTTATTGGATGTGCTGAGGGTTAGGGGCGTGCCCTCTTGCGCCTTGGCCTGCTTCCAGCCAAAACTCGGGCCCATCCCCAAGGGAGAGGGCCATGACCGATATCGCGACACGTGTCTGGAATCATAAGTGGAAGATCGACCCGATTGTCCGCTCGTTGATCGACACGGATTTTTACAAATTGCTGATGTGCCAATCGGTGTTTCGCAACAAGGCCGATACGGTGGTGACGTTTTCGCTCATCAACCGCTCGAAAGATGTGCGGCTTGCCGAGTTGATTGATGAGGGTGAGTTGCGCGAGCAATTGGACCATATCCGCTCGCTGTCACTGAGCCGTGGCGAGAGCACTTGGCTGCGCGGCAATACATTTTATGGCAAGCGCCAAATGTTTCGCCCGGATTTCATGGAGTGGTTTGAGGGCCTGCGATTGCCGCCCTACCATCTGGAAAAGCGCAACGGGCAATATGAGCTGACATTTGAGGGCAAATGGCCCGAAGTGATGATGTGGGAAATTCCGGCGTTGTCGGTGTTGATGGAGCTGAGATCGCGCGCCGTGTTGAACCGGATGGGACGGTTTGAGCTGAAGGTGCTTTATGCCCGCGCGCTGACCAAATTGTGGGAAAAGATCGAGCAATTGGCCACGGTAGAGGGGCTGCGAATTGCTGATTTTGGCACAAGACGGCGCCATTCTTACCTGTGGCAGGATCAATCGGTGCAAGCGATGATCGAAGGCCTGGGCGAGAAGTTCGTTGGCACCTCGAATTGTCTGATCGCGATGAAGCGCGACATTGAGGCAATTGGCACCAACGCGCATGAGTTGCCGATGGTGTATTCGGCGCTGGCGCGCGATGATGCGGAATTGGCCGATGCGCCCTATAAGGTGCTGGCCGATTGGCAAGACGAGCATGACGGCAATTTGCGGATCATTCTGCCCGACACATTCGGCACGAAGGGGTTCTTGGACCGAGCGCCGGATTGGCTGGCTGGATGGACGGGCATCCGTATCGACTCGGGTGCGCCCGAAGAGGGGGCGGAAACCGCCATTGCGTGGTGGAAATCACGCGGAGAAGACCCGCGGGAGAAGCTGATCATTTTCTCGGACGGTTTGGATGTGGACCGGATCGTAGCGCTCTCCGAACGGTTTAGGGGCCGCGCCAAGGTTTCCTTTGGTTGGGGCACTCTTTTGACGAATGATTTCAGAGGATTAACCAAGAACGATGGATTGGCGCCGTTCAGCTTGGTGTGCAAGGCCGTGGCTGCGAATGGGCACCCAACGGTGAAACTCTCGGACAATCCGAACAAGGCCATGGGGCCGGAGACGGAGATTCAGCGCTATAAGCGGGTGTTTCAGGTGGGCACGCAGGAGGCGATTGCCGTCGAAGTGTGACTCTTTCGACATTGCGCCTTTCCGCCGTTGACGGCGGTTGCAGCGGAAAAGGTAGTAGGTGTGAGTTGTTTTAAGGTGGTTAATATGTGATGAGACAATTGTCTAACCAAGGTATTTCAGATGCTTAAAGATCCTACTCGTGGCCCAAGCGCATCCATTTCAGCGCAGACGCCAGAGGATGAAATCGACCTGATGGAACTGGTCCGCACCCTGTGGCGCGCCAAGTGGCTGATCATGGCCTGTGCCGTGCTCGGGTTTTTGATTGGTGTCTGGTATGGGTTTTTCCAAGCAACCCCGCTTTACACGGCGCGCGCCACTGTGGCGCTTGAGAGTCGTGAATCGCAAGTGACCGATCTGACGTCCGTGGTGGCAGGACTTGGGGGTGATCAATCGACGATCAATACGGAAGTGGAAGTGATCCGGTCGCGCGGATTGGCGAAAAAACTGGTTGATGAGTTGGATTTGGTGAAAGACCCCGAATTTAACGCCGCGTTAAGAAAGCCCGAGAAATATACGCCCGGAGCGATTGTGCGAAATGTCGTCAGGCTGATACGTGGAGAGAGAGAAGCGGCTCTGCCCAGTGAGACAGTGCAGCGTGATCGCACTATCGCGGCCGTGCAGAGCGCGATTACGGTATCGAACCTGCGGCAAAGCTATGTGTTCGAATTGACGGCAGTGACGCAGAATGCGGAGAAGTCCGCGCTTTTGGCCAATGCCTTGGCGGAGGCGTATATTCAGGATCAGTTGGATGTGAAGTTTGCCGCCACCGAACGTGCAACGGAATGGTTGAGCGAGCGGGTTCTGGAGCTGCAAACGGAGCTGGAGACGTCGGAATCGCGGCTCAAGGAGTTCTCGTCCAATACAGATTTGATCAGTCCGGAAGGCTTGGTTGGGCTGAACCGTTGGACTGCCCCCATCGAGTGGTCCGGTGTAAATGTTAGTGCATGGTCGGCCTCTGGTCTATCGGCACGATGCTTTCGGGTGCTGGCGGGCGATACCCAAGGGAGCTATGCGGTCTAACCGTG
>Ga0102815_10000224_pt1 | contig 41370 bp, 33 predicted proteins | sample ColrivemetaGS759_FD_79113 | JGI IMG/M metagenome (GOLD analysis project Ga0102815, IMG submission 79113) | Estuarine microbial communities from the Columbia River estuary - Ebb tide ETM metaG S.759 | ecosystem: Environmental > Aquatic > Marine > Intertidal zone > Estuary | place: USA: Columbia... | reverse complement strand
GCTACCGCAGCCGTCCCGGCGGCTCCGCGGATTGCGCCGTGGTGACGCCGGCCGAAGTAGCGCGCGAGGGTCGGTCCGTGGGTCGCCGCGCCGATCCCCTGGGCCACGCCGAGCGTTCCCATCGCCACGTGGGAGCCCAGGCTGCCCGCCCAGAGCTCAAGCACCGCCGCCCCGAGACCGAGGAGGACCATAGATGCGGCCAGGAGCGGGCCGGGCTGGACCCTGTCCGCGAGCACGCCGCCCAGAAGAGTCGCCCCGAGTCCGGCCCCCGCGTAGGTCATGTATGTCCGAGCGGCCTCCCTCGCGCCGGTCCCCGACTCCGCGAGGATCGGCAGCAGGTGAAAGTGCACGGCGGTGACGATCGCCGCCTGCGCCGCCACCAGCGAGATCAACACCCAGAAGACCGGGGTCCTCCGCGCCGCCGCGAGGTCGAAGGACCGAGACCAGCCCTCGTCCTCGCCCGCTCCTCCCGATCCTGCGCTCGGGTCCCGGTCGATCATGAAGACCGATGCAACGATCCCGAGCGCGGCGGCCGAGACGGTCAAGGCCACCGCCGAGAAGCGCCACCCCTCGCTGGCGATCAACGCGACGGAGAGCTGGGGGACCGTGGCGATAGCGAGCGCAACGGTGGCCCCACGGAGCCCCTCCATCCGCCCGAGAGAGGCGTCAAAGCGCAGGGCCAGGGCGTGGCTGGACGCGAGCGAGATGGCGCCCTGTCCCGTCAGCCTCAGCAGGAAGAACGCCAAGGTCAGGGTCACGAAGCCCGTGGCTGACTGGAGCGCCAACCCGGCCCCGGCGAGCCCGACCGACGCAACGCCGATCATCACCCGGGGCCCGATCCGGTCCGCGACGCCGCCGATGCCCGTCAGGCAGATCGCGGACGACAGGGTTCCGATGAGGTACGCGAGGCCGAGGCGGTCCAGGCTGAGCCCCAGGTCACTGGAGAGCGCCTCGCTGAACGTGGAGATCACGAACGTCTGGCCTGGCGCGGTGATGAACATCGCCACCAGGCAGCCAGCCACCACCAGCGCTCTCGGCCGCGCGATTCCTGCCCCCCTGCTGCCCATGGGCGCAGTCTCTCCACAAGACTCTCCACAGGGTGTGGAAAGCGGGAGCTTTGTCCCGAAGGCACAGAGGCCAGGGCCGGGTAGGATCCGCCGAATGCCCCGCGAGACTGCCTACCTGTGCCTGCGAAGCGGCTCCCCCACACCGCTGCGGGAGGTCGATCGGTATGCCTCCCGACGGGGCCTTGACCTGCGTGACACCGCCCTCGCGCGGCGCTTGGTGGGGACCGAGGTTCGGCGACGAGGAACGCTCCGCGCGGTGCTCGCGGCGTTCGTTCATTCCAAGCCCAAGGCAGACCTCGCCACGCTGCTCCGGCTCGGGATCGCGCAGCTCCTCTTTCTCGACCGAGTCCCAGACCACGCGGCGATCTCTGAGACCGTCCGCTGCGTGACGGACCACCTGGGCCTCGGCAAGGGGCGCACCGCGAACGCGGTGCTGCGCAGCGTCCAGCGCGCGGTGCTCCCCGGCGCCTCCGGTGACCCCACGCGCGACGTGATCGGCAGAGACCTGCGCTTCGAATTCCCCGTCTTCCGCGACGCCGAGGAGCACCCCCACCTGTGGGCCGAGGATGCGCTCTCTCTCCCCAGCGCCCTCCACAAGCGCTGGACCCAGCGGGTCGGCCGCGAGGAGGCCAACCGCCTCGCGACACTGGCCCTCGAGGAGCCGCCGCTGTCCCTTCGCATCCGCTCCGAGCGGCCCAGAGAGGAGGTCCGCGCCGCGCTTGGGGCCGAGGGTGTCGCGTCCACGAACGGCCGCCACCCGCGATTCCTGCTCGTCGCGCCCGAGGACGCCTCGGGCGCCCTCGCCTCTCCGCTCTTCCACCACGGTGAGCTCACGGTCCAGGGAGAGCACGCCTTCGGCGCTGCCCAGATGTTGGGCGAGGTCGACGGCCTCCGCGTCCTGGACCTCTGCGCGGCGCCGGGAGGGAAGACGGCAGCGGTGCTGGAGTCCGGACCCCAAAGCCTGGTCGCCTGCGACCTCTCTCCCCACCGGCTGCAGCGGATCCGCACCGGGTTCCAGCGCCTTGGGCTGGAGATTCCCGCGCTGGTCGCCACGGATCAGGCCCGCGGCCTTGGCTCGGGGGCTCGGTTCGACGCGGTCCTGGTCGACGCGCCGTGCAGCAACACCGGCGTCCTCGCCCAGCGCCCAGGCGCCAAGTGGCGCCATGGACCGCAGGGCCAGCGCGCCCTTGTTGAGCTCCAGCGCGGGCTGCTCCATTCAGCGAGCGAACACGTCGAGCCCGGAGGCGTCCTGGTCCACTCCACGTGCAGCCTCGAGAGCGAGGAGAACGAACAGCAGGTCCGCCGCTTCCTGGAGGAGCACGCCGGCTGGACGCTCGAGGAGGAGCTGCGCTCTGCGCCCGCGGCCTTTGGTGCCGGTGGGCCGGCCGACGGTGGCTACGCCGCGCGGCTCCGCGCCCCCCTCTCCTAGGCTCCTTGCCTGGGTCTCCTCCCGCTGGCGCCCTTTCACTGGTGCCGGCTCACTGGCGCCCGTTGGCCTGCCCCTGTTCTCGGGCCCCTGTTCGCCGGCGCACGCTCAGCGCCCACCTCGCTAAGCTCTCCCCCATGGCTCACCGCTCAGAACGGACCTCGCAGAGGCCCCAAAAAGGAATCAGCCTCCTCCCGGTCGTCTTCCTGGTCGTCGGGATGCTCGCGGCGGTGATGGCTGTCGCGGTGGCGACGAACAAGAACAAGAAGAAGAAGGAAGCCGCGGCACAGGGCGCCCCCGCAGCCGCGACCACCGAGACCTCGCCGAGCTCGTACAACCCCTTCTCTGACATCGACAACAGTCCTGGCGGCGCGGCCGGGACACGGACCAGCCGGACCAATCGCGCCCCCGCCGGCCTCCTCCAGAACTCCGACTACCTGGCCGCCTGCGCCCTGGCGGCCGAGGGCATCGCGCTTGTGAACGAGGCGGAGAAGGCCCGCAAGGTCGGCGACGAGGACGCCTTCCAGCGCAAGGGGGCCAGCGGGAGGGCCAAGCTCGACGTCGCCTTCGAGCGCGTCGCGGACTGGGTGCTCGCGATCCAGGACCTCTACCCCAACGACCGCCAGGTGGCCAAGGTGGAGCGTGAGCTCCAGCGTTGGGATCGCGCCCGCAAGAAGGTCCGCAAGGTGAGCGGCGTCCGTTGAAGGGTCGCCGCGCCCTGGTCACCGGCGCGTCCTCCGGGATCGGCGAAGCCGTCTCCCGACTGCTCGCGGCGCAGGGCTACCGCGTAGCGCTGCTCGCGCGGAACCGGGCTCGGCTCGAGGCCGTCGCGGCGGAGCTCCCCCGCCCCTCCTCCGGCGGCGACCACCTCGTGCTCCCGTGCGACCTGACCCGGGTCGAGGAGATCGAGGGAGCCATCGAGGCCGTTGAGGCGGCCTTCGGTGGCCTCGACCTGCTGATCAACAACGCCGGAATCGGATATCGCGCCCGCGTCAGCGAGCTGGACCCCGAGCCCCTCCGGCGCGTCTTCGACACCAACGTGTTTGCCCTGCTCTTGACCTGCAAGGCCTGCTACCCGCTGCTGGTCCGGGGGGATCGCCCGGTGGTCGTGAACGTCTCCAGCGTCGTGGGGCGCCGGGGCATCCCTGGCCAGGCGGGCTACTCGGCGAGCAAGGCCGCCGTCTGCTCCATTGGCGAGGCGCTGCGCATCGAGTGGGCGGAGGAGGACATCGCGGTCAGCACCCTGAACCCAGCGCTCACCGCGACGGGCTTCTTCCAGAACCAGCTGAACCCCCAGGCGCTGCCGGACCCGGACCTGGGTGACGCGCGACCGGCGAGCGGCGTGGCGCAGGCCATCCTGGCCCTCGACCAGGACCCGCGGCCCGAGGTCTCACTGAGGTGGAAGTGGCGGCTGCTTGGGATCCTCTCGATCCTCTCGCCGCGGCTCGCCGACCACGCGCTGGTTCGCCGCCTCGGCGGAGACTGGCGCGTCCCCCGAAGACGGGGCTAGCGCCCCTCTTGGGTCTCCCCGAACTCCGGCATCGGAGGGAGATCATGGGGCTCCACGGCCTGGGCTTCGATCGAGTCGAGGTCCAGCGAATCACCCATCTCAAGCGGGAGCGGGTCCGGGACCACAAAGCCCGCCTCGTCATCGAGTCCGGCCAGCACCTCCGCGTCGGCCTCATCGAAGATCGAGCCCCAGCCTCCCTCGCGCTCCGGCACCACCCGCGCCTCGAGGTTGTCGCTGACCCAGCGCCGGTTGGACTCCACCGAGCCGACGAGCGGCAGCACCTCGAAGTCTGTGTGAGCGGACACCTGCGCGAGGATCTCTGCGGGCACGAGGCCCGGCATCGCCACCGTGAGGATCTGCCCGAAGACATCCACCGGGACGAGGTTGTGCTGAATGAAGAAGTCCTTGTCGATCCCCTCCTGCGCTTCAGGGTTCGGGACGACGAGCTCTATCGGCAGGAACGGGAGTTGGAAGGTCTCGCTGATCAACCGCGCGAGCTCCCAGTCCGCGACCAGGCTCGAGGTCACGAGCGCCTCGCAGAAGCCCATGCCCCCCTCGCGGCTCAGCTGGAGGAGCTCGCGAACCGGCTCGGGTGCTACGAGACCTCTCTCGAGCAGGGTCTCTGCCAGGCGCGCGTAATCCAGTCTCTGGGAGTACTTCAAGGGGGTTCTCCGCCCACGGGAGGACGTGGACTGGGAGTGCTTATCGGCCCCTTGAGCCTCCGCCTTGAACAGTTTGGAGAGAGAGCGGCGGTAATCGAACCCGGCGTTCGATATCGCATTCACCCTCCCTCCCGCCCTCTCAGACGTCGAGATTGGTGATCTCGAGGGCGTGCTGCTCGATGTACTCGCGTCGGGCCTCGACGCCCTCGCTCATCAGGATCGTGAAGATCTCGTCAGCACCCAGGGCGTCCTCAAGCGTCACCTTGAAGAGGCTCCTGGTTGTGGGGTCCATGGTCGACTCCCAGAGCTGGTCGTGGTTCATCTCACCAAGGCCCTTGTAGCGCTGGATGTCCACGTCCGATTGAGCGCCCTTCTGAACCTCCTTGGCGAGGTCCATCAGGTTCGCGCACTCCTGTTCTGCGCCCTTCGACGTCCGCACCAGGAAGTTGCCGCCGCCCTGGAACTGCAGCCCTCCTTCAGCGATGGCCCCGAGGACCGCCTCGATCTCCTGCTGTTGCCTGAGGAAGGTCACGACGATGTCCGCGTCCTGTCGAAGGACGTTGCTGTCCGGACCGCGATAGATCTTGAGGTCCCCGTCCACGCCCTGGAGCTCAAGCCAGCTGTCGAGCTCCTCCTTCGTGTTGAAGAACTCCGCGTTCGTTCCGCGCGCGGCGTGAATCGGCCGCAGCCGCGAGCCGTCCCAGCGCTCGAGGAACTCCGTGAAGGTGGTCTCCGACCAGGCCGGAACGGCGCCGTCCACGAGGTTTTGAAGCTCCTGGAGCTGGTCCAGCAGCACCTTCAATTCAGGGCCCGTCCAGTCCTTCTTGGCGGCGCGATCCTCAACGGTGATCTGCTCCACACCGCGGTCGAGCAGCGCCTTCCGCAGGGTGGGATCGTCGACGATGTACTGGCTCTTCTTGCCCACCGTCAGCTTGTAGAGCGGCGGCTGGGCGATGTAGAGGTGCCCGCGCTCGATGGTCTCAGGCATCTGACGGAAGAAGAACGTCAGCAGCAGCGTCCGGATGTGGGAGCCGTCCACATCGGCGTCCGTCATGATGATGATCTTGCCGTAGCGCAGCTTCTCGATGTCAAACTCGGCGCCGATGCCGGTCCCGAGCGCAGAGATGATCAGCTGGATCTCCTGATGCCCGAGCATCTTGTCGAGGCGCGCCTTCTCGACGTTCAGGATCTTGCCCTTGATGGGCAAGATCGCCTGGTAGCGCCGATCCCGGCCCTGCTTGGCCGGCCCACCGGCCGAGTCACCCTCGACGATGTAGATCTCGGTCTCGTCGCGGTCCTTGCTCTGACAGTCTGCGAGCTTGCCGGGCAGGTTGCCGCTGGCCAGCGCTGACTTGCGGCGCACCAGGTCCCTCGCCTTTCGCGCGGCGTCGCGCGCCTCCTTGGCCCTGACGGCCTTGCCGACGATCGCCCTGGCCGGACCCGGGTTCTCCTCGAGGTAGGTGCCGAAGAGATCGTTCACCGCGGCCTCCACGATTCCCTGGGCCTCGCGGTTGCCGAGCTTGTCCTTGGTCTGCCCTTCGAACTGAGGGTCGGGGACCTTCAAGGAGAGGACCGCGGTCAGGCCCTCACGCCAATCGTCGCCGGAGGGCAGGTCCTGGTTCTCCTTCACCAGCTTGCCCGCCCGCGCGTAGGCACCGAGCGTCCTCGAGATCGCCCCACGCAGGCCGGCAAGGTGTGTTCCTCCGCCGTGCGTGTTGATGTTGTTGACGAAGGTGAAGACGTTCTCCTGATAGGAGTCGGAGTACTGGAGCGCGAGCTCGACCTCGTACTCCGCCCCGGGGTCGTCCATCGAGGGGACGGCCTTCGAGAAGTGCACGACGCCGTCATGGAGGATGGTCTTGTTCTTGTTGATGTGGCTGACGAAGGTCTTCAGCCCGTCGGGGTACTCGAAGGCCTCCGAAGCGCCTGTCCGCTCATCCTCGAGCTCGATCCTGAGCCCTCGGGTGCCCATCAGGTAGGCGGTCTCGCGCAGACGCTTCTCGACGATGTCGTAGTCGACCTCGGTCGTGGAGAAGATCTCCGTATCGGCGAACCAGGTCACCGTCGTCCCGGTTCGGTCCGTCGTTCCGACCACGGCCAAGTCGCTCGCCTTCTCGCCGCGCTCGAACGACATCTCATGGATCTCGCCGTCATGGTGGACCTGCACCGTGAGCAGGGTCGAGAGCGCGTTGACGCAGGAGACGCCAACCCCGTGGAGGCCGCCGGAGACCTTGTAGGCCTGGTCGTCGAACTTGCCGCCTGCGTGGAGCTTGGTGAGCACGACCTCGACGGCGGGGATGCCCTCGGTCGGGTGCACGCTCACGGGGATGCCCCGGCCGTCATCCTCGACGGACACGGAGCCATCCGCCTTGAGGATCACCCGACAGTGCGTGGCGTGTCCCGCGAGCGCCTCATCGACCGCGTTATCCACGACCTCCCAGATGAGGTGGTGCAAACCTCGGACGTCGGTGTCCCCGATGTACATCGCGGGGCGAACCCTCACAGCCTCGAGACCCTCGAGGATCGTGATCGAGTCTGCGCCGTAGGTCGGGGTGGAGGTGTCGGCGGTCTGGTCCGTGTCGCTCATGAGCGGCGTTTCAACTTGAAGGAGAGCTTGCGAATCGTGGCGCCCTCGAGGAGGGCGTCCGCGCGCGTTCGTAGGTCTTCGGAGGCGAACCCCCGAAGCTCGGAGAGCAGGGATGAATTGTCGACTTCGATGATCAGTTCGCCGCGCCGGAAGGAGACCGCCGTGGCTCGAGCAGAGAGCTCCGGGCCAACGGCTGCGTCCCATGCCGCGAGAGCTGGGCCGGCCTTCTTGCGCTGCAGCACGCGGGAGTCATCGAGGTATTCCTTGAGGGCGTCGCCGAGGGGCATGAGCAGCCCCCGTTCAGGCTCGGAGCCCGTCCGCCCCGGGCGCCCGGAGCGGCCCCGGCGCCTGGATGAGCGACGACGAGCGGCGGCCATGTCGGGCTCAGGCGTCCAGCGTGATGGGCATGACGATGTAGATGTGGTTCTCGCCGAGGGTGAACTTGCCCGGGCTGGTCTTCTGACCGAACTCGAGGATCACCCGCTCTGGCGCACCATTCTTGAGGCCGTCGAGGACGTAGTCCGCGTTGAATGCGATCTCGGCCTCCTCCCCCTTGAATGCGACCTCCATGTGGGCGGTGGCCTCACCACGATCAGCCGAGTGACCGAACAGCTCCAGCTTCTCGCCCTTGACCCGGAAGCGGACAGCCCGAGTCTCGTCGCCTGAGACGTTGGAGACGAGCCGCAGCTTGCGGGTGAACTGCTCCGCGTCTGCCTCGATGGCGTTGCCGCACTCCGCCGGGATCACGGCCGAGTACTGGGGGAAGTCTCCGTCGATCAAGCGGGCGAAGATCTCGGCGTTCTTCGAGCGCAGCCCAACCTGCCCCTCCTTGAGGGAGAGACGGATCTGGTCGAGGGGGTCCGGGATCACCCGGCAGAAGAGCTGCATGCCCTTGGTCGGAATGATGGCGCTGGTCTTCTCCGCGCCGGCCATCTCCACGGGAATCGACGCCATGGAGAGGCGCCGACCGTCCGTGGCAACGAGCCGCAGCTGGTCGTTGTCGAGCTCCGTCAGGACGCCATGCATGGCGTAACGTCCGGGCTCACGGGCTGCGGCGAAGGCGGTCCGCCCCACAAGCCGCGAGAAGCTGCCTCCCTGGACGCTGACGGAACCTTGGTCGTCAAAGCGGGGAACGACCGGGAACTCGTCCGGATCGGCGACAACGAGCTCACAGGAGTCCTCACCGCTTGTGATGGTGCAGCGGGAATCGTCGGTGGAGATGGTGACCGTCTCGCCGGAGAGGTCCCGGACGAAGTCGAAGGCCGTCCGCGCGGGGATCACGACGGGGCCAGGTTCCGCGACGTCGACCTTGTCGAGCTTGAAGCGAACCGAGACCTCCTGGTCCGTGCCCACGAGCTCGACCAGATCGTCGGTGGCGACGAGGCAGACGTTGGAGAGGATCGGCTTTGGACTCTTGGTCGGGATGACGCCGCAGATGATGGCGAGTCCCTCACGCAGAGCGTCTCGATCGCAGGTGGCCTTCATGATGGATCTTGTTCCTTGTTGCGCCCCCGGAGTGAACCGGGACGAAGAAGCGAGTGGGGGGGTGGAGCGCAGGTGTAGCGCTCAGCGCCGGCGTGCACGCGGACCGAGGGGGAGAGTCGCTGGACCTTCGATGGTCTGTTGGCGGGGGGAGCGGAGACCCAGGGGGTCAGGTCCGCGACCGAAGTTCGAGCGAGGGATGCGGAGCGCCCGAGGAGCGCGCCTCACAGGCGGGGGGTCGAGTTTTCCAGACCTTTCTCCTGTAGTGATATCTTCGTCTTAATAGGGGCCCCTGTCTATCGTTCAAAGCGCAGCACTGGACGACGTAAGGTGTTTTCTTGGTGAGGTTTATGCGGTTGGTCGGGATGTGGAGAGCGCGGGCGAGGCGGTGGAGTGCCGGTGGAAAACTGAGGGCTTGTCCACGCCCGTCAACGGGGCGCCCGGGTGGGTGAACTCGAGAGGACCAGACTCCCCGCCTTGCCCACAATTACCCACCGACTTGCTCCCCTGTAGGCCCACAACACTCCACCGCTTTGAGGGGGCTATGCACGCCCCCCCAAGGTGCTCTCAACAGGTTCCCCCCAAGTTTGTCCACGGGGGTGGAGAGGGGCCGGCCGGCCGGCGCGGCGAGTGCTTGAAACAGCGAGGCCGCCGGCAGAGCGAGGGCTCTGCCAGCGGCCAGTCGGTGGCCCCGGTGTGGGGCGCTTCGAGCGCTATGAAGGGGGGTCAGGAGCGTCCACCCGAGCCGAGGCGGTCGAGGAAGTGTTGGATGCGTCTGGAGAACTCCCGGTCGGCCGCGATCTCCTTCTCGATCTTCTCGACGGCGTAGAGGACGGTCGTGTGGTCGCGACCGCCAAAGAAGCCCCCGACCTCCTCGAGCGAGTGTCGCGTGACCTTGCGAGAGAGGTACATGGCGACCTGGCGGGGGAAGGCGATGGCCTTGGTGCGCTTCTTCGACTGCAGCTCGGAGAGCTTCACCTGGTAGTGCTCGGTGACCAGCGAGATGATGTCGTCGACGGTGGGCACGCCGGCGCGCACCTCGATCAGCCCCGAGAGGGCCTCCCGCGCGAGGTCCACGCAGATCTTCGCGTTGGTCAGGCGCGTGTATCCGAAGAGTCGGGTGACCGCGCCCTCCAGCTCCCGGACGTTCTCCTCGATGTTCTCGGAGATGAACTGCGCCACGTCGTCGGGGAGCTCCGTTCCGCGCTCGCGGGCCTTGCGCTTCACGATCGCCATGCGGGTCTCGAAGCAGGGGGGCTCGATCTCGGTGACCATGCCCCACTTGAAGCGCGACACGAGTCGGTCCTGCAGGGTCGGGATGTCCTTTGGCGGGCTATCCGACGAGAGGACGATCTGCTTGCCTGCGTTGTAGAGCGAGTTGAAGGTGTGGAAGAACTCCTCCTGGGTCCGCTCCTTGTTGGCGAGGAGCTGGATGTCGTCCACGACGAGCACGTCGATATTCCGGTACTTGTCCCGGAAGGACATCATGTCGCCGTTCTCGAGGGCGTCGATGAAGTGGTTCACGAACGTCTCGCAGGACAGATAGAGGATGCGAGAGTCCGGGAACCGGTCGAGGACCGAGTAGCAGAAGGCTTGCAGCAGGTGCGTCTTGCCCACGCCCACGCGGCCGTGCAGGAAGAGCGGGTTGTAGGACTTACCCGGCTGCTCGGCGGCGCCCAGCGAGGCGGCGTGCCCGAAGCGGTTGCACGGGCCGACGACGAAGCTCTCGAAGGTGCACTTGGGGTTCAGGACAAAGTCGCTGGCCGCGTCCAGTTGGCTGCGACGAATCGGCTGTTGCTCGCGCCGCGCGGGTGCCCTCTGGCCCGCCTTGCGGTCCCCGGTGTTTCCGCCCGGTTCGGGGCTCTCTTCGGGCTCCGCCGGAGCCCCGGCGCGGCCCTCGGCCGGAGCGGCTGGCGGCCCGGAGCGGCCCCTGGGGGCGGACTCCACGACGAGGCTCTCGGGCTTCTCGATGAGGACCACCTGCCGGTCGGCGCCGAGGATGGAGTCCACCGCGCGCTGGAGGACGTCGATGTAGTACTTCGCGATCCACTCCTTCGCGAAGCTGTTGGGGACGGCGACCACGGCGCTCTCGTCGTCCACGCGAATGAGCTTGGAGCGCTTGAACCAGGTCTGAAATTGCTCAGGTGCGAGGACCGCAACGAGGGCGTCCCGGAGGCTGTTGGCGAGGTGCTCGACCTGCTCTCCCTCTGCCACGGTTCCCGAGGAGTCGGCGACCGGCGCCGCGGGGGCCGCGGGCAGGACCTCCTCTGCGTCGAAGAGACCACGCCCGGAGGGGTCGGTCCGCTCCACCCGGGGCGAGGCGGTTCGGGCCACCCGGGGGCTTGGCCGTTGAGGGAGCTCGGTCCGCGAAGGGGGCGAGCTGGAGTCGAGGGGGTGGTCGTCCATCCGTGCGGTCCGAACGATGCCTTGCGGCATGCCGCGAGCGAGCGGCGTGGGGGGGAAGGGGTCCGTCAGCCCGGCGGAGGGCAAAGCGGAAAGGCAGGGGGCGAGCGAGATCCGGGACACCAGCGCGGTGCGGGGGGGGGCGGCGCGGGGGACGAGCCGGGATCGCGGCTCCTGATTACACGCGCGATGCCGAAACCCGTCAACGGCACCGGGCGCCCCGGCCCCCCCCAAGACCTTGGGCGACGGTGGAGAACCGAGACTTACGGCGCTCCCCCCAAAGTTGTCCCCAAGCGTTCCACACAGGTGTGGATATCTTCTTCCCGAGAGTCCCTGCCGAGGGAAAACCGGAGGCCGCTCCGGGCGCGCTCGGGGTCGAGCGCCAGGGCGCTGAGCACGTGAGAGGGCTCGATGGATCCGCTGGCGCAAGCGGAGCCAGCGGAGACCTCCACACCCGCGAGGTCGAGGCGGGCGACCAGGGTCCGCGCGTCGCCCTTGGGGACGGAGACGTTGACCGTGTTGGGCAGCCGGGTCGGGTCCTCGATCGGAGGGCCGTTGAGGCTCATTCCGGGGACCCGAGAGCGCAGACCCTCCCACAGGAGCCCCGTGAGGCGGCTTGTCTCGCGTTGGAAGGCCTCGGTCTCCAGGACGGCAAGTTCGATCGCAACGGCAGCCGCGACGATCGCGGGGACGTTTTCTGTGCCCGGCCGAAGCTCGGCCTCCTGGGACCCGCCAAAGGTCGTCGGAGCGATGGGGGCGCCGGGGCGGCGGAAGAGGATTCCTACGCCGATGGGGCCCCCGACCTTGTGGGCCGAGAGGCTGGCGAGGTCGACGCCTGACCCCATCAGGTCGAGGTGTTTCTTGCCCAGCAGCTGGACGGCATCGCTGTGGAAAACTCCGTTGTCCCCAATGAGGGCCCGAACCTCCTGAAGGTTGGTCGTCGAGCCGATCTCGTTGTTGGCGCCCATGACGGACACCAACGCAGGACGGTCGGCGACCGCCGCTCCCAGAGCGTCCAGGTCGAGGGAACCCCGTGAATCGACCCCGATCCATCGCACAGGATGGTCGGTGGACTGGAGGTGAAGGGCGGGGCCCAGGACGGCGGCGTGCTCGATGGTCGAGGTCACCAGGCACATGTCAGCGGGGCCGGCCCTCAGGGCGCCGAAGAGGGCGAGGTTGTTGGACTCTGTTCCACCGCTCGTGAAGACCACGCTGTCTTCGGGGACCGCGAGTGCGGCAGCTACCCGCTCACGGGCCTCGTCCACCGCAGCGCGGCCCCGGCGGCCAGCCCCGTGAACGCTCGAGGCATTGCCAAGCCCTCCGTCCACGGCGCCCAGGAGCGCCTCCCGGGCCTCAGGGCGCAGGGGCGTGGTGGCGTTGTAGTCCAGATGAACGCGCTTCATGGCTCCTCAGCGGTCGCAGCCGCCCTCGATCAGCCGCTGGTACAAGCCCTCGTACTGCCCCACGACCCGGCGGCGGTCAAACAGGCCCATGGCGCGCTCACGGGCCGCGGCGCCCATGGCAGCCGAGCGTTCACGGTCCTCCATGACCGAGACCAGGTGGTTCGCGAACCCCTCGAGGTCCTCTACCGGGGAGAGCAGGCCTGATACGCCATCCTCGACCACCTCCGGCAGGCCCCCGACACGGGTTCCCACGACAGCTGTCCCGCACGCCATGGCCTCGAGCGCGGAGAGCCCAAAGGACTCCTCGGTGCTCGCGACGCAGAAGGCATCTGCAGGGCTCAGGAGGTCGGGGAGTGCATCCCGGAGCCCGAGGAACTTGATGTGCCCCTCCAGGTTGCGGAGCTGGGCGACGCGCCTCGCCTCGCCCAATTGTGGTCCGTCCCCCACGAGAACGAGTTCGGCGTCGACGCCGCTTGCCGTGAGCTGTTGGAGTGCCATGGCGAAGGCCTCGACGAGCCACGGGACGCGCTTCACCTTGCGGAAGTTGCTGACGTGAACAGCCGTGGATCGCTGCGCGGGGGGCGCGCCCGGGCAGAACTCGTCGAGGTCCACGAAGTTCGGGATCACCTCGATCCCGCAGGGCGGAAGGCCGTCGAAGTTGGCGGTCGTGCGCCGCTTCAGGTCCTCGGAGACCGCGGTGACCGCATCCGAGGCCGCGATGGCGTAGCGCGTCAGCGGAGCGTAGCTGGGGTCGTTCCCCACCAGGGTGATGTCTGTCCCGTGCAGGGTCGTCACCACCTTCAACGGCTCGAGACCCGCCTGCTCGGCGGCGGAACGAACTTGGAGCGCGCTCACGGCGTGCGGGAGGGCGTAGTGGGCGTGGAGCACGTCGAGCCCCTCGCTGCGGTGGAGGTCCAGCACCCGGGACATGATCGCAAGATCGTGGGGCGTGGAGTGGAAGAGCGGATAGGGGCTGCCCTGGGCCACGTGCACCTCGACCGGGCCCGGGGCGCGTGCGAGCCGGGGCGGCATGTCGTGGGAGAACAGGTGCACCCGATGGCCGTTCTCCGCGAGCGATAGGGCGAGCTCGCTCGCCACGACGCCGGAGCCGCCGTAGGTGGGGTGACAGAGGATCCCGATGCGCATGGGTCGATCATGGTCCGCCGTCGCCGCGCGTCGAGGGCTCGCGTGCTGCGAAATCCCACGACCTGAGACGGGGTCACCGGGCCGCGGGCCCCACTGCCGGGTCCATGGCGGGCAGCGCCGTGGATCCCCCTGAGGCTCGCAGCGACCAGGATGCTCGCTCCAGGCCCCGCTCCGCGGCTTGTGAGCCTCCGGCGTAGACCGGCCTTCGAGGGGGCGCGAGGAGCGGTATGCGCTCCCCAGCGACCCGTGTAAGTGTTTTCCCCGTAGCGTTTTGCGTTGTCTCGACGGGGCCGTCTTGGGCGCCGGCGTGGGAGGCGGCCGGAGCGTCCTCGTGGGCCCGGATGGCCAGCGCGGCCGCTCCGCCCGGGTCCCCGCATTCGGGCCTTGCCCCGGGTTCAGGCGAGGGGACCGGTTGGGCATCCGGCGCCGTTACATGACCGTCAAGCGGGTCCGGACCGACCTGCGCGTCGGCGGCGACCAGATCGGGGGACGCTACGCCGGCCGTCGTCTCGGCGCGAGCGGGCCGCTCCATGTCCTGGAGCCTCCGGTGTTCACGCTCGCTGGACGTCTCGAGCTCGACCGCTCGATCTTCGTTCAGCGACGCCACACCCTCGGGAGCCGCCGCCGAGGGAACCTCCAGCTCAAGCAACTCCGACAGAGCGTCTTCTGACGGCAGCGCCTCATCAGACTGCGCCTCATCATCCAGCGCTTCTTCAGACAAGGCCTCTTCAGACAGGGCCTCTTCTGAAGGGACCTCTTGCTCCGGTTGTTCGGGGGAGAGGGATACCGCCGCGAGGGGGTCAGCCGCGAGGGAGCCCATCGACGGTGAAGCCGAGCCAGCGCCGGCCTGGTCTGGAGCGACCTTGTCGTCGGTCGGGGGCGCCTGCGAGCCCCTGGAGGCGGTCACCAGGGTCTGGGCGGCGAGCCAGTCCAGATGCGGCCCTCTCGGCCGCGCGCCTGGTGGGGCCTCGACGGAGCGGCTCTCCTCTTCGGACTCCGCGCCTTCTCGCTCGATGAACTCCTTGGCCACGGCCAGGTAGTCCTCCGCGCCCCTGGATTCGGGTGCGTACTCGAAGATGGTCCTGGAGAAGCTCGGCGTCTCGGCGAGCTTCACGTTCTGAGCGATAGGCCGCTTGAAGAGCTGCTCGGGGAAGTGCGAGCGCAGCTCCCCTAGCACCTCTCGCGCGAGGCGCAGGCGGCTGTCGTACATGCAGGCGAGCACGCCCGTGATCTCGAGGTCGGGCTTCATCCGACGTCTCAGGAGCTGGACGATCTCGACCAGCTTGCTCAGGCCTTGGAGGGCGAAGAACTCCGTCTGGACGGCGATCAAGACCTCGCTCGAGGCCGTCAGACCGTTCACCGACAGGAGCCCGAGGCTCGGCGGGTTGTCGATGAGCACGATATCGGCGGGCGATCGGCCGCTGCGCTCGAGCTCCTCGTTCTCCCAGTCATCGAGCGCGTCCTTGAGGATCGTCTCCCGTCCGATGGCGCTCGCCAGCTCGAGCTCAGCACCCGAGAGGTCGAGGTGTGCGGGGAGCACGGAGAGCCCCGGGGTCGAGGTGCCCCGAACGGTGTCCGCGACCTTCCCGCCCTGGGTCAGGAGGGAGTAGGTCGAGGGCTCCCCCGGCTCGAGCTCCGCGCCCAGGTTCTGGGACGCGTTGGCCTGGGGGTCCATGTCCACCACGAGCACTCGGCGCCCCAGGCGAGCGAGGGCTGCGCCGAAGTTGACCGCTGTGGTCGTCTTGCCGACGCCACCCTTCTGGTTGATGATCGCGATTCGCCGCATGGGAAGAGCCGCAGTCTACCGCCGGGCGCCCGCGCTCGCCGGGGCTTGGTGTCGGATGGGTCTCGTATTCTCCGAGCCCCTTGCTTCCGGAGCCCTGCAGCGCCTAGCCCTGTGTCCTGAGGTTTGTCTCGGCGGGGCCCTCCGCCATCAATGCGATGAACACGACCGCCGACTCACCCCCCCCGTCCATCCCTGCGCGGCGCCTCTCGGTGTGGACCTTCGCCTGTTGGGCCCTTGTCCCTGGCGGTCTCTCGCTCTACTTCCGGCTCCAGCTCCTGCCCGGGGAGCAGTGGGGGCTCGGGATGCTGTTCCTGGTCTTCCTGCTGGTCTGGCTGGCGAGCGGGCTCATGTTTGCCTTCGTCAGGGTGACGATGCCCCGGCCACGCGAGCGCGTCGCAGGCGTCTTCCTGATCAGTGCGGCGTGCGGGCTCGCCGCCTTCTTTGCTTCGACCACGCTCTCTTCGGTCCTCTTCCTCCGTGGGCCGGTGGAGCGGGCCTTTGCCAGGCTGGATCCCCCGGCTCAGGACGCGGACTACCTGGAGATCGAGAGCGATCGCAGCCTGACGGGCTTCGGGCGCTTTGTTCGGGAGGATGCCGCGAGCTCCACCGCGGACCGGGCGGCGCTGCCGATCTCGGACGAAGGGGAACCCGAGTTCGTGCTCCTCCAGCGGCGACCGACGCGCATGCTCGATGGCTGCCCCCAGGGGGTCGACATGATCCTCGCCTGGCCCGTCCAGGACGGCTGGTGGTACCTCTTCACGGACCACTAGCGCCCCGGTTCCACCGCATCGGATCGTCCTCGCGGCCACGGGCCGCCACCCTGTGCCGCACCCTCATCGAGCGATGGGATCCCTCGGCCGTCGGCCATTGAGGGCGCTGCGACGGGGGGACGCTGCAACGGGGGGACGCGGCACAGGAGGGGCGCAGGTGTCAGTCGCGGCCCCTCAGCTTGGCGAGCAGGCGGAGGATCTCGAGGTACAGCCAGACCAGGGTGACCATCAGCGCGAAGGCGCCGAACCACTCCATGGCCTTTGGGGCGCCCTGACGGGCTCCCCTCTCGATGAAGTCGAAGTCCAGCAGCAGGTTGAAGGCGGCCAGCCCGACGACGAAGAGCGAGATGCCGATGCTCAAGGGTCCCGAGCCGTGCAGCATGGTCATCGGAACGCCGAAGAGGCTGAGAGCGAAGGACACCAGGTAGAACAGCATCACCGCGCCAGTGGCCGCCATCACGATGGAGCGCAGCCGCTCGGTGACGCGAATGATGCGGAAGGCATAGAGCGCGAGCATCGAGAGCGCCGTGGTGAAGGTGAGCACCACGGCCTGGAAGACGATGCCGCCGCCCACTGCCGAGTCGGCCGGGACGCTCTGGGCAACCAGCGCCGAGATCGCTCCCAGGAAGAGCCCCTCCAGCAGCGCGTAGGGGACCGCGAGCGACGGAGCCAGCTTCGGCTTGAAGCTGATCACCATCGCGACGATGAAGCCGCCGATAACGCCGCCGAGCATCCAGGGCATGGCCCTGCTGGGATCATCGACCGCGAGCTTCCACGTGTAGGCGGCCGACAGCGTGACGGCGAGCAGGAGGAAGGCGGTCTTCGCCATCGTGCCCTGCACCGTCATCTGGGACGTAAGGGCGCCGGTCTGCGACTGGAACGACGTTCCGCTGAAGACGGAGTCCTTCAGGACAGGGTTGTTTGATGTGTTCTGCATGGTGGGGCTCGGGGGATCGGGACCCCAGAGAATAGACCGAGTCGAGTTGGAGGCCCACGGCCTAGAGGGGTCCATGGGGGATTCGGGGCTGCGCGCCGGGGGCACGCTTGGAGCGCGGGGCGCCCCTTCGCTCAGCGGCCAGGGCCGAGCCAGCGGATCAGCGGCGAGTCGAGGGCCACGGGTTCTGGGGCCAGCAGCGGCTCCCCGTAGCGGCAGCGGATCCGCTCGCCGTAGGTGCGCGCCTTGGTCTCCACGCGTTCGAGGATGTCGGCTCCATAGAGCAGGTGCTTGCCCTCGTCGTCGTCCCCGGCGCGCTCGAGCTGGGTGGCGTAGGCGAGGATCGCCTCGCGCTTGCGCTCCCAGACAGGCTCGATGTCGACGATGAAGGTCGGCTCGAAGGGCACGTGGGACATGAAGTGCGCGAGCTGCGCCGGGCGGCGCGCCGCAGGGCCGCCGGTCTGGGCTGCGAGCTGTCCGAGCCCCGACAGATACCAGCCCTGGCGGGCGAGCAGCGCGCTCGCCTCGTGGTCGGGGTGGGGGTCGTGAGCGTGGTGAGCGAGGACCAGGTCAGGCTCGAGCGACCGAAGGTGCCGCGCGACCTCCTCGCGCGCCTCGGTGGTGACCTGCACCCGTCCGTCCGGCAGGTTCAGGTTGCCCCGCCAGGCGAGCCCCAGGACCTCTGTGGCGCGCGCCGTCTCCGCGTCGCGGTCCTCCCTGGAGCCGCGCGTGCCCATCTCGCCGCGGGTGACGTCGAGGATCCCGACGCGAGCCCCGGCGTCCACGAGGCGCAGGATGGTCCCTCCCGCGGAGATCTCCGCGTCGTCGGGGTGAGCGGCGATCACGAGCACGTCGAGCGTTGTCATTGCTGGTCTCCTGCGTCGTCCTCGAGGTGGAGGACCATATGTTCGGTGGAGGTGGCGGGGAGCTCGCGCCAGAGCGCGTCTACGAAGTCCGGGCCAAAGCGTGCGACGAACTGGAACGGGCCGAGCACCCGCTCCTGAGGCGTATTGCGGGGCATGAGGGTGTGGTTGACGCGGCGCACCTGGCGCGCGCCCTTGCCAGCGCGGTTCTGGTGCACCCGGATCGCCTTGTCGATCACCTTTTCGATGGAGATCCGCACGTGCTTGGCGGTCTTCTTGAGCGTGATGCCGAGGGCGGGCTCGAGTGCCGCGATCTCCGACCGGTGTGCGGTCAGCGCGGAAGAGGCTTCCTCGCTGACCTTGCGGAGGGCGGCGATCACCTCGGGCTCGGTGTCCTCTTCAGCTTCTGACGTGAATGACCCTGAGGCGCGCAGCACGTCCTCCAGGCCCGCCTCGAACCTGCCGAGGGCGTGGCGGGTCTCCTCGTCCACGAGGGTGAGGGAGACGCGCGGTATGAAGGGGGTCCTTGGCTGCCCCGCCCGGTCTCGGGCGGGTCCAAGCTGGGCGTGGTAGGCGAGCTCGCCGAGGCCCCCCACATAGGCGCAGGTCGGGAAGACGGCGTCCTGGACCAGAGGCCGGACCAACGCGCCCGCAGACCAGCGCTCGGGTTGCCTCACGATCAGGCTTCCGACCTCTGCGGCGGTCCGCTCGCCGGGGTCATCGTCCCGGAGGAACCCCCCGGGGCTCGCGCGGTGGGCGGTCCGCTCTGGGCGTCCGGCGCCCCCGGTGTCGAGGTGCTGGTAGACCAGGGCCGCGGCCTGGTCACCGTCGCGCCCGTCCACGGGGATCGCGGGGGCGAGGCCCCGCTCCACCAGTTCGCTCTCCCCCGCCCGCAGCGCGGAGGTGAGGCCGGTCGACGTTCCAGCCCCGGAGATGAGCCTCGCCATCTCGCTGGAGAGCGTGGGGCGGATCCATGCGGGTTCACACACGACGAGGCCATGGCGCCCGGCGAGCTCATTCATGGTCCTGGAGAATGCCCTGGGCAGGGTCTCTCCATCCCGGGGCATGAACAGGTCGAGAGCGGCGTCGGCGCCGGGGTGGAGCTCGACCACGCCCCGCAGCTGCGCCCGGACGGCGTCGAGCCGCTGGGCCTCGGCGCTGATGGGCAGCTCGCCCAGCGGGGTGCGCCCCGAGGCGAGCCCCGCGAGCCCGACCTTTTGCAGGTCGAGGTTGCGGTTGAGCTGCCAGGCGTGGTGCACCTCCGCGATGTCATGGTCGTCGGCGTGGTTCCAGAACACAGGGACCACCCGCTCTCCCCAGCGGTTGGAGAGCTCCTCGGCGACCTTGCAGGCCTGCAGGGCCTTGTAGAGGCAGTACAGCGGCGAGGTCAGCAGGCCTGGCTGCTGGCCGGTGAGGACGCAGGTGACGCCCTCGCGCCGCAACGCTTCCAGGCCATCGCGAGCGGCGGGAGCGAGGGCGAGGCCTGCCCCGTCGAGGCCGCGGCTCATCATGTCTACCAGGGCGCTCCGCTCCTCTGAACCAAGGCCCTCGGCTGGCCTCGAGATGTCCTCGGTACGAAGGATGACCGGGACGGGCTCGAAGTTGGCCCCGGCCGAGATCCCGGCGCGTGCCACCGCGGAGAGCCCGTGGACATCGGCGGGGAGGTGCTGGACTCGGGTCTTCATCAGAGGAGCGCGGCGCGGAGCTCGGCCGCCATCGCGTCCATCGCCCCTGCGGCGGCGTCCTTCCAGTGCTTCTCTGGCGCTTGTTGGCCGGCGAAGAGGATGCCGCGTGATGAGTTAACGAGGGCCCCATGCAAGCCGCCCTGGAATCCGCCCACGATGTCCGCGGCGCCCGCGCCCTGGGCTCCGTAGCCGGGGAGGAGGAGCGGAGTTCGGGGCATCAAGCGCCGCAGGCGCGCGAGCTCCTCGGGGTGGGTGGCGCCGACCACCGCGCCCACCGAGCTCCACCCGGACTCGCCCACGAGGTCTCGGCCCCAGTGGTCCACGGCGCCGGCCACGCGGTCGGCGAGGAGGGCCGGGGCGCCCTCCAGCCCGGTCGTGACGAGGGCCTGGAACTCGGCGCTGGAGGGGTTGGAGGTCCGCACGAGCACGTACATGCCGCCGCCTGTGGCCTCGCACTCCGCGATGATCGGGGCGACCGAGTCGGATCCCAAGTAGGGGTTGACCGTGATGGAATCGCAGAGGGTCCGTGGGTCCTGGCCCTCGATGCCGCGCAGGAAGGCCTGGGCGTAGGCGGCCGCCGTGCTCCCGATGTCGCCGCGCTTCACGTCCCCGATCACGAGCAGCCCGGCGTCCTTGGAGGCGGCGACCACGCGCTCGAACTCCGCCACGCCGTCCGCCCCGAAGACCTCGAAGAAGGCGGATTGAGGCTTCACTGCGGGCACCTTGCCCGCGGCGGCCTCGACGACGCCGCAGAGGAAGTCTCCCATGGCCCGGGCGCGATCTGCGCGCGAGGCGGCCGGGTCGCGGGCCACGGCGAACTCGTCCGGGAGCAGGGCCAGGTGAGGGTCGAGCCCGACGACGCAGGGGTTGCCTGCGCGCTCGACGGCGTCGTGAAGTCGGTCGCCGAAGGGCTGCATCAGGACGCTTCGGGGTCCTTGGCGTCCTCGGGGGTAGCGGGGGCAGCGGCCCCGGCCTTCCCTTGCCCTTGAGGGCCGTCCACGCCGAGCGCTTGCCAGCGCTCGTGGGCCTCATCCATGGTGGACACCTGCTCGCTCTCCGGGACCAGGACGCCGGCCGAGACGGTCACCCGGAGCGCCTCATCCACGGAGATGTCCAGGGGGATGAGCTTCTCCGCCTCGATGAAGACCGTGAAGCCGGTCATTGGCATGGGAGAAGTGGGAATGAACACGGACAGGAAGTTGCCGCCCAGCTCTGCGTGGATGGTCTTGAGGCCGCCGCCGGTCACGAAGCCGATGGCCCAGACGCCCTCGCTCGGATATGGAGCGGCCACCACGGTGTCGAATTCCAACTCGTTGTCCGAGAGGAAGAAGTCCACCAGCTTCTTGGTGTAGGGGTAGACCGACCGGACGAGAGGGATCCGGGTCAGGGCCTTGTCGAAGCTCGCGATGAGCCCGCGGCCGAGGAAGCCGCTCGCCAGGTACCCGAGGAAGAGCACGATCACCGCGGCGAGCAGGATGCCGATCCACCTGGGCACCGGCGCGGCCGACCGGAGCTTCTCCCGGTCGATGGCCAGGTCCTCCAGGTTCCGGATCCAGGTGTAGCGCGTCGATCGGAAGTCCTCGATGGCGGCCTTGGCGGCCGGTGACCCCAGCTCTCCCAGGAGTCGCCCCTGTCCGATCTGGGCCTGGAGGTCCGGGGGGAGCTGATCGAAGTCGACGAACTCCTGCGCTCTCGGGTCCACGTCCATCAAGCCCAGGGCCTGCCAGCCCAGGGAGTTCCCATCGAGGACAGTGAGGATCGCCGCGTTGATGGGCTTCGTCAGGTAGGTGTTCACAAACTGCACCACCGTGGCGAAGACGAAGATCGTCAGCACGGCCGGCAGCAGGACCACGAGGCCGCGGACGAAGAAGTTCTTCTTCTTCTTCGACGCCTTCTTCTCGCGCTTGAGCTGCCGCTTCGCGGCGCGTGTCAGCTTCTTTGACTCCTCGGGTGTCATCAGGGGAGAGCCTACCGGAGACCGCCCAGCCTTTCAGACGGAGAGGGGGCCAATCTGTTCTCCGGGGTGACGCGCGGAGGCCGCGGCGTCGTCAGGGACGGAGAGAGCCCCCTCGGCTGCAGGCCGAGGGGGCTCTCTGAGTCCAGTCACGCCCTGAGGCGCGGGGGAGCGATCACAGGAAGGTGATGCTGACCGCCGTCGAGAAGTTAGACGTCGGGTTGCCGCCGGCAGTGTCGCGCGACCAGTACTGGAAGAAGCGCGTATCGCCAGCCATCACGGACGACGGGCCGGTCGGGCCGGGGACGGCCGTCAGGTCCACCGGGAAGCTGACCGCGCCAGCTCCGTCGGAGGTCTGGACGGCGCCCGCGTAGCGACCGATGCTGAGGCTCGCGATGCAAAGGTTGCCCGCCGAACCGCCGGGGTTCGCCAGGTAAGTCGCGTCGCTCGACGTCAGGAAGTAACCCATCGTGTTGGCCGGGAGTTCCCGGACATCGAGGGTCAGGTTGTTGTCCGTGGTGACCTTGCTACCGCTGGCCGTGATCACTGCGCCACCGCCGGACTCGTTGGCCTGCGCGGAGCAGATCGTGGTACCGATACCCTCGGAGATCCGCAGCAGGCCGTTGCCGAACGTGGGGGGGGCGCTTACGCCCCAACCGCTCACCTGGATGACGTACGGGACTCCCGCGGTGCCCGAGAACGTGATGTTGCTCTGGAGTCCGCAGGCGTCGTCGACGCAGGCGATGGGTTGGCCGTTCGACCCGTCGAATACGGTCATGACCGTGTCGAAGTCGGAGCCGCAGAGGTCAAGGGTGATGTCAGTGGTGGCCTCGGCGAAGTAGGCGAACCAGAGATCGTTCCTGCCTCCTCCCGCGGTGCACATCCCGACATTGGAGTCGGTGGCGAACTCGGGGTCAAACAGCGTGACACCCTCTTCGATCACCGTGTAGATACCCGTCGCAGGTGAGTTGTCGATGTCGAGGAAGGAGAGATCGATGTTGTCGTAGAGGACGCCGGTGTCGTCGTAGTTGCTGGCGTAGCTACCGAAGCCGATCTGGAAGATCTTGCCTTCCGTGCCCGGGTCGAGCGCCATCGTCAGCGTGGCGTTCTCCCAGTTGCGGATGCTGTTGTCGGTCACATCGAGGCGCGTCTGGCGGATGGTCGCGAAGCCGGCCGAGGGGTCGAGGACCTTGATGAAGGCGAACATCTGGGCGTCGCCCTGGCCGTTGCCGACGAAATCACTCTTCTTCACGTCGAAGGAGAAGATCGCGGTCTGGCCGATGTTGGCCGCCTGGATGGTCTGCTCCTTGAAGACCGAGGCCTCGATGTAGTTGCCGTTGCCGTGGTCACCGTTGTTGTAGTCGCTGTAGACCACGAGGCTCTGGGTGCCCTGATCGGCGGCCTGCTGGGTGTCGGTGATGGCGGAGAAACCGATCCCGGGGTTGGGGGCCGGGAAGGTGCCGTAGCCGTAGAGGTATCCACCGGTGGGATCGAAGACGTTGGCGAAGATGATCCAGCCTTCGTTCGAGAGCGCGTCCGGGTTGGCGATGTCCAGGCCGTCGAAGTCCTGGGCGTACGGGTTCATCGTGGGCGGGGGCGGCGGCGGGCCCTGCCACTCGATGTTGTCGTAGATCCGACCGGAATCCTCGTTGTTGGTGCAGACGTTCGTGAAGCCGAACTGGCAGATCTGACCGGTCCAGGCGGGGTCGATGGTCAGGGAGAGCTGGCCGCTGGCCCAGGTCGTGTCGGAGGCGCCGGTGGTGTCGAACTCCTCGAAGGCGATCGTGGAGAAGCTACCGCCGACAGCGTCGAGGACCTTGATGAAGGCGATGGTCGTGGCGGACGAGGCGACGTTCGTCGCCTTGATGTAGTCGAAGTCGAGAGTCCAGGTGTCGCCCAGGCTGTCGGCGCTGATGAACTGCTCGACGAAGGTGTTCGTCTCGAGGAGGTTGCCGTTGGTGTGCTCGTTCGCGTTGTTGTACTGGCTGTTGGTCTGCATCGCCTGGTTGCCCTGGGCGCCACCCCCCAGGCCGGTCACAACGAGAGCGCCGTCGTTGTAGTCGTTGTTCGTGGGGAAGCCGTAGCCGTAGAAGAACATCGTGCCCGACGGGTCGAAGACGTTGATGTAGTTGTTGAAGCCGAGCGACGAGAGCGCGTTGAAGTCCGCCGCGTCAGCCGACTCAAAGTCGATGGAGCGGACCTGTAGCTGTGCGCTGGCGACGGAGCCGAGTGCCGTAAAGGCCGCTGCGGTCAGGAGAGAGCGAGAGAGATTCATCTGTAGTGAGGGGCGTTGCTGGTGAACGGATCGTGAGTCAAGAGGGCGAGGCGTGATTCAGGACCACCGATGGGAGGCTCGCCGCCTTTCAAATCTATCCGTCGATCCATGCCTGAGGGCCCGCTGACAAGGGGGACGGAACCACTTGCGCCGAATCGGGTCAGACAATTTGACGCACCGTGACACATGGTCGCGCCGCTGCCTGTGGGGGCCGGATCCTGCGAATCGCCTAGTCGACGCCCTGTGGGAGCCGCTGGAGGAACTCTCTCGCCACAGCGTCTGCGAGGGGCAACCCCTGTTCACTGAGGGTGTATCGGGCCTCCGAACGCTCGAGCAGGCCGTCCCCCACGAGGCGCGTGGCCAACGTGACGGAGACCTCGATGGCGGCGTCCGATGCGCCCGCAGTGCGGGCGACCTCGGCGGGGTCCACCCCGCCCTGGAGCCTCAGCCCGAGCCACCAGCACTCGGCGACGCGGGCGACTTCTCCAGGCGTCTCACTCCACTCAGTCGCGTGGCCGTGCCCCTGAATTCGGCGCAGATAGGGACTGATCGACCGAGGGTTCCCCGACCGAGTGTGCTCGACCTTGCTGACCGCGCCGGGGCCGATGCCCACATACTCGCCATTCCGCCAGTAGTTCAGGTTGTGGCTGCACTGCTCGTTGGGTCGGGCGTGGTTCGAGATCTCATAAGCGACGAGGCCGCTCGACGACGCCAGCTCCCGTGTGGCGTGGAACATCTCGAGCTCGACCTCCTCCTCCGCCGCCTCCAGGCGCCCTCGATCGAGCCAGCGCTTGAAGCGCGTGTCCTCCTCGAAGGTGAGGTTGTACGCGGAGAGGTGGTCCGGCCTCAGGTCGAGGACCCGCCCGAGGTCGGCGCTCCACTCATCGGCGGTCTGTCCGGGGATCGCGTAGATCAGGTCGACGTTGACGTGCTCGATCCCCGCGGTGCGAGCGGACTCGTAGGCGCGGAACGACTCGGTGGCCGTGTGAACCCGGCCGAACAGCTTCAGGGTCTCGTCGTCCAGGGATTGGAAGCCGATGGAGATGCGGGGGACGCCCAGGTCGAGCAGGCAGCGGGCCTTGTCCAGATCCAGGCTCTCCGGGTTGCACTCGGCGCTGACCTCGGCAGCGCTCCCGCGCCAGCCCGTGATCTCCTGGAGCCCGTCGAGCAGGGTCATCAGCTGCCCCGCGCTGAGCAATGACGGCGTCCCCCCTCCCAGAAAGAGCGTTCGAGGCCGCGCAGGTGCGCGCACCTCTGCCTCGCGCAGGATCGCCGCGATCATCCCGTCGATGTCCTGCCCTTCGTCGGGCACCGAGAAGAAGTCGCAGTAGTGGCACTTGGCGGCGCAGAAGGGCAGGTGCACGTAGAGGGCCGTGCCCTCGGTGGCGCGGGGCGGGGCCGAGACCCTCGGTTCGTCCCGCCTGGAGTTCGGCGGTGGCTCTTGCTGTTCCATGTTGCCTGGGTGCCTCTGGGGCTCGGTGCCTCTGGGTCTTGACGGTCGCTGAGTCTTGACGGTCGCTGAGTCTCGACGGTCGCTGGGTCTCAAGTGCCGGGCGTGGATGTCTGGGGGCCTTGGTGCTGGGGCCTCGAGGCCCTCGCAGGGGGAGCGTATCGCTGGCAGCTGCGCTGGTGGCCCTGCTTCTGCGTCCTCCCGTGGACTCTGGACGGAGGCCGGGGACCTGTTCGGAGCCCGGCGGGGCCGGGCTCAACGACTGAGGCGAAGCACCACGGTCTGACGGCCGCCGGGGTTGAGGGAGACGCTCGTCTTCGCGAGGTCCACAGGCTGCGCCCGGAGGTCGAAGCCCTTGACGACCACCTCGGTCGGCAGCGCGGGCAGGCCCACGAGGTCGAACACCCACGCATCTCCATCAGAGGTCACTCCCTGGGCCCGTCGCTCGATGAGTCCGCCGGCGATGGTGCGCCCCTCGCCCGCGTCGTGGAACAGCGCGATCACCTTCACGGCCTCTCTCGCCTCGCCCGTCACGCGGACGGTGAGTTCAGCTTCGGGCCACAGGAGGAGCTCGCGTGTGCGCTCCTGGTCGGGGTCCACCCACGCGGTCATTGGTGCGTAGCCGTCCGCCTGAACCCGGAGCCAAAGGGGCGCTTGGGACTCGATCCAGGGAAGGTCGACCGGCGAGCTCGCGTCTTTGAGGACCACCTCCTCACCAGCGGTCTGCCCCCGCAAGCTGGCCGGGCTCATCCCGGGGGCCCGCGTGATGCGGAGCCCCGAGAGGTGAGCGCCGGTGGGGCCGTCGCGTACCACGAGGCGGTTCAACGGGAAGGGGGACCCCACGAGCACGTAGGGGCTCTCGACCGGCGTGAACGCGTGACCGAGGCCCTCAAAGCGGACGCGCTCGCCGTTGAACATGCCCCCTCGCAGTCTGACCCGCGAGCGGTCAGGGATCTCCACCTTGAAGCGGCCGCTGCTGACCTTGACCTCGACCTCGCGTGAGACGCTCGAAGTCATGATCTCTAGCTGGAAGGACCCGATCTTCACCGGCGAGGGGAGGGCGCCCTTCACCTGGAGGAGGACCTCGCCCTCGAATAGCCTGAGGCGGTCGAGCGTGAGCGCCGTGCCGGCATCAGAGCGGCGGGCAGGCTCGCTCGCCAGGTCTTCGCCGCTGCTGGCCGGTGCCGTCAGGGGGTCGGGAGCCCCCTGGACTTCATCTGGGGCCTTGGGCCGGGCGAGCCCCGTTGCGACCGAAGGCCGCTCTCGGGGGCTGGGCTCTCCGAAGATCGTCCAGCCGAGAACCGCCAAGGCCGCGAGGACCAGGACGGCGGGGATGATCCGGTGGGGCGCCCGCATGGCGTCCAGTGTCACCGAAGGGCGAGGCTACGTCGACCAGGGAAGCTCAGCTGGCCTCTCGCAGTGGCTCGCAGGCGTACTCCGCGAGGCTCCGCGCAATGGCGCCGTATCCAAGCTGTTCCGCTCGTTGGCAGGTCCCGTCCTCGACGTTGATCTCCGCGCCCCAGCGCACGAGGAGCTCCACGATCGGGAGCAGTTCGGCCTCGTCAAAGGGCCGGACCTCTTGGGAACCACCCTCGAGTCTGAAGTAGGCCCGTGCGGAGATCGTCGAGAGGAGGGCGCCGCGCCCGTCTGGCGATCGGTGATTGGGGTCGGCGCCGGCCTCGAGGAGGGCTCGGCAGGCGGTCTCGTGCGCTGAGCCAGCTGCGTAGAGGAGGGGCGTGAACCCATGGTGATCGACGTGGTTCCTCTGGGCCCCTGCGTCGAGGAGGGCGGTGCAGGCCTCGGACCGACCGGCGAGAGCGGCGCGGCACAGGGCCGTCATGCCGGAGGCACGCTCCGGCAGGTCGACGGGGACCCCAGCCGCGAGCAGCGCGTCGATGAGCTCCCGGTCTCCAGTCTGCGCGGCGAATGAGAGCGCATTGCGGCCGTTTCGGTCCTGCGTGGTCGCATCTGCTCCGGCCTCGAGGAGCTGATGGGCGATCTTCGTGTGACCAAGGGCGCAGGCGATGAGCAGCGCCTCGCCCAGGTCGGCGCCGGCGCTTAGCAGGGCGTCGACAATCTCTGCGTCCCCCATGGCCGCGGCCAGCATGAGGGGCGTCCAGCCGGACGTCGCCGCGCGGGTGTCCACTGTCGATGCCAGGACCTCCCGGACTTCGTCGGCGAGAACCGCGTCCAGGTCACCGAGCTCGATGGACCTGATCAGGTGCTTGCCGAGGTCCCTCTCGCGCCTGGGGCGGTCCTCTTCGGCGCGGGTGTGTTTCTTACTGCTCATGATTCGCTCCCCGGGAGCGACCTCATCCTGAAGAGGAAAGAAGCCGCCTCCGACCAGGGTCAGTCCCCTGCCATGACGTCGTAGAGCTTCCGGAGGGCGTCTCGTTCGATCTGGCGAACGCGCTCACGGGTCAGGCCAACGACCTTCCCGATCTCCTTGAGGGTCATCGGCTCGGCTCCATCGCCGAGGCCGTAACGGAGCCTCAAGATCTGAGCCTCGCGCTCGTCGATCACTCCGAGGAGCTCATCCAGACGGGAGAGCAGGTCGCGGTGGAGCATGGTCTCCTCCGGATCGACCGCCTTCTCGTCCTCGACGGTGTCCTGGCTCTGGGTCATCACGTCCAGGGAGACCTGCCCGGCCTGGTTGGACTCGATGGTGCGCTTCAGGAGGGGCCAGGATTCCCGCGGGATCCCGAGCTCCATGGCGACCTCCTCGACCGTGGGCATGCGGCCGAGCATGTAGCGCAGCTCGTTGGCGACATTCCTCCACTTGGAGATCATCTCCGTCATGTAACCGGGGACGCGCACGGACTTGACCGTGTTCGTCAGCGCTCGACGGATGGACTGCTTGATCCACCAGGTGCCGTAGGTCGAAAAGCGGCAGCCGGCCTCGGGGTCGAACTTCTCCGCGGCCTTCATCAAGCCGATGTTCCCCTCGGCGATGAGGTCCTGGAGGTTCAGACCCCGGTCGTTGTACATCTTCGCAATGGACACCACGAGCCGGAGATTGGCCCGGATGAGGTGCTCCCGCGCCTCGAGGTCACCAGATTGGACTCGGGCACCGAGCACCTTCTCCTCGTCCGCGGTGAGAAGGGGGACCTCGTTGATCTCATGGAGATAGGTCTCGAGACAGCGTTCGGCAGAAATGGTGGTGCTCCGTGTCGCAGGGGGAATGCGTGTTCAGGGCGCCCCGTGAGGCCCCCTCTACCCACCGAATCGGACTCTGGTTGGCTCGTTCTTGAGCCCCGAGGTCGATCCCGGTACAGGGTCCCGTAACCGAGATCGTGCTACCCTCCCGCCGGGTCATGGGATCGTCCTCCAGCAAGCCGGTTGTCTCCGAACAGGACTTCGGCGCGCTCCTCAGGGAACGCGCTCTGGGGTTCCTGACGATCTGCGCCGTGCCCTCGGGGACGCGGTGGTCCAAGCGGCGTTTCTTCGAGGTGTCGGCGAGCGCGGACGAGCTGGAGTCGTTCCTCGACGATCACGGTGCGCGCACGAACCGAACGTTCTCCGCGTTCACCGAGCTCGTGGCGTCTATCCGCGGCTTTGCCCTCGCCGGGATGCAGCTCGCTCACCTGGACCGGCGCGTGGACTCCTACGGGGTGGCCGAGCGGCTGCCCGAAGGAGGCGCTGGGGTGCTCGAGCACATGCGGGAGGCGCTCAGGTTTGTGCAGGATCGCACGGCGCTGTTGATGGGCGCCCTGCTCGAAGAGGCCAGGGAACGCGGTGTCTCGGACCTTCAGGTTGGGCAAGGCCAGCGCCCAGACGACGCCTTGGAGGCCCCGCCGAGGCTCCCCAACAACGTCGACCTCGATCGCATCGACGACGACGATCACCGGATCGCCAAGGTCGCCTCTAACTACCTCGCCGCCCTCGAGATGCTCGACAAGGTGGGCATCGAGCCCATGGTGGAGGCCGAGCGGCGGGAGGAGTTCCTGCGCGCCAAGTGCAGCGAGGAGACGGCCCGTGTCTGGGAGGCTACCGTGCACAACCTCCAGTCGAGCTACGACACCTACGTCAAGAACACCGTGCTTGAGACAGGGGATCCGCGCCTCCCGGACCTCCGCGGCCACGCCTCGGCGGCCCTCCACACCCTCGGGGCGGTGACGTACTTGACGCACTTCGTCGAACGTCACGAGCGCGGTCTGCGCTCGGACATGGCGGACTCGGTCCTGCAGCGGCTGGTCCCGCGTTCGCAGGTTCGAGATGTGACGCTGAACCGCCTCCTCGTGAGCGCCCACGCGTTCATTCGGAGCGGCGCTGAGATCGCCTCGTCGCTGCTCCCGAGCTATACAAGGGTCTCCAGCGCGGAGCTCTGCCTGCGGGAGGGCGTCTTCCTTCACGCCAGGCCCGCGTCCCTGATTGTGGCGATCGTCCAGCACCACGGGACCCCCGTCGAGCTGGAGGTCGCGGGATCGAGGTGCAACGCCGGGTCGATCCTCGAGCTCATGGTGGCCATCGGCTCCAATCCCGAACAGCGCACCTTCGTGGCCCACGGGGACGAGCGGACGCTCCTCGACCTCGAGCGGTTGTTCGCAGCCGATCTCGGCGAGGCCGGGCTCGAGGAGCTCCCCGCTAGCCTCAACTACTTGCGTCAGCGCAAGTGAGCCTGCGGGTTCAGATCCCGAGGAAGAGGCGGTCAGCCAGCATCTTGGGAAGGCCTGCGCGGACGATCCGGTCCGCCTCTCGCTCGATGTCGTACTCGACCCTGCGCAGCTCGATGCGCTGAGTGGCCGTGTCATAGAGGGCGTAAGCGGCGCGGCAATCCTCGTCCCGAGGCTGCCCGACGCTCCCGACGTTGACGAGCGCCACCGTGGTCTCCTCGAGGTTCACCTCTCGATCGATGGTGTACGACGTCCTGTCCGGGGACTCGATGAGTCGCATGATCGTGACGGGGACGTGCGTGTGGCCGACGAAGGCGACAGGGCGGTCGAGCGCGTCCAGTGAAGGGTCGGCCTCGGAGGTGCTCTGGATGTAGTCGAAGCGGTCGGGGTCTGGCAGGGTGCCGTGGGCCAACACGCAGTGGTCCGTCGCGTGGAGGAGCGGGAGGTCAGCGAGCCACTGAAGGTCCTCGCGCGAGAGCTGATCCAGCGTGAAGTCGACCGCGGCCTTGGCGTTGGCGTTGAAGAGCCGGGTGTCGAGCTCACCGACGCAGGCGGCGTCGTGGTTCCCCTTCACGACGATGGCGTCGCGTTCTTGAAGGAGCCGGATGACCTCGCCAGGTGCCGCGCCGTAGCCGACGACGTCGCCCACCTGGAGGATCTGGTCAATGACCTCGCCCTCCAGCGACTCGAGCACAGCCTCCAGTGCAGCGAGATTCGCGTGGATGTCACCTAGGATTGCGTATTGCATGAGTGGGGCGACCGACGTCCCCTGGGGACGCGAGCGCCAAGGCGCCCGCGAACCAGCCTGTCATCGGCAGGGCGGCCCCGATCCAGTGAGCGCGGGTGGGGGAGAATTCGAACGATGCCCTCAGGGTCTCTCCCACATCGAACCAGGCGAGGATCGCGTGCCCCGCCGCCGTCTCGCCTGTCACGAGCCCAGGTACCACGGTGACGAGGCCCACCGCGATCGCGGCGCGCAGGTGGCGCTCCAGCGGTAGTTGCAGGAGGACCACGCCGATGACGGCCGCGTGGGCCCAGGCGAGCACAAGCGCGGGGAGCGAGTCCTCCGCTTGGAAGGACACGAGCTGCCAATCGTAGAACAGATGGGCGGGGACCAAGGCAAGGAGCCCGGCGCCGGCGCTCACGAGGATCAGGCTGCCGGTCTGGACGGCGATCTTCCCCAGGGGCCCAAGGGGTCTCATGATCCAGCAGAACTCATTGAGGGGCGAGAGGCTCATGGCCATCGCAGCGAGGCCCCCCATGAATGCAACCTCGTATGCGCCGGTCCAGTGGTGCAGGTCGGCGGTGACGAGGCCGAGGGGAAGGAACGTACGCAGCGCGGGCCATGAAAGAAGAAGGGCGGCGACGAGCAGCCATCCGAGCGGTTGGCGCAGGTGGTGTCGGAGGAGACCCAAGGTGACGTGCAAGCAACTCATCCTCCGAGAGCCTAACGCTCCCGTCGGGAATCCAGACATTCGCTATCCTTGATGACGAGCACGCATGGCGTCCGGGGCGGTGTCCCTTGACAGGTGTTGCTCTTGCCCTAGAGTCGCGCGCCGCCCGCTTCGGCTCGCGCGGCAACTCCTCCCTCGTCCCCGATCAAGAACCCCATGGAACGACGACTCGGTCGAGGCCTCGGCTCCCTCCTTGGGCAGCCTGAAGACGGACAGGTAGAGCGCCCGAAGACGGTGGTTCCCCGCGGCAAGGGCGCTCCCAAGGCGAAGAGCGCCGAGGCTGGCTCGAGCGAGCACACCGTGCCCAAGGGAGCTGCTGAAGACGTTGATGTGGTGGGCCGGATGGTGGAGGTGGCGGCGATCCGTCGTAACCCAGATCAGCCTCGCAAGGTCTTCGATTCGGAGGGCCTCGAGGAGCTCCGCCTCAGCATCGTCCGGCACGGTGTGCTGCAACCGATCACCGTTCGACGGGACGGCAGCGGCTTCGAGATCATCTCCGGTGAGCGGCGCTGGCGTGCTGCCAGGAACGCCGGCCTGGAGGTCATCCCGGCGGTCGTCCGTGACGATGTCTCTGATGAGGTGAGCCTGGAACTCGCGATCGTCGAGAACATCCAGCGCATGGATCTGGACCCCGTGGAGAAGGCGCGCGGATATCGCGCCCTGATGGACCGGGTGGGTCTGAATCAGGAGCAGGTCGCGGAGCGCATGGGCATCAAGCGTTCCTCGGTGGCGAATCAACTGCGTCTCTTGGATCTCCCCGAGGAGGCCCTCGAGGCTCTCAGCCAGGGAATGATCTCCTCAGGTCACGCCAAGGCGCTGCTCGGCCTCCCGGACGCCGATGCGATCCGCAAGGCCCTTGGCCAGGTGGTTCGGAAGCAGCTGTCGGTCCGCGAGACGGAGCAGCTGACCCGTGGCGGCGGCAAGGTGGAGTCGCCTGAGGGCTCCACGGTCGATGCGAAGGCGACGACCAGCCAGCCCGCCTGGGTGGGGGAAATGGAGGGGCGGTTGCGTGGAGCGCTGGGTGTGAAGGTGACGCTTCGGAACGGCAGAAAGTACCGCGGGTCGATCACCCTCGACTACGCCGACCGCGAGGAGCTCGAGCGCATTTGCGACCGAGTAGCTCCTAAGGACTCGATCTGACTCCCCAGGGGCCACAACAGATGGTGGTCCCTCTGCCTGACCCTTCGATGGGCTGTGGGGGGGGTGTGGAGCGGGGGGGCCTGGGATCCTTTTCTGCGTGGAACTTCGACTCGATGTCAGTCCAGTTGTCCACCTGTTGTCCACTGTCTGAGTCGATCCCTCGCTGGTGAGCGACTCACGGCGGATCGTGGTTCTGACCCCCTTGAGGGGGGCTTGTGTGGCCCTTTCTGGGATTCGGAGAATCGGCGGAGGTGCGATCGCGCTGGGTTCTCCACAATTTGATCGGGGCTGGGGCCGGGTCAGAGATCGATGTTCCACGTGGAACAAATCCACCTACTGCCTTGGTTTGCGGTCGCAAGTTCAGGGTGGCGCCCGGCTTGGCTTCCCTTCGGCCGTCCACCGTCTGGGGCCCGACCCTCGTCGGGGTCCTCCACGGAATGCCCGGGGGTGACGGGTGCAGCCAGCGGGTTCTGCAGGGGCGAGTCCCATCACATGAAACGCGTCGCGTCAGGGGTGGCCACCATCAAGGGGTGCTCTCGCTCCAGCAAGCCGATGTTCCACGTGGAACATTCGTGAACGTGAGGGGGGGCTCCGCGATCGCGGCCTGGGCTTCAGAGGCGGCGTACCGTGGCGGAGAGGGTGGAGGGGCGCTTCACCTGGATCGGGCTGCTCCTCGTCGATTGTGGGCACTGGGGCGAGCTGGCTGTGGTCGTCAACGAGGCTGCCCGATGGTTGGAGGGTGCCACGTTGGAGGTCGAAGCCTCTTGCCTCTGAGCGACCTAAGCGGACCTGAAGTCGTCTTCAGTCTCCAACCGTCGATCGTGCCAACGGGTGGTTGCTGCCGGACCCCGGCGCTTCTCGGTGGCTTTCGGGGTGGTTCGCCTTCGGAGTTGCTTCGTGGCGTCTCCGGGTCACGCCGCTGTAGGTGCATGTTCCACGTGGAACATTGACTCCGCACGGACTCCATGAGCTCCGGTCCCCTGGGCGCGCGGGGGGGCCGGAAACGAAGAAGGGGCGGTGGACCCGTGTCCACCGCCCCTTCTTCTCGAGCCGGAGCTCGTTCAACCGCTCAGAGGATCCGCGAACTGATGATCGTCACCGGCTCGACGGGGGCCTCTGCCTTGTCCTCTCGGATCTCCCCGTTGGAGGCGTCCTTGATGAGATCCAGCCCCTCCAGGACCCTTCCGTAGACGACGTAGTTGCCGTCGAACTGATACTGCGGGGAGGCGGTCAGGAAGAACTGGCTTCCAGAGGAGTTGACAGCACCTGTCACCTTGGCGGCGGAGAGAACGCCCTCCGCGTGGATGAGGCCCGATTTCTCGGCCGGAATGGTCTTGTCGGGCCCGCCAAGGCCCCAGGTGCTGGCGTCCTCGTCCCTGGAGTTGGGATCTCCACCCTGGATGAAGCCGCCCGGCTGGACGCGATGGAAGCGGGTGCCGTTGTAGTACCCCTCCTTCACCAGCTTGAGAAAGTTCGCCGAGTGCCCCGGGGCGGCGGCGCTCTCCAAGCCCACGATGATCGGCCCGAGCTCGGTCATGAGCTCGACGCGCGGGGAGCCCTCCGGGAGAGGCGGGTTCTCGAAGATGCTCGGGTGCTCCAGCGTCCAAGCGGCTTCCTGGGCGACGCTCGCCTCGAGGTGAGCAAGAAGCGACTGGCCAGAACCGTCAGGGCCGATAGGGAACTCGAGTGTGCCCAGAAGAGCGGGGGACAGCTCCTGAGCGCTTTGGAGGGCGACCGTGGCTTCCTCGTACTCCCGTTTCACCAGGTGGGTCTGGGCTAGATCCATGTACGCCCAGGCAGAGACCGTGGCCGACGGGTTCTTGGCGGTCAATGCATTCAGCATCGCCACTCGGTCCTCCGAGATGTTGGCTTCGTAGAGCTCGCCCCACACCGCCCGATCGGACTCTGTGGCGGCCTGTGAGGCGCTCTGGGTGTACAGGATCGCCGCCGAGGCCACGGCCAGGACCGAGAGTGCCGGCCACTTGTACTTGAAGACCAGTGTCGCGAAAGCGGACTGCTCTTCCTGGGCGATCGTGATTTCGGTGGCAGCTTTGTGCTTGGCCATCGTGCTTGCCTGTCTTGCTAGGCGATTCGGGTTTGGGCTGGGGGCCTGGGCTTCTCTGGGCTCAGAGCAGCCAGGGGGTCTCCCCCCAGGCGCGTGGCCCGGCATTATAGGAGCTATATCGTCCGAGCGGGCAAGCTGCCCGGTTCGCATCCTCGTTGACTTGAAGATTCCATGCTGATCTCCCTCCTCATTGCCGCCTCGCCCATGACCGCCTCCGTCGCACCGCTCATGGTTGCGGAGCCGATCGGCCAACCTGCGATCGTCGCCGGGTTGGAGGATTACAAGTCGTTGCTCAAGGCCGCCGGGGACGACCCTGTGAAGCTGTGGGCGCTCTACGAGTGGACCCTCGAACAAGACGACCGCAAGAAGTACCGCAAGCGGGTGCTGAACAAGGTGATCAAGGCGGCGCCGGACCACGCAGAGGCTCACGCGGCTCTCGGGCATGTCCAGTTCGAGGGTAAGTGGTACGACTCCGAGCGTGCTCTTGATCGGCACCTGTCAAAGATCGCGAAGGAGCGCGGTCTGGTGAAGTACGACGGCAAGTGGGTGTCGCCTGCTGACGTGGTCTACCTCGACAAGGGGTGGCAGAAGGACGCCTCGACCGACGAGTGGTACGACCCGGTAGCGCGCCAGCGCTTGGCCGAGGGGTGGCAGCTCCAGGACCTCAACTGGGTCTCCCCTGACGAGGTCGGCAAGCTCGCAGAGGGGCTCTGGAAGTGCGACGCGAAGTGGCTCCCGCTCGAGGCCGCGAACGAGTGGCATGGGGACATCGAGACGCCGTGGAGGATCCCTGAGAAGCGCGCCACGGTCTGGTCCACGTGCAGCCGTGAGACGGCTCAAAAAGCGGCCAAGCAGGCCGAGCAGGCCTACTACGACATGCTCAAGGTCTTTGGGTTCGGGGGCGACGAGAAGCCCGCCTTCATGGTGCTCCGCAGTCGGTCCGAGTACCTGCGGTTCATGGACGGTGACGAGGACTACGACCTCCCTCAGCTTGATCCGCTGGCGATGTCGGCCTTCAACCGCTCGGCCTTCGCCGATCTCTGGTTCGACTTCGACGAGGAGCGATACCTGGGCATGGGGGTGACCTTCTGGGACGAGGAGTCAGAGTCGGGTGACCTCTTTGGTCTGCACGACGCACGGTTCGCTTACGGCCTGTCCTTCGTCGAGTCGATCGACCCCTGCTTCGAGGGACTCGACGATGTCTATGGAGAGGGCGAGGTCTCCCCGGAGTTCGCGGCGGTTCGCCTCACGGCGCACAAATTCCCTCGATGGTTCCGGTGGGGTGCGGCGTGCTACGCGTCCCGCTGGTTCAACGACAACCAGATCAAGCGGGGCGGGGACCCCTACTGGGCTCGCAAGTGGTCAGCCTCGAACCTGAACGCCCAGGGTGGGCTGCTGGACTTCGACGACGTCTTCGAGTTCGAGGCGAGCGGTCAGAACGAGGAGACCGCCAGGCTCATCAATCAGGCCGGACTGTTTGTCGCGTTCCTCGTGGACGGCGGGGACCCGGAGCTGTCGCGCCTCCATGGAGAGTTGATGGCTGCGATGGAAAAACGTCAGGAGACGGGGAAGATCTTCGCCGCGATCCGCAAGAGCATCTCGGAACGTGACGAGCAGATCCGAGCGTTCATGGGCAAGTAGGCGGTCTCGCCTGACTGAGCCGCTGGCTGCCTAGCCCCAAGGTCTGACGCCCCCGAACCATGTCGATCCTAATCTCCCTCGCCCTCGCCCTTCCTCAGCTCCCCGAGCCCACGGCGCAGGACCTCCACCCCAAGGGCGCAGACCTCGTCGTGGCGATCCCCGATCTTCAGGCGGCCCTCGACGCCTTCGGTGGCACCGCGCTGGCCCGGACGATGGCGGACGAGGAGCTGCAAGCTGCGATTGGAGACGTCATGGGGAGCGGGCCGGTCGATCCGGTCGAGCTGCTCGTGGCACAGCTGCGTGGAATGGAGGGGGAGCTCCCGCGGATCCTCGATCTGCACAAAGGGGTCCGCTCGGTCTCCATGTCACTGGACCTCGGTGGTTCGGGGGGGGAGTCGGTGTTGGGGCTCGTGGGGCTGCTGGACGGGGACACACCGGTCCCGGACTTCGATCTGCGCGTCGTGGTCGACTTTGAAGACGAGGCCTCCTGCGAGGCGTGGACGGCGGTCATGCGCGACGTCTTCGTGGGGGGGCGATCGCGACAGGTCGCGACCCGAGCGATGAGCCTCGACGGCGACGGCGGGGCATTCGGTTCGCCGCGGCTCACGGTCATGGAGATCTCCGGATCCGTGGACGCTCCCACGGAGTACATGGCCTTTGGCGGCACGCGGGCGCTGATGGCGGTCGGGATTGAGGACCTCGGCAAGGAGCTCGCGCGGTTGAGTCGCGCGGCACCCCGCGCATTCTCCGCCGAGATCGAGGTCGGCCGCGAGAGGCTCGGCGCCGCAGAGGGGACCACCGTCATGGAGCTCTACACCCCCGCCTATGCCGGCCTCTCGAGCCTGCTGGAGCTGACCGACCCTGCCGGCCCGACCTGGGCGCTCTTGGCGGGCCCCGCGATCACCATGACGGAGCTGATGCTCGGCGCTCCTGGGACCGCGATGCTCCGTGGAGGGCACTGGAACTTCGGCATCGGCGCGGATGGGCGCTATCTGACCACCGGCTGGATTCCTGGTCCCCCGCCCATCTCCAGCTTGAAGATGGTCGGCGGCACCCCCCTGCAGCCATCCAGCCTCACCCTCGCACACCCCGACGCTCTGGTGACCTCCGTGGCTAGCTTCGACCCGGAGCAGCTCTTTGATCTCCTGGTTCAGGCCTCCGGCGACGTCAGCTCGGAGGAGATGGAGGAGGTCATGCAAGGCATGGAGACTGCGTACGGATTCCGCATCGACCGCGACCTGATTGAGCCCCTCGGTGGGTCGATCTCGTACAGCCTCCCGAAGCTCCGCTCGCTCCTCTCTGCTCCCAACCTGATGGCCGTCGCGAGCCTCGACGACCGCGAGGCCTTTGTGCGGGGCATGGACGGCCTCATGGAGATGATGGAGGCCGCTGGCGAGGCAGATGGTCAGCGCACCGAGTACCGGGGAGCGACGGTGTACACATGGTCCCTCAGCGGCCTGGCTGGTGGTCAGGGCGGGATGCAGCTGGGCCTGCCCATTGACCCCTCCAGCTTCAGCCGCCCGACCGTCACGGTCATGGACGATCGCGTGCTGATCTCGACCTTGCCGAGTCACGCCAAGCGGGAGGTGCGCCGGGTGGCCAAGCTGGCCAAGGCGGGTCAAGAGGCAGAGGTGCACGCGGGGCTGAGCGCCACTGAACTCTCAGGTGGCGCGACCATGGTGAGCTTCGCCGATTGGGCGGTGTTCTACGGCAATCTCTACACGCAGCTGCGGGCGCTGGCTCCGATGATCGGCGACCTTGCGGGGGGGGGCGCGGACCTGCCGCTGCCCTTCAAGCTGGACTCGCTGCCCGACATGGACGTTCTAACGCGCCACTTCACCGCCAGCGAGCGCCGCTGGGTCAAGGTCGACGACGGGTTCATGGACATCACGGTGTCCTCCCTCGGCCCGGAGATCCCCGCGATCCTCGTCGGGGTTGGGAGCTTGCCCATGATCTTCATGCCCGCCGCTATGGACGTCGAAGCGTGGGACGACCTTGACACCGAGTTCCTCGAGGTCGAGGGCTCGATCGAGGAGCCTCCGTCCCCCGTGGGAGCCGAGTCAGATACACAGTCTCAGCTGATGAGCGTGGAGGTCGCGGTGAAGATGTACCAGCTGGATCACGATGGCGACCTGCCACCGAACCTCGGGGCGCTCGCGCGGTCCGACGACGGCAAGCCCGCCTACCTCGCAGGTGGAATCCGCGATGGCTGGGGGAGAAAGTTGCTCTACAAGCTGACGGATGACGGTTACGTGGCCTGGTCGATGGGCGCCAACGCTGTGGACGAAGGTGGCCGGGGAGATGACCCCCATCGCATCTACAAGAGCCCAGGCAAGTGATGTCCGATGACCGTGAGGGGGAGTCCTCGGACGTCTGCTCACCTGGGGACGCCGTGGACCCCGGCTGGCAGTACAAGCGCGGCGATCGTTCCCGTCGGAACGGCCCGCTGCGCCGCCGCTTTCGGGACCTGCGTCGCCGGGTGCTGTCGCCCCTGGTGCCCCTGTTGGTCCCCCCGCTGCTGCGCGGGCTCGGCTGGACGTGGCGCGTCCAGGTGGCCAACAGCGAGCGGAGAGAGGAGCTCCTGGAGTCCGGAGAGGGCTGCGTGGCGGTCCTCTGGCACGGGCGGATGGCTGCCGCTGCGCCTGTCTTTGCGGGGGTGAACACGGTGATCCTCGTGTCCATGTCCGGGGACGGGGAGCTCGCCAATACGACGCTGGAGCGGCTCGGGTACCGCACGCTCCGCGGGTCCTCCAGCCGCTATGGCGTGCGGGCGCTCAAGGCCATGCGCGAGATGCTCCGTGGGGGAGGGGCGGTGGCCATCACGCCGGATGGGCCGCGTGGCCCGATGCATCGAGTCAACCGCGGCGCGGCCTTCCTGGCCAGGGACGCGGGGCTTCCCATCGTCCCCTTTGGCTTCGCGGCCGCCAGCGCGGCGCGCCTCAACTCGTGGGATCGGTTCACGCTGCCGTTGCCCTTCAGTCGGGTCCAGGTGGTCATTGGTGCTCCGATCTCGGTGGACCGAGGGGCGACCGATGAGGACCTTCGAGCGGTGAGCCAAGGCGTCGGAGACGCATTGGTCGCGGCGGAGGTCGAGGCCGCGAGCCTGCTCGGTGTGGGGGCGGACTGGTGATACGCATCGGGCCCTCCGGGTGGACGCACCCCGCGCTGGATCGGGCGTGGCCGCTGCAGCGCGGCGTGGACTTCGATCCGCTCAACTTCCTGGGCCAGTTCTTCGGCGCGGTGGAGGTCGACGTGACCGCCCATGTCCTGCCGCGCGAGGAGCACATCGTGCGCTGGGCCGCAGCGCTGCAAGGGCGACCCCGAACCCGGCTCCTGGTGCGCGTGCCGTCCACGATCCTGGACCTCTCGAGGGCGCCTGAGGAGCGCGCCGCAGACGCGGGACGGTTCCGCGACTCCATCGCGCCGCTCGTTCGCCGCGAGCGGCTGGGAGGGCTGGTCGCGACGCTCGCGGATGGGACACTCTTTGGACCGTCGGAGGCTCGCGCGCTCGGCGAGCTGGCGCGCATCCTGTCGCCGGCTCCGCTGATCCTCTGCGCGGGGCACCGCTCCTGGTACGAGCGCCGCGCGCTCGACGTGCTGGCAGGTGCCGGGTGGTCCCTGGCGCACCTGGATGAGGACGAGCGCTGGGACGCCCCGCCCCGCCGACATCGGGCGACCGGGCGAGTGGGCATGCTGCGCCTCGTCGGTAAGGAGCCCTACGGGCCAGCGCGGATCGGGGCGGCGGCGCGTCGGGCGCGCGAGATCTCGATGGACGTGGAGGATCTCTACGTCATCGCGGACAACGCCGGGCATCAGGGGGCCGCGCCTGCAAGCGGGCTCGCTGCGGCCCTCGAGGTCAAGTTCGTCCTCTCCGGTGAGCAACCGGTGCCAGGCTGGCCGAGGATCATCGAGGTGTTCCCGCACCTGGAAGAGGTGCTCGTGCTGGAGGACGGCTAGGCTCCGCCGCATCACCATGTCAGCACCCAGCCAGCCTGAGGGGCTCCACCAGGAGCGGACCTTCCTCACCTATCCCGATCAACCTGGCCGAAGGGTCGGAGTTCGGATCGAGCACACGGGGGCGCCGGGGCGGAGCCGCGACGAGTCGAGCCGCCCTGTGGCGGTCCTCGTGCACGGCTTCAAGGGCTTCATGGACTGGGGGTTCTTCCCCCACCTGAGCGGTCGACTTGCTGCAGCGGGCTTCGTGGTCGTCTCCATGAACACCTCGGGCTCCGGCGTGGGCGAGGACCCGATGGTGATGGATGATGACGACGCGTTCTTCAATGACTCGTACTCGCGCCAGCTGGAGGACATGGCGAAGGTCCGGAAGTTCGCGCGGGGGCTCGCTGGAGTCGCCCCGGACCTCGAGGTCCTTGTCGGCCATAGCCGGGGGGGTGGCATGGCGGTGATCTCGGCCGCCGAAGAGGCGCCGGCGGCGCTGGTGACCTGGGCCGCCATCGGCGACGCCGATCGCTTCGACGAGGCCATGAAGGCGCGTTGGCGCGAGCAGGGGTACCTCCCGGTCCCCAACGCTCGGACGGGGCAGGTGCACCGGATGGGCCTCGCCGGCCTCGAGGACTTCGAGCGCAATGCGGGTCGCCTCGATATCGGCGCCGCCGCCGGCCGTCTCCAGTCGCCGTTTCTCGCGATCCACGGCCTCGAGGACGAGACGGTGCCCTATGGCGCGGCGGTGACGCTCAGTGAGCGAGCGCCGCGGGGAGAGGCGCTCCTGATCGAGGGGGCGGATCACGGGTTCGGGGCCTCCCATCCGCTGGAGACCCCGGGGTCCATCCAGACCCTCGAGGTCGCGGTGGACAGCACCGAGACCTTCGCGCTCAAGCACACGCGTCGGCGCTGAGGGGGGGAGTCCGCCGCCCCCAGGCCCGGCGCTTCCCATCCGGATCTCCGGCGCTGGATCCTCTACTGAGGGCGGGCTGTCTTCGGCCCACGGTGTCGCGCTGTTGGGTTAGCCCCTCCGGCGTACGGCCGTCTGCGCTGAGCCGAGGGACGGTGGCTCTCGAATCGACCCAACGGGTGGCCAACGGGTGGCCGAGGGG
>Ga0102815_10000220_pt1 | contig 41768 bp, 30 predicted proteins | sample ColrivemetaGS759_FD_79113 | JGI IMG/M metagenome (GOLD analysis project Ga0102815, IMG submission 79113) | Estuarine microbial communities from the Columbia River estuary - Ebb tide ETM metaG S.759 | ecosystem: Environmental > Aquatic > Marine > Intertidal zone > Estuary | place: USA: Columbia... | reverse complement strand
GCGGCCATGGAGGCGCTCCTCGTCCGCTTCCCCGAAGACCCCGAGGTCGGGACCCTGTACGGCGAGTCCCTGATGGTCCTGCGCCCCTGGCAGCTCTACACCATCGACCGCTTGCCCGAAGCTGACACCGCCAAGATCACCGCCACACTCGAGGCCGTGCTCGAGAAGCACCCGAACAATCCGGGCGCCAACCACCTCTACATTCACGCCATCGAGCCGAGCCTCGAGCCCGAGCGCGCGCTCGCCGCGGCGGACCGCCTGCGGAACCAGATCCCGGTCTCGGGCCACATGAACCACATGCCGTCGCACATCTACGTGCAGACCGGCGACTGGGAGAAGTCGATCGTCCAGAACCGGGCGGCCATGCGCCGGGACACCACCTACCTGGAGCGCTCCCCCGAGCAGGGCATCCAGCACATGTACATCGTGCACAACGCCCACATGCTGGCGTACTCCGCGATGATGGTCGGCCAGGAGACCGAGGCCATGGAGGCCGCACGCTCCATGCTGCCGGGCATCCCCGCCGAGATGCTCCCCGCGGTGGCGGGCTTCATCGACCTTTGGATGTGCTCGGTCTACGACGTACAGAAGCGCTTCGGGCGCTGGGATGCGATCCTCGCCGAGCCGGCGCCCCCCGAGGTGCTGCCCATCACGACCGCGATGTGGCGCGCGCACCGGGCCGTCGCCTACGCGGCGAAGCAGGACTTCGAGCGCGCCCAGGCCGAGTACGAGCTCTTCCAGGCCGCCGCCGCGGCCTTCCCCGAGGACCAGATGACCGGGCCCGATGCGATCCGCCGGGTCCTGGAGGTCAGCGACCACTTCATCGCCGGCGAGATCGCCCTGCAGCGGGGCGAGTGGGACCTGGCCATCGCCTCCCTCAAGCAGGCGATCGAGGTCGAGGACTCCCTGAGCTACGGCGAGCCGCCCCAGTGGCTCCAGCCGACGCGGCACACCCTCGGGGCAGTCCTGCTCGAGGCCGGGCGTCCCGACGAGGCAGAGGCCGTGTACCTCGCCGACCTCGAGAGGTGGCCCGGCAACGGGTGGTCCCTCCTGGGCCTCTCCAAGGCGCTGCGCGCACAGGGCAAGCTCGATGCCGCTGCCGCGGCTCAGGAGCGCTACGAAGCCGCGTGGAAGGGCGCCGACCGGCCCGTCACCTCGAGCTGCCTCTGCCTCCCCGACGCGTGATGCGCTGGCACCTCCTCTCGATCGTCGCGGTCGCGCTGACCGGCTGCTTCGCGCCGGGGGCCTCGGCGCCGCCGCGCCCTCCCCGTCCCGTCATCCCCGAAGGTGAGAACCCGGAGCGCTGGGTCGACGCGCTCGAGGGCTTTGACGAGCAGGCCGCGCAATCCGTGGCCGTGGACCGCCCGGTGGTCTTCGTGGGCAGCTCGAGCATCCGACTCTGGAGCTCCCTCGGAGAGGACATGGCGCCGGTACCCGTGATCAACCGAGGGTTTGGAGGATCAAAGATCTTCGACACCCTCTACTGGGCGGACCGCCTCGTCACCCAGTACGACCCTACGCTCGTGGTGGTCTTCAGCGGCACCAACGACATCAAGGGGGAGGCCCCGCGGCCCGCCGCCTGGGTCGCCCAGCGCTTCGACGAGCTCGTGATCCGGCTCCGTGACCTCGGGTGCGAAGCGCCCCTCGTCTACCTCGCAATCAGCCCGACGCCGAGCCGGGCCGAGCACCTCTCCGTCGTCCTGGAGACGAACCAGCTCATCGAGGAGCGTTGCGCGCAGGACGAGCGCCTCCACTTCCTCGACACCGCGAGCCAGCTGCTCAACGCCGAGGGGCAGCCCGAACCGCGCTGGTTCCGGAAAGACCAGCTCCACCTGAACGCCGAGGGATACGCCGCGTGGACGGCGACGATCCGTCCGCTGGTGCAGCGTCTCGACCGGTCCGAGCGGGTGCGCTAGAGCGGCAGAGCGCTCCGCCAATCGAGCCCATCTCCCGCGGAGCCTCCCCTCAGGGACGCCTCCCGCCCAGGCCGGCTTGACCAACCCTTACGGCGGACGGGCTCTGCGGCAGCAGCCATCAGCGGCAAAGGGCTCGTGGTACCTCGAGGACCGCGGAGGGGGTCACGGCGTACATCCGATCTCCCGCATCTCCCGACACGATCTGGAGCCCCGTGAACTGGCCGAAGGCCGGGAGAATGAGCCCCTCCTCCTTCTCCCAGAAGACCGGGAGCCGCGCGCGGTCTGTCCCGTCCATGAGCCTCACGCCTGGGTGCACGTGCCCCGCCACGAAGGGGCCCTCGCCCTCCGGGTGGTGGCGGTAGACGAGCCCGTTGCGCCGCAGGGGTTCGGCGACGGCCCGGAACTCCAGCTGCTCGATGAACTCCACGGCATGCCGGTCGTGGTTCCCACGGACCAGCGTCACCTCGAGGTCCGACCGCTCCAAGAGCCACCTCGAGAAGGTCCGCGCCGTGGGGCTGTCGGGCTCGACCTCATCGTGGAACAGGTCCCCCAGCAGGGTCAGCCGCCGGGCTCCGAGGCGCGCCACGAGCGCGTCGATTCGCTCCAGCTCGCGGCGGGTCGTCCCGGGCGGCATGGCCCGTCCCGCTCGCCTGAACGCGGCGGCCTTGCCGATGTGCACGTCCGCGACCAGGAGCTCACCCTCCGCCGGCCGGAAGGCGGCGCGCTCGGGGCACAGGCGGAGCGTCACCCCGCCGAGTTCAATATCGAGGTCCTTCAAGCGTCCTCCCTCCGCTCTCCGGTCACGCTCTCCCTATCGGCGCCTGGCGCCGCTGGGTGCGGAGCCGCCGCGACGGACGAACGCGACTGGAGCCGCTCAGCCATCTGACGCACGCGATCCTCCCAGGACTCCGACGAGACACGCTCGCGGACGCGCTCTGCCCAGAGGGGGAAGCCGAGCGGCGTTAGCGAACCGGGCCGCTCCACGTGAATCGTCCGGCTCCTTAGCTCCTCCAGCCCCGCCCGCAGCCGCGAGAACTCCAGGGTCCGCTCCATCACCTCCCGCCGCGCTTGCTCAAGCAGCAGGTTCTCCGGGTCGTGCTCGGTCAGGACATCGAACACGAGCCCAGCCGAGGCCTGGAGCTGCCGCTGGCCCTTCCGGGCGCCCGGCAGGCCCTGCTGAACCAGCCCCGACACGCGCGCGATCTCGCGGAAGTGACGGCGAGCAAGCCCGGACCCGTCGAGGCAGGCGAGCAGGTCCTCGAGGAGCCCCTCCGGCGTGAGCAGCTCGGCCCACTCGTCGTCCCCCACCGGCAGCTCCGTCCGCGTCACCAGCTCGAGCCCCCAGTCGTTCACCGCCTGGGTGACGGTGACCTTCGCCGCGCGCGTCGCTCGCCACGCGAGGAGCGCGGCGAGGCCCTCGTGCACGATCCGTCCCTCGAGCGGAAACAGGAAGGCGTGATCACCGTCCCGGGTCCGCACCCGCTCGATGAGCAGCTCGTCGGGCTCGGGGATGCGGGACACCGCCGCCTGGCGCGCAAAGAGCGGCGCCACGCCGTCGAGCTCCGGGGCCCCGGAGCTCTCGCCGGTCCTGAGGGTCTCCTTCACCGACGACATGGCCCGACGCACGGCCTGAGCGAGCTCGCTCGAGAGCGGCATGCGGCCGCCGAACCAGCGAGGCACCAGGGTCGCGGGCTTGGAGGCCACGCGGACGATAGCCGCGGCGTCCTCGACCTTGATCAGCTCGAGCGAGCGCCCGGAGAAGGTGAACGCGTCCCCCGGACGGAGGCGAGAGACGAAGACCTCTTCGATGGTCCCGAGCCGACGGCCGCCGCGGAACTTCACGTCGAGGCTGCCGTAGCCAACGATGGTGCCGATGTTGAGGCGATGGTCTCGCGCGGTCCGGCGGGAGGCGATGACGAGCTTGCCTCCCTTGCCCTCCACCACCCGAGCGTAGCGCTCGTAGCCGGCGAGGGTCTCCCCGCCGAAGCGGGTGAAGTCGAGGGCCCAGGTCCAATCCTCGTCCGAGAGGTCGCGGAAGGCGTGCGTCGTGCGCACCTCCTCGAGGAGCTCATCCGGGAGAAAGCCGCCCCCCACGGCGACGGTCACGATGTGCTGGGCGAGCACGTCGAGGGGCCGCTGGAGAGCTGCCCGCGGCTCCGAATCACCCCGCTCGAGCGCCTCCCGGGCGGCGGCGAACTCGACCAACTCGAGGGCGTGGGTTGGCACGCACAAGAGGCGGCTGCTGAGCCCCGGGGCGTGCCCTGAACGACCGGCCCGCTGGGCGAGGCGCGCGATGCCCTTGGGGCTGCCCACCTGCACGACGAGGTCCACGGGCGAGAAGTCCACCCCAAGGTCCAGCGAAGACGTCGCCACGACCGCCCGATAGCGACCGGCCGCGAGCCCGGCTTCCACCTCGGCCCGCTGCTCCCGATCGAGGGATCCGTGGTGCAGCGCGATGCGGTCTCGCTCGTCGTAGCGCGCGTAGCAGAGCGCCTGGTACCAGCGCTCCGCCTGGGCGCGCGTGTTCGTGAAGACCAGCGCGGTACGCGCCGAGTCCAGGGCCGCCGCGACCTCATCGAGCAGGCGCAGCCCCATGTGCCCCGCCCAGGGGAAGCACTCGATCTCGCGGGGCACCACCGACCGCACCTCCAACGCCCGGCGCCGATCGCTCTCCACCAGCGCCCCTGCGTCCGTGCCCGGCCCTGACCCAAGGAGCGATTCCATCGCCTCCGGCAGGTTCCCCAGGGTCGCCGAGAGGCCCCAGGTGCGGAGGCCCGGTGCAAGGCGACGGAGGCGAGCCAGCCCGAGTTCAGTCTGAACCCCGCGCTTGGTCCCGAAGAGTTCGTGCCACTCGTCCACCACGACACACTGCAGCTGGGCGAAGCGCTCCGCAGCGTCCTCGCGGCTCAGCAGCACCGAGAGCGACTCCGGCGTCGTCACCAGCGCCGTCGGAAGTCGGCGCGATTGCCGCCCCCGCTCCGTGCTGTTGGTATCCCCCGTGCGCCCCTCCACCAACCACCCCGGCGCGACCTCCCCGGTCACCTCTCGGAGGTTCTTGACCAGGTCCTGAGCGAGCGCCCTCATAGGAGTGATCCAGAGCACCGCCAGCGGCGGCGCGTCCCCCCTCTTGGACGGGACCTCGGCAGCGCCGGGTGCTCCCGCGCCCTCCATCACGGGCCCGAGCCAGGCGGCCAGCGTCTTCCCGAAGCCGGTGGGCACGTGAACGAGCCCGCTCTCCCCAGCGAGGTAGCGACGCCAGACCTCCCGCTGGAATGGGAAGGGGGTCCAGCCTCGCCCCTTGAACCAGGCCTCGACGGAGCTGATCACGAGGGCTCCCCCATCAGCGCTCGGACGGACTCGAGCGTGTCGGCGTCAGCCGGCGCCTTGTCTTCCCGCCAGCGTGCGATCCGCGGGAAGCGGAGGGAGAGACCCGCCTTGTGCCGCGTGCTCGGCTGGATCCCCTCGAAGGCGATCTCGAAGACGAGCTCCGGTTCGACGACGCGGACGGGCCCGAAGCGATCGATGATGTGACGGCGGACAAAGGCGTCCACGCGACGGATCTCCTTGTCCGTCAGCCCCGAGTACGCCTTCGCCACGGGGACCAGCTCCCCGTCGTTCCAGACGGCGAGAGTGTAGTCCGTATAGAGCGAGGCACGCCGGCCGTGGCCTCGCTGCGCGTAGACCAGCACCACGTCGAGGGTGAACGGATCCACCTTCCACTTCCACCAGTCGCCGCGCGGCCGCCCGGCCCGATACGGGGCGTCGAGGCGCTTGAGCATCAGCCCCTCCACGCCCCGCTCCCGCGCCGTCGCGCGCGCGTCAGCGAGGGCCTCCCAGCTGCTCCCCTCCACCACGTCCGCCACCGCGAGCCGCGGGAGTGACGCGCGCCGTACGAGGGTCTCCAGGCGGCGTCTCCGCTCCGCCGTGGGGAGCGGGCGCAGGTCCTCGCCGGCCTCCTCGAGGAGGTCGTAGGCCATCAGCCGGACGGGGACCTCTTCGCGGAGCTTCTTGCCGACTGACTTGCGCTGGATGCGCCGCTGAAGCTGATGGAAGCCCATGGGCCGATCGCCATCCCAAGCGAGCAGCTCCCCGTCGATCACGGTCCCCGCGTGTAGCTCACCGAGCTCCTCGACGATCTCCGGGAACCCGCCGTTCACGAGGTCGCCGCCCCGAGACCACAGGACGGTCTCCTCGCCCCGGCGCACAGCCTGCGCGCGAATGCCGTCCCACTTCCACTCGGCCTGGAAGTCCGCGGCGGCGCCGAGGTCCTCGACCTCGGGCGGGACGGCGTGCGCCAGGAAGAAGGGGTAGGGCCGCAGAGGGTCGCCCCCCTCATCCTCCGACATGAGCGCCTCCCACGCCTCCGCCGTCGGCTGCCAGCGCCCCGCGAGGCGGTGCATCATCGTGGCTCGATCCACGCCGGCGACCTTCGCCAGCGCCCGCGCCACGAGCCCGCCGGCCACCCCCACCCGGAAGCCGCCCGAGATGAGCTTGTGGAAGAGGAAACGCTCGCCCGCCTCCAGCGCGCCCCAGGTCTCCAGGACCAGCGCGCGCTGGGCCTCCAGCTCGAGCCCCGCGAGTCCGATCACTCGCCGCTCGATGAAATCCGCCAGCCCCTCGAGCTTGCCCTCGTGGCCGACGCCGCGTTCACCGTCGCCGCTGCCGCTGCCATCGCCGCGGCAAACCAGCAGCGCGATCGTCTCCGCCAGGTCGCCCACTGCGTCGTAACTCTCCTCCACCAACCAGAGCGGGAGCCCGCTCTCCTCGGCGGCCCACTCCCGCAGGTGCCTCGTGTTCACGGTCCGCCGCCCACGCCGGCCGAGCAACAGGTGCGCGGCCCATGCAGCGTCCGCCGCTGGGGCCGCCTCGAAGTACGCCACGAGCGCAGCCTCCTTGCGGGATGTACGCGACGTGGCGTCGAGCGCCTGGTAGAGCCCGTGAAACCTCCTCATGCCGGCTCCTGCGTCTCGTCATCAACGGCCGCGGCGCGGGGCGCTTCCTCCACGAGGGTGGCGGTCGCGGCCTCAGGATCCGAGGGCTTCGCCTCCTCGGCTCCGTCACCCTCACCCTCGAAGCGGCTCGCCAGCGGCTCAGCCTGCAGTCCGCGCTCCTCGGAGAGATAGCGCACCAACGGATCCACGTAGCCGTGCGTCACCAGGACGCGCGAGGCGCCGGTGGCCTCGATGGCACCCAGGAGACCGCGCCAGTCGGCGTGATCCGAGACGGTGAAGCCCTGGTCGAAGCCCCGCCGGCGCCGCGGCCCGCGCAGGGTCATCCAGCCCGAGGCGAACGCGGTGGAGACGTCCCCGAATTTCCTCATCCAGGGCGTGCCGTTGGCCGACGGCGGCGCGATCACCAACCCGTGGCCGCGGACCTCCTTGGCCACCTCCACCGAGGCATAGCGGGTCGGCGGCAGCTCGATCCCCTGGTCCCGATAGGGGCCGAGGAGCTTGTCAAGGGCGCCATGAACCGCGATAGGTCCAGGGGGGTCGTTGAGCCCCGCGAGGAGCCGCTGGGACTTGCCCAGGGCGTAGGCGCACAGGAGGCTGGTACGACCGCTGGCAGCGTTGCCCTCCCACCAGGCGCGCACCTCCCGGGCTACGACCTCGGGGTCAGGCCACTGAAAGACGGGGAGGCCGAAGGTGCTCTCGCTGATGAAGACATCGCACGGCACAGCCTCGAAGGCCGCGCAGGTCGGATCGCTCCCCGTCTTGTAGTCGCCGCCGACCACCCAGACCTCGCCGGCGCGCTCGATCCGGACCTGGGCTGAACCGAGGATGTGACCGGCCGGGTGGAAGCTCACCTGGACGCCGCCAATGGTGAGACGCTCCCCGTACTCGAGACCGTCCACCACCGCGCCTGGGTGGGTCCGAAGCCGCACGAGCTCGGCCCCCGGGGCGGCCGTCAGATAGCGCCCGGACCCGGGGCGCGTGTGGTCCGCGTGGGCGTGCGTCACCACCGCCCGGTCCACGGGTCGCCACGGGTCGATATGAAATCCACCCGCCTCACACCAGAGGCCCGCCTCGGTGGTCGTGACGAGGTCGCCTTTCATCCCCAGGGGGACCGCGCCTCACGGGAGGGCATCGACCCGAGGACCCGGCCCGCCAGCGCTCGACCGGCGAGCCACGCCCCCTGGATCTTGGAGCCGTTCAGCCAGTCCCCAGCGACGCCCAGTCCAACCTCTGCGTCCAGGGCCGCCCCGTCCGAACGGGGCGGGTTCGCCGCGCTAAAGAGCCACCGCATTCGGGCGCTGTGCAGGGCTCCGGGGAGCGCGACGCCCGTGGCCTCGCCGAGGGCAGAGAGGAGCTCGTCGACGACCTCCTCCTCGCTCGCCTCAAAGTGCGCACGGGACCAGTCGGGGCTTCCGTGGAGGACCCACGCCTCCGCGTCCGGCCGACCCGGCTTGGAGCTGTTCCGGCAGATCCAGGACAGGGGCCCTTGATTCACGAAGGCCCCGTCGAAGGGCACGCTGAGGGGAGCGTCGAAGGCGACCATGACCGCCACGCAGGGGTCCATCTCAACGGACTCTGCCAGGCGCTGGAGGCGCGGTGATGGTCCCAGCAGCGGCGCGGCCTGCGCGGGGGGCGTCGTCACGAGCACGAGGTCGAAGTCGCCAAGGTCGCGGCCGTCCTCAAGGGCGACGCGCCAGCGTCCGTGGTCTCGATCAAGGGCGGTGACCCGGCTCCCGCAGCGCACGTCCAGGTCCCGCGCCGTTCGCCGCGCCATGGCGTTCATGCCAGGGACGCCGACGAATCGCAGGTCCCCCTCCCCCGCCGCGCGCGCCTGCGGCTCCGCCGGCGAATCGATGACGGCGAGCCGGCCTTCCCAGGGTTCAACCAAGCCCTCCTCGACCCACATGTCCACCACGCGCCGAAAGCGCGGGTCCCTCGCTGTGAAGTACTGGGCGCCGTGATCGAAGGCGAAGGGGTCCGCCCGGCGAGTGGAGGCTCTCCCTCCCACGCCGCGCCCCTTGTCGAGCACCACCACCTCGTGTCCCGCCTCGCCCAGGGCCTCGGCCGCAGCCAGGCCGCAAAGGCCCGCTCCAATAACGGCGACCCTCCTCTTCGGCGCGGCCGGCGCGGAAGCCCGCGCGCCATACCGCTCCACATCAAGGCGGGAGGCGTGCACCTCCGTGGAGCGACCACGGAGCTCGCCCGTGACCGGCTCCGCCGGTGGAAACGGCCGATCGAATTGCCCCATGCACCACAGGAGCCCGCCGTAGGAGGAGGGGTCCCTCCCGTCGATCGCGTAGCGATGGTTCAGGTCGATGAGCCGCTCGAGCGCCGCCTCGGGGGACGCAGACCAGGGGATGATGGCCTTGCCCCAGGTCATCCGAAGGTTGTTGTGGAGTTCACCGTGCCGCAGCAGCGACCGCTGCGCCGCGTCCCAGAGTTCGTCGCCCGTGCGCGCCCCGGCGAGGTCGAGCGTGGAGCGGGCCCCCGGCCGAGGGTCCCCGCGGTGCTCGTCGAGGGTCTCGCGAGCCCACTCCGGGACCGCGGCGAGGGAGTCGAGGTCCACGCCAGCGTGGTGGCAGAAGTGCCAGGCCACCTCACGCCAGACGAGGAGCTCATCCAGGAACTTGTCCGCCCCAGCGCCGCCAATCGCGACGCACTCCCGGGCGACCGTGAGGGGCGAGAGCATGCCGAAGTGAAAGTAAGCCGAGAGCCTCGAGACGCCCGGTCGGAGGGCGTCGTTGCGGTCACGGGCGTAGCGGGCAAGGCGCTCATCCCGAAAGGCCTCCCACCGCGCCGACGCCGCGCGCGCTCCGCCGGCGGTGTGCGGTACAGGCCCGATGCCGTGGTCCACCTCGCAGGCCGCCACGAGCTCAGCGATGCGCCCAGCGGCGCCCTCCGAGCGGAGATCGAGGGGCTCGAAGCCGAGCTCTCCAGTGAAGCGCGCCGGGGCGGGCTGCTCCTCGGGCTCCCACCCGAGCCAGGCGTTGCGCGCTTTCTTGGTCGCCTTCTTGAAGGCGAAGGCCCGCTCGTAGCCCTTGCTGGTTGCGGTCAGCGGGACGACACAGGAGGCGTCCACCTCCACCACCGGCGCCTCCGTGGCGCTGACCAGCGCGGCGGTCCACGTGGTGAGAGGCGCGACGGGCGCCGCGTCACAGAAGACGACCGCGGCCCGGCTCGCGAGCTGACGCAGGGCCGGTTGCTGGTGGCCCGGCCGCCGGAGGTGGAATGCGTAACCAATACCCCGTGTCTCAAGGTCGGCGGCCAGGTCCTGCGCGCCCTCAAGGACAAAGGTCCACAGCCGGTCCGAGGCATAGGGGTGCCGGTCATCGAGCCCCTGATAGACGAGGAGCGGTAGGCCCAGTCCGTTGGCGACCGCGCACGCAGCCTCGAGCGCAGGGTTGGACGCCGCCCTCATGGCAGAGCGAATCCAGAGCAACACGATCTCGCCATCTGCCCGGGGCGTCACATCGAGACTGAGGCAGCGCTGGCTGAGGTCCTCAGGGAGCAGCCGTTGGAGATCCGTCGTCATGTAGGGGAATTCGCCAACGGTTCCCGGGGCGATGCACGAACCAGGGCCCCTGCCCAAGTCCTCAGGGGATCTCCCCGATGCCTGCGCCGTAGTTCCCGCAATTGCGCCACGGAGCCCTCGACGCGAGGCTTGGTGGTAGGGGTTTGGCTTAGCGGCTCCGCCTCCCCCGCCCATGTCGGACCTCAAGCGATCCCAGACCCAAGAGCTCCTGCGTCTCAGCGCTGCAGGTGACGAGCGCTCGCGCCAAGAGCTCACCGGCGTCGTCATGCGCAGGCTCTCCAGCGAGCGAGGGCGTCTCGCGCCGAACCCGGGTCCGGCCCCCGCTGAGCCTCTCGAATCGACCTGCCTCGACCTCGTCGCCGCCGCCAAGGAGCTGTCCCTGGATATCCTCGGCGAACCGATGGCTCACGAGCTCCAGGCCGAGCTCCTCTGCGGTGTGGCCCGCGCGATTGAGGAGCTGCTCGGCACCACGGGAGCCCAGGGCTCCCCCATGGCGCCGGCGATCCTGCTCTCTCCACTTCAACCCGGAGCCGGGAGGGTGCGGGTGAGCACCCCGGAGCTCGGCGATGCCCTCAGCCGGATGAAGCAGCTCCAAGGGAAGGACACCTTGCTCGCGATCCTCTGCCTCGTCCTCGACCAGAGCGTGGACGAAGCGGCCCGCGCGATCCAGCGGCCGGCGGACCTCGCGGAGCTCGAATGGACCGTCGCCCGGGAGTGGTTGGACCGTGAGCTCGACCTCTCGGCGAGAGCGACCGGCGCCTGAGGAGGCCCGCGACGGCGAGGTCCGGGATCACGACTCCTCTTGGACGGCAGGGACCCTGGCGTTGCCACGCCGTACAGTGGCGCCCATGAGGGCTCTCCCAGGTGAATACAAGGCGCGCTTCGACCGGGACGGCTACGTCATCCTGGAGGACGCAGTCGAAAGGGCGACCCTGGAGACGCTCAAGGGTGCCATCGCAGAACACGTGGCAGCCCATGACCACGAGGCCAGCCGGGCCGTCTTCCGGACCGATGACCAGGACGCCGGCCGCGAGGAGACCTTCTTCGCCTCTGCGAGGGGGATTCAGGCCTTCCTTGAGGCAGAGGCCCTCGATGAGGAGGGCTCCCTCAGCGCGCCCCGTGACCGCTGCTTCAACAAGATCGGGCACGCGCTCCACGACCTCGACCCTCGGTTCGAGGCGCTCGCGAGGAGCGAGGTCGTGAAGGACGCCTTCGCTGTGGGCGGCCTCGAATACCCGCGGCTCGTGCAGAGCATGGTGATCTTCAAGCCAGCGGGTATTGGCGGCGAGGTCCGCTGGCATCAGGACGCCAGCTACCTCCTGACCGAGCCGCAGCGCGTGGTGGGTCTATGGGTCGCCCTCGAGGACGCCGACCGGACCAACGGTTGCCTGTGGATGGCGCCGGGGTCGCATCGGGCACCGCTGCGGGAGCGCTACGAGGTCGATTGGGGCTCCAGGGATGGGACCCTCCACGACCTGGACTCCACGCCCTGGCCCGACGAGGCCCTGCCCCTCGAGGTCCGGGCGGGGTCAATGGTGGTATTCCATGACCACATTCCCCACCGCTCCGAGGCGAACCGCAGCGCGCGCTCCCGGGTCGCCGTGACGCTCCACGCCCACGAGGCGGGCGCGGCGTGGGCGCCCGAGAACTGGCTCCAGCGAGGCTCGCTGCCCGACTTTGACCTGTGATCCGCCCGCCGTCCCACGGGCGGGGCGGCCTCAGACCGCGCGCGGTTCGCCGAAGCGAGCGTAGAGCTCGCTGATCGGCTCGGGCTCGCCGATGATGAGGAGCCGATCGCCGCTCAGCAGCACGGTCTCCCCCCGCGGCACCAGGGTTCGTCCGGCGCGGCGGACCGCGACCACGAGGCACTCCTCGGGCAGGCCGAGCTCACGGACGCGGAGGCCAGCGAGCGCCTCTGCAGGGCTCCCCGGGTTCAACTCGATGGAGATGTAGCGCTCGTTGCGCAGGAAGATCTCCCGCAGCTGCACCTCATTCGTCGCGCCGAGCCACTCATCGATGAAGCGGTCCTCGTCGATCCGACTGGCTAGCTGCGCCAGCATGCGTAGGTGCTGGCTCGGGTCGCCCGCTGGGCTAACCAGGAAGAACACCGCGTGGACACCGTCCGCGATGGTCTGCTGGCCGAAGACGTCGCCGCCTTCAATCGTGAGGCCCTCTCGGCTCCGCCCGAGAACGAGGAACGGGCGATCAAGTCCCTCGAGGTGCATGTGCGGCAGCGCGACCCCCTTGGACACCGGAGTCGCGCCGGTCTTGGTCCCCTCCGTGAAGCCGTCAACGAAGGTCTGCGCCTCCGTCCCGGTCTTCGCGTGTAGCGCGCTGGCCGCACGGCCAACGAGCAGGTCAAAGCCCTCGTCCGCGCCCAGCTCGACCACCGAGGCGGTGACCACCACCTCGTCGAACGGGTCGTCATCCCGGAGCCCCTTCTGCTTGAGGATCCCTCGTAGCTCGGAGTCCAGGTCCTCGTGACGCTGTTCACCGAGCCGCGCGAACACGTGGAACACCGCGCCGCGGCGCTCCACCCGCCCCTTGGCATACGTCCAATACCAGGCGATCCCACCCGCGACCAGCCCGAGGCTGAAGAGGGTCGGCATGAGCCCCATGGCGGCGATCAGGAAGAACGGAGCGAAGATCCCGAACAGCGGAAGCCAGGGATAGAGCGGCGTCCGGAAGCCAGGGTCATAAGAGCTGAGGCCGCTCTCACGCATCACGATGACGGCGAGGCATTCGAGAGCGAAGATGAAGAGCTGAAAGGAGCTGGCCAGCTTCGCGATCCCGAGGGGATCGAGGAAGATGACGATCGCGATCACGACGCCGGCGCTGAGGGCGATCGAGCGAGTCGGCGTCCCTCTGCTGCCGAGGCGCGCGAGCCCGGGAGGCAGCAGGCTGTCGCCGGCCATCGCCATCGGGTATCGGGACGCGCTCAGGATCCCGGCGTTGGCCACCGAGAAGAACGCGAGCACCGCCGCGAGGGTGATCACGGCCATCCCAGCCTTGCCGGCGATGGCCTCCGCCGCCTGCGCCATGGGGGTCTCGCTGCCGCTGAGCTCCTCCATCGGGACCACGCCGACCATCACGGACGTGGTGACGAGGTAGATCACTACAGCCGTGAGCATCGAGAGGAAGACCGCTCGTGGCAGGGTCCGCTCTGGGTCCTTGATCTCCTCCGCGACGCTGATGACCTTCGTCACCCCGACATAGGAGATGTACACCGTGCCGGCGGTGGCGATGATCGCGTCAGGCCCCGAGTCGAAGAAGCCGCTGAACGCAGCGACGTCGATCTCAGGAAGCCCGAGTACGGAGAAGGCCGTGAGGATGATCATCAGCCCCCCGACCAGCAGCCGCTGGAACACCGCGGTCTTCTTGGCCCCCAGCACGTTGACCACCGCGAAGAGGAGCGCGAAGCCCACGGCGATGGACTTGGTCAGCAGCGGGCTAGGCTCGAGGTAGAGCGACACGTACGCCCCCAGCCCGACCAGGGCGAAGGACGTCTTGAGGATCAGCGCCAGCCAGGTGCCGATCCCTCCCACCGTCCCCGCGAGGGGCCCGAGGCTGCGGTCCAGGAAGTAGTAGGTGCCGCCGGCCTTCGGCATCGCCGTCGCCAGCTCGACCTTGCAGAGGACCGCCGGGACCAGCGGGATCGCCGCGATCAGGTAGCAGAGGGTGATCGCAACGCCGGCCTGACCGGCGGCAATCCCCGGCAGCAGGAAGAGGCCCGCCGAGAGCGTGGCCCCCGTCGCCAGGGCGTACACATCAAGCAGCCGCAGCTCCTTCGTGAGCTTGACCGTTTCACCGCTCTGTGCCATTGGGGCGAGGTTAGCGACTCACCCCAGCTCCCCCACCATCCGAACCGGGTTCAACGGCCTCTTCGGGGCTCGGAACACGTCGGGCCACGGTCCCTCTCCGGTCGCAGCGACGACCGGGACGCTGGATCCCTGGGAGCGCTCGGTCACCCGAGCGCAGGCCCAGGGGAGAGGACCTCCTCGAGCTACGGTCGCCGGAGACGCGGCGCCCTCACAGCGGAGAACTCCTCAGCGCAGGGTCCATCAGCGCAGTGTCCATCAGCGCAGGGCCCCTCAGGACACAGGATCTATCAGGACACAGGGCAGACAAAGTCCTTGGGCTTGAAGCAGAGGATCGACTCCTCTGCCTGTGGCAAGACGCGCTCGGCGATGGTGCCCACATCGAATCCGGGGCGCCCCCCCTTGGAGAGGCTCCCCATCACGAGCACATCCGGGCGCTCTTGCTCGACCTTCTCGAGGATCTGTACGTGGGGATCTCCCCGCTCCAGGTGCAGGGTCGGGTCCACGTCGAGGACATCAGCCTGCCGCTCGAGCGAGGCGAGGGCCCGTGTACGGGCCTCGTCGACCCGCGCCGCATAGTCATCCTCCGAGAGGTCCGCGGCGGCCCGCTGCTCCGCCCACGTCAGATTCCAGGCGTGCAGCATGTGAAGCTCACCGGCGGACTGCGCCGCGAGCCAGGCAGACGCCGAGAGGAGGTCGTCGCTCACCGGTGAGAAGTCCGTGCACGCGAGCACGTGGCGGTGATTCAGGTCATGGTCCGGATTGACGAGCCACACGGGCGCCGGGCACTTCCGGAGGAGCTTCACCGCGGTGCTGCCGATCTGGCGCCGACCTCGATCCGCCACAGAGCGCTTGCCAGCCAGCACGAGCTCCGCGCCGTCATCGATCGCCGCCCTGCAGAGCGCGAGCCACGGGTAGTCCTCGGCGATCCGGATCGACGCGCTGGCGCCGTCCGCCTCGACGAGCTCCCGGAGCTGCTCCAGCTCCTCGGTGGCCTTGACGGCGAGCTCCACTGGCCCGCTCCCGTCCTCGGCCCACGCGGCGTGGAGGAGGGTGACCTGGGCGCCGGTGCGAGACGCGAGCCAAGCAGCCTGCCGGGCCGCCCGCACCGACCCGACGTCGGGGACGCCGGTTCGGGGATGGAGCCCAACCCCGGTCACGATCTTCTGGATGGTCTCCAAGGGTCAGACCGTCCGCCTGGGTCCGCTGAGGCTCTTCTCGATCTCCGCCCGGCGCTCCTCGTAGCCGCTCCGCCCCATCAGCGCATAGGCCGCCACCTTGCCCGCCTCGACTCCAGGCTGGTCAAACGCGTCCACGCCGTAGTGCTCCCCCATCACGGCCACCGCGAGCTCCATCAGGTAGAGGTACTGGCCGACGTGGTGGGCTGTGACCGCGGGGAACGAGACCGTGACGTTCGGTCGGTGCGCGTCCGTCAGAGCGATCCGGGTACCGTCGCGCTCCGCGGCGAACAACTCGTTCATCGTGCGGCCGCCAAGGTAGGCGAGCGCGTCCTGCTCCTGGAAGGCGGCGGGGATCTCGACCGTGTGGTCCGGTCGATCCACCGAGAGGAGCGTGAACCACTTGTCGTGCGGTCCCTCCACGTAGAGCTGAACCTGACTGTGCTGGTCCGTGACGCCGATGGCTGAGACCGGCGTGGGGCCGGCGAAGACCTCTTCGCCGCCGCGTGAGAGGCGCTTGCCGATCGACTCGGCCAAGAGCTGCGCGTACCAGTCGCCGACACAGGCGAGGCGCTGGCTGTAGGAGAAGGTCACCGACATGGGGTTCCCCTTCTCCTGCTGCATCAGGTACTGGATCGCGGCGTACATGAGCGCGGGGTTCTCCATGAGCGGAGCCTCCTTGCAGCGCTCGTCCATGTCCGCCGCCCCGGCGAGGAGCCCCCGCACGTCGATCCCGATGAGCGCGCTGGAGACCAGCCCGACGGGCGAGAGCACGCTGAAGCGGCCGCCCACGCCGTCCGGCACGATGAAGGACTGGTATCCCTCCGACTCGACGATCGGGCGCAGGACGCCCTTCTCCGCGTCGGTGGTCACCACCATGTGGCGGCGGTGCCCCTCCTTGCCCAGGGCCTGGATCAGCCGGTCCCGGAGCACCAGGAACTGGCTCATGGTCTCCGCGGTCGACCCCGACTTGGAGATGACGTTGAAGAGGCAGGTCGTGGGGTCGACCGTGTCGAGGAACTCGCCGACGAGGTCGGGGTCCACGTTGTCGAGCACGTAGAGCCGGGGCATGCCCGCCGGCGGCTGGATGTCGTGGAAGGGACTGGAGAGGGCGCGGTGCAGGGCCCGATTGCCGAGCGCCGAGCCGCCGATCCCGAGCACGACGACGTTCTCGAACTGCCCCTGGACGGAGGCCGCGTAGTCCAGCACGTCCTGCTGGACCGCGCTCTGGTGCGGCAGGTCCAGCCACCGAAGGTCCTGATCGCGGCGGGCCTGGACCGCGGCGAGCGCGGCGGTGGAGCGCTCGGAGAGAGCCTCGATGTCGGCCATGGCGAGGCCGTGCTCGGAGCCGATGGCGTCGGAGAGGACGTTGGTGTAGTCGAGAGTGAGGCGGTCCAAGGGGGTCACCTGGGGGCTGTGCGGCGAGGAGTGAGCCCGAGAGGGTACCCGCGCGCCGCGACCCCGGGGAGCCTTGGCCGGTCCGAGAGTCCCCAGGCCCCGTGGCCGTCATGCATCGCCCCCTCCAGGCCCCCTCTAGGTCCACCCCAGGCCCACTCTAAGTCCACCCCAGGCCCCCCTGGCGGCGACCGGGGGCGCCTCAGCCGTTCCGCTGTGAGCCAAGAAAGAGCGACACGTAGTACGCGAGCGTCGCGACCGCGGTGATCGCTCCCGCCACGTAGGTCATGGCCGCCGCACCCAGGACGCGGTCCACCCCGTGACGCTCCGCGTCGGTGCGGGCGATGCCAGCCTCTGCCAGCACGAGCTTCGCGCGGTTGGAGGCGTCAAACTCCACCGGCAGGGTCACCAGCTGGAACAAGACCGTCACTGAGAGCAGCCCGATGCCGAGGAGCATCAACAGGCCGCCGAGAGAGGTCGCCTGCATGAAGAGGCCGACGATGAGCGGCAAGGTCCAGAAGCGGGAGCCGAACTGCACCGCGGGGATCAAGGCGCTCCTCATGCCGAGCCACTGATAACCCCGGGCGTCCTGAATCGCGTGCCCCGCCTCGTGGGCTCCCACTGCGATGGCGGAGACCGAACGGCCGTCGTAGACCTCGGGCGACAGCCTCAGCGTCTTCGTTCCGGGGTCGTAGTGATCCGAGAGGAACCCGCTCGCGCGCTCAATGGTCACCACCGCGCCGCCGGCCCGCGCCACCGCGGCGGCAGCCTGGGCGCCAGACATCCCGCTGCTGACACCGACCTGGGCGTACTCGTTGAACGTTGCCTTGACCCTGGAGCTGGCCCAGAAGCCGAGGAGCAGGCAAGGGCCGAGGATCAGCCAGTAGACGGGGTCGAAGAACATGGGCGGTACAGAGTGGTCGCGGGGCTCCTCTTATAGGGCGAGGCGCCAGGGGGATTCCAGCCGCGCACACGAGACGCGCCGCGCGGACCCCGGGAGGGCCTACAATCAAGGGTCATGCCCCTCCACTTCGATTGCAACGCCACCACAGCGGCCTCCGAGCCGGTGATCGAGGCCATGCTCCCTTGGCTCGGCCGTCCAGGTGCCAACCCGTCTGCGGCCCACGAGGCCGGACGGGAGGCCGCGCGCGCCGTGCGACGCGGAAGAGAGGCGGTCGCCGCCATGATCGGGGCGCGATCTCCGTCCACGGTGGTCTTCACCTCCTGCGGTTCAGAGAGCACCTCGCTGGCATTCCACAGCGCAGCCGCGGCGAAGCCGGGACACCCCACCGTCATCTCCACCGTGGAGCACAGCGCGACCCGCAAGTGCGCAGAGCGCGCCGGGCCCGTGCTGGAGATCCCCGTGGATCGCGCCGGCGCCCTGGACCAGGGCGCCGCGCTGGAGGCCATCGCCCGAGGCCCAGCCCTGGTCTCGATGATCCTGCTCAACAACGAGACCGGCGTGATCAGCGAGCTGGAGCCCATCGGCGCCGCCTGCCGAGAGCACGGCGTCCTGTTTCACGTGGACGCGGTGCAAGCGCCGGGCAAGATGACCATCGACATCGAGCGGCTGGGCTGTGACTACCTGGGCCTCTCGGCCCACAAGTTCCACGGGCCCCGCGGGATCGGCGCGCTCTACGTTCGCGAAGGCGCGCCCGTGTTTCCCCTGCTCGCTGGTGGGCCCCAGGAGGATGGACGCCGAGCTGGAACAGAGAACGTCCCGGGCATCGTCGGCATGGGTGTCGCCGCCGAGCGTGCGGCGGCGCTTGCAGCCTCCGGCGAGGCGCAGGCCGAGATCGCAGCCCGGCGCGACCTGCTCGAGCGCCTGGTGCTGGAGCGTTGCCCGGGGACCGTCGTCCACGGGGATACCGCTCGCCGGGCCGCCAACACGACCAACCTGGGCTTCGACCTCGAGGGCACCGGACTGGACGCTGCAGCCATGATGGGCCTGCTCAACGCACAGGGCATCGAGGTTAGCGCGGGCTCTGCGTGCAACGCGACACAGGCCGCTCCGTCGCCGGTCCTGCTCGCCATGGGGACCGGCGAGGCGCTGGCAGCTTCGTCCCTCCGCTTCTCTCTGGCTCACCTGGGGACACCCGACAAGTCGACGCAGGACGAAATTGAGATCGGCGCGGCGGCCGTCATCGAGGCCTACGCGTCCCTGTCCCTTCTCGCTGCGGACTGATCCGCCCAGCAACATTGCGAATCGGAAGACGGAATCCGATCAGAATGCCAAGCACGGGTAGGCTTCCGGCCGATACCGCCTCTGGATACGGACCATGCCTTCCCCCAAGAAGACCTACAAGACCACCGTTTCGGGTCTCCTCGCCCCCCGCCACGTCGTCAGCGACGAGGACGGGAAGGAGCTCGGCACCCTACAGGTGTCCCGAAACCGTCTCGGGCTGATCGTCGGCGCCACCTGGCGCCCACTGAAGGGAGAGGTGGTCGAGATCCGCCGCGACCCCGGCCTGCTCCGCGCGCAGTTCGCCTGCTGGACCGAGGCCCGCGAGTGGCTCGGCTCCACGATCCGCCCCGGCTTCATGCGGCGGACGATCGAGATGTGGACCGGCGGTAAGCCGCTGCGCCTGGTCCCCACCCTCGGCTTCTGCCGCGGATGGCGTGTCGTGGGCACCAAGTCAGGCCTCGTGGCCGAGGCGAAGCACGGCCTCCTGAGCCGCAGCGCGACCCTCTGCACCTACCGCAAGATCGACCTGGAATTGCTGGTCTTCGCCTACTTCATCGGCGGCATCGCGCTCTGGGAGAGCGCCCTACCCACCTCGCTCGAGTCCGTCGATCGCGCGGCTCCCGCCACAGCGCGGGGCTGAACACCGCGGGCCGCGGCACCAGGAGTGGGGCTGGCGAGGTGAGGCGATCTGGTTGAGCGTCCAGCCGCCGCTTGATCTCGTGCTCGACGGCCCCTGCACTCGACGGCCCCTGCACTCGACGGCCCCTGCACTCGACGCCCTGGGTTCGATCCGGTGGGCTGATTCCGGGCTTGGACCCTGTGCTCGGCCCCCTGCCGGCTCCTCCATCAGCCCCCCCGGCCACATCCCCCCGCCACATCCCCTCGACGCGTCGGCTCGCCGAATCGGGGTGCCTGATCAGGCCCGCCGGGGTGCCGCAGCAGTGCTCATCCCCCCGCGGCCCCAGGTGGCCCAGGTGTGACCACGATGGGCCTGGCCCTCCCCCAGACCCGCACAGCGCCTCGTCCCATGGGCCGCACCAGGCCCCGCCGGGCGGCCCATAGGAAGTGGGATTTTGGTCCCAAAATATCTGCTCGCTCCCGCCCCGACGATCTCACCTGCGAGGGGTCTGGCGGCCGATAGAACACGCAAGGGGGGCGTTCCCACCGACGACGCGGCCCCCACCGCCGACAACGTTCTACGAACATTCTATGGGCACGCGGGAAGAACCCCTTCAGCCCGGCGTCCCCCCACTGCTCGGAGCGGTCTGAGGACTCAAACTCAGGCCACTCAACTCCTCCGACTAGCTCACATGAAGTTTCTCATCGCTCTCATCGCCCTGGTGGTCCTCGCCGCCGGGCTGTTCTTCGCCGTCTTCGCTGTCGAGCCCGCTGTCGAACCGGGCGGCGGAGGCAGCCTTGAATATGTCGTCGAGAAAGACTCGGCTTCCGACTCGGACGTGGGATCCAGCGGCCTCGTTAACGTGGGCGGGAGCGGCGGCCGCGAGATTGGCAACGTCGGGACCGTGTCCGCGGTCCTCGCGGGCGACGGGCTCGCAGCTGTGGCGCTGGGCACCGGGATCCTCCGCGGCGCCGTCGTGGACCCCGACGGCACGCCGCTGGGCGGGGCCGAGATCACGCTGACCCGCTTTGGCTCGGAGTCCTTCTTCCTCGCCGACCCCGACCCGTCGAACGACATCAAGACCCTGACCGGAGCGGACGGGAAGTTCGAGTTCGATGGCGTCCCGGTGTTCGGTGACTACGCGCTCATCGCGACCATGGAGAGCTTCACCCGGACCGAGGTCCCCTCCATCATTGTCCAGGACGGCAAGGTCACCGAAGTCCCCCCCATCCAGCTGGGTACCGGCGTCACGATCCGTGGCCGGGTCACCGACTCGGGCGGCAACTTTGTCGCCGGCGCCAAGCTCGTCCTCTCTCAAAGCGTCTTCAACGTCCGCGTCGTGGACGCCAGCACCCGAGACGGGGCTGTGGAGGTCGCGTCGAACGAGGAGGGCCTGTTCAGCTTCAACAACGTCGCGCAGGGCGCCAATTACTCCATGCGCGTGTCGGCCGAGGGTTACGGCTCGATCATCAAGCTCGGAATCCCGGTCCTCAAGGACGAGGACACCGAGGTGGACTTCGTGCTCGAGGTTGCCTCGCTCATCGCCGGCATGGTCCTCGCGGCCGACACCGGTGAACCGATCCCTGGGGTGACCATCGAGGCCTACTCGGTCAACAACACCGAGGCACGCTCGGCCACCTCTGCGACGACGACCGAGAGCGGTGACTTCGAGATCGCAGACATCAACCCTGGGCCCTATCAGCTCGTCGCCCGCCATCCCCGCTACAAGGCGGAGGCCAGGACCCGGGTGGATTCCGGTGAAATGGACGTGTCGATCACCCTCCAGCCGCTGCCGGTCGTCACCGGTCAGGTTGTGGACCTCTCCAGCGGAAAGGCCGTGAACAACTTCGAGGTTCAGCTGCGCCAGTCCATCGCGAACAGCCAGGGTCTCTCGTCCGCAGTCGCCGGAACCCGCGCCCGCTTCAAGGACACGGGCGGCCAGTTCGAGATCCTCGTCCCCAAGGCGGGTGAGTACATGGTCGAGGCCATCGCCTCGGGCTTCGCCGAGACGAACTCCGAGCCGTTCCAGGTGCAGCCGTCGACGAACATGTCCGGCGTCATTGTCCGGATGACTCGGGGCGGAGCCATCATCGGCAAGGTGCTCGGCGAAGGCGGTCAGCCGCTGCAGGGCGCCGTCATCGAGACCCGCGACAAGGAGTGGTCCGACGACCTCTTCTGGCAGTCACTGGGCGCGCAAGCGCCCGGCAACGCCACGGAGGCGACCGCGAAGTCCGGCGCAGACGGCTCCTTCAGGATCGCAGCGCTGACGCCGGCCAATTACCAGCTCGTGGTCCGGCACCGTGACTACGCGGTCAAGTACGTGAAGGACCTCATCGTTACCGAAGGACAGGAGTTCAACGCTCCCAGCATCCAGCTCGCCAAGGGCGCCGTCGTCTCGGGCATGGTCCTCGATCCGGGTGGATCGCCCATGGCAGGCGCCATCGTGAAGATGTACCCCACGTCTGCGGGGGGCAGCCAGCACTCGGCGTCCACCGACCCGCAGGGGGGGTTCTCCGTGAAGAACATCCGCGCGGGCTCCTACAAGATTCACGCGACCCGGGCCCGCAAAGGTGGTGATAGCCCGTTCCAGGAGAACAGCGACCTCAAGCGCACCCAGCGGACCATCACCGTGCAGGACGGGCAGATTCTCTCCGGCATGGACTTCAAGCTCTCGGATCGCTGATCGCCCGAGGCCGCTCCGCGACCGACCGGCGGACGCACTCACAGGGAGGCCCCCCTGCGCTTCACCGCGCCGGGGGGCCTCCCCCATTTGGCCCGCCCGCAGCGACGTGCCTGGCATCGGGGATGCAAGGAAGCGTCGGGCCTGATTCAATAGGGGCATGCCCGCCGACAGAGGGACCCGATCGCGCCGAACGCCGCAGCCTCGCCCGAGCGCGCGGATCGCGGAGCCGGCCAGTTCGCCCGTCGGCGTGACGGGTGAATGGACGGTGGAGGACTGGTCTAGCTACCTGACGGACCGCTTCGAGCTCCCCATCGAGGTCTCCTTCGGGCGCTCCCGCTCCGCGCCGGTACAGGCCCGCGCCTTCGAGACCCCAGACGGTGCGGCCGGCTGGCAGCTCCGGCTCCACAAGATGTTCGCGGCCGCGCCCGAGGAGGTCCGCGACGCCCTCGCAAAGTGGCTTCGCGCCGGTCGAAGAGCCCGCAAGGCTGGTCCCGTCCTCGACGCTTGGATTCACGCCGAGGTCGCGAACCTCCCCCGTCGCGCGACGAAGATCTCCATCACGCCGGCAGGCGAGGCTCACGACCTCGAGCGACTGGCCCTCCCGCTGATCGTCGGCGAATTTGCCAATGACTTCCGCCCCAGGGGGCCTCACGAACGCCCGCGGATCACATGGGGCCGCCGGGCCCGGAGCAAGTCACGTCGCTCCCTTCGGCTCGGGAGCTTCGAGCCAGAGAGCCGGGTGGTGCGCATTCACCCGGTCCTAGATCAGAAGGCGGTCCCCGCGTGGTTCGTCACCTTCGTGCTCAAGCACGAGCTGCTCCACTCGGCGATGCCCTCGTACCGCGATGCGGCCGGCCGGTGGGTCCACCACGGGCCGGAGTTCCAGGCCCGGGAGTCGGCCTGGCCCGAGTATCACCCCGCGCTACGCTGGGAACGGCAGAACCTCCCCCGGTTGATCCGCTCCGCGAGGCTGGGGAGTGAACTCCGCGTTCGCCCAACAGACCTCGTGCTACCGGAGGAACTCTTGGTTCCGTCCGACGGTGTCCGGCAGCACGAACTGCCGTTCTGAGTGAGCTGCGGCTCTGTGGAGCTGGGTGAAGTCCGGCGAGAGCCGACCGGGGCCATGCGCTTGGGGCCATGCGCTTGGGGCCATGCGCTTGGGGCCCGTGCGACTTGAAACCGTGCGGCTCCGCCTCGCGCGCCGTGGCCCGCGCATGACGGGCGCGGCCCGTCGCAGATCCGCCGTGGGGTCCGACGGTGGGTCCGCCGGCGGAGTCCCGCCCCTCCCGGTATGCGCAGCGCAGGCTCAGGGCTTCCCGGCCCAGTCCCTGATCACTTGGTGCGCTGCCCGTAGCCTTCAGCCGTGTCGATGACCGCCGCGTCGGTGAGGCAGGTGCCGAGGATGTTCCCGCCCAGTGCCTCGATCGAGTTGACCGTCTGCTCGACGTAGTGCCGAGGGGTATAGCCGAGGCGGACGACCATCAGCACGCCGTCAGCGATCGCTCCCAGCTGGCTCGCGTCAGAGATCGTCAGAGCCTGCGGGGTGTCAATCAGCACATAGCTGTACCGCTGCCGAAGCGCGTTGAGCACGGTCTTCATGCGCTCGGAGCCGATCAGTTCCGAGGAATTCTTGGGGCGCGCCCCCGCGCCCATCACGGAGAGCCCCTTCACCGAGGTCTTGCGGACCGCCGCGCCGATGGCGAGGCTCCCGGTCAGGACCTCGGTCAGCCCCTGCCGAACAGGCAGCTCGAGGTACCGCTCCATGGAGGGCTCGTGGAGGTCCGCGTCCACCACCAGGACCTGGATCCCGGGGAGCTCGCAGAGCGCCAACGCCAGGTTCAGGCAGGCAACCGATTTGCCCTCTCCGCTCAGGGCGCTCGTCAGAACCAGCGTGTGCGACGCACCGTCCGGGTTCATCGCGTGTACCGCGTTCCGGAGGGACCGGAATTGCTCGGCAACCTGGCTCCGGGGGTTGACGTGAACCGCCAGCTCCTCGCGACGGATCGGGATCTCGCGGGTCTCGTCCGCGGGGGCCGGCTCTAGCTGGTCAGATTGGTTGGTCGGGGCCATGTTGAACGCTCGTGTACTTGATCGACCCGGACGACGGAAGCTCCGAAGCCGAAACAGCAGCACCGGGAGAATATCCGAATTTCCGGCGCTCAGCGCGGTGGGAGTGGAGCTGAAAGCTGTTCGAGGTCCCTCGGTGGGAGCAGCCGCGAGGGCGGCCAGGCCTCTTTCAGGAACAGGTCCCCGAGCGGGTGCGAGTTCATGGTCGCCACCCTGCGCAATTTGCCAGAGAACCGCTCCGCCAGGTCATCACGCCGGGCACGGTCCAGGTTCATGCAGGCGGCCTCGGCTGCCTGCCGGAGGGCGGTCGACGTCCCGACAGCGCCCCGGGAGCGGCCCTTGAGCGCCTCCACCAGGGACGCCTCCAGCGTCTCCAGGGCCAGGGCTCCCACCCCAGGGTCCCCCACCATCGCAGCGAGGTCCATCCAGGCCCCCTCGATGGCCGCGGGTTGGTCCCGCGGCCCATCGAGGGTTGCCATCGCCTCGTCCAGCGCCAGCTCCGATACCGCTCGCGAAGCGAGCCCGGCCCGCAGCGAGATCGACCTCAGCGCCGCCAGCTCCCCGCCGCTCAGCTCCGGGGCGACCCTCGCGGCGAGGGAACCGAAGGCTCTTACAAGGTCCCCCCGAACCGTGCGGGAGGCCAGCTCCACGGGGCCAGGCTGGTCCAGCCGTCGGCGCTCGACCTCGAGGCGGAGCGAAGCGCGGACCGTCGCGAGGACCCAGGCCGGGCAGGGCCCACGCGTGCCATCCTCCTCCGACGCCAACACCGCCCAGACGAGCAGCTCTGCCACCGTGGCCGCATCGAGGGTCGCGTCAGAGGCCTCAGCTGTCGTCCAACTCCACGAGGCCGGGGGCCTGACTCCAGCGAGGCCGAGCTCGAGGCCCAGCCCAGCGATGTCTTCGCCAGGCGACTTCCTGAGCAGCGCGCCCGGATCGGGAAGCTCAATCCGCGTACGAGCGCCGAGCGGATGGAGGACGAGGAGAGCACGGAGAGCCTGGCGACGGGAGCGCGCGTCCAGCTCGCCCCCGAGGACCCGGACGGCCAAGGCCGCCGCCGCTTGGTCAGCGACACCGAACCCCTCGAGCGCCACGAGCCGCGCCCAGCGGCCCGTCGGCGGGGCCCCGTCGAACCCCTCCGTGAACAGCGGGATCATGGACGCACCCGCGGGGGCTCCATCCCCGCCAGCGGTGATCGGCGCCAGAGCGGCCAGCCCGAAGGCGAGGCGAGCAGAGCGCCGGTCCAGGGCGTCACGAGCCTCCACGTGCAGCGCCCGGGCAGCGGCTGCGCCCTTCGCGTCGCCCGCCTTGGAGATGGCCCGCCGGAGCGCTGCGACCTCCCGCGACTCGCGGTCGATGAAGGAGAGGACAGAGCGGACGGACCCTGCCCGCTGAAGAGAGGGGGCGACCCGACCGCGGGCCGCCGCGGCCATCAACCCCTCCAGGGCGACCACGTCGCCGGTGGCGTGCCACCAGTCCTCGAACCAGTGCACGGCCGCAGCCCAGTCGAGGCCGGCCAGCGCACGAGCCGCAGCGCTTTGGCGCACCACGTTCCCCTCTCGCGCAGCGGTCACGCACCAGCGCTCGATCACACTCCCCCCGCTGGCCCGCAGGTCTCGCCCCACTGGCGAGCGCTCCGTGCTCCCTCGCCCAACCACGTGGATCCAGGCCCGCGCCCGCGTCTCGCTGACCGCGCCGCCTCCCGCAGGGCGATCCTCGGGGTACCGGTACCCCTGGACCTGGAAAGCCGCCTCGTGGACCGTGGCCAGCCCCTCCAGCACCTCCGTCCACGACCCATCGACACGGACAGCCTCGAGGGGCGGAGCCGGTCGACGGATGATCCGTTCCACGATCTGGGGATCCAGGATCACCGGAGCGGGACCCCGGCCGTGCAGGTCCAGCCTGTCGAACGCGCCCAGGCCCCCGCCCGCGTTGGGGTCCACCGCCACGCGGACGCCGGTCTGCTCCTCCCACGCCGCCGGGAAGCGAGTCGGCTGCCGGGGGATATCAAAGGAGGCCACAGAGGGCTCGTCGAAGGCGCTCCGACTCCACCTGAGCAGCTGGGCGTCGATGGCCTCCCGGCCCACGTCCGCATACTCGGCGTTGCTCGCCACCGCGAGCTCGACGGCGTGGCGCAGGAGGCGATCATCAGCCCCCAGCAGGAGCGAGAGGCGGCGCCAGACGCCAGGCGTCTTGCCCTCGAGCAACGGGACAAGCGCGGCACCGGACTCCAGATCAAGGAGGCGCCCGGCGAGCTCCTGCTGCGCCAGGTCGCGGACCTCGAGATCGTCGGCCCCAAGATCGGCGACCAGTTGAGAGAGGTCCGCCTGACGGGTCTTGGTCCCGCTCGCCGCCGTCCGCCGCCCCGTCGCCTCCGGTGCCTCCGCCCCTCTCGTCGCCGTTCCGGCAGGAGCCAGGACGATCGAGACGGTCGCGAGCACGACGAGTGAGTAGGCGCAGCGGGAACGAGTCAGCATGGCAGTCCTCTATTGTCGCCTGCGGGCTCCTCAAGCTGCTACCCTCCGCCCCATGTTCAGGAGCCTACTCGTCGCGAACCGCGGAGAGGTCGCCGTGCGCATCGCGCGGGCCGCCCGCGACGCCGGAGTCCGCGCCGTCGGCATCGTCTCCTCCGCCGACCAGGGAGCGTCCTGGACCGAGGAGTTCGACGAGGTGGTCTGTGTCGGCGGTCCCGCGCCTGCGGAGAGTTACCTCCGGATGTCCGCCATCGTCCAGGCTGCGCGCCAGACCGGGTGCGCGGCGGTCCATCCAGGCTGGGGCTTTCTCGCGGAGAACGCGCGCTTCGCCGCCCTCTGCGAGCAGAACGGGCTGACCTTCATCGGCCCCTCCCCCTCCACCATGGAGCGCATGGGTCTCAAGTGGCCCAGCAAGGTGGCCATGCGGGCCGCGGGACTCGACCTGACCCCTGGCAGCGACGGACTCCTGGCGGACGTGGACGAGGCCGTCCAGGTCGCCGCGGCGGTGGGTTACCCCGTCATCCTGAAGGCGGACGCCGGCGGCGGCGGCCGCGGCATGCGGATCTGCCGGACCGAGGCAGAGGTCCGAGAGGCCTACCCATCGGCCCGCGCCGAGGCGGCAGCAGCCTTCGGCAACGGCGCGCTCTTCCTGGAGAAGTTCGTCACCGGGGGCCGACACATCGAGGTCCAGATCATCGGCGACCGCTTCGGCCGCGCGGTCCACCTCTTCGAGCGCGACTGCTCCGTACAGCGCAACCACCAGAAGCTCATCGAGGAGAGCCCGTCCCCCGCGCTCACCGCCGAGGAGCGCAAGGAGCTCGGCGCCCGCGCGGCGCAGGCTGCAGAGGCCATCGGCTACGTGGGCGCCGGAACGATCGAGTTCCTCGCGGCTCCCGACACCGGGCGGCTGAGCTTCATGGAGATGAACACGCGCCTGCAGGTGGAGCACCCCGTCACCGAGATGGTCACCGGCATCGACATCGTCCGCGAGCAGCTGCGCATCGCCGCGGGGGGAGCCGTGGGCTTCACCCAGGAGGGCGTCTCACTCGAGGGCCACTCCATCGAGTGCCGCATCAACGCCGAGGACCCCTCCGACGGCTTCCGCCCGACCCCTGGCACGCTAGACGAGTTCTCCATCCCGCTTGACCTCGGCCCCGGACGAGTCCGCGTGGACACCCATGTCCGCGAGGGCGACGAGGTTCCGCCCTACTACGACTCTCTCATCGCGAAGGTGATCGTCCACGCCGCCGACCGCCCCCAGGCCATCGAGACCATGAAGCGGACCCTCGGCGGCGCGCGCATCACCGGTGTCTGCACCACGATACCGCTGCACCTCGCGGTCCTCGACAGCGACGAGTTCACGAGCGGCGACTACGACACCCGCTCCATCCCCGGCTGGCCCGCCTGATCGACGATGGCACACGTCCCCCTCTCTCCCCTCGGGCGCCCCAGGGATGCCTTCCTCGACGAGTCCAGCTACCAGCGGCACCGGGAGGCCATGGCCGAGAAGAACGCGCTCCTCGAGGAGCGCCGGGCCGCGGTGAGCGGTGGCTGGGGCGAGAAGTACGTCCAACGCGTCCACCAGAAAGGCAAGCTCACCGCGCGGGAGCGGGTCGAGGCCCTCGTAGATGAGGGCTCGCCGGTCCGAGAGGTCGGCACCTTCGTCAACCACGGGGTCAAGTTCGGCAAGCTGGAGAGCCCCGCCGCGGGCGTGGTCACCGCCTTCTGCCTCGTCGATGGCCGCTGGTGCATGGTGATCGCCAACGACAACACCGTGGCGTCCGGGTCCTGGTGGCCCAAGACCCCCGAGAAGATCGAGCGCGCGCAGGAGATGGCGCTGCGGCTTGCCATCCCCGTCATCTACCTGGTCGATTGCTCCGGGCTCTTCCTTCCCGAGCAGTCCAGGTCTTTCCCCGGGGCCACCGGCGCCGGGCACATCTTCAAGAAGAACGCAGAGCTCGCCGCGGGCGGCGTACCGCAGATCGCGGGCGTCTTCGGCGACTGCATCGCCGGCGGCGGGTACATGCCCATCATCTCCGACCGGGTGGTGATGACCGAGCAGGCCTACATGGTCATCGCCGGCGCGGCCCTCATCAAGGGCGCCAAGAGCCAGCACCTCTCCAGCCTCGATATCGGCGGGCCCGAGGTTCACGTGCACCAGTCCGGGTGCGCCGACGTCCGCGTCCCCGACGACACCACGGCGATCCAGGTGATCCGCGAGGAGGTGGGCAAGCTCGGCAGCAGCGCGGCGGATTATTACCGCCACGGCGCGGACGCCGGCATCCCCAACTTCCCCCCCCACGAGCTGGACGGCATCTTCCCGCCGGACCACCGCATGACCTACGAGGCGGATGAGGTCATCGCCCGCCTCGTGGACCGCAGCCTCTTCTGGGAGCTGCTCCCCGATCGTGGCCGCGAGATGATCGTGGGCGTCGGCCGGGTTAATGGGCTGTACATGGGCTTCGTCGCCAACCGCCAAGGGCTCATCGACGACCCCGACGGGAGAGACGGAAAGAAGCCCGCGGGGATCCTCTACCGCGAGGGCATCGCCAAGGTCTCCGCCTTCAGCCGCGCGTGCGACGCGGACGGGATCCCTATCGTCTGGCTGCAGGACATCTCCGGCTTCGACATCGGTGTAGAGGCCGAGCGCCAGGGCCTCCTCGGATACGGCTCCTCGCTGATCTACACCAACAGCACCAACTCGGTGCCGATGTTCACCGTCCTGCTTCGCAAGGCATCCGGCGCGGGCTACTACGCCATGGCAGGGCTCCCCTATGAGCCCGTCGTGCAGCTCTCCACGCCCCTGACCCGCCAGTCCGTCATGGAGGGCCGCACGCTCGCCATCGCCGCCTTCAACACCAAGCTCGACGATGACTTTGAGATCCTCTCGGAGGATCCCGAGGAGCGGGCTGCCATCGAGCAGGGCATGCGCGATACGGAGGCTCGCATCGAGGGCGACATGGACCCGTACCGCTCGGCTTCGCAGATGGACACCGACGAGATCGTGCAGACCAGCGAGCTTCGAGGCTGGCTGGAGATGTTCGCGGAGGCCGCCCATCAGTCCAGCGGGACGCGGCGCACGAAGAACCCCCGCATCTGGTCGCTCCATGACCTCGCCGCCCTCACGGAGGTGCGCGGATGAGCAACCCGTCGCACTCCATGGACCTCCGGGTGACCCAGGAGGACGGACTCATCCTCCTCCGGGCGCCTGATGTGGGCCACTTCACCGCGCCCCTCGGGCGGGGCGCCGTGGTCGCGCCAGGCATGGCCGCGGGGGCGCTCCAGCGCCTCGAGGGCACCGTCCAACTCACCGTCCCGCCAGGCGTCCGTGGCGCGGTGGTCACGGATCCGCCCGAGCGCGTCCTCTCACCCGCTGGATTCGGTGAGGTCCTGTATCGCATCGACCCTGCTGGCGCAGGTGAGGCCGCGGCGGAATCGGACCCTCCCGAAGGCTCCGGCGATGGCCTGGTCCTCCTCGCGGAGCAATCTGGCCGGGTCTGGCACCGCCCCGGCCCGGGGGAGGAGCCCTTCTGTACAGCCGGTTCCATCCTGGAGGACGGAGCCGCCGTCTGCCTCGTGGAGGTCATGAAGACCTTCTCGACGGTCCCCTACCGCCCGCTCAGGGGGCTGCCACCCCGGGGGCGAGTGGTGCGCTGGATCGCCGGTGACGGCGACGACGTCCAGAAAGGAGACCCGATCCTGGAGCTTGAGCCGGCCTGACCGGCGCCTTGCTGCCGCTATCCGCCCCAACGGAGCCCCCCGCCTGGCACGGGAGGTGGGGATAGACTTCGGTATCCAAAGAACCATCGCGCGGGGAAGTCCTCCGCTTGGTCCGACGTATCACCTGAGTGACATGAACCGCACCCTCCTCCTCATCGCCTTCGCCGCAATCATGGGCGCAGGGCTCGTCGCGGTGGCGCTCGACCCCGGGGCCAAGCGACACGAAACGCCCCAGAGTCCGCCGAGCGTTGCACCCGCGCAGGACCTGGACCCAGAAGTCGCCGTCGACGTAGAGACCGACCTCGCCTCCGTGGCCGAAGAGCGAGAGTTCAACCCGGTCACCGACCAAGGTCCTTCCAAGTCATGGGAGGTGGTGGCACTCAACGAGGTCGGTCAGCCGCTCCCCGAGGCGAAGATCACCGCGACCCGAGTCGGCAGCGATCTGCAGGCCGTGGGCCGCGAGCGGTGGGAGAGCGTGGCCTCGGGCCCCTGGAGTCTGACGGTGGAGATGGACGGGTACCCGACCTGGCGAAGGGACGTGATCCTCGAATCCGACAAGCGGCTCCGGACCGTCGCGCGGCTCGGAGAGAACCTCAGGATCACCGGCGCCGTGCAGGACGAGTTCGGGCAGACCGTGACCGGCATGCCCGTGTACTTCCTGCCGAAGGGAGTCCGCCATCCGTCCTCCCGTGACTTCGTGCGGGACCCCCTGGACCCCCGCGCCCAACCGAAGTCGAGGAGCGGTGTGGTCACCGCAGAACTCCTCGCGGGCGGGCGGATCAAGGCGACCCTCCCTGGAGCCGGAGAGTGGCGCGTCTCGGTAGGCCGCCCGGGCGACGCTCGCTGGACAGAGCCGGTTGCTCAGACCCTCACCCACGGTGGACAGGAGAAGGTCCAGATCACGATCCCGTCCCTTGGCCAGGTGCGCGTGGAGTTCCCCCAACAGCGCGAGGACCGTCCCCGGCAAGTCAGCCTCCACGTGTTCGACCCCGAGCACGCGGCGGCGGTCCTGAGGACACGCCAGCAAGGTGTCTCGGACCAGCAGATGTACGAGGAGCAGACCGGCGGCATGAGCCGCTCCGGGGACGAGGCTCCCTCGGGAGAGGCCCTGGCGAAAATGCGGGAGAAGGAGGCCCAGAAGCAGCTCGCGAGCAGTCTAGGCACGGCGAAGCCCATCAAGATGGAGATGAACAACTCCGTCAAGGGGGTGCGAGAGATGGCGGGGAAGACGCCGACTCGCGCGCCGGCCTTCGAGCCCGGCTGGCGAATGATCAAGAGCGCGCGCCCCGACGAGAACGGAGTGGCCCAGCTGAAGGGGCTGCCGCTCGACACGCAGATGCGCTTCCTCTTCGTACGCGGCAAGGAGCAGATCACGACTCCGACGCCGTTCCTGCTGCGCGATGCGAAGCCACGCCTGGGGGTCCCGTCCCTCCCCCCGGTGGCAACGACCCTTCCCAGCGGACCTGACAACCGGGCCACCGTCGCCCTGCAGCTCTCTCCGGTGGAGACTGGGCCCGCCAAGGAGCTCGGCGTCCGCTGGAAGTACTGAGGTGCGCCAGCCCGCGGCGTGGACGGCCACTCGCCGTCCAAGGACGTGTCGGTCAGTATGAAGGACGTGCGGGCCGTCGAAGGGTTAGGCTGCGCGCATGAAGCGCAGTGAGAAGGCGGAGCAGATCCTGTTCCAACTGGAGGAGCTGTATCCCGCTCCGCCTATTCCCCTGGATCATCGGGACCCCTTCACGCTGCTGATCGCCGTGCTCCTCTCGGCGCAGACCACCGACCTGCGGGTCAACCTCGTCACCCCCGGCCTCTTTGAGAAGGCGAGCACTCCGGAGGCCATGGCGAGCCTCGAGGTCGAGGACATCCTCGACTCCATCAAGACCTGCGGGCTCGCCCCAACCAAGGCGAAGAACGTCCGTCGACTGGCCGAGATCCTGGTGGAGCGCCACGCCGGAGAGGTCCCCGCTGACCTCGCAGCCCTCGAGGCCCTCCCTGGCGTCGGGCACAAGACCGCCAGCGTCGTCATGGCCCAGTGCTTCGGCGTGCCGGCCTTCCCGGTGGACACCCATATCCACCGCCTCGCCGCCCGCTGGGGCCTTTCCAACGACACCACCGTCGAACGAACCGAGCGAGACCTGAAGGCGGTGTTCCCCGAGTCCACCTGGTCCAAGGTGCACCTGCAGATCATCTTCTTCGGCCGTGAACACTGCCCGGCGCGCTTCCACGACCTCACGGGCTGCCCCATCTGCTCCTGGGCGGCGACGAAGAAGCGAGCGCTGGATGAGCGGCGTCGCGACGACGCGGCGCGGCGACGACCGATGAAGGCGAAGGCTGGACGATGATGATGAACGAACAAGATGAACTGCCCCTGGACGCTGCGCTGGAGTCGGCCATCGCGGCCCTGGAAGCTGGCGATCCGGAGCTCGCCCTCACCCAGGCCGCCCGCGCCGAGGACGGCGGGCCTCGCGCCCTCATCGAGGCCCGGGCTTACCTGGACCTCGGGATGCTCGACCCCGCCCGCGAGCGCCTTGGCGCCGCGACGGTAGCGCTCGGCGACGATGACATCGAAGTGGTCGAGCTTGAGGGTGAGGTCGCCCTCGAGTCCTGGGATCTCGCCGCCGCTGCCCTGGCCTTCGAGGCGGTCGGAGCGGTGGAGCCCGACGCGTGGATTCACGAACGCCTCGCGCTCCTCGCAGACCACGCTGGAGACCACGACCGAGCCCACGCGCTCATGGTCGAGGCCGCGGCGATCGACGAGACACGTCCGACCCCGGTGCGGGTCTCGGCTGCGGCCTTCGACCGGGTGGTCGAGGACGCGCTCGCCTCCCTCGCTCCCCCCTTCGCGGACCGCGTCCGCAACGTCCGCATGGTCCGCGAGCCCGTGCCGTTCCGGGAGCTCGTCGACCCCCGCGACCCGTCCGCCACCCCGCCCGACATCCTCGGCCTCTTCGTCGGCCCGACCATCCACGATCTCGCGGAGGACTTCCCGGCTCAATTGCCGCCCTCGATCTACCTGTTCCAGCGCAACCTGGAGCGCATGGCGCGTGACGAGGAGCACCTCGCCGAGGAGATCCGGATCACGCTCTTCCACGAGATCGGGCACCTCCTAGGATTGGACGAGAGCGGCGTCGCCGAACTCGGCCTCGCTTGACCCCCCACCGATATGGATCGCCCCACATTCTTGCGACTTGCCGACGTTGTCATCCGACGCGTCGAGGACTGGCTCGAGGACTTCGACCCCGATGAGGTGGACTTTGCCACGGCAGACGGCGTGTTGAAGATCCAGTTCGAAGGCGGCCCCACCTACGTCCTCAATCGCCAGACCGCCACCAACGAGATGTGGTACGCGGCGGGCGTGCGCGCTTGGCACTACGTGCTCGAACCCGAGAGTCAGACCTGGCTCTGCGACAAGGACGGCCATGAGCTGTTCTCACGGATATCCGGCACCGTCGGGGAGCACCTCGGCCGAGCCATCGCCTCCCCCATCTGATCGGCACATGGCAAGCGACCCCCAGCACCTCGGACTCCATCGACTGGAGGGATTCTTCTGGGTGGCTCGCACGGGTGGATACGCCCGCGCCGCCCGCGCCTTCCCGTATCCCATCACGCAGCCCGCCGTCCACCAGCAGGTCAAGAAGCTGGAGGACGAGCTGGCCGTGACGCTTTTCGAGCGCGTCGCCAAGGACCGGATGGCGCTCACCCCTGCGGGCCAGCGGCTGTTCGACTTCGTGCGCCCCTTCTTCGAGTCCCTCCCCTCCGTCATCCGCTCCGTACGGGGAGGCGAATTCGGTGGGACGCTCCGCGTCACCAGCTCCAGCCTCCTCCTGCGACGGTTGATCCCCGCCTGGATTCAACGGCTGCACGCAGGTCACTCCTCGATCGATATCCACCTCGAGGAGAGCGGCGAGGATGCCGTGGCCTTACTCCGCCAAGGTGCCGTGGACCTCGTGATCGACCACATGTACGAGGTCCCTGACGACATCGCGACCATGAAGGTCGCGGCCCTGAAACCCCTCGTTGTCCTCCCGCAGCAGCACGCGCAGGCCGAGGGCGACCCCGTCGACTTCTCGGCCCTCGCGGACCTCCCGTTCGTGGCCTACTCGCAGCCTCGCGCCCGCGAGCTCCAGTACATGGCGCTTGGCCATCATGACGTTTCGCCAAGGTCCACGCTCTCAGGATCAAGCGCCGAGACCATCCTCGGCTTCATCGCCGCCGGCCTCGGCTGGTCGATTCTCCCTTGGCTCTCGGACGACGAGCCCGCCACCGATGGCGTCCAGTCGCGCACCTTCCCGTCCTCCAACACGGAGCTCGAGATCGTCGCTGCGTGGCGCAAGGACTGCCCGGACAACCCGCTCCTCGACGCGATGCTCGAGGCGGCACCAAAGCCCTGAGTCCCCCTCACCGCCGACCCGTCGACAGGGAAGGATCGGTCCGGACCCCGCTCTCACAGCCAGCCCCCGCCCAACGCCCGGGCAGGCCTATTGGCCGCTCCGGATCGACTCGATCAACGGCGCGATGATGTCTCGATCCACGGCGAGGTCGAGCGCGGAGGCAGGGCCAGTGAGCGTCAACTGAGCCGGGAGGATCCCCAGGTCGCCCGCTCCCACGAGCACGTTGGCGGGCACGACCGCCTGAATCGAGAGCACCGCGTCCCCCCGGTCGAGGATCCCACTGAGGCGCACCGGATCCGCGTCATCGCCGAGCGGGATCTGTGCCTTGCGATAGCGAACGATGTCTTCGTCCAGCTCCATCGTGATCTGCTCCGGACCCCACTCGATCCAGTCCTGCTCCTCCACGTCGAAGTGGACGCCGATCAGCCCTGGTTGCAGTTGGGCCTCCATCGAGCCGACCTTGAGGCTCACCTGACCGGTGTCCCGGAATTCCTGGGCGGCCAGGTCGACCGAGTAGTTGACGACCTCTAGAACGAGGCTCGACTCGCCCTCGGACTGGGGCCGCACCCTTGCGAACCAGGGCAGAAGCCGCTCGAACAGCGCCGCGCTGAGGGCTTCATCCACGCTCGTCGAGAGCTGCGCGAGGGGAAACGAGAGCCTCGAGCCCTCGAGGAAGCCGAAGAACCGGTTCCCGGCCTCCGCGTTGATATCGATCTTCACCTGCCCGGTCCGCCCGGAGGGCCCCCTGCCGCCGATGTCCGGCAGCGGGAGGTCCTCCAGCCGGATCTTCAGGAGCCGATCTGGGAGCAGCGCCAGGAGTTCCTGCGGCAGCGCCTGCTGCCCCCCGAGCATCACGGACGGCACGTCATAGACAGAGACATCCATCCCCCCCCTCGCCGTCCCCGAGGAAGCCCCCGCCGAGTTCATTCCGCCAGGAGAGCTGCGGGTTCCCGGAGTCTTCAGGAGCAGGTTGGCGAGCCTCGCCTGACCGTCGCGCCAGAAGCTGTTGACGGTGGAGCCTGCGGCACCATCGAAGGCGAAGCTCGTGAGGTAGTGATCGAGGTCGAGCGACTGAGCTGAGTCCGACGGGACCCCGACGCGGACACGGGCGACTCCCGCACCATCGACTCGAGCGTCCGCCTCGAGCTTCATCCCTGCCATGGCTGCCAGCACCGCCGGCCTGAAGTCGAGGAGGTCGCCCGCAGCGAAGGGCACCGAGAAGTCACGGCTCGACAACTTCCAGTCGAGGGGCGCCCCGAACTCCTGGACAGAGAAGCGTTCGGGGAGCAGCTCCTCCAACACGCGCTCGACGCCGCCGCGCTGATCTCGCACCAGGACCTCGAGAGGGTCGCCGCCCGGGCGCGCGTCCGGCACCATCTGTCCGTCCTCCCACTTCACGGCCAGCGAGAGCTTCATGCGTGCTCCGTCGACCTCGAAGCGCCCGACCGCCTCCTCTCCGTTCGGGCCGGGGCCCACGTCAATCGCGACCTGCGCGCCGTTCTCCAGCTCCGCCATGAGGAACGCCACGGCTTGCCCGTGCATCCATGCCTCCGGGCTGCGCGACAATCCCGGCCTCTCCCTGGGCTGGCGAGGGATCACGCCGAGCGAGCGGGCCACGTCGAGCGGAACGCCGGTGGACGAGAGCTGCAGGCGCTCCACCGCGACGCCCCCGGCGGGTCCACCCGTACGCGAGGACCCCAGCGTCACCGACGCATTCACCGTCGCAGGCTCGCGGAGCCCTGGCCAGCTGACCAGCGCGCGCTCCAACAGCAACTCCGCCCGACCTGACCGACACACGAGGCTCACCTCCGAGTCCCGAACGCTCACGAGGCCACGGCCAGAGGCCGTGTCGTCGACGGTCCAGTCCTTGATCGAGAGGTCCACGGTCAGACCCCGGCTCCAGGAGGTCTCCGCTGCCCTGCCCGCCATGGCCCGAAGCACCGTCTCGAGGAGGTCTTGATCGCCGACCTGCGTGATCCGCTGGAGGTCATCGACCCCCTCCTCATCCACCCTGGAGCGGAGCGAGAGCACATCCACTTGTAGGTTCCAGTTGGCCCTCTCCATTCCGAGGAGGTCCAACAGCGATGGGATCTCCGCGCTGGCCTGCGCCACCTGGCGACCGTCTAGCCCCACCACCGTCACGGACCGGATGGTCTGGCGCTGGCTCCAGGAGAGGTCGACCCCCGAGACCTCCACCGTGGCGTTGAGGCCCGTGCCAAGGAGCTCCTCAAGGGCACGGGCACCCCATCCCGAGAGCAGGTGAGCACCGAAGAGCGCGATCGCCACCGCGGCCCCGGACATGAAGGCGAGGCACCCGCACCCCCCTGACAGGAGGGTACCCGTGCAGCCAGACCGGCGAGAGGTCGGCTCCGATCCCGCCGCCGGATCTTCAGGGCGGGGCTCTGGTGCGTTCAGGGTCGACAAGGGGGAAGCGCAGGGAATCGGCGCAGGCAGAGGATACCCCCCAGGCCTCCGATCGCGCCCTCGGAGCGGTCCTCCCTCAGTTCCAGGTGGGGTCCGGCGGGACGTGAGCGAGCGAGGCCCCCCCGCCGCCGAGCCGGCGGATCGCTGATCGCCAGACCGCCTCGGGCTCGCCCTCCGCGAAGACCAGGTCCGCCGCCGTGGCCAGGGGGAGCCAGGAGCCAGTACGGATCTCCATGTCGAGCTGCCCCGCGCCCCACCCGGCGTACCCGACGACGAAGCGCGCGTCGTCCTCCAGGGCGGCCGCAGCGCCAGGCTGCTGGACGAGCGACTCGAGGTCGGCGCCGATCCGGATCCCGTCCCCGACGTCGAGCCCGCTGGTCGACCCAGCGAGCTCCCCCGAGAACCGATGGATCACCTGGAGCGTGTCCCGCGCCACGGGGCCACCTTCGCGGACCCGGAGCTGCAGGGAGTGGAGGTCGGGGTGACCGGGAAACAGGTCCCCAACGCGCGCCTCGGCCGTCCGGTTCACGACGAGCCCGAAGGCGCCCTCCTCGTCGTGCTGGCACATGAGCACGACGGTGTGCATGAAGTTCGGGTCGAGCAGCTCCGGGGCGCTGAGCAGCATCGTTCCAGGGCCGGCGCGCAGCTCGCTCACGGGAGCCGCTCCAGGGTGAAGACGACCTCCACGTGGGGCGTGTGCGGGAAGAGGTCCACGGGCCGCGCCGCCACCACGCCGTAGCCGCCGGCGCAGAGCGCCGCCACGTCCCTGGCCCCGGAGGTGGGGTTGCAGGACACGAAGATGATCCGATCGGCGCCGAGCTCGATGAGCTGGGCCGGCACCTTGGGGTGGAGGCCCGCCCGCGGCGGGTCCACAACGAGCACGTCTGGCCGACGGGACTCCGACTCCAGCCGGATCGTCTCCAGCACATCACCCTCGTGGAACACGACGTCCTCCCTGCCGTTCCTGGCGGCGTTCTGTCGGGCGTCGCGGATCGACGACGGGGCGCTCTCGAAGCCGACCAGCTCGACCCCCTCCGGGGCGATCGCGAGGCCGATGGTCCCGGCGCCGCAGAACACATCAAAGAGGCGCTGGCCTGGTTCGACGCGGGCCTCCTCCCCCACGATCTCGAACAGGCGCTCGGCCTGCTCCGTGTTCGTCTGGAAGAAGGAGTCCGCGGAGATCCGAAAGCGCTTGCCGCACAGGACCTCGTCGATGGCCCCCGGCCCGTGGAGGATGTGCTCCTCTTCGCCGTAAGCCACCGTCGCCGCTCGCTGCGTCACGTTCTGCACCACCGTCGTGATGTCCGGGTGTCGCTCGAGGAGCGTCGCGACCAGGGGGTCAATGAGCTCCGCCGCACGCTCGGAGGTCACGAGGTCGACCATGGTCTCCCCGGTCCTCACCCCGCGGCGCAAGACCAGGTGCCGGAGAAGGCCCTCGTGCGCGCGCAGGTCCCACGGGGCGAGCCCAGCCTCCAGGGCGAGCTCACGGACCGTGTTGCGGATCCCGTCCGAGCCGTCGAAGGCGATGGCGCAGCGCTCCACATCCAGCACCTTGCTGAACAGGCCGGGCGCGTGCAGCCCGAGCCCGAAAGACGCGTCCACGCCGTCGGGCTCGCTCGACAGCACGTAGCGGCGAGATCCGAAGGTGAAGTCCATCTTGTTCCGGTACCCCTCCAGCGTCGTCGCGGGCTCCACGTCCGCCACCGCCGGGGGCTCCCCGAGGCCGGCTGCCTCGAAGGAGGTGGCCAGCGCCCGCTCCACCAACCCGCGCTTCTGCCGCAGCTGCTCGCCGTACTCCAGCGTCGGGAGGGCGCACCCCCCGCAGACTCCCGCGTGCGGGCATCGAGCGTCCGTGACGTGGGGGCCCGGCTCCAAGACCTGCACCACGCGCGCTTCCACTCGCCCCCCCCGCCGCTTCAAGACCTCGGCCGTGACCCTTGATCCGGGGTTCGCGTGGCGCATACGGAGCCGGCTCTCGCCCACCGCCGCGACCCCGCGGCCCCGGTCATCAATCACGTCGACCTCCACGTCAAAGCGGTCACCTCGCCGCGGCTTCCGCTTGATTGGCTGGGCGGATGTGGGCTCGGAGGGTTCGGTGGACATGGGCTTGAAGGTGCGGGCAAGGACGAGCGATACCTGGCTCGGGAGCGTACGCTCCCCCGTAGAGAGCGACGACCCCGAAGATGGAACAGCCGACAGTCGAGCAAGCGCGGGGGGCCCCCGCAGCCGGATCTCCCGCCGCACGGCGCTTCAGCCTGGCGCTGCTGGCGCTCTCCGCCTTCTTGCTCCTCGCCCTGGTCGCTCGCGCGGAGTTCCTGGTGGACGACGCCTACATCTCCCTGCGCATCGCCAGGAACTGGGTCGAGCTGGGCGCCCCGGTCTTCAACGCCTTCGAGCTCGGGCCCGGCGGGCAGCCCGTCGAGGGCTTCAGCAACCTGCTCTGGACCGCGCTGCTCGCGGCCCTCTACCAGGCCGGTGCCCCCTTCCCCGAGCTCCTCGGCCCCCTCCAGCTCTCCCTGGCCATCGGCGTGCTCATCGTGCAGCTGCGCTTCGTGACCTCCCAACTGCGCCTAGGGAGAGCCGGAGAGTTCGCGTCGGTGGCGCTGCTCGCCACGTCGGCCCCCTTCGTCGCGTGGTCCACGGGAGGCATGGAGACGACGCTCTTCACGCTCCTCCTGACCGCCTTCTCCCTTGGTCTCCTGCGCGAGGAGCTCTCGGTTCGATCCGACCTTGTGCGGCTCGCTCTCACCGCCGCAGCCGTGGCCGCGGTGCGAGTCGAGGGCGTCCTCTGGGTCGTCGGTGTGACGGGCGCCACCCTCGCCGCAGAGTGGCTGCTCTCCGGAGAGGGGGCGCGAGCGCTCCGACGCCACCGGCAGCGGCTCGTCTGGGTCTTCCTCGCCGTGGGTGTCTCCGTGGTGGCCCAGCTCATCTGGCGCCAGGTCGTCTTCGGGCAGTGGCTCCCCAACACCGTCGCCGCCAAGACCGGCGGCGGCGCGGAGGTCATCGGCCGCGGGCTGCGCCAGGTCGCGACCTGGGCTCTGGTGTCCCTCACCCCCCTGATCGCGTTCGCTCTCGCGTTCCCCGCCCTCCGGCATACCTCCTCCCGCGCGCGCGTCGCCGCCGGTGCGAGCCTGTTCGTGGCCCTCGGGTTCGTGGCGTACAACGTGCTCGTCGGCGGCGACTGGATGCCCTTCTTCCGCTTCCTCGCGCCGTGTACGCCGGCCCTGGCGCTCCTCGCCGCCGTGGGCATCGACAGGGTTCCCCGTGGCCCGGGCCTCGCCCTTGCGCTGGCCTTTGCGGCGGCCCAGCCCCTGCCGCTCTTCGACGTCCACCTCGCTCCCGAGGGCCTGCGCAGCGCGCTTCGGTTCCGCTCCTTCAAGGGCGGCTACCGGACCGAGGCCCAGCGCGTCGAGGTCGCGCGCCAGAACGAGGGCAACTTCACCCTCCTCGGGAGGGCCCTCGCCGCCGAGACCCGGCCGGGCGAGGTCCTCGCCTTCGGTCCCATCGGCTCCCCCGGCTGGTTCGCCCCCTCGCTCGACTTCGTGGACCGCAACGGGCTGGTGACCCCGTCAGTGGCCCGGCGGGAGGTCACGGCTGGCGGGACGGCAGGCCACGAGAAGCGAGTCCCGCACGCCTGGTTCCTGGACCACGGAACCCCCGCACCCGACCTCCTCTATGCCACTTGGCGCCCCGGTGCCGTGCGCGAGGATCAGCCCGATCAGCTCCGCGCCCTCAAGCGCGCCCTTCAGGCCAAGGGCCAGACCTCCCGCCCCGAGGAGCGCCCGCTCTTCGAGGGCACCCGGCTCCGCCTGCACACCGTGCAGCTCCCCGCGCTCGAGGATCCCTCGAGCCCGCCCCGAGACTTCAACGAGCTGACGCTGATCCTCTTCGAACGGACCGACCCAGCGACCGCCCGCGCCTCTTGGGATCAGTGATCCCCAGGGCCGCGCCCCGGCGGCGCCGCACCGGTCGCCAGGTACACGGCGATGGCCACGGCGTTGGCCAGGTTGATGGAGCGCACGCCGTCGTGAATCGGGATCCGCACGCGACGCTCGGCGTGGGCGTCGAGGAGCGCTGAGGGTAGCCCCTTGCTCTCGCTCCCGAACACGAGGATGTCGCCGGCGCTGAAGGCCACCTCCCGCAGGGAGGTCCCCCCGCGTGCCGAGAAGAGGTGCAGGCGCTCCTCGAGCGGCCGCTCGCTCCCGGGGCGGAGCGCGTCGAAGCAGGCCGCCACGCTCCCGTGCACCGTCAGATCCACGAGCGGCCAGTAGTCCAGGCCCGCGCGCTTGAGGTAGCGGTCCTCCAGGCTGAAGCCGAGGGGCTCCACGAGATGGAGCCTGGCCCCCATCGCCGCGGTGAGGCGGCCGGCGCAGCCCGAGTTGTGCGGGATCTCGGGGTGCACAAGGACCACGTCGAT
>Ga0102815_10000214_pt1 | contig 42089 bp, 33 predicted proteins | sample ColrivemetaGS759_FD_79113 | JGI IMG/M metagenome (GOLD analysis project Ga0102815, IMG submission 79113) | Estuarine microbial communities from the Columbia River estuary - Ebb tide ETM metaG S.759 | ecosystem: Environmental > Aquatic > Marine > Intertidal zone > Estuary | place: USA: Columbia... | reverse complement strand
TGTCTCAGTACCAGTGTGGGGGACCACCCTCTCAGGCCCCCTACCTATCGTAGCCATGGTGAGCCGTTACCTCACCATCTAGCTAATAGGACGCATGCCCATCCTGTACCGTAACCTTTAATATAACAAACATGCGAATGTTATATACTATGGGGTCTTAATCCGAATTTCTCCGGGCTATCCCCCAGTACAGGGTAGGTTGCATACGCGTTACGCACCCGTGCGCCGGTCGCCACCAAACAAGCAAGCTTGTTTTATGCTGCCCCTCGACTTGCATGTGTTAGGCCTGCCGCTAGCGTTCATCCTGAGCCAGGATCAAACTCTCCGTTGTATAAAACGTTGAATTTTGTTGAGGCTCGAGTTTTAATTCTTACGCTGTTTCCTTATTTCTTAATCTATCAAAGAACGTCTCTGTTGTATCTAGGATATCACTCCCTTTCTACCACTCTTTCAACCCGCATCTCGTTCGATTTGGGAGGGCAAAGGTAATTACTTTTTTTATTCACGCAACACCCTGCAAAACTTTTTTTCAAATATCCTACGATTACTCCTTAAAACAGTTTCATCTTCTCCCAATTATCCTACTCCTCACATCCACTCTCCGTCGAAAGCGGGGTGCAAAGATACACAGCCTTTTTACTTTGTCAAGCCTTTTTAACAAACTTTTTTGAAAAAATTCGACAAACCAAACTAACTGCCTGATAAACTTATGCTTGCAGAAGAAGAAAAAAAAGAAAACTAAACGAAATACCGATTTAAATCAGTCGATCCACTTGTCATCACGCATTTCACCCTTGATCACCACATCTTTGGTACGAGCGTAATCTTCAGCTGCTAATAACATTTGCTCTCTTGTATCTCTACGTAAAAGAATTGCTGAACCTCCACCCGGTGTTTTCACCTCAATATAAAATCCATTTCTCAATCGCGAAGGTTTCGTTGCTGGTCTTCCCATTATAGTTTGTTGTTGTAATTCTTCACAATAAACGAATAAGACATCAAAAAAGTTGAATTTTAAGAAAATTTATGAAAAATCAATCTACACAAACAAACCAACTTTTATCCTCAGAGTACTCTATTTGCACCAAATTCCAGCAAATAAAGAGCACTAAAAGATGATCAACTTTTTTTAGTGGTAGTCCAGATAATTTATAAAGTTTGCTCAACGAACACCCTGGAGTGTTCTCTATCAATCTCAGCAAATTCAGCGACTCATCATCGAGTTTTTCTGGTCTGGATCCTATCCGCTTTTTCTCTTTCCAAACTTTCAACTGGATCTTTCCAACAAGACAGGTATTATCGTCCACCCGAATGTAGGATTTCCATTTTCCATCATCGTCCAAAGCGTAATGGGGCATATTTTCCGACTTGTCAACTTGAATTTCTAACACCAGCTTATGCTCGTCCTGCCAAATCTTCGATGTAAATGTCAACGGAGGCGAACAGAACAAACTTGCTGCCCCATCGATCATATGATACTCTTCTTCAGGATCGATACCAGCCACTTTACCATTGTCTTTAACTCCGATAAGCAGCCGGCCTCCATCCGTATTTGCAAATGCACACAGAGTCTTTGCTATTTTCCGTTGATCATCTACACGGAATTTAAAATCTTGATGTAAATGCTCCCCCTCTCTTATTAATTCTGCAAGTTCCATGTCTATGAATTCCAAATCTGCCAGGACCTCATGGCTTGAAGCTTCAACATAGCTTCACCATTTATTGCCGTCGCACCTCTCTCTAGAAAAATCTCCATTGTCTTCGTCAACTCAGGATTGTAAACAAGATCAACAAACAAATGTTCTTCCGAGATGGCTTGGGCTAAAACTGGCAAAGATGAATTCACATCAGGATACATTCCTATCGGGGTACAATTCACTACTAGCTTACAACTATTCATCATTTGCTCATTGATATCCTCATAACCAAAGCTGCGGGGTCCATTTGGGGATCTTGAAATAAAAAACACTTCTACTCCTATCGACCTCAGCACATAAGCAACAGCTTTGGACGCGCCACCGGTGCCAAAAATTAGAGCCCTCTCATGTTTATTCGTCAAGAAAGGCTTAATCGAGTTATGAAATCCATATGCATCCGTATTATACCCAATAACTTTCCCTTCTCTAAATGAGATACAATTCACTGCCCCGATCTGGGCTGCTTCATCCGACACCTCATCAAGATAAGCTATTACGCTTTCTTTAAATGGAATCGTAACATTTAAACCAGATAGATCCTGTGTGAATAGACCGGTTAATTCGGTGATATTTCCCAACTCAAAATTCAAGTACTCAGCGTCTATGTCGTTTGCTGTAAAGTACTGGGTAAAAAAGTTTTTCGAGAAAGAGTGACCAAGTTTCTCTCCTATCAAGCCGAATGTCCTCATTCTTCTGGTGCGAATTTTTCCAGAACAACAATGAGTGCGAATCCTAAAACAGCACAGCCAATCGCAAGAAGTAAATGTGGATCATTTGGAAAATCTCCTGGTAATACATTCGCTTTCATCCATTCTTCTCTTCCGTCTGAATGAATGATCATAGGGGCATCTCCAATATTTATCTTCCACGGCCACACTTTATAGAGCGATCCGATCATAAATCCGGTTAAAAGAGCAATTGTAATCTCTTTGAACTTAGAAAACAGAAATTTCAAAACTCGCGCAAAACTTAGAATCCCTAACAAACAACCTGAGGCAAAAAGTGATAATATGGTTAGATCTTTATCATGAATGGCACCTAAAACTGTATGATAGGAACCCATCAGAACCAAAATAAATGAACCTGAAATTCCAGGCAGGATCATAGCACAAATGGCAATCGCACCACTCAAGAATAAATACCATTTGGCTTCAACATGAGCTACCGTTTGAGCTGAAGAAATGAAATAGGCGATTACAACTCCCACGAGCAAAGAAAGAATAACCTTCCAATCCCAACTTTTTATTGATTTGGATACCAACCAGGCACTAGCAACGACCAAACCGAAGAAAAAACTCCAGATCTCGACAGGATGATTTTCCAATAGAAAAAGTACAAGCTTTGAAAGTGAAGCAATACTAATTCCAATACCCATCAAAAGGAAAAGCAAGAATGTGCCATTCACATAATTCCAAGCTGCTTTCAGTCCTTCTTTTCTAAGAATTTGAAATGCCTGAAGATTAATATTATTAATACTCGAGATCAATTCTTCATAAATACCTGAAATAAAAGCGATAGTACCTCCAGATACACCTGGCACAACATCGGCAGCTCCCATAGCTACTCCTCTAACGGAAATCAAAGCAAGCTCCAGTGGTGTTCTCTTCTTCATTAATCGAGCTCTAAAAAATTATCAACTTCTTCTTTCCAGGCAGTAATACCACCTTCCAGAATCAATACATCAATCCCAAATTCTACCGTGATCAGATTTCCAAGGGCTTCAGCTCTTTTACCCGATTTACACATTAAGACTTTCGTGGATTTTTCTGGTAATTTATCGATTTGACTTGCGAGGTCGGCCATAGGAATATGTAAAGATCCAATGTTGCAGAATTGATATTCATAAGGTTCACGGATATCAATGACGCAGATGTTTTCACCCGCATCCATTCTCTTTTTCAGCTCAATCGCAGTAATAAATTTCATCACGATATTTTGAGCAAAGATAGAAGAATCAAATCATTTTGACAGAAACTCCCATATCGAAGGTTGCAACAATTTCTCCCTTTAAATCAGACGCGGTAACTATGACCTGAATATTCTTTCGTTCAGCGCTATGCGAACTGTCAATAATTGCTTGTTTGATCTTACCACCTTCCTTGCATTCAAAGATAACGTCCGTCTCAGCTCGCTTCAAGAATTCAGCATTCATGCTTTTGAAAGCAAATGACAATTTTTTGTCGGGGATTGTTCCCGCATGATAAAAGGTATGTATACCACCTGCAATATCAGCACCAACCGCAAGCGATCCAAAATACATGCTGTTTAAATGATTCTTAGTTCTTCTTCTAAGCTTGATCCTCACTTTGACTTGATCGTCATCAATGAAAAGTAATTTGGGTCTAACAAAGCCAATCATGGGAATTTTAAAATGGCTCAGTAAAAACAAAAGCCATTTCATTTTACCAAGGGTTGGTTTCTTCGGATCAACCATTGTATTCCAATTTTAACTGTTCAACGATTTCTTTGACAGGACGAACTGATCTTACATGCTCAATAGAGGGACCAGCACACCACACCGTTTTATAAGTGGAGCTGAATGCAGCCTTTTCAAGGCTTTTCATGCCTCTCATAAATGTCAATGCCTTGAACCACTTTTTAAGTTTTTTATTCTTGTTAAGAGTTCTTTCTAACCAATTCTGTTTGGTTCCGACCTGTTGAACATAAGGAGTATTAATCACTGTACAAGGAGTGCCGGAGAGTTTGGTAGTCATCACTATATCTTTTGCCCCAAAATCTACGCAAGCCTGTTTATATTCTTTAGTAACCGGCGCTTCATCGGAAGCAATAAAAATACTTCCCATTGATACTCCGGCTGCACCAAGATTGATCATTTCCTTAATGCCTCCACCGGTGCCTATTCCACCAGCTGATATGACAGGGATCTTACATTCTTTTATTAATTGTGGAACCAGCTCTTTATAGGATAAAGGACCAGCATGACCTCCTGCTTCTTTGTTTACTGCAATTAGAGCATCTGCACCAAGTGATTCAACCTTTTTAGCGTATTTCACATCGGTAACATCACAAAAAACCTTAACTCCAGCTTTGTGCGATTCGCGAATCGTTTCTTCCGGTGAACCCAAACTGGTGATAATAAAATCTACTTTCTCCTCACAACAGATCTTCAACTGTTCTTTGTATAGAAAATTGGACTTATTTACGATCAGATTGATTCCAAAAGGACCATCAACAGAAGACCTTATCTCTCGAATTGCATTTCTTAGTTCATCCGTCGTTCGATAATTTAATGCCGGAATAGCCCCAGTAATACCACTTCGAATAGCCTCAATGATCATTTTTTGATTACTCACCAAAAACATTGGTGCCATAATTACCGGAAAATCAATTCCAAGCATTTCACACAATTCTGGTCTTTTATTTTGCTCCATGGAAACAAAAATAATTATTTATTATGTATGCAGAATATATTGTTGCAGATTTGAATTGTTAAGAGTTAATACCGATCATTGATTAACTTTGTCAAATGAGCAAAGTTAAAGCCTGGTTAAAAGCATTTCGTTTAAGGACACTTCCCTTATCATTATCAGGAATAATCACGGGTAGCTTCATTGCATTTGAAAAAGTCTACTGGAATTCATCCATTTTCATTTTTTCTCTCATCACCACTATTCTGTTTCAGATTCTATCTAATCTAGCCAATGACTTGGGAGATTCATTGAAAGGAACAGACAACGATAATCGTCTTGGTCCCACTCGAAGTGTTCAGTCGGGAGAAATTTCCAAAAAACAAATGCGGAATGCGGTCATTCTTTTCTCCATTTTAAGTTTGGCCTCTTCTTCTTGGCTCATTTTTATTGGAACGACAAACATGGGGACAGAAATGATCTGGTTCTATGGAATTTTAGCAACGCTTTGCATAGCCGCAGCCATTACATATACGGTAGGTAAAAAAGCATATGGTTATCATGGGTTTGGCGACCTAATGGTCTTCATCTTTTTTGGTCTTGTGAGTGTACTTGGAGTTTATTCTCTTTATTCAAAGCAATTTGAGTGGATGAATATTCTTCCAGCTTGTAGTATAGGATTATTGAGTACTGCTGTTTTGAATTTGAATAATATGCGAGATATTCAAAACGATAGAAACTCCGGCAAGAACACGGTAGTCGTGCTAATGGGATCAAATTACAGTAAGCTTTATCATTCATTACTCATCACTGGAGCATTTATCTGTAGTTTTTATTACATGGTTGACTGCACAAGTTCTTATGTTTTCATTGGTTTGATACCTTTTGTTTTTCTTTTTCTCCATGTACGAAAGGTCATGGCAGTGAGAGACCCAAAAGAATTTGATCCAGAACTTAAAAAAGTGGCATTGCTCACATTCGCTCATGCCATTCTTACTTCGATAGGATTGAACTTGTAACTATTGAAAGCAACCATTCAATATCATCCTTTACATTTTAAAAGACCAGCTGGTACGAGCAGAGGCGAACTCACCATCAAACATTCCTGGATATTAGAGATTTCTGAGGGCGTAACTTCAGGATTAGGAGAAGTGTCCATCATTCCGGGGCTCACTCCAGAATTTACGACTCTGGAAGAATACAATGCTTTAATCGAGGAATACATTGATCGGTTTAATTCAGGTGCATTAGCGAATGAAGAATTGAAAAATCAATCCGCGTTGAAATTTGCATTTGAAAGTGCTCTTCTCGATCTAAACAACGGAGGAAATCGAATGTATTTCGACAACGAGTTCTTTCATGGAACAAAGTCATTGCCCATCAACGGATTGATCTGGATGGGATCATTACCGTATATGCAGGAGCAAATCCAGGAGAAATTGAATGCTGGTTTCAAAACGATCAAAATGAAGATCGGCGCAATCGATGTTGAAGAGGAATTGAAGCTCCTCCGAAATATTCGAAAGGAATTCAGTTCAGATCAAATCACCTTACGAGTAGACGCGAACGGAGCTTTTAACCCAAGTACTGCACCCGCAATTTTGCAAGCTCTTGCTGATTTAGAGATCCACTCCATTGAACAACCAATACCTGCCGGGAACTGGTCCGAAATGTGTGATCTTTGTCGGTCTACCCCAACTCCTATTGCTTTGGATGAGGAATTGATCGGAATAAATGAAAAGGGGTCCAAAATCGAGTTGTTGGAAACAATTCAACCTCAATTCATCATCCTGAAACCAAGCTTGCACGGAGGAATAAGCGGTACCCAAGAATGGATCAAATTGGCTGAAGAACGGGAAATCCCTTGGTGGATGACCTCTGCACTTGAAAGCAATATCGGATTGGACGTGATCTGTCAACTCACAGCAGAATATCAGAATGATTTACCACAAGGATTAGGAACAGGATCCTTGTATGAGAAAAATTTCCCTTCAGATTTAACGGTTAAATCAGGATTTATTTTCAAGAAAAAAGGGAAGCAATAGCCTCCCTTTCTTATGTTATTTCCTTTTGCTTATTTGATCACTTTCATATCGATCATAGCACCATTATTATCCATGACATGAATGATATACATTCCGTTTGACCACGCATTTGAATTGATACTAGTCACTTTACTTTCAACATTTGACTGATGAACAACTCTTCCTGACATATCCGTCACCATTAAATCCCATCCTGCTTCCAAACCTGAAATGATTAGCTCATCGTTAAATGGATTGATAACCCTTAGTTTCTCGAACTGCACATCATTAACTGATGCTTCCTGAAGTTCGACATAATCGTAAGCAACCAAAGTATTTATTCCTGAAGCTCGTTGAGGACATGTTATCGTGATCACCACTGAGTAATTTCCGGCTGTATTTGGGGAAGGATAAGATACCGTATACGTTTGAACAGTAACCCCCAATGTATCAATGACCACCCAAGTAACAGTAACTGAATCTACACCTGTGATCACTCCATTTACATATACACTATCTATAGTAGTAATATCGATCACGCAATCATCAAGTGTAATATTACCCAGAGTATCTATTACACCTCCATTCGGAGTTCCGTTATTGATGATTATTGTAGAGTCCACAGTATTTGCCCCATTGCCAATTGTGATCTGCTCGGTATATGCACAACCATTGGCATCTACAGTTACTATCGTATAAGTTCCTTCACATAGGCCTCCCGCTTGTGGTACGGTTTGTCCACCTGGACTCCAAGTATAGGTATAAGGAGCAGTTCCGCCTGTAGTTGTCATCCAAGCAGTTCCATCACACATTCCAGCTGCACTCACATCCGTGGACTGACCTACCGTGTAGAATCCTGCACATGGATCGTTCGTCGCACTGATAATAAAGGTTAGAGTGATATTATTTCCGCCCGCATCTTGGTAGGTTACAGTATACGTGCCAGCACAAAGTCCAGTAATTCCGTATCCTCCCTGCTGTAATACCGTCCCATTTCCTTGCCAGAAGATCGTAGTTGAATTCATTGTTGAATCCGAAAACCATGCGGCACCGTCACACGAATTTGGGTTCGAAACATCCTGAGTATTGATCATTGGCTGAGCCAACGCAGTAAGCGAAGTCCCTACGAAGAAAATCAAACCAAGCGTAATTTTTAGTAGTAGTGTTCTCATAATGTTTTAGTTAGTCGACCGAAAGGTACAAAATCCTATTTTCTTTTCAAACCAATTCTTTTACGTTGAACATCCACTTCTATAACTTCAACCACAACATGTTCATGCAATGAAATAACCATTGAAGGATCGGAGACAAATTGATCGGACAGATTCGATATGTGGATGAGTCCATTTTCTTTGATCCCTATATTCACGAAAGCACCAAAAGCAGTTACGTTAGTAACAATTCCTGGCAGAGTCATCCCTGTTCTCAGGTCATTGATCGTTCTCACTGAACTGTCAAATTCCAAAACTTTGGCTGACGTTCTTGGATCCCTTCCAGGTTTGATCAATTCTGAAATAATATCATTGAACGTATACTCATCGACTCCTTCAACTTCTCTCTTATCAAGATTGGAAAGGACTTCCTTATTCCCTATCAATTCAGGGACAGACATGCCTTTTTTCTTGGCTATTTTCTCTACGATCTTATAACTTTCTGGGTGAACCGCTGAATTATCCAACGGATTCCCTCCTTCTCTAATTCTCAAAAAACCTGCGGCTTGCTCATAGGCTTTTTCACCTAAGCGCTTTACCTTCTTTAATTCTTCCCTGCTATCAAACCGGCCATTTTCAGCTCGGTATTCAACGATATTTTCAGCCAAAGCTGGGCCCAGTCCTGATACATAACTCAACAGATAGGGTGACGCTGTATTCAGATCTACCCCTACTGAGTTCACACAAGAGATCACGACATCATCCAGGGCGGTTTTCAGCATTGCTTGATCAACTTCATGCTGATACTGACCCACTCCAACTGATTTCGGATCAATTTTAACCAGTTCTGCCAAAGGATCCATCAATCTTCTACCAATCGAAACAGCTCCTCTCACAGTAACATCATGTTGAGGAAATTCTTTTCTTGCAACAGAGCTTGCTGAATAGATGGAAGCTCCATCTTCTCTTACTACAAAAACCTGAAGATCTCTGTCAAACTTGGTTTTCTTTACCAATGTTTCTGTTTCTCTTCCTGCAGTTCCATCACCAACAGCAATTGCTTCAATTTTATAGGCCTGTACTAATTGAGATAGCTTTGCTTGTGCCTGAGCAAACTCATTCTGAGGTGGATGAGGATAAATCGTAACATTCGTTAGGAGGTCACCTTTCTCGTCCAAACAGACCACCTTGCACCCAGTCCTATAACCCGGGTCTATCGCAAGTATTCTCTTATTCCCCAATGGCGAAGACAATAAAAGCTGCTTCAAATTCGATGAAAAAACCTTTATGGCTTCCTCATCGGCCTTTTTCTTCATTGCTGTCAATAGCTCATTTTCAAGTGATGGAGCCATTAATCTTTTGTAGCTATCTCTGGTTGCTTTGGTTACAATCTCGGAACAATCATCATTTCCTTTAACGAATATTCGTTCAAGTTGAGAAATGGCCTCATCCTGATCAGGAAGGGCTTTCAATGAAATTATTCCTTCCTTCTCCGCTCTCGAAATAGCCAGGAAACGATGTGAAGCAATTCTTGAAGCTTGTTCGGAAAAATTAAAGTAATCCTTGTACTTCTCTCCTTCCTCTTCTTTACCCTTAATTAATTTGGTTTGAACTACACTTCTACGCTGAAAAAGTGTTCTCATTCTCTCTCTTGCGAAAGTGCTCTCATTGACCCATTCCGCAATTATATCCATCGCTCCCTGAATCGCGTCATCTTCATTCTGGATATCCCCTTTCACAAATTTTGAAGCCATGACCTCAGGAACACCTCCCCTTTGTGACATGATCATTTTTGCCAATGGTTCAAGTCCAGCTTTCCTTGCTTTCTCTCCTCTGGTGAGTTTCTTCTGTTTAAACGGTAAATAGAGATCCTCCAAAACATTGCTGTCAAAACATGTTTTGATCTTACTCTCTAATTCTGGAGTTAGTTTACCTTGCTCCTCAATTGCATTTAAGATTGTTTTTTGACGAGCGATCAGATCATCAAATGTCTTACTGAGATCACGTATAGCGGAAATTTGAAGTTCATCCAGCCCACCTGTTCTTTCTTTTCTGTATCGAGCAATAAATGGAACCGTTGCACCTTCAGATAAAAGCGCCAACGTATTGTTGATTGATTTTTCGGTAAGTCCGCTGTTATTTTGAATGAATTTGTGCTTTTCCATGTTCACAAAACTCGCAAAATATTAAGATGCGGAAATTGAAATTTGTTAACGAATTAATAATTTTTTGAACGAATATCGAATCTTGCCTACTTTCGAGTACGATGAAGAAACAGTCTTTGATCCTATTGCTTTTATTAATGAGTTTTACAGGTAGTGAAATTCAATCCGGAAAAGCCAGTTATTACGCTTCAAAATTTGAAGGTAGACGAACTGCCTCGGGCGAAATATTCAGACAAGATAGCCTAACTGCCGCTCATAAAACATTGCCTTTTGGGACAAAAGTCAAGGTAGTTAATACAAAAAATGATTCCGTAGTCATCGTTAAAATTAATGATCGTTTGAGCAAGAATTCAGGCAATATTATCGATCTCAGTTTAAAAGCAGCAAAACAATTGAATTTTGTCCGTCAAGGTATTACTTTAGTAACAGTAGAAAAACATAATCCAGAAGAATGAAAAAAATCCTTTTTATCGCAACTGCATCCATCTCATTGTTTGCATGTACTCCTAAAACAGCAGAAATAACTGAGAAGGTTGAGCCTTCTTTTCCAAATGAGGATGTCGCAATGGGAGACAAATTGTATGTAGAGAATTGTGGTAAATGTCACGGCTTAAAAACAGTTACGGATTACACTCCTGAGCAATGGAAAAAGATCGTTCCTAACATGGCGGCGAAAGCAAAGATTGATTCCGATGCAGAGAACAAGATCCTCCAATATGTCTTGTGGAAGACTGAAAACAAGTAGTGGAACGCTCGACATTTTTGGGATTGATGGGTGGTGCCTTTGCTATAACAGGGCTTGGTTCATTATCAAGTTTTGCAGATAATCTGGAAGAATCAGAAACGATGATGCCAGTGATCTTCATTGGTCATGGGTCTCCAATGAATGGTATAGAGGACAATGAATTTTCGAGATACTGGAAAAAGCTGGCCTCAGAAATAGAAAGACCGAAAGCCGTCCTTTGCATTTCCGCGCATTGGCTGACAAGAGGTACTTTCATCACGGCAATGGAGCATCCCCAAACAATCCATGATTTTGGGGGATTCCCACAAGCACTATTTGACGTTCAGTATCCCGCACCGGGCGATCCCAAACTTGCCGAAGAAACATCGGGTTTGATTACTTCTACAAAGGTTGAACTGGATCACGAATGGGGGCTGGATCACGGAACATGGACCATTGTGAGACATATGTATCCTGAAGCAGACATTCCCGTTCTGCAATTCAGCATTGATTTTAACAAACCAGCCCAGTACCACTATGATCTTGCTAAAGAACTAATGGCGCTGCGCAAAAAAGGAGTGTTGATCCTTGGCAGCGGAAACATGGTTCATAATCTCAGGATGGTCGCTTGGGACAAGATCGATCAGACTTATGGCTTTGATTGGGCGATCGAAATGAATGAGATCTTCAAAGAAAAGATCAATTCAGGTGACCATAAAGCTTTGATCGATTACGAAAAGCTAAACAAAGCAGCTTTACTTGCCATTCCAACTCCTGACCATTATTATCCATTGTTATACACCCTGGGATTAAAGCAGGAAAATGATGAAGTAAATATCTTCAATGATAAACCCATGGCTGGATCATTAACGATGACCTCCGTTAAATTTGGTTGATTTGAATCCATTTAAAGATCTATTGATAATTGACGCATCCACTGTACTTGCAGGCCCATCAGTTGGGACATTTTTTGCGGAGCTGGGTGCTAAAGTGATCAAGATTGAAAATAAAACCATCCCTGATGTAACACGGAGCTGGAAACTTCCTTCTGAGGATCCTGATAGTTCGATTTCAGCGTATTTCTCAAGTATAAATTACAACAAGGAGTATCTTCAGCTGAACCTAAAAGATGCCGGAGATCGAGAACTATTTGTGAATCTTACGAATAAGGCAGATATGCTCATTTCCAATTTTAAACCTGGAGATGAGGAAAAACTCTCGATCACTGACAAAGAGCTCAGAACATTCAATACCGGATTGATCATCGGAAAGATCAATGGATTTGGATCCAAATCTGACCGTGTTGCCTATGACCTCATACTTCAAGCGGAAACAGGGTTCATGTCCATGAATGGAACACCAGAGAGTGGACCGGTTAAAATGCCTGTTGCAATGATCGATGTCCTCGCGGCACATCACCTCAAAGAAGGACTATTGATCGCCTTACTTGAAAAGAATAAAACAGGTATCGGAAGAACTGTAAGTGTTTCTCTTTATGAAGCGGCAGTTTGTAGTTTGATCAATCAGGCTTCAAATTATTTGATGACCGGAAATGTCCCAAAAAGAATTGGGAGTTTGCATCCAAACATCGCTCCTTATGGAGAAATATTCGAAACATCCGATGGGAAACAGATCACTTTCGCGATCGGAAGTGACATCCACTTCAAAAAACTCTGTTCATTTCTTGAATTGGAGCATTTAGCAGATGACCCTAAGTTTTCAACGAATCCTGCAAGAGTAGTAAATCGCAAGGAGCTTTTTGAATTGCTCAATCATAAAATTGGCAGGTACACCTCTCATTCGATACTCCAAAAAATGTTAGAAGAGAAGGTCCCGGCTGGAAAAATCAAAGATCTTCAGGAAGTATTTGAGAATGAAACATCCAAAGAACTGATTCGTGAGGAGAAAATTGATGGAGTACCTACAAAAAGAGTAACATCCTTCGCTTTTAAATGGGAATAGAACTCAGAACACCATTAAATCAGGATGAGTGGGAGAACTATTATGACCTCCGCTATCGTGTATTAAGAGAACCACTCGGTAAGGAACGTGGCTCTGAACGCAATGATGGCGATTCTACAGGAGAGCATTTTGCATTATATGAGGATGGAATTCTGAAAGCAATTGCACGCCTAGACGATTGTGGTGTTGGAATTTCTCAAGTTAGATTTGTTGCTGTTGAAAGTGGTCAGCAGGGCAAAGGACTGGGGAAAAAGATTATGTTGGCAACCGAAATAAGAGCCAAAGAAAAAGGATCAACCAAAATGATCCTTCATGCAAGAGATTATGCTGTCGACTTCTATTTGAATCTGGGATACACAGTAATCGAACCGTCTTACAAACTATTCGATGTACTCCAGCATTTTTTAATCGAAAAAAAGCTGTAAGGCCTGCCTAACCTAAACTAAACAGCCTTACAGTCTGTATTATTTAATGATCTCTAGTTTCTCTGTTCTAGAAGTCACCCCGTCACTGATTGTAACGTAATAAATCCCAGGATAGATCTTTCTTGTATCAAAATGTGCTATTGTACTTCCCTGCGCAATAACTGTTTCCGCAATGATATTGCCTTGTTGATCAAACATAAATACTTTCTGATCTCTTTTATTAATTCCGGAAACCTGAACAGCAACCAGATCACTCGCTGGATTAGGAAAAACGGTCACGATCGCTTCATCCAAAATAGATTCTACTGAGGCACTTGCCGGGTCATAAGTCGTCACAGGCTCATTAATGCTAGTAACCTTTGACGCACTTACCACTCCATAATGAGTTGGACCAACTAAATATGGATATACTGAATTCCAGTTCGCATCAACCGTAGCAAAGTATGCGTACGTACCCTGTGGATATTCAGGAGTCACACAGAATCTACCATTGTGCTCATCAAGATAATCTTCTTGACCAGGGTGCGATACAAACTCATAATCTTCTTTAAAATACCCCAATGGATAAGTTGTACTTACTGCAGGACCATCTGCAACATCTGTCCCATCTGCCCAATGAGTTCTCACTGTTATGTTTCTGAGTTGATAACCTGATTTTATTCTGGCAATTCCTCCTGAACCATCGGCGTTAGCATGCCCGTAGGCACCGTATACAGGGAATCCATCGTAGGAAAAACCAATTAATGGAGAATGCTCCTGATCGTTGATCGTGTAAAGACCGTCTGCGACGTATAAGTCACAGATATCAGAAATAACAACCAGATCAAGATTAAAAGCAGATGGATTTTGGTGATGATGATAATTCCCCATCGCCGGATGTCCTTTTGAACAATCAAATCCGGGTTTTTCCGCTAATACAGCATCCCTGTTCCATGGCATGGTCGCGGTCGGTCCACCCGGACAAGGTGGATTTCCCGGTCCTCCACATAATGCTCCAGAACTGGTATCCCATGCTACCCCATCTCTATTGTCAAACATCGCAACTCCATTGATGAAGATTCCAATATTCCCCATCGTTGTTGCCGTGGGCGTACCCGTATTCTGCACGGGATTCAAAGGCATTTTAAATATTGCATTCTGATTCGTTGCCTGAGAAGGATTTCCGTCTAAGAATGGACCAGTAATATAACCCGGAACTCCTGTCGTGCTGATATATACCCAATTGGATGAATATTGAACGGTCTGCACGTTAGCTTCAACCGCGTCATTGATAGGCGTTGAATTTCCCGAAACGTAATGTCTCCCATTGATCCCTGTTGTATTGATCAACCATCCCGTTATTGCCGGACTCATTTGAGCACTTGCACCGAGAGTGATCAGGGAACAGATTATAAAAATTGATTTCTTCATTTAGCTTGATTTTGGTGTTTGACGTATAATATATGTTCATCCCTCATTTCTGATCAAAAAAATCTTTCGGGTAACCGTGCTCAGGAGCAAACATGAAATTTTTATCGGTTAACGTTAAGAGAAAAGCGACAAGGTCGACCTTTTCGTTGGTTGTGAAATGGATCCCTTTTTCAAGAATAGGATCTAAGGTGTTGGAAAAGTGGATCTTCCGATCGTAATGGTCTATTACTTCGGTTAGCTTTTTATATCTGCCATCATGCATATAGGGGAAGGTAAATTCTATGTTTCGCAAAGAAGGAACCTTGAACTTTAAGGAATCCATTCTGTTCTGGGTGACCTTCATTCTTCCGATGTCCTTTAATTGAGGATCCGATTCCAAACCATTATTTCGAAAAGAATAATCTGAAAAAAGTGGCTCCTTATGGCATTCGGAACAATTCTTACAAAATAATTCATACCCTCTTTTCTCTTGCTCGTCAAACTTATCCCTACCAGACATGACACGATCATATTTAGAATCGCAGCTCACTAGCGAGATCATGAACTGACCAAGCAATTTCAGTACTCTTTCGCCCGTAATAAGATCATCGCTGTATATTGATTTGAATACCCTTTTGTATCGATCATCCTTATTCAGCTTTTGCACGATCTCATTGATGGAACTTCCCATTTCATCAGGGTGATTGATAGGTGCCAAAGCCTGGGCATCAATGTGATGAATTGCACCGTCCCACATTAAATCTTTTTGCCAAGCCAGATTGAAAATGGCGGGAGAATTCCTTGTCCCGATGCGATCGTTGATCCCATGGCTCAATTGATGATCCACATGCGTGAACGCATTGTAAGGTGAGTGACAGCTTGCGCAGGAAATTGTGTTATCCGAAGACAATTGAGGGTCAAAGAATAATGCCCTTCCCAATTCAACTTTTTGTTCGTTTAATGGGTAATTGTTGCCATTGTATATTGGTTCAGGCCATGAGCTGGGAAATATCAATTCAATCGACTGATTGCTTCTGAATCCAACCAGAAGAAATATCAGTCCAAAGAATATGGCGACTAATCTCATCGTAGGAAAAATGAACCGGCAAGAATGTCTGCAAGTTCCATTGCTCTCTTTCCGGGTGACATTATTTTCTTGGCTTGATCGGTCGATAATGTTTGAAGAATACTGTTAAGATCCAACTCCAGACGACTGACATTTGAACTTCCTTCAAGCTGAATCCTGCGTTCACAATTGTATCCATTCAAAAACCCACCTATATGGAAACTGAATTCCTCTGCAATTCCATTTTCAAAGTGTATTCCTTCAAGTTTGAAATTAATGTAACCACTCTGCCATGACCAGTACATGCCATGAATCGGATCCAGAATTCCTCCTGAAATCCCATTCGCATTGGTCAAACTATCTACTCCAAGGGTAAATTGTACCTCATCTATTTGGCTTACAGGTGTCAACAAATAGTTCTGATCTTCCTCCAGATCAAACAAGAGTCCTGAGGATAGTTCAGATTCTCCTACAACAACATTGGTAAGGTAGAATTTTACGACATCTATTCGTATTGAGTCGTTTTGGAATAAAATTGTCTTACCCGGTTGAAGTTCAAGACGATCATACATCACTTTCACGGGAATTGAATCCTGCGCGCTTACTCGAAGTGCGACGAATAAAATCAATATGAATATTGTACGAATCACTTTTTACCTGGAGGCATTGGAGGCCTAAAAATTGTTCCCAGGTCCTTAGTGAGCTCATCGAACTTTGCAATTTGTTCCTTTTCGCATAATCCACGAATCGATTTGAAATGCTCAAAATGGGCTTCTTCGATCGTCCTTTGCTGTTTATTGATCAATGTGATTAATGAATCTTTCTCTAAAGGCTGATCCTGATCTAATTTTTGAAATAATTCATTTTTCAATCCCATAATTCGTTCGTCTGAAGACTTCAAGAACTTACGATGCCCTTTGATCAAATCATCATATTTTGCGATCTGATCAGCTGAAAAATCGAGTCGTTCGATAATAACTTCTTTCGGACTTGGAGGATGTCCAGGACGTTTCAATAAAAGAAATATCGTAATTGCATTGGAAATGATCAGAGCAACACTCAGGATCATTAAAAAACGTTGTTTAGTCATTGTAAATATCATTTGATTGGTAAAACTCATTCTGAACTGAGGCAGATGAATTCGTCTCTTTCGTCTGCTTTATAGCAGAAACCTGGAAAATGATCAGAAGAATAAAAGACAATCCAAAGGAGATCGCAAAGCCAGGTGTAAGTTTGTCATTGACCTGATTTTCAATCTTCGCTTTGATCCTGGTAAGCAGATAATCCGGTGCGTCCACCTTGTCTACTTTGGTCCACTGACTCAATAGTTCATCAATATTTGTTTCTTGTTTCATTGCTTTTAAGACGTTTTGTAGATTTTAATCCCTCGCTACTTCCAATTTTTCCATCAAATTCTTTTTGGCTCTTTGCACTAGCGACTCTACAGCTTTTCGTGTAATCCCCATGATTTCCGCAGCCTCTTCCTGAGACCTGTCTTCAAATTTTGTAAGAACAATGGCTGTCCTTTGGTTATCCGGAAGTGAATCGATTATTCCATATAGTTTAACTAGGCTTTCCTTATCTTCCATTTTTACTCCAGGATGATCAAAATGCACTGCGTAGTCAATAGTTTCCCCTTTCTCTCCGGTAAAGGATAAAATGGTCGCCCATCTCTTTTTCCTATTTCTGGATCGAATTTTATCAAGGGACTTATTTACTGTGATACGATAGATCCAAGTGGAAAATTTTGATTCACCTCTGAATTGTTCAGCCGTTTGATAAACGGATATAAAAACATCCTGAGTTACTTCTTTAGCATCCTCTTTATTTGCCAGATAACTTAATGCCAGATTAAAAACCTGGTCTTTATATTCATAGTATATATTTTCTATCTGCAAATTTGACGTGCTTCTCTTGGAGAGTGTAAATTACAACTCTGACGACGAAAACTAATCATTCCCTCGCACAAAAAAAGGCTATGCGATGCACAGCCCTGAATTGTGGAGAAGATCGGGCTCGAACCGACGACCTCTTGACTGCCAGTCAAGCGCTCTAGCCAACTGAGCTACATCCCCGTTTTAAATCAATTGATAAGCTGTAATTGCTCCAATGCTTTAATAGCCCACAACTGATGCGATTGCCTAAAGGTACTGATCGTTTTTTTACTTATCGAAACTTGACCTTTAAAAAGTAATTGATATTGCAAACTTTCCACGGCAATACGTTGATGCGATTCATTGAGATGTATAAAACTCATCGGACGAATCATTCCAACCGAAAGATCGTTATTGCTCCTTTTATTGGCAAAATAAAAGAACTGAAGCATTAGATCGGCAGTGCTTCTTATTTGATCCTTGATGTTAATATATTGATGCAAAAACATGCTCGAAAACAATTCATTTTTCAGCATCATCATTAAGCATCCTGATATGCTGGAAGCTTTTAGGCATCTTGCAATTAACCAGCTCCTTCCTTCAACTGAAAGTTTATAATAAATCAGCTCCAGTTCTTTGACAAAATGATTCATGTTCCTTTTCGATTGTAATTTATCTCTTGAGCGCATGATTTTATTTTCATAAAACCGAGAAATCAGATGCTCATTTTCAGTAGTTGGATCTTTCAATGATGAAAGCGCACTGAAGTTACCTGTTCTGTATATTTTTTGATTCTGCATATACAAGGTATTGAAGAGCTGATCTTCTGAAGTAAAATGTTCATTTTTTTCATGACGAAGCAGAGCTTTTGTATACATACCATTTAAATCATCTTCATCTACGAAATAATGAAAAAGCAATTGCCGTGTTAATTCTATCTCAATAATCCGAAATAAACTCTCTTGGTCATGAACAGATCTGATCAGCGAACCAAACCTCATTACATCAAGAATATTGGGGGGTTCTTTGATCTCTATCAGCTCACAAAACTCTTTCAAGGCTTCCCATTCTCGTCCAAGAATATAGAGCTCAATTTGTGCTAAGGGAAAGGAGTTTAGACTGTTTTCTTTAATTAAGCTGGGATTTTCCCATTTAGTTTTTCGCTTTAAGGACTCAGAAAATTCATAATAAGAAATAAATCCCAAACCTCTTAGAAGCGAATCAAGAGTTGATCTATAGGTTTTCCTTTCAGGAAGAATTTTTAAAATTCTTGCGATGGAATGACCTGATATCGAATAACCCATGCTCGAATACAAGGAAGATATCCGATGGCAATCGTTCACCGTTTTTGGCAATATGCCAAATGACGACATGATCAACCTTCTCAGCTCAGTTATTTCTATTGTCGAAATTCCTTTGGACATATTTAAAGATAATGAAAGTTCAATGTCAAACAACTACCATCCAGAAATAGAGTCCGAGACAAAATAAAAACAACATTACCATTCCAAAGATCAAGGACTTAAAAATAGTAGCTTTCAAATAACCGCTTTGAAGCCGAAGCGCATGTTTAAAGGTATTGATTGTTTCATCTGAATCAGCTCTAGTCAGAAATGTGACCGCTAACCAGGTAATCGTGGTGCAAATAGTTACAAAAAGCAGCTGAATGAAATATTCATTCACACTGAGCGCAGATTTCAGGTGATCAAAGAAGTACAATTTATTGAGGATCCAACTGTATAAAACCGTGTAAAAACCGGATGAAAGCATCGCGGATAATTGACTCCACGCATTCATTCGATACCAAAACCATCTCAAAATAAATACGGGAGCCACACCTGCACTGATACTAAAGAAAAAGGTAATTAATGAATATAAATCGTCATAATATAGCGTAACTAAGGCACTGATCAATGCGATCAATAGCATTGCTATTTTACCCGAAAAGAACTCCTTCTTACTGCTCAGGTCAGTTAAAACATAGGTTTGAAGCAGATCTTTTGTAATCAATCCTCCTCCCCAATTCAAGAATCCTTGAAAGGTGGAGAGAAAAGATCCTAAAATTCCGGCCAAAATTAGGACGAACAACCACTCCGGTGTTTCAGAGCGCAAATAATACAATATATAGAGCTCTTGATCTCCTTCGATACTGGGTTGATCAAGGCCATCAGACATAATTAAAATTCCGGCAATCAAAAGTGAAAACAAGCCGGACAAAAAAACATATAGTGCTGCCGCTTTCCATGCATTTTGAGGACTTTTTAAATGAATGAATCGCTGTGATTCGGTTCCTCCTCCATCAAAAAGTGAAACACTGATGCACTGAAGTACTAAAAAAAAATAAATTGCTCCATTCTCTGGAAAAGCAGAAGAAAAATCTCTATTGAGTTGATGATCCGTTTGGCATGCAAGATAAATGGCAGAGATCATGAGACCAATTAACACAATCGAGGCATTAAAAACATCAAACTTGAGATTGCTCTTGAGGCTATTTTTCCAGGTGAGTAAAAGCAACAATGCAACGAGTATGACCAACAACCAGGATTGTTTCATCTGAAAAACCGCATCGTTGATCTTTAAAATCATAATGAGCTGAAAGGAAATGAGGATCGGGATAATGATCATGCCAAGATAAGCAGCCCTGAAAACATGCAACACTTTCGCTGAAAACCCCGAAAATCTTAGGAGGATAAATTGATTATCTGTGATAAACTGCAGGCGAGACCATAGTGGGGCAAAAACAAAGGGAACCAATCCGGTAAACAAAATAAAGCTCCAGAATAGCCATAAACCCTGAATTCCATTTTCTATGAAAACACCAGAATATAATAACGCATTGTAAAATGAGGTATTGACCGCAAACAATGATACAGCGTTGATGACCCAATTGCTGTTGGACGAGAATAAATCTTGCTCTTTTCTCCTGTAAAGGAAAATGACAATCAAAAAATAAATCGTAAAACAAAGCACCAATGCCATAGATCAAAAATACTAGTTGAAATTGTTCGAATAACATTTTTAATTGAGCAGGATCGAACTTGCAAAAACTTGCAATGTTTTTTGAAATTGAAATAGATCTACAAGCTGTAAACTTGCACTGAAACTTTTTGGAGTGGCAGGAGATCAAAAAAAGAAGGAAGTGAAAAGGGAAGGAAAAATTTACTTTTTTGATCAATTGGGTGCATTGATAGAAATCATTGAGCTCGATGATATTAAAGAACACAACATCGCTCAAAGCACCAATTATGTGTGCATACTTGAAAAAGGAAAAGAACCCAGGCTGATCAATCTACGGATGCCATTGATTTTTTCATAAGTGATATTACCGATCACACTATTCACAAAGCCCCGTTTGGGGCTTTTTTTTATGGGTTCGTTTCTGACTTTTTTGATCATGCAAAAACTTGCTGTTTTTTTTGACAAAATAAATGTAAATTAGGCCCCATTTAAAAACTAACTTATGAAAAAGACCTTACTTTCTGCAATTACTTTGTTGTGTGCAGTGCACACTTCTTTCGCTGCCGACATTTATGTGAACAACTCAGGCCAGCCCGGCACCTGGTCAACTATTACACTGGCATTAGCTGCATCAGCGCCCAATGACAGAATCTTTGTTTCTCCATATGGGGCTTACACAGAGAATTTAACAATTTCTAAGAATTTAACCATTGCATCTGCAGTTTCAGGAACTACCGTTAACGTAGTTGGAAATGTTACGATCGTTGGAATTGCGAATATGCAACTACAAATCATCGGTTTTGAGTTTAGTTCTACAATTACTGCACAAACAGGAAGTGCATCTTTGTCAGGCTATTCTGATATTTACATTGTTGACTGTAAAGCTTCTGGTATTTCAGGCCAAGCTTTTAATCGAATGCATATTTTATATTGCCAAATGCCTTCAACTTCAATCACTTTTTTAGATGGTGATGTTAGAGGATCAACATTTTTGGATTTAACTGTAAATGATGGCCCGAACGCTGGAATTGGAGACACTACTTTTATTATTGGAAATTCATTCCGAAGATTAATTTGGGGTAATGATGATAATTACATGTTTGTAGCGAATAATTATATCTTCTATAATGCCAATTCCTATGCGATGTATTTTACAAAAACTCACTTCAACAGTTTAGTTACAAACACAATAAGAAATAACACAATTAGATCGATAGGTACTACCAATGCAAACACAGCTGTGAGATTTATTAATACGGCAGGTTTAAATTGGGGTAATGTTGTTTTTTACAATAATATTTTATCCAATTCTTTTGCGGCATGTGGATGCGGAGTTGTAATTGGTTCATGCCTGGTGACCGTTGCTGCAAATAAACCTGTTTTTTATTACAACAATCTTGAAAATTTCACTGATTTTTTTGGACAAAATATTGCTGGAAATGTAACTGGAGCTACTGGAACCGTAGATGCGTTGGGTAGAGCAACCGGAACTAACCAAATAGATCAAGGTTCTCCTTCGCTTGAATATTATGACATTGATTTAACAAGAAATGACATGGGAACATTTGGAGGGCCTTATTCTATAGATAATTATATGAATACGGCAGACGGTAAAGCCCGTGTCTACGATCTGAACATGCCTTTTGAGATCTGGTCAGGATCTACACCACAAGTGAAAGCAGAAGCTACTCATATCAAATAACCATTGAAATGAGAAGCACTTTGCGCAAAATACGCCTGGTATTTGCGCTGGTGATTTTTTCTGCCGTAACCTTTGGGCAAAGTCAGAAAACAATTCAAAGCGCAGAATACTTCTGGGATACAGATCCCGGAGAAGGCAACGGTATTGCCGCTGTAGCGCTGGACGGAAGCTTCAATGAGGTGTTGGAAACCGCCTATGAAGCAGCCCTGGCCTCACCACCGATTGGTGGCCTCCATCTGTTTAACATACGTGTTAAAGACATGGACGGAAACTGGGGTCCGGTCTATAAACGCACAGTAGCAACAGAAGACTCACCCAGAAACATTCGGATCACTCTTGCCGAATACTTCTGGGATACAGATCCGGGAGAAGGATCAGCAACTGTAATGGTGGCCTTTGACGGGGCTTTCGATGAGGCACTCGAAACTGCATTGAAAAACCCTTTAACAACTCCTGCCACGGGTGGTTTGCACCTTTTCAATGTGAGGGTAAAGGACGAAAATGGTTTCTGGGGTCCGGTGTTTAAACGCACCGTCGCTATCGAGGACGCACCGCGGAACATCAAGATCACGCTTGCTGAATATTTCTGGGATACAGACCCTGGAGAAGGATCAGCAACTGCAATGGTGGCTTTTGATGGAGCTTTCGATGAAGCACTCGAAACCGCATTGAAAAACCCATTAACAACGCCTGCAACAGGTGGTTTGCACCTCTTCAACATCCGTGTTAAAGATGAAAATGGAGATTGGGGGCCACTCTTTAAAAGAACTGTTGCCACAGAAGATACACCGCGCAACATCAAAATCACACTGGCTGAGTATTTCTGGGATACAGATCCGGGTGAAGGTTCGGGAACTGCAATGGTGGCTTTCGACGGAAACTTCAACGAAGCTCTTGAAACTGCTTTAGAGGCAGCTTTGGGTTCACCGGCTATCGGTGGATTGCACCTCTTCAACGTGCGTGTCAGAGATGAAAACGGCGATTGGGGGCCTGTTTATAAGCGAACTATCGCCACAGAAGATTCGCCAAGAGATATCAAGATCACAGTGGCAGAATATTTCTGGGATACAGATCCAGGAGAAGGATCTGGTACTGCAATGGTGGCTTTCGACGGAAACTTCAACGAAGCTCTTGAAACTGCTTTAGAAGCTGCATTAGCTTCTCCAGCCCTTGGTGGCTTGCATTTATTCAATGTGCGTGTTGCCGATGAGAATGGAGATTGGGGTCCGGTTTATAAACGAACGGTATCCACTGAAGATTCGCCGAGAGATATCAAGATCACCGCAGGAGAATACTTCTGGGGTACGACAGATCCGGGTGAAGGATCAGGAACAGCAATGGTGGCGTTTGACGGTAACTTTAATGAGTCACTTGAAACCGCTTTAACCAACTCGCTTTCTTCGCCGGGTGTAGGCCTTGCCCTATTCAACGTGAGGGTTGCCGATGAAAATGGAACCTGGGGACCACTGTTTAAAAGAACGGTGTACATTGAAATTCCTTCTGAATTCCTTGAAATTGCATCTGCAGCGAGTGAAAATACCATTTGTGCAGGCGAATCTGTTGAATTGACTGCCTCAGGAGGAGTTTCCTACACTTGGGCTCCGGGAGCAACGCTTTCAGCCACTTCAGGTGCAACGGTAACCGCAACACCAACCGTTACTACCACTTATACCGTAACGGGAACCGGCGCTTCAGGAACGACAGATACCGGCACTATTACGGTGATCGTAAATCCATCACCTACTGCCAGCATTTCAGGATTGAGCGCTAGCTATTGCATCAATGATGATGCGGTTGCCCTAACCGGAAACCCATCCGGAGGTACATTCAGTGGAAATGGAATGAGTGGAAACACATTTACACCAAGTTCTGCCGGTGTTGGGTCGCATACGATCTCTTACACCGTATCGAACGCACAAGGTTGTAGCGATACGGAAATCACTACTGCAAATGTGATCAATGCTCCATCTTCAAGCACGTTAACTGAATCAGCTTGTGGCTCATACACCTTGAATGGTACGACCTACACAAGTAGTGGTGTGTACACCCAGATTATCGAAAATACGGTGGGTTGTGATAGTACAATTACCTTGAATTTAACGGTGAATCCTTTCCCAACTCCAACAATTTCGGCATCCGGACCAACCACATTTTGTTCTGGTGGATCAGTTACACTGACCTCTTCATCAGCAACTGACAATGTATGGTCGAACGGTGCAACAACGCAATCCATTGTTGTTACGGCAGGAGGAAATTACACAGTAACGGTAACAGGTACTGGTGGTTGTTCAGTTACATCGGCTGCCACCGCAGTAACGGTGAATGCACTGCCATCTGCACCAATTGTTACTTCTAATGGTCCAACAACATTCTGTGCTGGAGGTTCTGTAACCTTAACTTCATCTTCATCCACAGGAAATGTATGGTCGAATGGTGCCACAACTCAATCGATTACTTTAAGTACATCGGGTACCTATTCTGTTACAGTCACCAATGCAAATGGATGCTCTTCAACTTCCACTGCAACAACTGTCACTGTGAATCCGGTGCCTGCTACACCTTCCATCTTCAACTCTGGACCAACAACATTCTGTTCCGGAGAATCTGTTACTTTGACATCGTCTATCGCAACAGGGAATGTGTGGTCAAATGGAGCTACAACTCAATCAGTCACTGTGAATGCAGCTGGAACTTACACTGTTTCGCAGACGAATGCGCAAGGTTGTACTGCGGTTTCTTCACCTGTTGTTGTAACGGTGAATGCAAATCCACCAACTCCGGTGATCAGCTTAAATGGACCTAGTACATTCTGTGAAGGAAGCTCTGTTACTTTAACATCTTCAGCTTCATCAGGAAACCTGTGGACAACAGGAGCTACATCGAATAGTGTAACCATTTCATCCAATGCCACTGTTTCTGTAACTGTTTCGGATGCCAATGGATGTTCAAGTACTTCAAGTGATGTTAACATAGTGGTGAACAGTGCTCCAATTGTACCGTCTATTTTCACATCAGGACCTACTGAATTTTGTCAAGGTGGAAGTGTTACATTGACATCTTCATATGCAACTGGAAATAGTTGGTCAAACGGTGAAACTACACAGTCTATAGTTGTTTCCAATTCAGGCAATTACACGGTGAGCCAAACCAATGCTCAAGGTTGTACCAGCACATCTGCTGTTACGGCCGTGGTAGTGAACACAGCACCAAGTACGCCAACCATCTTTGCCAGTGGACCTGTTACATTCTGCTCAGGAGGATCGGTAACGCTTACTTCGTCTGCTTCGTCAGGCAACTTATGGTCAGACGGTAGCACGAGCCAGTCAATTGTTGTAACGAATTCCGGAAATTATAGTGTTACTGTTACCAATGTTGGTGGTTGTAGTTCTGTATCATCTACCGTAGCGGTAACCGTAAATTCAACTCCAGCAACTCCTGGCATTTTTGCGAGTGGTAGCACGACATTGTGTTCCGGAGAAACAGTAACCCTTACCTCGTCATCAACCTCAGGAAATGTTTGGTCGAACGGGGCTACAACGCAAAGCGTTACGGTTTCTGCCGGAGGATCATATACCGTTTCCAATAGTAATGGTTCGTGTACGGCAACTTCATCACCTACTATAGTAACTGTGAATGCATTGCCTCCTGCTCCATCTATTGCAGCTAGCGGCCCAACAAGCTTCTGTTCTGGAGGTAGTGTTACATTAACATCATCTTCATCAACCGGAAATGTATGGTCAAATGGAGCAACCTCACAATCAATAGTAGTGACTAATAGTGGATCTTATTCTGTTACAGTTACCAATGCTAACGGTTGTAGCAGCTCTTCTACGGCGACTGTTGTGAGTGTAACAAACGGTCCTGCAGTTCCTTCTGTATTCACTTCAGGGCCTACTACATTCTGTTCGGGAGGTTCGGTGACACTTACATCTTCTACAGCTACGGGTAACATCTGGTCGAATGGTGCTACAACTCAATCGATCGTGGTGAGCAACTCGGGATCCTACTTCGTTACGGTTTCTGATGGAAGCGGATGTACAAGTGTTTCAGCTACAACAGCGGTAACGGTGCAAACTGCTCCGGCTACACCAGTTGTGACAGCCAGTGGACCGACTACGTTCTGTTCCGGAAATACCGTAACGCTCACTTCTTCTGCTACAACAGGCAATGTCTGGTCGAACGGAGAGACAACGCAGTCGATTACAGTTGCCGTTTCAGGAACGTATACCGTTTCTGTTTCGAATGGGACTTGTACATCAGTGTCAGCTCCTACATCAATTACTGTAAACCCTGCCCCTGTAACTCCAACAGTTGCGGCTTCAGGGCCTACTACATTCTGTTCGGGAGGTTCAGTGACACTTACATCTTCTGCAGCTACGGGTAACATTTGGTCGAACGGGGTTACAACTCAATCGATCGTGGTGAGCAGCTCCGGATCCTATTTCGTTACTTTTTCTGATGGAAGCGGATGTACGAGTGTTTCAGCTACAACAGCGGTAACGGTGCAAACTGCTCCGGCTACACCAGTTGTGACAGCCAGTGGACCGACTACGTTCTGTTCCGGAAATACGGTAACACTCACCTCTTCCGCTACAACAGGCAATGTCTGGTCGAACGGAGAGACTACCCAGTCGATTACAGTTGCCGTTTCAGGAACGTATACCGTTTCTGTTTCGAATGGAACTTGTTCGTCAGTATCTTCAGCTACAACGATTACAGTGAATCCAACACCTACAACTCCAACAGTTGCGGCTTCAGGGCCTACTACATTCTGTTCGGGAGGTTCAGTGACACTTACATCTTCTGCAGCTACGGGTAACATCTGGTCGAACGGTGCTACAACTCAATCGATCGTGGTGAGCAGCTCCGGTTCCTACTTCGTTACTGTTTCTGATGGAAGCGGATGTACAAGTGTTTCAGCTACAACAGCGGTAACGGTGCAAACTGCTCCGGCTACACCAGCTGTGACAGCCAGTGGACCGACTACGTTCTGTTCCGGAAATACGGTAACACTCGCCTCTTCCGCTACAACAGGCAATGTCTGGTCGAACGGAGAGACAACGCAGTCGATTACAGTTGCCGTTTCAGGAACGTATACCGTTTCTGTTTCGAATGGAACTTGTTCGTCAGTATCTTCAGCAACAACGATTACAGTGAATCCAACACCTACAACTCCAACAGTTGCGGCTTCAGGGCCTACTACATTCTGTTCGGGAGGTTCGGTGACACTTACATCTTCTGCAGCTACGGGTAACATCTGGTCGAACGGTGCTACAACTCAATCGATCGTAGTGAGCAGCTCGGGATCCTATTTCGTTACGGTTTCTGATGGAAGCGGATGTACAAGTGTTTCAGCTACAACAGCGGTAACGGTGCAAACTGCTCCGGCTACACCAGTTGTTTTTGCTTCAGGACCGCTTGTTTTTTGTTCAGGTGAGAGTGTTGTCTTAACCTCTTCAAGTCCTACAAATAATCTATGGTCGAATGGAGCTACAACTCAATCCATTACTGTAACAAGCACTGGAGCATATTTCGTAACTGTAGATTTGGGTAGTGGTTGTCAGACAACTTCAACTTCAACTTTGGTCAATGTGTTAAGCGCACCTGCGACACCAATAATTATTGCGGGAGGACCTGCAAGCTTCTGCCAAGGGGGAAGTGTAACCTTAACATCTTCATCGGCGACGAATAATCTCTGGTCGAATGGAGCTACTGGTCAGTCAATAACGGTTAATACAAGTGGTGCTTACATCGTAAGTGTTACAAATGCTGCTGGCTGTACTTCATCTTCAGCACCATTCCAGGTGACAGTGAATCAAGCAAGTAGCTCTGTAATCAACGAAAATGCATGTAATAGCTATACCTTAAATGGTCAAACCTATTTCGCATCAGGCACATACACGCAAGTAATCAACAATGTTTACGGATGTGATAGTACGATAACATTGAACTTAGTGATTGGAACACAACCAAGTAGCTCTACTCTCGATGTAGTTTCGTGCAATAGCTACACTTTGAACGGAACCGTTTATTTGAATTCAGGTACGTTTACGCAAGTAGTGGAGAATAGTGTTGGATGTGATAGCACAATAACGTTGAATTTAACGATTGCTAATCCATCTACATCTGAATTGATAGTTGCTTCATGTAACTCTTACAATTTGAATGGTGAGATCTACACGGCTTCAGGCACATATACTCAAGTAATGAGTAATGTTAATGGCTGTGACAGCACGATTACACTGTTCTTAACCATTGGAACAGAATCGTCAAGTTCTATCATTTCAGAAGTTGCATGTGGCTCATATACGGCCCCTGACGGACAGGTATTTACATCAAGTGGAACATATACAAGCATAATTGAAAATGCGGTGGGATGTGACAGTGTTATCACCATCAATCTAACTGTAAACAGTATTTATTCGAATACTGAAACCGTCTCTGCTTGTAAGTTCTATACCTGGAGCATGAATGGAATCACGTATTCTGAATCAGGTGTTTACACGATCAATTATTCTACAGTTGAAGGATGTGATAGCTCCTTTGTGCTTGATCTAACGATTGAAAATGTAAATATTGGTGTTGACCAGATTGACGCAATCACTCTGCAATCACAAGCTACAGGCGATACATATCAATGGATTGATTGCACGAATGGATTTATTCCAATCCCAGGTGAAACGAATCAGCTGTTTATCGCTCAATCCAATGGTTCATATGCAGTGATCGTTACGACAGGGAATTGTGTTGATACGTCAAATTGTATTTCTATTTCAGGAGTATCAATTGACGAAGTGGATAATTCAAGTGTATTTGTATATCCAAATCCAACCTTTGATATGCTATACATTGATGGTTTGACCAACTATGAAATCCTTGAGATAAAGATGTATGATTCAAAAGGAGCTTTGGTAACTGAAAGAATAGAGATCAATGAAACTTCATTGAACCTTGTTCATTTAGCAAGAGGAATTTATCATCTGGTCATTCAAACTGACATCGAGCAGTTACATTTCAAAGTAATGAAAGAGTAATAAATTCATACAATGGTAATAGAAAAGGGTTCCAAATAATTGGAACCCTTTTTTAATTATTTAAATTGTAAGGTACCTTTCACACTATTCACAATGCCCCGTTTGGGGCTTTTTTTATGGCTTGTTTCTGACCTTTTGAACTTGCAAAAACTTGAATTAAATACCATTTTTTTTCGTGCAAAAATGACGTAACATTTGCAAATGAAAATAAATATTTTAATGAAAAAGTTTTTCTCAATTTTTGGACTGTAATCAATTTTTAACCTTACTGGCCAAGGAAATCTACAATTTAATCAGGTAATTAATTTAACATTCTCGGCAATATCAGGGTATTGTGGTCCTTGCTCTCCAACAATAGATTGTAATAGCAATGATTACTCATCTAACTTCTCAATTCCTTATGGAAAAGTATGGAAAATTGAATCTTTTGGTTCAAGAACATTGTCTGGTTGGGATGTATACATCGATGAATTTAGAGTTTATACTTCTCCTGCCCCTAATGTTAGACCATATCATATGGCTCATTTTCCAATTTGGTTGAAAAGTGGAGATCACTTTCTAGATTTTGTACATGTTGCTGGCAGTCCTTCAATTTGCTCAAATCAGAGCTCTCCAGTAGTTACTCTTTCTATTATCGAGTTTAACATTGTTCCATGATGCTCAAAGAATTATGTCTAACCGATCCCTTAAAAAAAATTGTAATAAAATGGAATAGAACTTTAATAACTACGCTTTCCTTTTACGAAGTTGATCTTCGATTCTTTTCGTGATCAACTGAAACAAAAGTTTGGCATCTTTTTCTTCAAGCTTTCGACCGTACCGAACCAATTTTCCTCGATACTCAAACTCGATCCTTTCTCCTCCCTGTACCCACGGTGAAGATTCCCAAACTGCCTGAATAGAGTTTGGTTTTGGCTGAGATAAAGACATTTTTTTAATATTCTCAAGATAATAGGGAACAGCTTTCCCATATCCTTTGATCGATTTTTTATACGTCAATGCTACCTCATCGATCTTGATCAATTCTTTTCCCCACATGATCCAGAAAAAAGACCTGATCACTTTAATGGCATAATACGCCCAGAATGCTATAAAAACATACACAATGATCTTCTCTTGTTCGGTCATTTTAAAGGTGAAATATGCCCAAGTCATCACAGAACCAATCACAAGCCACATCGATACCCAAGCGCCCATTGCACTCTTCACCCATCCCGAAGCTCCTGGGTAAATAACAACAGTCGAACGTTGTTTATCATCTACAAAGCTGATCCTTTCACCGATCCATTTCATGTCGTAAATGTACATTTAATCCACAAAAAAAGGGCGGTATAACCGCCCTTTCTGAATAGAATTGTAGATTATTCCACAATTAATTTCTTTGTATGCTTTTCATTGTTAACCGTTAATTCAATAATGTAAACTCCTGAAGTCAATTCTGAAGTGCCAAGAACAATTTCAGAAGCTCCATTCAATGAACCGTAATTTTTAGAAGCAATCACTTTTCCAGTTACATCGATCAATTGAAGGCTTACTTCAGCATCCTTTTTAAGATTCAATCCAACTACGGTAAAATCAGAAGCTGGGTTAGGATATACCTTGAAAAGGTCATCAATTTGCTCATCAAGTTCAGTAATTCCTGCACTCGTTCCATCTACATAACCGTTCGCAACTGCCTCAGCAATCGTTGCCTTTCCAGCATTGTCTATACGTCCATTAGGAGCAATCAACATACCTACGATATGTATGTTATTCTCATCCCATCCTGCAGGAAGATTAAATGTAAAGTTTACAGTATGAGTCTCTCCGGAGTTCACTGTTGCTGGGAAGCTGTTCGTCAATCCTCCAAACCCTGGAGCAATTACTCTGGCAACATGATCATATACCATTTGAGCAGCAGGAACCGGGTTAGGCAAAGTTTCATATCCACCCATTACACCATTTCCACCACCTGCATAAGCGTTAGATTGACTCCAACCAGCTCCTGACCCAGTAACTCCATCTTCAGTTAACACACACGCAATCTTATAGTTGCTGTTGGCTGCAATCTGGAAATCTGCTGATATTGAAACATCTAAAACTCGTGTTGTAGCATTCCAGTTGGCCCCATTCACAATAAATGCTGCAGGAGGTGTCTGTAATCTTGTAAGGAAATCAGAGTACATTCCTGATGGGTCAACATCAACACCCCTGTCTACTAAAGCACTTGGGTAACCACCAATTAGTGCACCGATTCCAGTATCGTAATCTGTTACTGTCATTGGATCTCCATTATGCACAGCAATTCCAGCCCAGTACGGCCCAAATTCCTGCTCATATAGATCCATGTAAACTGCTCCTCTTGGACACCACTGACACCAAGTACCAGTTGCCTCCTCGCCAACCACAACTTTTCCTGCAGCAGGAACAATTGGGTTAACAGTAATTACTTTGCTGTCATCCGAAGGATCATTATCTGCACCAAGTCCATTGACATTTGAAACAGTTACAGTCAATGTGTTACTTCCCGCTGCAACTGACACTGGTGCAGCAAAAGTATGGTTGTAGGTAGCTAAAGATGCAAGTGAAATCGGACCTACACTTTCTGTAACCTGGTTACCGGCATAGTCATAAGTAATATCAAATGAAGTAATGTTATTCATTCCAAGGTTTCTTACAGTAGCAGAAACGTTAGAGGTCAATCCTGCAATACCTGATAATTGATCAACGAAAGTTACACCTCCATTCAGTGCAGGCAAAGATGCAGAAATGTGGTTATAAGAAACGTCATCTACATAAAAACCTGATTGTCCGTTTCCTCCTTCACCAGCAGGGTTAACAGGATACAAGTCAAGAATACCGATCGATCCTGTCGGATTTGAGAAAGAACCCATTGAAACGTTATCAATGAACAATTCCCAAACGTTGGATGTCAAATCCATTTCAATTCTTAAATTGAACCATTGAGCTACAGGATAATTTGCGTTGATGTATGGTGTACCTGAATTAGACAATTTCATTGTACCATCTTGCAACATGTAGCAATCTAGAGCCCACACTTGAGCAACAATGTTGGTTCCTTGAAGGTTGAAGTATGCCCCTTTGTTTGATTCAACAAAGAAATTCGCCTCAAACGTAAAGTTTCCAGAATTATATATTTGATCAAATGGTAATACAACATCTTGAGGTCCTCCATTTGCAGCAGTCGACGAAAAATAAAGTGCTTTTGTTCCACTCGATGCATTTGCAGAGCTAACCAGTACATCTTCAGATCCTCCTTCCTGAGAAGCAGTCCATGTTGTCCAGTTTGGAGATTGTGGCCCTAAGTAAGAACCAACCGTGTATGACTCAAAATCATCAGAAAATGTTTGTGCAAAAACTGACATACTAAAAGCCAAACTCAGAATTGAAAGTAGTTTTTTATTCATAGGTCTTTTATTTTAAGGTGCAATATAATTCATTGCAAGCAATTATGTCTACCAGAAGGAAATATTATCATGTAATTATTGAATTCCCAACTATTTGATGTATCTGAAATCCTGATCCTTTTTTATCGATTTCAATGATTCAAAGATCAATCGTATACAATTTTCCACGTCTTCTTTTCTCACCATTTCCACTGTGGTATGCATGTATCGAAGTGGCAAAGAGATCAATGCACTTGGCACTCCTTCATTTGAATAGGCAAAAGCATCAGTGTCGGTGCCTGTTGCTCTCGAGGCTGCTGCTCGCTGAAACGGAATTTTGGACTTTTCTGCCGTAGTGATGATCTGTCTCAATAAGTTGTTTTGTACTGCAGGACCATAAGTTAAAACTGGTCCATCACCAGATTTTTGATCCCCATTTTCGATCTTATCAACCATTGGAGTAGTCGTATCATGACAAACGTCGGTAACGATGGCCACATTTGGTTTGATCCGGTGGGCGATCATTTCTGCACCTCTTAATCCGACTTCCTCCTGAACGGAGTTTACAATGTATAAACCAAAAGGGAGCTTGGTTTTCGTTTCTTTCAACAGACGAGCAACCTCGGCGATCATGAAACCTCCAATACGATTATCCAAAGCTCTTCCGATGTAACGGTTTTTATTCAAAATGATGAACTCATCTTCAAAGGTCACAACACACCCTACATGAACTCCTAATTTTTCGACTTCTTCCTTTGAATTGCATCCACAGTCGAGAAAAATATTTTTCATACTAGGAGTTTCTTCCTTTTGCTGACGCATGTGAATGGCTGGCCATCCAAATACCGCTTTCACAATTCCCTTATCGGTATGAATATTCACCCTTTTCGAAGGTGCGATCATGTGATCCGATCCACCATTTCTTCTTAAGTAAATGAAGCCATCTTTTGTTATGTAATGTACAAACCAAGAAATCTCATCTGCATGCGCTTCTATCACAACTTTGTACTCTGCCTTTGGATTAATCACCCCAACCACTGTTCCGTAGTGATCAGTAAAATATTCATCAATGTGCGGTTTAATATAGCTCAACCATAACTTCTGACCTTCCGATTCAAAGCCCGTAGGACTTGCATTGTTTAAATAATTGGTCAAAAACTTCTCTGACGCTGTTGTGATCACTTTTTTCATTTGATTTCTGTTTGCGTCAAAACTAATGCTACGAAATAGTAGTTAATCAATCGTTTTGAATAACTTACCTACCATAGAATGTGAATATCGATACGAGAATACCTATCTCTTCAACGTAATGTTTCCCTTGATGATGGACTCTTGCCCATCAATACAAACCGCTTTCAGATAATAATCGTATACATCCGGATCGAGTAACTTACCCCTGAATGTTCCATCCCATCCGGTAAGACGATCATAGGATTCAAATACCATTTCCCCCCAACGATCAAAGATCCTGAAGGTCATGCTCTCGATCAATTCTCCTCGGACATACAATATGTCATTCTCATTATCTCCATTGGGCGAAAATGCATTGGGTACATACACGTAAGGATCGTCGCATATGAAACCATAGGTTTTGATCAAAACAGTGTCTGTTTTCGAACAAATACCATCCGTGATCAATAAGGTATATAGGGTTGTTCCTTCAACTGTAGCATTCGTTTGCTGCGTAGTTGGACTACTTAATCCCGTTTGAGGTATCCAGGCATAGCTGTATCCTGAAGGCTGACCGAATAAAGTCGTAGTACCTCCTTCGGGAATCGTATAATCAGAAGCACTGGCAATGACGGCACCATCAGGAATAGAACTCACCTCGATCCAGATCGAATCTTCCAAAACGCAACCATTGGAAGAACTTGCGGTCACATAAATGTATTGAGAAACATTTGGCACAGCATCAACATTGTTAGCCCCACTTGGGTTGACCAATACTGAATCCGGATGCCAATCATAGGTAAAAGAGATCAGTGGGTTCAGGTTTGTAGCTGTTATGGCAGTGATTTCACCTTGACAAATGGAGTCATTTCCAGAGAGCACGAGTGCTGAGCTCACGAAATCAACCGTGACACTATCAATTGCACTACATCCAGGATTACTGGTCATAATGTAATACGTCGTATTTCCAGCTGGGGTAATTGTCAGAGTTGAATCACTTGTAGATACATTCAAAGTATCGGAAAAATCAGAATCGCTTGACCAAACAAAGGTACTTGCTGTACCATTGCTGTTTGCTATCATAGTGATCTCAGTCGGAGAACATAGTTCATAATTAGCATCCGTAACTAACTGGATCGAATCTGTCACTGTGATTACAAGGTGAGCCGTATCTGTAAGTAGACAAATACTATCTGTTACTAAAAGATACACATCATACACTCCAGGAGTATCATATATCATTTGCGGATTGAAGATCACAGACGTTGTGTCACCATTTCCAAAATCCCAAACATACGAATCAGATTCAGTGGAGAAATTATCAAAGGTTACTGCAAAAGTTGCGCATCCTAAAGTTTGATCCGCCGTAAATTCAGCATTCGGGATCAATTCAAAGTCAAACTTGAAGATGATGTTATTACAGTTAGTACTTAGGTTCGCATTTGACCATGCTCCAGGTGTAGTTGGAAAATCTGAGTGTCCTCCGCATCCTCCGCAGACACTTTGATAAACAACTCCATTCTTATCAAAACGTGAAGTACCTCCATCCACATGTTCATGAGCCAGGTTACCTCCCATATATGTCCCATAGAGCAATCCTCCCAATTCTCTTTCGATCACCAAGAGGTAAAAGTCAAATCCATCCGGAGCCGACGCTTGAAAGGCATTTGACGAAACAGGCATTCCTGACATTGGAGTTGCCTGTAAGATATTTGCACCCCATCCGGAAATGTAGATGTTCCCGCAAATGTCAACCAAAAATGCAGCCGGTGAAATATTGATCAAAGGACTTCCATTTCCAAATACTGTAGAATTCAGATTTGTTGTTAAAGTTGGATCTAGTTTAATAACGAACTGACTACTTCCCGGATTAACAAAAGTGGCATTAACCACAGGGAATGTGCCCCCCTCTGCCTGACCTAAAACAAACACATTGTCATTTCGATCGATCTCGACGAAAAATGCCTGATCATAGTTCGAGGTTCCCAGATAAGACGCATTTACCACATTAGTTCCAGTAGGATCAAGTTTTACAACAAAACCGTCCGTTTTACCTCCATTATAATTGGGTTGAAGACCACCGGAAGTGAATTGCAAATTTGGAGATGAAGTACCTCCTACGAAGAGTATGTTAGAGCTGGAATCCACTTTCACGGAATAGCAGGCATCATTATTAGAACCACCGTAATAGCTCGACCACATTAAAGAAGAAAGGTCATTGGTCAATTGAAAAATCACACCATCCTGCATACCTGCATTCGCTGATTGAAAGGCATTCAACACCGGAAAATCAATAGATCTTGTACAAGAAGCGATCAAACAATTTCCAGAAGGATCAAGCATGATCTCTCCTCTAAATTGATCTCCATAATTTTTGGTCAATGAGTCGTAGGCTGCAACAGAATTGTAAGTACCAGAAGTTACTTTGGAATTAACCCCATCATTCAATGAACCTCCGAAATAGGTTGACGCCAGCAAATTTTGTCCATTGGAAGAGATCTTTGCTACATAAATATCTGTACCCTGATTGGTGAAATAAACCCCATTGAAATAATGGTTTGAATTTGCAGAACCACCCGCGTGAGAGGACTGATATCCACCAACAATTGGAAAATCGATACTTGAGGTCGATCCATACAAATACAAATTGTTGTTTGCGTCACAGATCATACTTTGTGCCGTTTCAGTGCCTTGTGTAGCATCTCCACCACCCAGGAAAGTCGTCCAAATCATTGTTGTGCCATCAGGAGTGTACTTCGAGATGAATGCATCTGTAATTCCGTAAGTGCCATTAGTGGGTAACGTAAAATTCGAATTCACGTCATATGCACTGGGATCAGGAGTCGGATAAGCATTCCCATAGATCATTCCACCCGAATAAGCCGTTCCATCATAACCATAGGTCGCAGTCATTCCGAAATTATCCGTAATTGAACCAGAATAAGTAGCAAAAACCAAAACCGGATCGATCACCAACACTGCATTTTTGTTATACTCCTTCAGATCAAATACAACCGAATTATTGATGATCTTGAATGAACAAGTAATTTCCTTCGTCCGCCCATTGATGATTTGATAGACATATGGTTTTTTCTCGATAATCTTACCAAGGGAAGTGTGAACGATCAGATCTCCATTTTTATCGATCTCCAATTTTTCATGACCACTATAATTCAACTTGATCAGCTCAGGATCAGCGCCCGGTAAAACATGAAATTCGTACTTCAGACTTCCATTTTCTTCGATCAGTTCCAGATCAATACCCGGATAAAGATCTTTCAAAGAAGCTTCACCATATCCGTGAACAACAGAAGCCCATTTATTCTGGTCATTACCAATAAAATAATTATAATAGGCTTGAGTTTTTTCTCTTTTTTCAATTTGAGTTACCTCGCTCGATCCTTCAAAATTGAGATGCACTACTGTTTGTGGAATGGAAGGGATCAAATTGTTATCCTTTGGGTTGCCATGTAACTCCTTAACAGACGAATGGTCCATCAGATGGAAAACAAATTTGTTTTGTTGTACCCATAGGTTTCCTCCGTCAAATTTCGATTTAAATAAAACTCGATCGTTCCATTGACCTTTATTCTCGATGAACGCGTGAAATATGGAATGATCATGGCTAATCTCCTGAGCTTTAGCTAAAATGCTCAATAAAATAAATGAAGAAAAGAATATTAGTCTCAGTAGCTTCATGGTCAACATCTCCACATCTAAAGTAATGAAATTTAAAGTTATGACGAAAAAAAGAAGGAAGAGGCTGTTTCTTCCCAATAAATCCGTCCAAAAAAAGTATTTTCGTAAGTAGGCAAAGCAATGGAAAATGAAAAACAGAATCACTGAACTTTTTAACATTGAATATCCACTGATTCAGGCAGGAATGATCTGGTGCTCTGGTTGGGAATTAGCATCTGCAGTATCTAATTCTGGGGGCCTTGGTATTATTGGATCAGGTTCCATGTACCCGGAGATCCTTGAGGAGCACGTTGTGAAGTGTAAGAAAGCCACAGATCGCCCTTTCGCGGTTAACCTACCAATGCTCTATCCTGACATTGACAAGCACATTGAAACTATCATTAAACATAAGGTGCCAATTGTGTTTACCTCTGCAGGAAATCCAAAAACCTGGACTGCCCATCTGAAGGAACATGGCATCACGATAGTTCATGTTGTCTCATCCGTGAAATTTGCATTGAAAGCCCAAGAGGCAGGGGTTGATGCTGTTGTAGCTGAAGGATTCGAGGCGGGAGGACATAACGGAAGAGATGAAACAACGACGATGTGTTTGATCCCGATGGTGAAAGAACAATTATCGATCCCATTGATTGCCGCAGGAGGAATTGGGACAGGAAGAGGAATGCTGGCCGCAATGAACCTTGGTGCAGATGGTGTTCAGATCGGAAGTCGTTTTGTGGCTACACCGGAATCAAGCGCTCATCAAAACTTCAAGCAAGTGGTGGTCGATGCCAAAGAAGGTGACACACTACTTACTTTGAAGGAACTGACCCCCGTACGTTTAGTTAAAAACGAATTTTTCAATAAAGTTGAGGCAGCCTATCAATCAGGCGCCAATGCCGATAAATTAAAGGAAATTCTTGGCCGAGGACGCGCTAAAAAAGGAATGTTCGAAGGTGATTTGGTAGAAGGTGAGCTTGAGATCGGACAGATTTCCGGCCTGATCCATGAGATCAAACCTGCATCTGAGGTGGTTAAGGAAATTATTACTGAATACAGACAAGCATTGGCTGAGCAGCAAACAGACAAATACAAATTTTAATGATCCATTTTGAACGATTTAAACTAGAAAATGGCCTGACCGTCCTTTTTCACAAGGACATTACTACTCCAATGGCTGTCGTCAACGTTTTATATGATGTTGGTGCCAGAGATGAATCAGAAGACAAAACGGGATTTGCCCATTTGTTTGAACATCTAATGTTTGGAGGAAGTATAAATATTCCGGATTTTGATGCGCCCTTACAACATGCAGGCGGTGAGTCGAATGCATTTACATCGAATGATATCACTAACTACTATGATGTACTTCCTGCCCATAACCTGGAAACTGCATTGTGGTTAGAAAGCGATCGAATGCTTTCACTGGCCTTTACACCGAAAAGCCTGGAAGTCCAGAGAAATGTTGTGATCGAGGAGTTCAAACAACGATATCTGAATCAGCCATATGGAGATGTTTGGCTAGAGCTCAGACCTTTGGCTTATCGAGTTCACCCCTACAAATGGGCAACGATCGGTAAAGAAATCAAGCATATTGAAGATGCCACAATGGAGGATGTGAAATCATTCTTCGCTAAGCATTACAATCCATCAAATGCAATCCTTTGCGTAGGCGGTAATTTTGAACTTGAGTACGTAAAAGAGGTTGTGGAAAAATGGTTCGGTGAAATTCCTTCAGGTTCTAAACCTGCAAGAGTGCTTGAAGCTGAACCCGAACAAAAAGAATTCAGAGAAAAGCTCATTGAAAGAAACGTTCCAGCGGATGCATTTTACTACGCTTTTAAAATGCCTGAACGAAAAAATGCAGGATATTACATGGCGGATGTGCTCTCTGACGCTTTGGGTAGGGACAAATCTTCACGACTATACGCTTCTTTGAAAAAAGAACAAAAACTTGTTTCTGAAATTGGTGCATACATCACAGGCTCTTTGGATAATGGCTTACTTATAATCGGTGGCAAATTGAACGAAGGAGTTTCGTTCAACATGTTTGACAAAGCCCTTTGGGAAGTACTTGAGAAATTGAAAAATGAGATCATGGACGATACAGAGCTTGATCGACTGATGATCAAGATCAGAACCGCTAGAGAATTTCAGGAACAAGGTCTTCTGAACAGAGCGATGAATCTATGTCAATTCGAACTTTTGGGAGATGCGAACGGGATCAATGAGGAACACGAGATCTATTATTCCATCACTCCGAAGGATGTTCAAAGAATGGCCAAAGAAATTCTAAAACCAACTAACTGTTCTTTACTTAAGGTAAAATCAAATCAAAATGCTGAATCGTAAAAAAGCGCCTGAATTACAAAACATTGGGAACATTGATTTCGTCAAGCCTCATGTATACGACATAACGGAAAAATGTCATTTGTTCTTCATGAACGAAGTGCCAAATGACACTTCAAGGATCGATCTTCATTTTGATGCAGGAAGCGGACTCGGAGAACTGGGAATTGCTTCATTCGTCGGAGGTCTTCTATTTTCAGGAACAGCCGAAAAATCATCCATTCAGATTAGCAATGAACTTGATGCACTGGGTGCATTTTATGAATCAAACGTGGCGCATGAACAAGCAATGATCACTGTTTATGCATTGAAAGAAAATATAGTTCCGATCCTGAGAATTATAAAAGATGCTGTTGACAACGTCTCTTTTCATGAAGATGAGGTTCAAGAAATGTTGAACGACCGTAAACAAAAGTTCAGAGTGAACATGGGCAAAGTGAGTTTTCTTGCACAGCGAAAATTTCAGGAAAAACTTTTGTCCGGCACTCCATATGGGCGCATTGTTGAGGAAGATGTTTATGATAACGTATCCATTTCTGCACTAAAAAGATTCCACAAAGAAAATTATCTGAATGGTTTGACCAAAGTTGTCTTGGTTGGCGACCTGACTCAGGATGAAGTTGATGAGATCATAGACATTACCGGAGCATGGGCTACCGATCGTAAGCAAGAGTTTGCAACAGAATTCAAAAATGAAACTGGAACTCATGAAGTGCTCAAATCAGATGCAATCCAGTCAGCAATCCGAGTTGGAAGAATTCTGTTCAACAAAACCCATCCTGATTTTATTGATTTTCAAGTGCTTAACACCATTCTCGGAGATTACTTTGGGAGCCGCTTGATGTCAAATATTCGTGAAGACAAAGGGTATACCTACGGAATCGGATCTATGGTGGCAGAACTGCACTATTCAGGGTATTTTCTCATTGCCACAGAAGTAGCTAAGGAAGTGAAAGATGCCACGATTCAGGAAGTAAAATACGAGCTAGAAAAGTTGAAAGAGGAACTTGTATCTGCTGAAGAGCTTGAACTGGTTAAAAATTACATGTTGGGACAACTTCTGAAAAGTGCTGATGGGCCATATTCGATGATCGATCTATACATGGGACTCGAACCCTATGATATGGAAATGGAATTTTACAATCGATCGATCGATTCGATCAAGGCGATCACTCCTGAAAGAATACGCGAACTAGTAGTAAAATATCTTGATTGGAATGATATGACGGTTGTGGTTGCCGGATCCTAGGCAACGAAAGGGTATTCAACATCGTTTATATACTACATTCCTTTAAACTACGTTTAAAAGACGTGCTGAAAAAAATAGGATTCATATTGGTCTTTTTGTTCGCATTTCAAACTGCGAAAGCTTCCCATGTTATGGGAGGAGAGATCACGTGGGAATGTTCCGGCGAACAATACGTTTTTCAGCTTATATTTTACAGGGATTGCAACGGTGCAGAGGTAAATACCATCTCAGAGAACATTGCGGTTTGGAACCATCCGACGCTGACCCAAATAACTGTGAACTTCATCTCCAGAACGGACATTAGCCCGACATGTAATCCGGTAAGTGGCTCACCTGTCCCACTTGACTGTGGAACTGGAATGGGCGGAGGAAACGGGATCGGAGCAATTGAAAAGATCGTTTACCGAAGTGCACCAATATCAATTCCAGGAACCCCTTCGGCATCAGGATGGGTCTTCACCTATGAGAATTTTTCGAGAAGTAATTCTCTCACCAACATTTCCAATCCGTCCACTTACGGGATCACCCTTGCTGCTAAAATGTATGCCATCCCCAATGGAACTGCAGGAAGCTGCGTGGATAATTCACCTGTTTTCCTTCAGGAACCATACATGGTGACTTGTGCCGGAACTCCTTATGTGTACAATATGAATCCGATCGATCCTGATCTTGATTCAATTCATGTTCAGTTTGGTATTCCATACAATTACCTGAATGG